>PPYE01046200.1_pt1 | contig 341564 bp, 302 predicted proteins | sample 1559881 | NCBI WGS metagenome assembly PPYE01 (sample SAMN08240022, study PRJNA423297) | Human gut metagenome, whole genome shotgun sequencing project.
ATCGTCATAAAGGCGACCATATAAACAGTTACCTGCGCGGCACTTCAGCGCCTTCGTCTTTTCGGTGGCACGAATTACATTCCCAAGCCTTTCCAGATACCCCCTTTTAATCAGTGATTCAGCCATAGCACCAACCTTTACTGGCAGTATCTTATCGCCATCCCAGACACCATCTTTGCGGCCTGGCCAAAGATGAATTTCCCAGTCATAAATGACAGCCGGTTTGATATATTCGCGTTCGCGCTTGTTAAGTGGCTTAGCCATCTACTCATCCCCCTCACACCGGAATCCAGCAAGCCGAACTTGTCGCTTCGCGAGCGTAATAGCTTCTTCATAAGCCTTTTCTTGCTCAGTCCAGTAGCCGTTTGTTTTTGGCAGTTGCACCGGATTAGCTAGCTTTGACTCCAGCTCACCAATCCTCTGCTGCGCCTTCTCCAGCGCCTCTACCAGCGCACCGCAATCAGCAGGCGATAGGACCGGATAGGTGTCTTCTTTTGCGCAGGTGGCCAGTCTCTGCGCCAGTTCGGTGATATCAGTTGTCATGCTTGGCCTCCACGCGCTTATTCCAGGCTCGAATCGCCATTTCAATTTTTGTGCTGCCAACCATCTGCGCGGACTGCGCATCGCATGAGTGACATCGAACAATCGCCGAACGATACGGACAATCATCTTCATCCTGTGCGAATGCTTCGACGTCGTTGCTACCGCAGAATGGGCAAGGCTTTAACTGGTTGCTCATTTGTCGGCCCCCTTCACGAAAATTACCCAGTGCGTTTTGTCCGCTTTCCCTGTGCGTTGCCAGATAGCCGGCTTCTCGTCAGTGAGCGCCAGAATCTGGCTAACCGGTATCTGGGTTTCGTTCCATTTGAAGATAAGAACTCCGTGTGGCCGCAGTACGCGAAATGCCTCTTTAAACCCAGCGCGCAGGTCATCGCGCCAGGTGTCTTTGTTCAGGCGACCGTATTTCTTGCCCATCCAGGCGTTTTCGCCAACTCGTTCAAGATGCGGAGGGTCAAACACGACAATGGGGAAAGAGTCGTCAGCGAACGGCAGCGCGCGGAAGTCGGCGATAATGTCCGGGCTGATAACCAGGCTTCGCCCGTCGCACAGGGTGTGCTGCTCGGAGCGAATGTCGGCGAATACTGCACGCGGGTCCTGTTTGTCGAACCAGAACATGCGGGAGCCACAGCACATGTCGAGGATGGTTTGCTCGGTCATTTGGCCCCCTCGCGCAGCTGCTTCACGTGTGAATTAGCCAGGGAAAGATAAGCCAAAGCTGACACTGCTTCGCTTTCATCAAAAATCTTATGCACGGTGTTGGATACAAACTCCTCCACCCCATCAGCCTTAATCCCGGCTACGATGCGATCGGTGGCGGGGGTTGGCTCGCAATAAGACATCGCGCAATCTTCATCGCCGCCGTCTTCAATCCAATACCGCGCCAAGGTGTCTCGGTCTTCCTTCAGCTCCGCATTCTCCGCAGCCACATCCAGATACGCTTTCGCCAGCGCCATAACCTTTGTCTCTTTGATCGACAGCTCGCCCGCAGACTCCAGCGACTGAATGAGCTCGTTTACTGCCTGTAGTGTGATAGTCATACAGCCTCCCCGAGCACCCAGCGCAGAGCATCAGCGTATTCACCGCTGGCACCTTTAAGGGCTTTTGTGATTTCTTTGCGTGATTTCAGACGTGGCTTAGTTTCGCCAAGCACGGCGCGCTGGCGCCTGGCTTTTTCATGGCCGGTAGTTCCAACGGTTGCAGATTCAATCTCTTTTACTTTTTCCCGCTGCTCTTCCGGGGGAAGCGTGCCAAGCTGACGTGCCTGGGTAACAGTAACAGTGCCAGACTCCACCGCTTCCCTGACGGCCTGAGTAGCATCGAGGAGGGAGATCGTTGCTCGAACGGTCTGAACGCTGCAGCCAAACAACACCGCAATGTCGTCCTCATCGAGCCCGCGATCGAGCTGGTCTGACATTTTTTTAGCCCGGCCAAGCGGTGTATCAGGTCGGCGAATTTCATTTTCGCTGACCATGTATTTAGCCATCTGATTTGCTGATCCGCGCCTAACGACCCCAGGAACAAGCAGTGGGTCTTTTCCCTCTTTCAAAAGAAGCTTATTTGCCTCCAGGGTATGTTTTACGCGCTGACGGCCTACAACTACGCAGGTGAGCCCCGTTTCAGGGTCTTTCCAGACGATGATAGGTTCCAGTACACCCAGCTCCTTGATGTTCAGTACCATCCCTTCGTCGATCGGCAGGTGAACACGTTCATCGTAGAGAGGGTGGGTCATATCGGTGACCAGGTGCAGGTTTTCGGGCTCGAACGTTAAAACGTTCGTCTTGCCACTGGCGCCATATACAACTTTTGAATCTTTAGCCATCAGACAGCCTCCACATCGCTGGTGGAAGCAGCCGAGATATTCTCCATATCGCGCATAGCTTCTAAGACGTGCATATTGCTGCGGGTTTTAGTGTGACGTTCAACAATGCGATCGCATTCTTTAGCCCAGGAAAGAACTTCTTCTTTCATGGCGTCACGTTCTTTACGTGCCTGGCGAAGAGTAACGTTCGAAACATCGAGCATAGTTGCCAAATCTTTTAGCAGTTCTGCAGTAGCAGGAGGCATTGTTTTAGCCGCCTCAAAGGCATCTTTAATTAACTGCTGTGCTGTTTTTGCCATTATGTTTTTTCTCCAACTGACGCGCTGCAACGCGCTTTAGGGTGCAGCAACCCAACCCATGAGAATGGGGTAATTGCTGCTGTTCTAATCAGGCTGCTGGTTTTTGTTCTTCGGGGTCTTTGTAGGCGAGCAGATCACAAAGCTGGTTAATTACTTTACAGAACTGGAACATGTCCGTACCTGCCTGGTGACGCCAGCGGTAGGCTTTGTCGTCTTCATCAGAATAATCATTATCCTTGGTATCGATCCGCCGGAAATGGAATTTATCTGTAAGCAGAAAAGAGACGCCGCAGCCTCTTAATTCCATGTTATCAACGATAAAACCTGTGTTCAGGCTCTCCAGAATTTCACTGGTAACGGAAGTGTGCTCCGCAGAGTAGCGAATAACTTCTTTCTGTTCTGCCAGGCGGGATAGCTGGACATAATCACCAACCTCAAACCCGGCAAACGCTGATTCTTCGCCGTCCAGATGGTTTTTAAGGCGCGTTGTCAGGCCGTTTTTGATATCACTGATGTTGATCGTGACTGTTTTTACTGAGCCGATCACTTTAACCAGCATCGCCCCGACTAAATTGGCAATATTTTTATTGGCGGAATTAATGATCAGCAGATTTTCTGCAGTGTTATACAGGACCAGGATCAGAGACGACTTGATGAATGCCTGTTTGCAGAGCTGAACCTTAGCATCCTGGATAATGTTGTTACGGTCAGCGCGCTTCAATTTCTGACCGCATGCATTTTCGATGCGCTGGATGCGCTCATTGGCTTCTTTCATTACGACGTGCTGGGGGATCATTTTTTCATCGCGGCGAACCACGATTGCATAACCGTCAGTAATTGGCGTAACCAGCTCTCCGGTAATCGGATTAGGGACGAAGGAAGCCCGCGCGAATTCCGTTTCTGTAAGTTCAGAGTAGGGCAATTCCTGCAGGTGCCCTTCAACCGCTTCAATACTGGGCAAAGTAGCCCGATAGACTATGGCGTTACGTAACTTTGATAATTTCATTTCTATGTCCTCTGCAAAGGATTGGTTAGCTATCTCCACACAACGGAAAGAGCACTGAAGCACTGGAAACTCACTTGACTAACACAGTGCTTTTTCCTGTTGTGTGCCGGTCTTTCCCGGCTGTCATCGTGCTTCCTCTGTTTGCCACGCTGGGCCGTCTACTTCCGGCTGTCACTGCCGTCGAGAGTGCTGGCATCTCACTGACCTGATAACTCCCAGGATCAACTGGAGTGGTTGTTATCGCTACCAAAGCGCCACTGTCCAGGACATTTAAAAGGACCGTCTCCAAGTGGTAACTCTTCCAGTCCCGATAAACCTCCTCAGTAGAAGGGGGCTTATCGGGAATGAATGTTGTGACACCAGATCGCTAATCTGCTTACTTCCCGCCGCTCTGTTTTGGTATTGGCAACCAGCTGCTGTTGCTCAGTCGATTTCCGGGTCTTTGCGTCGACCGGCGCTGCAGTACGCTTGTACACGCCACAACGAAGAGAGCACTGCCGGTGTCCGAATCGAACGGACCTTTTCCCTGCCCATCACCAGATATAGAACTATCCTGGCGTCTGGAATCGAACCAGACTTGTGCCTTGCTCGTCAGTGCCCTCGTCGTTGTGTCCCGGACTCTTCCCGGGCGTCACACCTTTTCGCCGCGCTGGTGGGGCGTACGTCGTGCCTGAAACACTTAGCTTGCACATTCCGGTTGTTCTGAGAGGCATGGATAAAGGGACTCTCAGGCCGCTGCGGCACATGTTCCATATGCCGTAATGCTCACTACCACACCAGGGTATGTAACTGTCGGTACCCGTGGTGTGATTTAAATGTACCTTTAGTTACCAGTGTGGTCAAGAGAGCTATGTACTTTTTGTTACCTGTGGATTGAAAAAAAAGCCAGAAGGAGATCTGGCTTTAGAAATGAGTAAGTTAAATGTTTTGGGTAATCTGAACCACTTTCCCAACAATCCGGCAATTTCCATCTATCGGGATGGGTTTAAAGGCAGGGTTAAGTGGCATCAAGTATGCGAAAGGGCTATCCCATACCAGTTTTTTAACGGTAGCCTCAGCAGAGCCGTCAAGTATTGCCACTACAATTTTTCCGTAAAGGTCATCCAGTTGGCCATAGTGCGGTTCAACAATAACGATCGACCCTTCGGGGATGGATGGCAGACCATGAGGGTTAGTCATAGACTCCCCGCGAACTACCAGACCGAATGCTTCATTAGAAACGTTTGCAGTGGTTTGCGTCCATGAAATCACATCAGAAAGCCTTGAGCATGCGTAAGTATCAGTCCACATTCCAGCTTGAACAGCGGAGATAATAGGAACTGCCGTGGGTGCCTTAAGGAAGGGAATAACTTTTGTATCATCCGGCGTTTCCTCACCTCGACCGTAAAGAATCCATTCTGGAGTTGTCTGCAGCGCTACCGCCAGCTGATGGAGATTCTCACCATCAGGTTTAGTAGTGCCGCTCTCCCATTTTGTTACGGAAACACGGCTTACCCCTAAGCGTTTAGCCAGGGTCTGCTGTGTTATGTCGAGCTGGACTCGACGGGATCTTATTCGGTCTTTCATCTCTGTTTTCATGTAACCAATGTTACATTTATTCCTTGTAACTGTTGTTTGCTATTTAATGTACCTTTTGTTACCTTTAAGGCGTAAGTTAACCAGGAGGAACCATGCGTAAATCAGAAGTTATCGAACACTTCGGAGGCGTATCAAAAACCGCAAGTGTTCTTGGTATTTCCCACCCGGCAGTTTGCCGATGGGGTGAAGTCATCCCTCAAAAACAAGCATTCGTCATCGAGCGAATTACGAAAGGCAAGCTTAAGTACGACGCCAGCCTTTACCAAAAGGCTACAGATTCAGCTGCTTGAAAGTAACTACAAAAGGAAAATCAATATGGTAGAGCCAAACCTCAAAGAAGTCGTAAAGGCGATGTGCAAAGCCTACCAAGGCGGCCGCGAAGCAATGGCTGGCGCGCTGGGGATGTCTGTCACCCAATTCAATAACAACCTCTACGAGAAGAACGGTTGTCGTTTCTTTGAAGTATCTGAACTGGAAGCGATGGAGGACATCTCGAATACATCTCACCTGGCTGAATATTTTGCCCGCCGTCGTGGTGCTCTGCTGGTGGATGTGCCGCACCTGGAAGAGCTGGACCGCGTGGATTTGTTTAGCCGCGCAATGCGTACCTCGGCAGCCAGAGGGCAGGTGGATCAGATTATCGAACAGGCGCTTGAAGACGGGGTTATCGAAAGACATGAAGCTGAAGAAATCATGGTGCATCACCGCCGCCACCTGGCCGCGCGTGAAGAAGAAATCGCGGCAATTATCACGTTGTTTGCACGCAAAAAGAAGTGACGCCAGCAGGTTGCAGCCTCTGGCGTCGTGGCGTGTCGTTATCAGTGGAGATTACTAACGCATGAACAGTTTACCAATACAGTACCGCAGGTCGCAACTTATAGCGCGTCCGGTTCCTGGTGGAGCAGGTCCGGTTCAGTTCGTGTATGGGGTAAGAGTACCAGGCGGGTTCGAGCCTGTCTGCTACCAGTTTGCTCAGTGGGTGGTAGGGGACTTTAACGGTCAGGCGGGGAGCGTATGCGAGAACTTAACCGATGGTTCAGAGATCACTACGGAATCCCGGTCCAGGTCATCCGCTGGGAGCCCCAGACACAGCGCGTTATATACCTGCGTGAAGGGTACGAGCATGAGTGCTTCAGCCCCCTTGAGCAGTTCAGACGAAAATTCAGGGAAATAGAGGGGTCTTATGAGCCTGTTAATGCCATCAAGGCCGATAGTCATCAATCCTGACCTTGCATACAGCATTGGTCTGAATGAAGCCATAGCGTTGCAGCAGGTTAACTACTGGCTGAAGGAGACAACCTCCGGGCTTGAGCGTGACGGTGTGCGTTGGATCTACAACACCACTGAGCAATGGCTGGAGCAATTCCCGTTCTGGTCTGAGTCAACGCTGAAGCGCACATTCACCCGCCTGAAGAGCCTGGGCGTACTCAAAATCGAGCAGCTCAACAAGTCGCAGCGCGACATGACCAACTACTACACGATCAATTACGAGAGTGAGCTTTTAGATGAAGTCAAAGTGATTAAATCGAAGGGGTCAAAATGCGCTGTTCCATCAGGTCAAAATGACACGATGGAAGAGGTCAATATGAAACGCTCCATCAGGTCAAAACGAACCGCTGTCATCAGGTCAAATTGGCACGATGATCCTACAGAGAATACAACAGAGAGTACTACAGATAATAAAACCCCTTCTTGTCCGGTTGCTGAGCAACCTGACGAGACCGGGCCTGCGATTACCGTCCTGGAACATTTAAACAAGGTTACTAATTCGAGCTATGGGCGCGGAGGACGTGGCAAAACTACTCTGGGATATATCCGCGGTCGTCTGGCAGAAAATTACAGCCCTGAAGACCTCATGCTGGTGGTTGATTACCTGAATGAGAAATGGGCGAACGATTCAAAAATGTGCGACTACCTACGGCCAAAAACACTTTTTGCCCCAGAGAACTGCGCGGAATATTTCGATAAGGCCCGGAAATGGTCCTCGGCAGGACGCCCTTCCTGGGTGAATGGACGATGGTCCAAAGACGCTGCTGCGTTTAAATCCACTCACGCCAATGTTGATTATTCTGGCATACCTGCGGGGTTCAGAGGATGAGCAAGCCATTTCTGAAGTGGGCTGGTGGTAAATACACCCAACTTAACGATCTGTTCAGGTATATCCCTGAAGGGTTACGACTGATTGAACCATTCGTGGGGGGCGGATCTGTATTCCTGAACAGCGATAAACACGCGGATTTCCTGCTGGCAGATGTTAACCCCGACCTTATCCATCTGTATCAAATGCTGGCTGTCGTGCCTGACGTGGTTGAAAACAAAGCCCGCTGGATGTTCGAGAAAATGGGCAATCCTGAAGGTTATGAACTGATCAGGAAGGAATTCAACGCGCAGACACTGGATGCAGCTGAGCGTGCAGCTGCATTCTTGTATCTCAACCGGCATTGCTTCAATGGGCTGATGCGTTACAACCTGGCCCATCAGTTCAACGTTGGCTGGGGAAAATACAAAGCTCCCTATTTCCCGTTTCAGGAGATGAAGGATTTCGCTGATATGTCTCACAACTGCGTATTCATGACATCCGGTTATCGCCGGACTATCGGCCTTGCAGGGAAAGGTGACGTTGTGTATTGCGATCCCCCTTACGAACCGATGCCCGGAACTGCAGGGTTTACCGCGTATGCTGCTGGTGGTTTTACCTGGGATGACCAGGTATTTCTGGCTAAGCACTGCGTAGAAGCGCACGAACGTGGCGCGAGGGTAGTCATTTCAAACTCATCAGCCCCCAGGGTAGTCGACCTGTACCGGGAGCATGGTTTTAATCTGGAATTTATCAAAGCGCGTCGTTCGATCTCCTGCAATGGCACCACGCGGGAAGTCGCTCGGGATGTCGTGGGGATCCTCTAAGGGGGCTTTATGAAACTGACACTGCCATTTCCACCAAGCGTAAACAGTTACTGGCGCGCTCCCAGCAAAGGGCCACTGAAGGGAAGGCATCTGGTTAGCGAGACTGGTCGCAAGTTCCAGAAAGCAGCCAGGGCGGCAATTATCGAACAGTTACGGGCAGTCCCAAGGCCATCAAGTGAGCTGGCGGAAGTTCATATTGTTCTGTATCCGCCGGATCAGCGTCGTCGTGATATTGACAACTACAACAAAGCGCTGTTCGACGCGCTGACTCAAACCGGTGTCTGGGAGGACGACAGCCAGGTGAAACGTATGCTGGTGGAGTGGGGGAACATCGTGAAGAAAGGGAAAGTAGAAATCACCATTAAGCGATTTATTTCCCCGGCAGTTGCAGCTGCCTGACAAGTGGAGAACGTATGAATCAGTTAATCGCAAGCAAGACAGTTACGATGTCGAGCATCGAAATATCTGTTCTGGTAGATAAGCGCCACGACAACGTAAAAAGAACAATTGAAGCGCTGGTGGATAAGGGCGTTATAGCTTCTCCTCAAATTGAGGAAAAGCCCACTGCAGGGCGGACGATGTCGGTATATCTCTTCAGGGGAGAGAAGGGCAAGCGAGACAGTATTATTGTTGTCGCGCAATTATCGCCAGAATTCACAGCACGCCTTGTTGACCGCTGGAATGAGCTTGAAGCTGCACAACATCCGGTCATCCCGCAGTCTTTCTCGGATGCTTTGCGTCTGGCTGCTGATTTGCAGGAACAAAAAGAGCATCTGTCGCAAGAACTGGCATTAGCCGCACCGAAGGTTGATTTTGTTGATCGTTACTGTACTGCTAACGGTTCAATGTCATTCCGTCAGGTGGCAAAGCTTCTTCAGGCTAAGGAAACAGAGTTCCGCTTATTCCTGATTGAGAATGACATCATGTACCGACTTGGAGGAACGCTGACGCCGATGGCTCAGCATATCGATGCGGGACGTTTTGAGGTTAAGACAGGCACATCACTTACATCAAACCACGCGTTCAGTCAGGCTCGCTTTACCGCCAAAGGGGTCAGGTGGATTGGTGGACTGTGGACAGAGCACAAAGCAGGAGGACACGCAGCGTGAGAGCACTACTAACTCCTGAGATTGCCCCACGCATGGGCGTTGTTCTTCTTCGCCCAGGTGCTGAGCTTATGCCATTGTTCAGGCGAGGACGTGTACTGATTGAGCCTGAGCCAGAGCGTTACGCTGAATATCAGACTGGAGCTATCCCTCCAGCAACACAGCCGCTGGAAGGTGACCCAACGGTATTGCCTATCTTTGAAAATATGGATGTGCTGATCCGTGCTGGCGGTTTAGTAGGCCTTGAGGCCGAGCTGGAGCGTACTTTCGAATGTCAGTATCCGCATGCAACCTGGCATAGTGAGAATTTCACACTCTTCCGCCATGAACCTGGAAGCATTCGCCTTTGCTGGGGTTGTGACAATCTTGTCAGGGACCAATTCACACAGGAACTGGCAGGCATTGCGCGTAAAAACCTGGTATCCTGGCTGATATCAGTCATACGCTCCAGACTCGGATTTAATGAGGACCATGTACTAACAATTCCGGAGTTGTGCTGGTGGCTGGTAATTAACGATCTGTCGCACGTCATACCGGAAACGCTGGCAAGAAAAGCGATGCGATTGCCTGAAGTCAGGCACCAGTCAGTGATGAAAGAATGTGATTTACAGCCAGAGTTTGCGGCAACCGAATTAGTCCAAAAAAAGATACTGGCGCTGAAAGTGGATACTGAAACGCCGGAATCATTCATGCTTCGGCCAAAGCGCCGACGCTGGATAAACGAGAATTACACCAGTTGGGTTAAAACCCAGCAGTGTGCCTGCTGTAATAAACCAGCAGATGATCCCCATCACCTGATAGGCCATGGACAAGGTGGAATGGGAACGAAAGCGCACGACCTGTTTGTGTTGCCGCTTTGCAGAGCGCACCACGAAGAGTTGCACGCTGACACCGTGGCATTTGAACAGAAATATGGCTCACAGCTGGAGCTGCTGTTTCGATTTCTGGATCGTTCGCTGGCAATTGGCGTACTGGCTTAATTTAGTGGAGATAAGTTAATGCGTGATATGTATGAAGTATTAGACCGCTGGGGCGCCTGGGCTGCTGCTGATAGCAGTGGAGTTGATTGGCAATCCATTGCTGCTGGGTTTAAAGGGCTTCTGCCACACGGTAAGAAATCACGTTTTCAGTGCGATGACGATGAAGGGATAATGATTGACGGATGTGTAGCGCGATTGCGGAAATATAAGCCGGAAGAGTATGAGTTGATTATCGCTCATTTTGTTATCGGCATCTCATTGAGAACCATCGCGAAGAAACGGAAGTGTTCTGATGGGACCATCAGGAAGGAATTGCAGACTGCGATGGGGTTTGTAGATGGTTGCATTTCGATGTTAGATTTTTAAATACTAAACTCCATGAAAGCCAGTTGAAAGATTGGCTTTCTAACGAGAAATGCTTTTTCCTAGGTCGCTTAATACTAACTCCAGCCCACTAATATTGCCCGGCAAGGGCCAGTGTGAAAGCAATTCACCAGAGTCTAACTGGCTTGCTAGCCAGTATACAAACAGTATGCATGGTTGAGTGAATAGAGGATTGTACTCAACTCTATTTATTATCCGTATCGGAATGTATTTTTTCTCACTGAGTAGCACGTGGATTTTATTTGGCAGATTGTCGTCAATGTGCTCTTTAAAGGTATCAATGACGGAGAAGTTAACATGTAAATCTTCATCAATGTATTGCTTGCCAATTTTTTCTGAGTAATAACCTGAAAGGAATTCTAAAAGCTTGTTTCTTTCCTTGCTATTATCGGCCAAAATTTCCATTGTTTTGCAAAAAAGATCATCTGTTGTCTCCATTAAGGCCATGCTACGAGCTATCTGTCTTTCAGCCGATTTAGGTACATCACCAGAAGGTTTGTAGATGCTGTCATGAACTAATTCAGCATAGGCGTGTTGAAGCAAGGTTCTAACTTGAACCTCACAACACATTTCCGGCGTTATACTCTCACCACGGTAGTCGAATTGAGTTATCGGTCTTACTTCGTAATGCCGAGATTGATAGTCAAAAATTTTGGGGTTAACATCAATTTCTGATAAATAGTCTTTAGAAACAGTCGCATGCCATTTATCGCAGTTCTCGATTATGTCACTGATAGTTCTGATTTCAACAGAGAGCAAGACTACAAAACGCACACCAATCAAATCAGTCATTTGCACAATTGGATTATCATAGCCTTTTCGGCTGACCTTTCCTAATGCTGAGGCGATAGTTTTTAGCCTTGGTTCTGAGCGGATCTTTAGAAAGAGTTTGGCCTTGTCATCCCCTAAGGAGTTGCGAAGTGCGTTGCAAATTTCTTCAGACACAAACTGCCCCCAAGCTGCGTAAGCATCCTGGTGTGCCTGTAAAAACTCGCGGAACTCATTGATATCCATTATTGTTGACTTTTAAGCCGCCCTTTTATTTTCAAAATCGTTGATTCATTATCATCCGATGGGATAATTTCTACAAGATTTTTTAATTGATCTGGTGGCACGGAAACCCATACATCATTAGAGAATACGAGCTTGCTTCTTATTTTTAACTTGGATTCAATATAGCCGTTGTCTTTAGTCACTGCCGCTGCAGGGAAGCTTTTGTTCTTCATAAATTCCAAATACTCACTCTGCATTTCTTCAGGGAGATTTGTTTCAGCGAAATCCGCAGTACTTAATGTGGTCTTTCTAGAGCGCATTTCGCTTCTTAAAGCCTCATGTAGCGCAAGCTTACTGCTTTCCTCTATTTGTGCAGTATTGATGAAGTCCCTGGTACTCTCAAAAAAATCCTGAGTAAGTTTTTTTGATGACTTGCTTATATCCATATCCAAGAATCGGGAGTAAAAATACCCAGCGGCGTTTTTTGTTTCAGTCGATGTCATTAAATGGTCGAACAAAAAAGCACGATAAGATGAGCTGTTATAATTACCATAGTTATCAGGAGGTAAAGCAATAGTTTGAACTATAAAGCCAATCTTATAAAAACGTTGCGCAGGCGTTAAAAGAAGTTCTGCAATAAACTCCATTGTCACCTGATCATCATTTTCCACAGTTCTAAAACCATTCTGAGTTTCAGCTTTTATTACCGCAAGGAATGGAAGTGAATCATTTCCAACACGGCCCGACAATACAGCTAATATCCCACCAGGAGCCGAACTATTGTATTGTGCCTCGCTAAGTTTACTTGCAAGCCGTTCGGTAACCTTGATGAAATGATCTGTATCATTAGAAAACGTTGAAGCCGACAAATTTAAAAAACAATCATCACCAACACCACCAATAGACATTTCAATTCCATGAGATTTACTTGCCAAAGCTTCAGTAATCCTCACCTGAAAAGCATCTAATGCATCTTGTTTGAATGCCATTAAAGACTTGCTGGTTTTTGGGGGAGTTAATGATTTATCAGCACTTTTAGGAAAAACCCTGTGTGCGATAATTCTCTCTATAAGAAGCCCCTCAAAGCTAAAGTCTACACTCGCCATCGCCTTATCCTTGCTTGTTAGCATGTTATTCATTGCAGCATACGAAATCTCTAACGCGTACGCAAAAACTATCGTAATCTGTTAGGAGTGGTCACTTCGACATACAGCCTAATCATCGAAACCCTGTCGACTGGCGGGGTTTTTGCTTTCCGGCGATATGACAGGGGTATTCGCGAGATGCACCCCTGTCACGTCGTCGTAAAGTATTGAAGTGATGTTATTGTGGTGTTAAATTTTTGGCGTGGTGAATCCCCCTATGCGGAGGGGCATTGCCAGTCTGATATGTTTTTTTGCGCATTGCGAGTCGTCTGTGGACTGGCGTTCGGCCTTTTCTATTTGTGCCGCCAGAACGTCACTCACTCTGTGTGTTGTCGTAAATCCATCTGGTGGCCATTCCCTATACAGGGCTCACCGGCGACGGCTCATAACCCACCCGTCGGGCGCTTGCGCAGAGCTCGCCCACTTCTTTCACGCACAGCACCCGCTAACAACGCGAGGTGGAGACTATGAAAATGCCTGACAAAATCTTTTCGGCGGCCTCGTACTGCACGTCAGGCGGCCTGATATGTACCGGACTGGCGCAAACCTATGACTGGTTTCACGGGCTGGACTGGAATTTCATAGCGCTGGCGAGTGGTGTAGTAATCGGTGTTGCGACATACCTGACCAATCTGTATTACAAGCGCCGCTGGACAAAAATGTATCAACAGTCTCTTGACCGCGGCTACGGCGGCCCACCTCCCCAGGATAATTAACATGGCCAATCTGAAAACAAAACTCAGCGCGGCCATGCTGGCGCTAATTGCCGCTGGTGCTTCAGCGCCAGTGCTGTTTGATCAGTTCATCAGCGAGAAAGAAGGTAATGCGCTGGTGGCTGTTGTTGATCCTGGTGGTGTGTGGTCATTGTGCCACGGTGTAACGGTCATCAACGGCAAGCCCGTCATTAAGGGGCAAAGAGCAACTGAGGCGCAGTGTAAGCAGGTAAATGCAATCGAGCGGGACAAGGCGCTGGCGTGGGTCGACCGGAACATCAAAGTTTCACTGACGGCACCGCAAAAAGTCGGCATAGCCAGCTTCTGCCCGTACAACATCGGTCCCGGTAAATGCTTCCCCTCAACGTTCTATCAGCGGATCAATGCTGGAGACCGTAAAGGTGCTTGTGAGGCGATCCGTTGGTGGATTAAAGACGGCGGTCGCGACTGCCGACTGACCAAAGGCCAGAAGAACGGCTGTTACGGACAGGTCGAACGTCGAGACCAGGAAAGTGCGTTGACGTGCTGGGGAATAGACCAATGAGCCGCTTGACCGCCATTATCAGCGCAGTGGTTATCCTGCTGCTTTGCTGTGTTTTCTCATGGCGCTCCGGCTGGAGCTCTCACGCTGACCATATCAACGCTCAGGCAGCGAAGAAGAAAGAGAAAGCCGAGAAAGCCATTCAGCCGGTAGAGCAAAAGGCCGCTGCCGCTACAGAAGAGGGCAAGGTCATCTACAAAACCATAACCCGCGACGTGGTGAAATATGTCCAGTCTCCGAATCGTACTGTGTGCCGGTTTGACGATGATGCTGTGCAGTTGCGCCAGCGAGCTATCGACGCTGCCAACGCCATCCCCGGATTTGATGAACCCACCGTGCAAGGCAAGTGACGCAGGGAAGGATACCGACGAAGACCTGCAATCAGATGTCGAAACCGCTCAATGTCTGCGCCAACTGCGGTTAGATAAATACCGTTGGCAGGCCTACTACCGTGCAGTGAGTCAGTAGCGGGGCTACATTGCCGTTCCTGCATGGCGAGGTCGGCGTGATAAAAAACCCCGAAGAGGATATCCAAAAGTAAACGGGGCGCTGAATGGACAGCTAATGACTAAACAATACATCATGTATCTAAATATGTTTAATCATTTCACAACCCGGACCATATTGCGGAAGTATGAACCTGTATTTTGGCGTCAGCCTGCTATCGGCGCTGGGCCAGTGCAACAGGGATAAGGCCGATATCAGGCAAGCAGAGAAACAACGAGCCTCGCAATAGCGGGGCTTTTTTATTGGAGGCCATATGCGCCTGACAGTTCTCGACGACGATCCGGGTGAACGCATCGAACCCAGTCGCGAGCGTATAACGGTATACCTTGATGGTGTTGAGGTGAAGCACGTCTTCTCGGCTGATAGCGATAAAGGCGAAGTGATTGCCGCCGTGCTTGATAGCCGGGGTTACCCCACTGCCGAAAACGGCGAGGTTAAGCGCGAGACTCTGTTCGGTCATGTGAGGATAGATCGATGCCCGCGCTGATACCTCGTGCTTGCCGCAAGCGTGGATGCCCTAGTACCACCACTGACCGCTCAGGCTATTGCGAGAAGCATCGCAATGAGGGATGGCAGCAGCATCAGCAGGGCAAGAGCAGGCACGAGCGTGGTTATGGTAGCCAGTGGGATATCAGACGTGCGCGCATCCTGAAGCGTGACAATCATCTTTGTCAAAACTGCCTGCGCCGCAAGCTTGCTGTCCCCGCCACAACCGTTGACCACATCAAGGCTAAGGCTCATGGGGGTACCGATGACGATTCGAACCTCGAAAGCCTGTGCTGGCCCTGCCATCGAACGAAAACCGGGCGTGAACGGCTCAAATGATATCTATTATCATCTTAGCAGGGGCAGAGGGGGGGCGGGGTCAAATCCCTGACGGCAAAGGCCAAAAGGACCGCCGCCTAACCTTTTTTCACACCGCCGCAGGTTAGAAAACTTTTTTTTGGGGTCCCCCATCCGATGATTAATAGGAGTTTTCGATTATGCCAGGACCACCGAAAACCCCGACACATCTGGCTTTAGTGAAGGGGAACCCATCCAAACGCCCGATCAACAAGAACGAGCCAAAACCCCCGTCAGGGGTCCCCCCAATACCGAAACATTTTGATAAGCAGGGTAAGTACTGGTTCAAGCGTATCGGTGATGAACTTGATGCAGTCGGCGTATTGACCACGCTGGATGCTAAAGCGCTGGAGTTGTTGATAGAAGCCTATGTTGAATACCGGCATCACTGCGACACGCTTGATCGGGAAGGTTACACCTATGCCGTCTACAGCGAAGAAGATTCAGACGAAGGAGGGGAGCGGGAAATCAGAATGATAAAACCGCACCCCGCAGCAGTCATGAAGGCTGATGCGTGGAAACGAATCAGAGCGATGCTGAGTGAATTCGGCATGACACCTGCCAGCCGATCAAAGGTTGGTGCAAAAGGCCCGGCAGAAGCCGACCCACTGGAAGAATTTCTTAAAAAGCGCAAATGATGAATGGCAACCGTTGCAGATGGATTCCGCTACGCCGAGCGCGTGGTATCTGGCGATATCGTTGCTGGCGAACTGGTGCGTCTTGCGTGCCAGCGGTTCTTTCATGATTTAGAGCACGGCCCGGAGCGCGGTGTTTATTTTGATGAAGGCCGCGCCCAGCACGTTCTCGACTTTTATAACTTCGTCCCCCATGTGAAGGGGCACTTGACCGGCAAGCCGATCGAGTTGATGGACTGGCACACCTTCATCCTGATTAACCTTTTTGGCTTTGTCGTCCCACTGATAGATGAAATAACGTTTGAGAGCATTCTTGACGACGATGGCGACCCCATGTTTGTGCGTCGCTTTCGTACCGCCTATGACGAAGTAGCGCGTAAAAATGCTAAATCAACGCTTTCGTCTGGCATCGGGCTTTATATGACTGGTGCAGACGGTGAGGGGGGGTCTGAGGTCTATTCCGCCGCAACCACCCGGGATCAGGCCCGCATCGTGTTTGATGATGCGAAGCGCATGATTAAGCTGGCACCGAAAACACTGGGCCGGTTGTTTGGTAGTAACAAGCTGAATATTCACCAGGAGCGGACGGGCTCAAAATTCGAACCTGTAGCCAGTGATGCGAATAACCTCGACGGCCTGAATATTCACTGCGGGATCGTTGATGAGCTGCACGCACATAAAACCCGTGACGTCTGGGAAGTTCTGGAAACAGCGACAGGCGCGCGCCTGCAGTCCCTTATTTTTGCAATCACTACCGCGGGTTTTAATAAAGAAGGTATCTGCTACGAGCAACGTGATTATGCGATCAAGGTTCTGAAGAACTTTGATAACCCTGACCCACTTTCCATTAAGGATGACAGCTATTTTGCGCTGATTTATACCCTGGATGAGGGGGACGACCCTTTCGACGAGGCAAACTGGCCGAAAGCTAATCCCGGTCTGGGTGTTTGTAAGCGATGGGACGACATGCGCCGTCTTGCCAAAAAGGCAAAAGAGCAGGTCGCGGCACGTGTCGGTTTTTTTACCAAGCATCTCAATATCTGGGTGCAGGGTGAAAAAGCATGGATGGACATGGCTCGATGGGAAAAATGCCGTGATTCATGGGAAGTTTCAACTTCTGCGAGCTGGTCAATGTGGCTTGGCGTTGACCTTTCCAACAAAATTGATATTTCAGCTGCGGTTAAAGTCTGGCTCGCTCCAAATGGCGATGTTTATGTCCGCTCCCGATTCTGGATACCTGAAGGGCGGCTGGAGGCCTGTTCTAAGCAGCAGGCAGACCTTTACAGAAAATGGAATCTCGCTGGGTTCCTTGAATTTACCGATGGTGATGTCGTTGACCATGCAGTGATTAAAGAGGAAACCATTGAATGGGCACGCGGAGACTCGCTGAACGAGTTTGCATACGACCCGTGGAGTGCCACTCAGTTTGCTTTGTCGGTAGCAGCTGAAGGAGTACCGATCGTCGAAGTTCCTCAGACGGTAAAAAACTTGTCTGAAGCCATGAAGGAAGTCGAGGCGAAAATTTACGCCGGACGTTTTCATCACGACGGCAACCCGGTGATGACCTGGATGATGTCCAACGTCACCGTCAAACCCGACAAAAACGAGAATATTTTCCCCAACAAGGCGACGCCTGAAAACAAAATTGACGGCCCTGTCGCGATGTTTATTGCGATGAGCCGTTTACTTGTTAATGGTGGCGAACCAGAGACGACCCTTTCTGACCACTTGGAAAGTCACGGCGTCCGTTCACTTTAAAGAGGCAGTTATGATCCTGATGATTCTTGCCCCGCTAATCGGGGTGGTCGGTGCTGCTTTGTTTTCTTACGGAGCATGGCTGGTTTTCCCGCCAGCGGGTTTTATTTCTGCTGGCTTATTGTGTCTGTTCTGGTCATGGGCAGTATCGAAATATTTGTCCGCGCCACGTAATGTTTATAACGAAGGCGGTGACTGATGTTCTTTCCTGGGTTATTCAGAAAAAACGATACTCCGGTTACCACGCCTGCAGAATTGGCAGAAGCTGTGGGGATGACTTACGACACTTACACCGGAAAACGTGTCAGCAGCCAGAAAGCGATGCGTCTTACAGCGGTCTTTGGTTGTATTAGAGTGCTGGCTGAGTCAATGGGAATGCTTCCCTGCAACCTGTACAAGGTCACTGGCAACAGTAAGCAAAAAGCGACATCTGAAAGGCTGCACAAATTACTGACGATGAAGCCAAATGACTATATGACCCCTCAGGAGTTCTGGGAGTTGGTCATAGTCTGTCTTTGCCTGCGCGGGAATTTTTACGCTTATAAGGTTAAAGCCCTGGGGGAAGTGGTTGAACTCCTGCCTATTGATCCCGGTTGTGTAGACCCGAAGCTAAACAGCCAGTGGCAACCGGTGTATCAGGTCACTTTCCCTGATGGTTCGACGGATGTGCTGGGGCAGGATGATATCTGGCACGTCAGGACGCTGACATTTGACGGGCTGGTGGGCCTGAACCCAATCGCATACGCAAGGGAGGCCATTTCTCTGGGTATGGCGACTGAAGAACACGGCGCCCGATTGTTCTCAAACGGTGCTGTCACTTCCGGGGTCCTTCGTACTGAGCAAACGTTGACTGATGCAGCCTATGACAGGTTGAAGAAAGATTTTGAGGATCGTCACCTCGGGCTCAGCAATGCGCATCGTCCGATGATTCTCGAAATGGGTCTCGACTGGAAGTCGATGGCGCTCAATGCCGAGGACAGTCAGTTTCTTGAGACCAGAAAATTCCAGCTGGAGGAGATTTGCCGACTGTTCAGGGTGCCGATGCACATGGTACAGAACACCGATCGCGCGACCTTCAGCAATATCGAAAACCTTGGCATCGGCTTTATTAATTATTCCCTTGTCCCTTACATGACCCGCATCGAGCAGCGAATTAACGTAGGACTGGTGAAGGAATCGAAACAGGGCACCTACTATGCCAAATTCAATGCCGGTGCGTTGCTGCGCGGGGATATGAAATCAAGGTTCGAATCGTATTCAACCGGTATTAACTGGGGTATTTACTCACCAAACGACTGCCGTGAACTGGAAGATATGAACCCACGCTCTGGTGGTGATATTTATCTGACACCGATGAATATGACGACCAAGCCGTCTGACAGCAATAAGAGCAAAACAACCGAGGAACAACATGATGCCGATGACTAAACAGCGGCTGGATATTCCGCTGAAGCTAAAGTCTGTCAGCGACAGCGGGGAATTTGAAGGCTATGGCTCTGTGTTTGGCGTTAAGGACAGTTACGACGATGTAGTTGTTCCCGGCGCTTTCAGTAAATCACTTCAGTCATGGCGGGAGAAAAACGCGCTCCCAGCTATGCTCTGGCAGCATCAGATGGATGAACCTATCGGGGTTTATACCGAAATGAAAGAGGATGAAGTCGGCTTATATGTCAAAGGACGGTTACTTATTGATGATGATCCCCTTTCAAAGCGAGCACACGCCCACATGAAGGCCGGTTCTTTAACCGGCCTTTCTATTGGTTACGTGCTCAAAGACTGGGAATACGACCGCGAGAAAGGCGTGTTTCTTCTCAAGGAGATCGACCTTTGGGAGGTCAGCCCCGTAACGTTTCCGTCGAATGACGAAGCGCGGGTGAGCGATGTTAAAAGTGCGTTTGCCCGTGGCGAAACACCTTCCCAGAAAAGTATTGAACGGGTCCTGCGCGATGTTGGGCTCTCCCGCACCCAGGCCAAAGCATTCATGGCCGGGGGCTATGGCAACCTCTCTCAGCGTGACGCTGATGGCGTGGATGCCGCACTGGATGCACTGAAAAACATCAAATTTTAATCAGGAGTTGAATTATGGCAGTCGAAATTAAAGACGTTGAGCAGGTCGCGCAGGATTTGCAGCAAAAATTCGATGATTTTAAAGCGAAAAATGATAAGCGCATTGACGCTATCGAATCCGAAAAAGGCAAGCTGGCCGGAGAAGTTGAAACACTTAACGGCAAGCTGACCGAGCTGGATCAGCTGAAAACCGCGCTGGAAGATGAGCTTAAACAGCTTAAGCGTCCCGCTGGTGGCACTCAAAGCAAGGCCGCAACCGAGCACAAAACCGCTTTCATTGACTTTATGCGCAAGGGTAAGGATGACGGACTGCGAGATCTAGAGCGTAAAGCCCTGCAGGTTGGCGTGGATGAAGATGGCGGATATGCCGTACCCGAAGAGCTGGATCGCACCATTCTCAATCTTCTGAAAGATGAAGTAGTGATGCGCCAGGAGGCGACAACTATCACCGTTGGTGGTGCCAACTATAAAAAGCTGGTTAACCTTGGCGGCACCGCTTCCGGCTGGGTCGGTGAAACTGATGCCCGCCCTGAGACTGCTGCATCTAAACTCGGTCAGATTGAACCGTTCATGGGTGAAATCTACGGAAACCCTCAGGCAACCCAGACGATGCTGGATGATGCTTTCTTTAACGTAGAGGACTGGATCAACAGCGAACTGGCGGTTGAGTTCTCCGAACAGGAAGAAATCGCCTTCACCAGCGGCAATGGTACGAAGAAACCGAAAGGCTTCCTGGCCTATGCCTCTTCTCTGGATGACGATAAAACCCGTGCCTTTGGCACCCTGCAGCATATTCTTTCCGGTGCGGCGGCGGGTGTGACGGCCGATGCGATTATCAAGCTGGTCTACACCCTGCGCAAGGTGCACCGCAACGGCGCTAAGTTCATGATGAACAACAACAGCCTGTTTGCGGTTCGCATTCTGAAGGACTCCGAGGGTAACTATCTCTGGCGTCCGGGGCTTGAGCTGGGCCAGCCTTCCTCTCTGGCGGGTTATGGCGTTGCCGAGAATGAGCAAATGCCAGATATCGCTGCTGATGCGAAAGCCATTGCGTTCGGTAACTTTAAACGCGGCTATACCATCGTTGATCGCATTGGTACCCGTATCCTCCGCGACCCGTACACCAACAAACCATTCGTTGGTTTCTACACCACTAAACGTACTGGCGGAATGCTGGCCGATTCTCAGGCCATTAAACTGCTGCAGATCGGTGCTGGCGCATAATCTGATGGGGCTTCGGCCCCATTCTTATGGAGGTCATGATGCTGCTGAAAAAAGACCTGAAATGGTCACCTGATGGCATTCAGGTAAGAAACATTCCAGCCGGTAAATATGAGGCGGGCTCACTTCCTGAACGTGCTCTTGAGGTTGCTGCCCAGATGGGGATTCTCGACGGCACTGAACAGCCTGAAATTGAAACACCAGTTAAGCCTAAAACCAGCAATAAGCGGGGTGAGGGAAAATGAAGCCCTCTGTAAAAGAGCTTCGTTACCAGTGCCGTATCGACAGCGATGATGACACAGAAGATGTGATGTTAACGCTCTACCTCAACGCCTCTCTGAAGCATGCGGAAAAAATCACTAATTGCCGTCTTTATGATAACGCTGTTCCAGACGACGATCCTGATGGAGTGGTGATAGAAGATGATATCAAACTGGCCCTGATGCTGCTGGTTTCGCACTGGTATGAAAACAGGGAGCCGGTGAGCAGCGACAGCGTTAACACTATTCCGTTCGGCGTTGATGCAATTCTGAAACAGCATCGCAAAGTACCAGGAACGTAGGAGGTGATATGCAGGCAGGACGATTACGGCACAGGGTCACCATTCAGAACTTCACAACCTCCAGAACACCTTCCGGCCAGCCCGTTGAAAATTGGGACGATGGGAAAACTATCTGGGCCGAGGTTAAGGGGATAAGCGGTCGTGAGCTGTTAGCCGCTGGCGTAGAGCATGCTGATGCGACAATCCGGGTCTGGGTGCGTTTTCGCAGGGATATTTCAGCCACATCCCGATTGAAGGTTCGCACCGGCCCGTTTAAAGGCGCAGTTCTTAACGTTACCGGGCCTCCGGTTCCTGATATCAAAGGTACCCGGCTTGAAATTCTCTGCAAACAGGGGACCGAAAAATGATCGACGTGAATCTGGATTTTTCCGGGTTGCAGGATATCGCCCGAGACCTGCAAACCCTCAGCAAAGCTGAAAACAATAAAGTCCTTCGTGATTCCACTCGTGCCGGGGCTGAAGTGCTCCGACAGGAAGTGATTGATCGGGCTCCAGAACAGACCGGTAAGCTGAAGAAAAACGTTGTTGTCGTCACCCAGAAAAGCCGCCGCCGCGGGGAAATCGCATCGGGGGTGCATATTCGTGGCGTCAACCCGCGAACGGGTAACAGCGACAACACCATGAAGGCCAGTAACAAGCGGAATGCTTTCTACTGGCGCTTTGTCGAACTTGGTACTGCTACGGCTCCGGCGCATCCTTTTGTACGTCCTGCTTTTGATACCCGACAGGAAGAAGCCGCGCAGGCTGCAATGAACCGAATGAACAAGGCGATTGATGAGGTGCTGGCGAAATGACAGAGGATGATATCTATGACCTGCTGTCTCCGCTGGCAGACGGACGGGTTTACCCTTATGTGGTGCCGCTTGGCAGCGACGATTTACCCGCTGTGGCCGCTCCATACATCATTTTCTCGATACCGACTGATGTTGCCGGGGATGTGTTCTGTGGGCAGGCCGAATCGACGCTGCACATTCAGGTAGATGTGTGGGCAGAAACTAACGATGAGGCCAGGGCGTTACGGCTTGAGGCCCTTTCCCGGCTTGAAGTGCTTTCACCTACCGAAGTAACCAAAATCCCCGGCTACGACACTACAACCCATTTGCATCGGGCAACGCTCGAAATAACGGTCATTGCCTGACTGAAACCAATCCAATCTGACCGCCGCTGGCGGTTTTTTCATTTATGGAGGCTGCAATGTCAGCACTATTTGAACGCGCCCAAAAAACGGTAGTAATGATTACATCAGTGCCGGTCACTGCGGAAGAGCTGGCATCGGCGACCTGGCTCAACCTGAGTTGCACCATTAAACAGGCCAGCTTTACCGCTGGTCAGAAGAACGATATTGACGTGACAACGCTATGCTCCGAAGAAACGGAGAATATCAACGGGCTCCCGGCACCGTCTGAGATGTCGCTCTCCGGTAACTTTTACCGCAACCCGGCGCAGGATACGCTGCGTACTGCTTACGATAATGACGGCGTATACGGCTTTAAGGTTGTGTTCCCTTCCGGGAATGGCTTCCTGTTCCGCGCTGAAGTTCGTCAGCATACCTGGGATTCACAGACCAACGGCGTCGTTGCCGCGACGTTCTCCCTGCGCCTGAAAGGCAAGCCAGCCAACATTGACGCCTCTGGCATTCTGTCTTTTGCCACAGACCTGCCTGCATCGCAGACGGTAGCGGCCGGAAGCGCCCTGACAATGAGTGTGGTGGTTCAGGGCGGAACGGAACCCTATACCTACGTCTGGAAAAAAGGTTCCTCAATCGTCAGCGGGCAGACCAGCGCAACGTTTAATAAGGCCAGCGCAGTATCAGGCGATGCGGGTGTTTATTCCTGCGTGGTTACTGATGCCGATGGCACTGTTATCACCTCTGCTGACCACACCGTCACTATCAGTTAATGGAGCGCCGGGGAACCGGCGATAAACTTTATGTCAAAACCGAATCTTAAAGCGCTGGCACTGGCCCCGATGGCGGGCTTCCGTAAAAAAGAAGTCACCGTTCCGGAGTGGGAAAACGCCAAAGTTATCATTCGTGAACCATCGGCTGAAGCCTGGATTCGCTGGCAGGGGATTGCCAGCCCGGAACAACCAAAATTACCGGAAGGGCAGGAAGCGCAAGAGGTGCCAGAACTGACCCCTTCAGAACGTGCTTTCCGCACGATGCGGGCAGATGTCACACTCTTCATTGATATTCTGCTGGATACCGACCTGCAGTATGTTTTCACCGTCGATGATACCGAACAGGTTGAAGCAATTTATGGCCCTGTCCATTCCAGGTTGCTGAAACAGGCGCTTGATCTCATTCGTGATGCGGATGATGCCAAAGCAAAGTAAAAATGCCTGGCATGCAGTTCCTGATGGCGCTGGCGCTCCGGATGGGCCGCACGCTGGGCGAACTGCGACAAACCATGACGGTCGGCGAATTCAGGATGTGGGCTGAATACGACCGTATCAGCCCGATCGGTGATATCCGTGGCGATATTCTCAATGCTCAGCTGGTTTCAGCGATGTACGGTGCGCAGGGCGGTAAAGTCACCATTGAAGACGCACAGATTCAGTGGAGCGCAGAAGAGGAAGTGGCAAGCGACAGCGGCGATCCCTTTGCAGGCTTAGAAGCCGCTTTGCTCGCGGCTTCTCAGTGACAATACATACGCGACGGTTTAGGATCCCCTACTGTGAACCACAAAGGGGGGATTATGAAGAAAATACTAATTATGATTGTTTGCATTCCTTTAATTAATGCATGCAAGCCATCTGAAAAAGATTTTATTTCTATTGGGGAAGCCGTTGTTAGAGAATCACTGAAAGATCCTGATAGCGCTAAGTTTGAATCTTTTTATCACAAGGTTGGCGACAATGATGGATACGTATGTGGGAATGTTAATGCAAGAAATTCTTATGGTGGATATACAGGAAGAAAAGAATACTTTGTATTTATAGAAACGGAAAGCGGTAAGCTTAAAAATAACGGGCCAGTAACCATCGTAAGTGATAGCGATAGTAACGCATTAGAAAAATATAAACTTTTCTGTCAATAAGTTAAATCCTCAAAAAGACCTCGCCTTAGCGAGGTCTTTTTATTTCAGGAGAAAAATAAATGGCAACCCTGCGTGAACTTATTATTAAGGTCTCAGCAAACTCTCAGTCATTTCAGACAGAGATCGCCCGCGCTTCACGCATGGGGCAGGATTATTATAAAACCATGCAGAATGGTGGTCGTCAGGCCGCAGTCGCAGCAAAGGAAAGCCAAAAGGCTCTTTCCGAATTAACGGATGGATTTGCTTCTGCTGGTCGGGCCGCCACGGCAGCAGCAGCTGCATTTGCTACTGGTAAATTAGTTCAAATTGCTGACCAGTGGAACTCCGTGAACGCAAGGCTTAAACAGGCCTCAGTTTCCTCAAACGATTTCACTCTATCTCAGACTCGTTTAATGGCGATCAGTCAAAGTACTGGTACGGCTTTTACCGATAACGCCAATCTATTTTCGCGTGCAGCTGCATCCATGCGTGAATTTGGCTACAGCTCAGATGAAGTAATCAAAATCACCGAAGCGGTATCAACAGGACTTAAACTATCCGGTGCTAGTTCTGAAGAGGCCGGCTCTGTTATTACCCAGTTTAGCCAGGCTCTTGCTCAAGGTGTTTTGCGTGGCGAGGAGTTTAATGCAGTTAACGAATCTGGGGATCGTGTTATCCGTGCCTTGGCTGCTGGTATGGGGGTTGCCCGAAAAGACCTTAAAGCAATGGCGGATCAGGGGCAACTCACGATAGATAAAGTCGTACCAGCTTTAATCAGTCAGTTAGGTGTGTTACAGGGGGAGTTTTCCTCGCTACCGCCGACAGTTTCCGGTTCAATGCAAAAAGTCACTAACTCCTTTATGGCATGGGTTGGTGGGGTGAACCAGGCGACTGGCGCGACAGATGCACTTTCTGGTGGCCTTGATGGGTTGGCAAAGACCCTGGATTCTCTTACATCATCCGCTGTCAGCGGGGCCCTCAGTGACGTAGCAGATAATATGTCACTGGTTACCACCGCAGCAGGTGGTCTGGTTGGGATTGGATTAGCACGGTATCTTGGCGGGATTGTTACCAGCGCAAGCAGTGCTACTGGCGCACTTATTTCAGCCGCAAAATCTGAGGTAGCTCTTGCAGTAGCCCAGGAAAAAGCCGCGCAATCTTCTGTTGCCGCCTCCCGCGCCGCAGTTTACCGGGCCCAGCAGGCCCTTCAAAGTGCGAAAAGTGCAGATATTCAGGCGGCTCAACAGGAGAGGGTTGCGGCCGCAGAATCAAGGGTTACCGCGGCACATGGGCGATTGACTAAAGCACTTGCCACCGGGACAGCTACAGAAAAAGTACGAGCACGAACCGCTCTGGAGCGAGCTCAGGCCGGGCTTGTGGCTGCGAAAAATGCCGATGCACAGGCTGTTGCAGAAAGAAAATTGGCTGCAGCTCAGTCCGCTCTTAGTCGTAATATTGCAGGCCGGGTTTCTGCTCAAAATAATCTTAACAGCGTTACCTCTGTCGGTACCCGCTTAATGAGCGGCGCCCTTGGCCTGATCGGTGGTGTACCTGGGTTAGTTATGCTGGGTGCTGGAGCATGGTATGCAGTTTACCAAAGCCAGGAACAAGCAAGAAGATCAGCGCAGGAATACGCCAAAAATATTCAAGAGGTAAAAAATAATATCACATCAATGAGCTTGCCAGAATCATCTGATAATTTAGATAAAACACGCAAGTCACTTAATGAGCAAAATCGATTAGTATCAGAACAAATTAGTAAAATTAAATCATTAAAAGAAGAAATTTCCGGGTATCAGTATATTCTGGCAAATCCCGGCCCAACAACTAGCGGTGGTTTTATGATAAACCACTTAACTAGTATTGATGATGTAACAAAAGAATTATCTGCTTCAACTACTCAACTTTCTGTAGAGCAAGAAAGATTGAACGAGATGCAAAATCAGTCTAATTCCATACAGGATGTATTGGTTAGCCTAGAAAGGCGGCGAGCAGACCAACTTACAAGAATTTCTACTGCACAAGAACAAACCTATCAATCTCTTTTAATGATGAACGGTGAGCATAGTAGATTTAACCAATTGCTTGGATTAGGAAACCAGCTTTTAATGGAACGGCAGGGCTTAGTTAACGTTCCAATGCGGATGCCTCAGGCTGACTTAACATCACAACAAACGAATGCTCTTGAGAAAAGTCGCCGAGATTTAGCATTATCGAAACTTAAGGGCGAGGCAAAAGAGTTAGCCAGACTTGGTTTTGCCGCCGACGATTTGGGATTGACTAGTGATCCTCAACACCAGACAGGAAGGCAGGAATTAATTAATAATGGAATTGCTGAGTGGAGAAATAATGAATCCAATAAACCCGCCCGGAAAGCGCCTAAAAGCGAAGAATTAAAAGCCGCTGAGAAGACAGAAGATGTTTACAAGCGTCTTATTAAACAGCAGGAAGAACAAATTGCTTTGGGAAGCCAGAATACCGAACTGGCTAAAGTAAAATACCAGGTCACGCAGGGTGAGTTAGCCTCTCTTGAACAAGCTAAAAAAGAAACCCTTCTGCACAATGCTGCGCTTATCGATCAGAAAAACATTGCTGAACAGTTAAAAACGTTCCGTGAGGGGCTGGCTGACAGCAATGCCGCTGCACGCGACAGGGGGAATATTGATTTTCTTGGTGCCGGGATGGGGGATAAGGCCCGCGACCGCATGAAAGAAATGGCGGATATTCGTACTGATTTTCTCAAACAGCAGCGGGACCTGCAGCGGGATTTCAGCAAAGGTCAGATTTCTGAGGACCTGTACAAACAGCAAACGGAAGCGCTACAGGCGGCGCTTACTGAACGGCTCCAGATTCAGGAGGACTACTACAAGAAAACCGATGAACAGCAGTCAGACTGGCGGGCGGGGATCAGCGATTCACTGATGAACTACGCCGATCAGGCTGCTGACCTCAGTTCAATGGCTGCCACCGCAACCAGCGAAATTCTGGATGCCACCACTAACTCTATCTCCAACAACATGACCAGCGTCCTGACTGGGGCGACTTCGTTCAAAGAGGGGATGTCGAATATCTTCAGCTCTCTGGGGGAAACGGTGATTAAGACGCTGATCCAGATGGCAACACAGGCATTAATCACCAAAGCGATTATGGCGTCGTTCGGCGGTGGGGCTGGTGGAATGTTCGGGAGTCTTCTTGGCGGAGGTGGGGGAGGTGGCAGCACCGGGACGGCCATTCAGAGCGCTGGCGCTAATTTTTCGTTTAATGCTCTGGGTGGTGTCTACGATTCGCCTTCACTTTCCGCATACAGCGGCGGTGTATACAGCACTCCGCAGTATTTTGCGTTTGCAAAAGGGGCTGGTGTATTCGGTGAAGCTGGGCCAGAAGCCATCATGCCGCTAACCCGTAGTGCTGATGGTTCGCTGGGGGTTCGTGCTGTAGGTCGTGAGTCCCCTGCGGTACAGAGCGCAGCAAGCCAGATTCAGGCACAGCCACGGATTGCTGTCAGCGTGGACGCACGAAGCACGTTCACCGGCAAACCCGATGACATAACGATGCAGGCTGTAGAGCGAAGAAATGATGCTCTTGAACAGCGGATAGTTAACACCTTAACCGCCGAGGTAAATAACCCACAGAAGAAATTCGGCCGGGCTATTTACTCCAATCTACAGCCAAAAAAACCACGATAAACCAGCCCGGAGGGAAAGTTAATGGCAGATATTATCTATCCGGATGAGTACCTGCCTATGCCGCTGATGGACGGGTACGGTTTTAAGCCCATATCACCGATACTGCGAACGGAAATGACGTCCGGTCGCGCTCAGCAGCGAAGGCGATACACTTCAACACCGACCCAGGCATCAGTTAAATGGATTTTTAAGACTGATGCGCTGGCGCAGGTATTTGAGGCTTTTTTCAGGGATGCGCTTAAAGATGGTCAGTCATGGTTCTATCTGAAACTCCAGACTCCCATCGGGGTAAAGCCCTATAAAGCCAGGTTCGTGGATATTTACGAAGGTCCGACGCTGGTCGCGCCAAAATACTGGCAGTACAGCGCAACGCTGGAATTATGGGAACGACCGTTACCGCCGGTTGGATGGGGAAATTACCCGGAATGGCTCGCTGGTCAGTCGTTACTGGATATTGCGCTAAACAAAGAGTGGCCGAAGCATGACAATTCTTGAGCGGCTATATGCTAGCAGCGGTTCGGAGGTTATCCACGACACGCTGCAGATATCGGCTGGCGATGATAACTACTGGTTAACCAGCGGCTGGGATGACGTTTCCGTAACGTTGGAAAATGGTCAGCCGGCGACGTTTGAAGCCTGCGCGATAGAAATTGCACTGCCAGCGCGAAATGCGGACGGAACGCAGGATCTGAAATTCGCCCTGAGTAATATTGACGGTGTCGTTTCTGGAGCCATCGATAAAGTTCTGGATGAAATGAAATCAGCCACGCTGACATTCCGGCGGTACATTTCATCCGATCTGTCTGCCCCGGCATCATCACCGTATACGCTCGATATTAAATCCGGCTCCTGGACCCCGACAGCAGTACAGGTCACGGCAGGCTATATGAATATCCTCAAAACAGCCTGGCCCCGTAAACGTTACAACCTCGCAGAGCATCCTGGCTTACGTTACTAATCTGAGGCAAACATGTTTGACGCTGATAAATACCGTTCAGTCACCTGGCTGAAAGGCGGACGCGTATACCCGAAACTCGACTGTTTTGGCATTGTGAATGAAATCCGGCGTGATCTGGAGTTACCCCTCTGGCCTGACTTCGCTGGTGTAACCAAAGACGACGGCGGTCTCAATCGGGAGGCGAGAAAGTTGATGCTTTCCTTGCAACGCTGCGAGCCCTGCGAAGGTGCTGGCGTGGCCTGCTATTCCGGCTCAACGGTTACGCATGTCGGGATCGTTGTCATGCTCGATAACCAGCTGCAGGTTGCGGAATGTAATCCAGGCTCGGGGGTTACGTTTCTGCCACTGGCGCGATTCATACGAAGGTTTAACCGCGTGGAGTTCTGGCAATGACGATAAAGTTTTTTCCGTCCCGGTTGCCGGGTGAACCCCTGGAGACGCACGAACATGGCGCGATGACCCTGCATGAGTGGATGGCCAGGAATGTCCCGAGCTACTCGCAGGACAGAAAGCATCCTGTTGCGGTCGAACTGGACGGCCGGGCTGTTCCACCTGCGGAATGGCCACTATGTTTGCTGCGGCCAGACAGCGATGTGCGGATTTACCCGATCCCGTATGGAACCGGCCTGGAAATCGCCGTGTGGGTATCGGTTGCCGTATCTATTGCCTCTACGGCCTATGCGCTGTTTTTCGCCCCGAAACCAGAGCTGGGCGGGTTTTCGTCAGGCAATTCAGTATCACTGGACCTGAACCCGGCAAAAGCGAATACAGCTAAGCTTGGCGATCCTGTTCGTGAGGTATTCGGAAGAAACAGAATTTATCCGGATTACCTGGTGCAGCCGGTCACTCGCTTTGACCCCAATGATCCCACCCGGATGACGGTCGAAATGTTTGTGTGCCTCGGGTATGGACGTTTCTCTTATACCGGCGGTGATTTTCGGGTGGGTGAAACTCCTGCTCTGCCGTTAGGCGATGGCTTTTCTTATACCAGCTATGGCCCTGGCGATAACGTGGCGGGGGACCGTCGCAGCGAGGTCTGGTTCAACAGTACAGAAGTTGGCGGGACATCAAGCGGGTCAGGTCTGGATATGGCTCAGACTGCCCCTGAAGCCAGTGATATCGTTGCTGATGCCATGACCGTCAGCGGTGCATCTGTTTCGTTTTCAGGTCTCGATGTCGATGATGACAACGATGATGATGAAGATGAGAACAAACTGCCTCCTGGCTGGATTGAGGGTGCAATTGTCACTCTGAAAGCGCCGGTGAATTATCAGGTATCGATTGAGGATGGTTTTAACGTTCTGACAGGTGACGCCGTGGCAGAAGTGGCGCCATATAATGGTATGCCTGTAACGCTGACATTTAGCGGTACCGATTACGATCTGCAGATTGCCACGTATACCCCCCACCAGGACGCCGTTCCGGGAACGGGTGGATCGACTGCAGCATTGCGCGCCAGTGCGTCGCCATCCACGTATGATTTTACGACAACCAGCCAGACGTTTGCTCTGACCTGGCAGGGCGTCACCTATACCCTGTCCCTGGTTGCTGACTACGGCACAATGTCCGGTTTACTGGCGGCGATTAACGGCGGGCTGACCGGATCAGGATTGATTGCTCAGGATGACGGCGGCGTGATTCGTATCGTGGAAATCTCCAGCCCGTGGCGTGGCGGTTCCATTACGTCATCATTCCTGCCCGCGTCAGTTTTTGGCGACAGCCCTGTGTTTACTGCCGGTACAGCATCCAGTGGTGGAAGCCCGGCGGTCTCAGCCAGTGTCAGGCTGGCATACGATTCCGGTACCGCATTTTCTGGCCTGCCGGACGGCACGCAGCGGATTTCCCTGGCTCACCGTGGCAACGAATACCAGATAGCATCGACTGACGGTGCGTCTGCAACCGTACAGAGGGTGGTTAATGGTGTCGTTGATAATACCTGGGCAGGTTTCCTCACCCGTACCGTCGTGGATTTTTCCGCATCTGGTATTAACGATAATGAAACCTGGCTGGGTCCATTTCTGGCCTGCCCGCAAAACGAGGTTATCGATGCCTTTGAAATCAACTTTGCATTTCCGAACGGAATTTGTGGTTTCCAGAATAACGGGAATAAGCGGGTCCGCCATGTTGAGTACGAAATCCAGTACCGCGTTTATGGTTCCGGATCAGGGTGGACGAGTAAGCAGGGGGTGTACGCGCTTAAAAACGTTAATGGCCTCGGTTTTACAGAGCGTTTTGATCTGTCTTCTCCCGGGCTGGTGGAGGTTCGATGCCGCCGCCGCAACGAGCAGGGGAGCAACAACGCGAGAGACAGCATGTTCTGGCAGGCGCTCAGAGGTCGTTTGCTTTCCCGTCCGACCTCCTACGCAGGGATATCAACAATAGGGATCACGGTTGAAACCGGCGGCCAACTGGCGGCGCAGTCAGACAAACGTGTGAGTGTTGTCGCCACGCGAAACTATGATGGCGGTGGTGACAGGACAATCAGCGGGGCATTCCTGCATCTGGCCCGCAGTCTGGGGTATCGCGACGACCAGATCGACATTTCCACAATTAACATGCTTGAGGCTAACTACTGGACGCCACGAGGCGAGTATTTTGACCATCAGGCAAGCAGTGACAGCACGTCCGCAAAGGATATTTTCGACAAGATTGCTGAAGCAGGCATGGGGTATTTTCTGCTGTCTGACGGCTTACTTTCCGTCGGGCGTGAAGGGGTCAAAAGCTGGACCGGAATCATCACCCCCCAGGATACTGTCGAGGAAATGCAGACATCATTCAGGGTGCCTTCGGAGGACGATTTTGATGGTGTGGATGTGAAATACATCAATCCCGTGACCTGGGCGGAGGAGACCGTACAGTGCCGGACGCCTGAAAATCCGTTCCCCCGGAAAACGGAGGCTTACACTATCGATGTCGTCATGACTGCGGATCGTGCCTGGCGTATCGGGATGCGCCGGTTAATGAAATATCTCCATCAACGCCGGACGTATACGGCTACAACAGCAATGCTGGGATGGTGCCATGATTTTGGTGACCACATCATTTTGTCAGATGATATTCGAACCGGGAAAACCCAAAGTTGCCTGATTGACGCAATGACATACGACTTTCAGGAAATAACGTTACATGTCACCGAGCCTCTGGACTGGAGCTATACAAATCCCCGGTGCTGGATACAGTTTCAGAACAGTCGTCCATCGTCACGGATGCTGACGCCGCAGCGGATAGATGATTTCACTCTTACCATACCTTACAACGACGATCTGCACCCGGAAGACTGGATTATGGACGACCCTGATATTGATCTACCGCGTTTGCTGTTCTGCGACAGTGAAAAAGGTGCCCGGCATGGGATAGTCCAGGAGGTCGCCCCCTCCGGTGACAGCAACTGTCAGATTACCGCGCCGGAATATAAAGAAATTTTCTACGCCTACGACGACGCTATCTACCCCGGCGACGTCGCGTAATATCCCATAAAAACCCCCTTATTAACTCTTTTCGCTCAAACCCTCGTTTGGGCGAACGCCTTTTTTGGAGCAAAAAACATGGCCTTTAACCCGGAGCTGGGGAGCACGTCTCCCGCAGTGCTGCTCGATAATGCCGAGCGCCTGGATAAGCTGGTGAATGGTGATGCGCCGACCGAACCGGACCGCGCTGGCGTTGATCTGGATACCTGGCGCGGAATGATGGCGAAGAATGATGAAGTCCGGCAAAACATCATTCCGCTGAGTAAGCAGTATATGACGCTTGAAGCGGCCCAGGCCGATATCGTCAATATCCCTGAGGGGAGCACCACGTATTACCGCAGCCCTGATGATAGCGCGCTCGCTATCGAGGTCATGAACGTTGGCGGGACGCTGACCGCTACCGGCCGGACAATGGCATCAGGAGAACTCGTCGCTAAAATTGATAATCGCATTTCTGAATCTGAAGGCGAAAATATTGTTGAAATTCATGACAGTGAGAAAAACATTGTTGGTCTTCTTGATAAAGATGGTTATTTCTTTTTACCTTATTTACCGGAATCCGTGCAGAATACAATCAATCGGTTGTTGGCGCTGGTTTCATCACGTAGTGGAAGTGATATTTTCAGATTAGGTGATGGGGAGAATGATACCTTCATACAGGATTGCGACGGTCGTGTATTCGTTCCGCTACTTAATTTGTCCATCCAGGATTATTTTAAGTACATTGAATCCTATGCTTCGTTAACTGCCGGGGACGATATCCTGCGCTTTGGTGATGGCGAACATGACACACTCATTCAGGCAAATGACGGCCGCCTGTATATACCTTTGCTCGCTGACTCAGTTCAGGATGAAATAAATAACCTGAAAAACAATCAAACGCCCGTATCATCGGTTGTTTCGATTGATATACGTAATCAGGTAGATACAGCTGCTTATATTAATATTCCCGATGGTTATTATGCTGAGAAAATAAAATGGTTACGTGATAACGTAGCTATTCCAGATGCTACCGGGTACGCATATGTATTAACAGCTGACGATATGATGAAAAATATTACGCTTAGCATTGAGAGTTTATTGGGTGGAAATAGGGTATCAGATAAAACCACCGGACAGATTGGCGGGATAATGCTGGAGAGCACCGGTCCGGCTGGCTCAATTTATGAGGGGTACACTCTTTCTGCAGGTGACGATTTCAATACGCTGGATATTTTGAGCCCGGCGAATCCTAAGGGGCGTTGGTTTACTACCCGTACTTACCTCAACCCGCCGCGGGGCTCTGATACGCAGCTGGGCACAATGTACGACACTGACCCCGCGTTTACGGGCTTTAATGACTCGAACCGGGGCGTGCCGGTGGGTTTTGATAATATGCGCGTTGAAGATGGTGTTCTGAGGCTTCAGGCCCGTGCAGCTACTGCGAATGAAAAACCCCATCTGCAAGGCTCAAGGCATGACCTGGCGGCGATGGTGAGCTCTGTAGGCGCATTTTCATTTTTCGCCGGTCCCGCCGGGACTGGAGATTGTATTATTGAGTGGTATGCGATGTTCACTCACAAAACACAAAACCCGCCAGGGTGGCACCCGTCATTATGGACCCAAAGTTCGCTGCCATCCTACACCTATAATTCGGATGAACTGGATATTATCGAGGGCATCAGCCAGTTTGCAACGTCAAATTATAATCTATGGGGAGCAGATGGTTCGAAAACAGGCGGAGGAACGCTTGGACCGGAAAAATATATATTTGATGGCAAGTACCATAAAATTAGCGCCATCCTCAATCAAAGTAATGTCCAGATATTCATTGATGATACCTTTAGCAGCATATTAAGTCTTGATGCCAATTCAGTACGTGAACCGGGTTACTTGTTGATGAGTAGTCATGTATATAAAGGCACCTTCCATGGTGAAACCTATTCTGCCTGGGCATGGGAAAAACTCTGGAAGGGGGCGACAATCAGTGTTGACTGGTGCCGCATCTGGCGTAAAACAGGATTGAGTCATATCAAGCCGCTCGTCACCGTTCCTTCAGTCAACATTGATTATGGCGGCAGCGGGACAATAGTACTTCCGGCTAAGTCGGTTCTGTGGGGCCGTGACGATGTTTCAGAGCATGTCCAGACAGTCATGACTGAAGAGAATGAACCCGGTGGCAGCCATACAGTTTCCTATGACTCCCTTCCTCCTTTTGTTACTTACGATGCATCCACCCGAAGCATTACTATCAGTAACGGATACACGAAAGCGGGACGTCTTAACTTCGTTATTTATGGCTATCTGCAGGATGGCTCAAGCTGCGAACCCGCACGCACATGGGCCAATATTGGACCTCGCTTTTCAGGTGATGCATTAACACTGAAACCAGGAAAAAGTGTTGATTTATATCCTCTCTGGGATTGCGGAATTCTTGTTACTGATGGCGAGAAATGTACCAAAACCATCGGCGTTTATTCACTACCCGAAGGCGTCATCTTTGACACCAAAAGCTGCCAGTTAATCAACTTCGGTGGTGAAAATGGCTCATATGTTATTACCAGCGCCTGCCAGAACAGTGTCGGACAGACAGCGGTCCAAAAAATAAATCTGATTCTTAATTAAGAGGTCATCATGCTTGTACTTAATTCTAACTCTGCATATACCGGCGATAAAAAAGATTTACCCGGTTACTGGCCTACTTTTGGATATACTCCCACAGTGGCTCTGTCTTTGCGGCAGCTTTCAGCATCCTACACCGGGCCTGCAATTCGTGTACGTCGCTCCAGTGATAACACAGAGATTAATATTGGATTTACTGCCGAAGGCGACCTGGACACGACGGCTCTGCTTAATTTTTGCGGTTCAGGCAACGGATTTATCAGTGTCTGGTACGATCAATCGGGTAATGAGTTTAATGCTATCCGCGAAAATGTGTCCGGACAGCCACGGATAGTTTCGGCAGGCGCTGTTGATCTGATTGGTTCTAAGCCAGGGGTGGTATTCGACGGAACAAGTGATGCCCTCTCTTTAACGGCTGCTGTTTCTGCGTTATCCGGAGTAGCAAGTTTGTCCTCATCTCTTGTTCTGCGTTTTCGATCTTCGCCCGCAGCGGCCTGTAGTATTTTCTCATTTTATAAATCAGACAGCCCCGTTCGTCGTCGATACAACCTGGGCGCCGGATTTCAGAGTCAGGCGAAAAACCTTCTACAGATAATTTCGACGCAGGCAGATTCGGGTAACGCTGAGATCGTGACAGAAACTACCCCGTTTACAGCAAATACAAATATTATTGTTCGCTCCTACATCGACTTTAAAACTCATTTGCAGGGCATCGCTCTGGACAGCGGGGGATGGGTTACCGGCGCCGTGTCTGGTGATGTCACAGGAATATCTGATTCCGCTGTACTGGGTGGCGGGCCGTGGGTAAGCGGGGCGCCAAGCGAGCTTTCTTACGTGACTATCGGCGAATTTATTCTCGTTGATTCAAAAAGTGATTATTTCCTCAGAAACATCACGGCTAATCAGCAGAAATACTTCACTAATTAATTTAAGCCTTGATATGGCGGCTGACAATTATCATGACAGCCGCCATTTGTTATTTCCGCAGCCTGACGGACAGCATAGATACCAGTACGCCAGCAGGACGCTTTTTCTTCCATGTAATGAGCGCTCTGGCGGAAATGGAAAGAGAGCTGATCGTCGAGCGTACCCGCGCCGGTTTAGCAGCGGCAAGGGAGCAGGGGCGCATCGGTGGCCGCAGCCGGGTAATGACCGAAGAAGTAGTGGAACGCTGCCGCCGGATGTTGGATGCAGGTGCTACCCGTCAGCAGGTGGCGGGAGTGATCGGGGTAGACGTGAAGACGATCTATAAGTACCTGCCAGCTGCTGAATAATCATTATTTTGCGTCGGTGTGCCTGATTGATAGCTGTAATCTCTATTGATCAGATTAATGAATATAACTACTGTATATAAAAACAGTATTTATGTGAGGTGAAATTATGCCGCGAAACTCAGATATCGAAATGGCCTGGCGTCAGGCAATTGTCATTGAGCCAAATGGCCGCCGCACAGTGACAACATCCAGGTTTATCTTGGAACTCGCAAAAGTTAACTGGATATGGTCACCGCGCCAAGCAAACCAGTGGATAGAGCATTATGTTACGACGTTCCGTGATGTCTCCACGCAAGAGGGGGACGAACGAACGTTTCAGCTTTATAACCCGAATGGAGGGCTGTAATCGTGGGTTTTCCATCGCCAGCAGCAGACTATACCGAAGGGCGACTGACAGCAGATAAGCTTTGTGGAACCGGTCCTAATACACGAATCGTACAAACCGCATCAGGTTATGCTGTCGTTGATATCTCTGTCAAACCAAAGCAGCAGGACACGGTTTTGATTCACTATATCGGCCAGACCGACTTTGCAAAAATAATGGGTCAAGCATTCATTACGCGGGATGGTGAGGCGATCGAAGGCGAGGCGTTAGATGATGTTGTTGTAATGGGGGTTGTGACGTTCGTCATCAATAATGCACTCTCAAATGACGACGAATGTCCGGTTTTATAAGAAATATTGTGTACATATATGAGTACATTTTTTATCTAAATGTTGGTTTATTTTTGTTTTTAAACAAATAGTTATGTTATTTTAGCGCCATATCCATTTAACTAAGGGGACGACGCGCCGCATTATAGCGTTATTTTCGGCGCGCGTTAAGCTTGTGCGGGCCAACTGCTTAATCTATAGCCACTTAGCGTTTATTTCTCTCTTCAGCGGCACGCGCTTTCTTCTCATGGCTCATGTCATTGCGGATCTGCGCATGGCTTAATAAAGCGAAAATAAAGGTCCCGCCGCATATGTTGCCGGCAAGCGTTGGCAGAGCGAAAGGCCAGATAAATTCCTGCCACGGCAGCGCTCCGTTGAACACCAGATAGAAAATTTCGACACTGCCAACCACGATATGAGTGGTGTCTGCCAGGGCGATAAGCCACGTCATCAGGATGATGACGATAATCTTTGCGGAACCCGCGGCAGGAAACATCCATACCATGGTCGCGACCAGCCATCCGGAGATAATCGCATTGGCAAACATCTCCAGCGGCGGATTTTGCATCACCTTCAGGCTAATTTTGAGAAAAGCCTCGCGAGTGGGCTCATCAAAAACAGGCATGACATCGAACGCCCATGCTGCGATAGCGGTTCCGATTAAGTTACCCGCCAGTACGACTCCCCATAGACGCAACAGCAGGCCGATATTGCCGAGCGTGGGCTTATGCATAATCGGCAGGACGGCGGTCACGGTGTTCTCGGTAAACAGTTGTTGGCGAGCGAGGATGACGATTACAAAACCAAAGGTGTAGCCGAGATTTTCCAGCAAAAAACCACCGGGAAGTTCGCTAAGATGGACATGGAAGATACCTTTGGCGACCAGCGAAGCCCCCATTGAAAGTCCGGCGGCAATCGCTGACCATAGTAGCGCCATAGCATCGCGCTCAAGCTCTTTCTCACCTTCCTGGCGAATCACTTCATGGGTAGCCATTGCCTGTGAAGGCAGCCGTTCTTCATCAACCTCAATTTCTTCACCATTCTGTTTTTCATCACTTTCTACCTCAACATCTTCACTATCATGGTGAGTTTGCGGTTTCATCACTTTTCCTCAACGATGGGTCTTTATTATAATCGTAGAGCGGTTTCGGCTGTTCGGGTCGGATAAGCTCCTAAATTCTTCACAATGACAAGATTAGCAATACGGAAATTGCAAAATGTGTATAGAATCGGGACATCAACAATGATGCTAAAAAAGGCTATGCTGAAAGCAGGCACATGCTTACGGGCGATATCTTAATGGAGGCAGCTGTCCCCCGATAACCCCCAGCGATAGCTAAAATTAACAGGGAGACACCTATGAATTTTCGCCTGTCGGCGCTTGCGCTTGGCGCCACATTGCTGGTGGGATGCGCCAGTTCTAGTTCTGGCGATCAACCGCAGGGGCGTTCAGATCCGCTTGAAGGCTTTAACCGTACCATGTTCAACTTCAACTTTAATGTTGTCGATCCCTATGTCCTTCGCCCGGTCGCGGTGGCGTGGCGTGATTATGTTCCGCAGCCTGCGCGTAATGGTCTGAGTAATTTTACCAGCAACCTTGAAGAGCCGGCGGTAATGGTGAACTCCTTCCTGAAAGGCGATCCCTATAAAGGAATGGTGCACTTTACGCGTTTCTTCCTGAACACCATCCTTGGGATGGGGGGCCTGGTTGATGTGGCCGGGATGGCGAATCCGAAACTGCAGCGCGTTGAGCCTGCGCGCTTCGGTAGCACGCTGGGTCACTATGGCGTCGGTTATGGTCCATATGTGCAATTGCCTTTCTACGGCAGCTTCACCCTGCGTGATGAGGGGGGGGATATGGCGGATGACTTGTATCCGGTTCTTTCCTGGCTGACATGGCCGATGTCTATCGGTAAATGGATGGTTGAGGGCGTTGAAACGCGCGCGCAGCTGCTGGATTCAGACGGCTTGCTTCGTCAGTCCTCCGATCCGTATATCTTAATGCGTGAAGCCTACTTCCAGCGTCACGACTTTATCGCCAACGGCGGTAAACTTTCTCCGAATGAGAACCCCAACGCCCAGGCGATTGAGGGCGATCTTAAAGATATCGATTCACAGTAACCGACGGGTTGAAAGTAAAAAGGGTGAACATGATGTTCACCCTTTTTTGTTGCTGCTGAGGATCAGAAACGGTAGTTGAAGTTCGCGCCGTAGAGCCAGGCTTTACCTTCTGATTTAAAGGTATATGGCCCTTCTGTAAATTCAACGTGCTGACCGTGCATATAGGACACACCGACGTCGACTGAGGCATCTTTATTAAAGGCGTAAGTCGTACCGGCGCTGAGCCACAGGCGATCCTGGTCCGGAATAGAGATAGAGCGATTGGAAGCCGGTACCGGGCTATCATCAAAGGCGATACCGGTACGGAAGGTCCAGTTATCGTCATGATAATAGGTGGTACCCAGCGCGATACGGTAGGAATCTTTAAAACCTTCGTCTTTATAGAACAGTGTTTCGCCACCGCTGGTTTTGGTTGCTTTCAGCTCCTGGAACTGGCTCCAACTGGTGTAAGCCAGACTGTAGTGAACGGCCCATTTTGGCGCCACGCGGTTATACCCTGAAATTTCCCACATTTCTGGCAGATTCAACGTCAGAGAACCGCCAATCGTGGAGCCGCCGGTGCCGTACGGCAGGCCCAGGCCCAGAGCAGAGTTGATGGGGTTGAGGGAAGACGGCAGGCTGCTCTTATAATCCCCATCAAAATCAACTTTAATTTCAGAGCGATAGGTCAAACCGTAGCGGTTGTTTTTATCGACTTCATATAAAATACCGGCATTCCAGCCGAAGCCCCATTCATCCCCCTTCAGACGAGCAATTTGGGTGTCGCGGCTGATACCGCCGGCCTGTTGACCAATTGCCGCCGCCTGAGCCGGGGAGAGTTTGCCTGCTTTCACCATTCCCGGTAGCTGAGCGCCGATGATATCCGGTAAATCGCCCGCATAGCGCTCTAATTTCGCCCGCGCGTAGACGGCGTCAAAGCCCAAACCAAAACTCCAGTGGTCGTTGAGGCGATATGCGCCGCTCAGGTTCAGGTTGAGCGTTTCGAGATCGGTCGTACCGCCCATCGAGCCTGCGGCAAAATCGTTGTTGAACTCGGTGGCTAAACCATAGTTCGACGTGAGGGAGGCCCCCCAACCGAACTGGTCGTTAATCGGCGCCACGAAGTGCAGATTCGGCACCCATGCGGTTGGCGCGATATTGTCCTGGCTGGCATCATTACCGATAACTGAACTGCCGGTGACGTTGACATCAGGATCGACGAAAATGGCGCCGCCCGAGAAGGTTGGACGGTCGAACATCATAATTAACGCCGGGTTACGGCTGGCGTTGCCCGCATCATCAGCAATAGCGCCTTCACCTGAATAGGCGCGACCAAGGCCCGATGAAGAGAATTCGTTAAGCTGAAAGCCTGCTGACCAGGCCTGGGTTGAAACCATTGCTACAGCCACTGCAAGGGCAGATTGGGTAAGGCGGGTTTTCTGGCTCATGCCCATAACCTCATAGAGTTATTTTTTATTTAAACAATGTTACATGCTGTAACAGGAGCGCGAAGTGTAGGGTCTGCTTTACAACAGAGAAATCAGACCAGTGCGCTGAGTATAGGTCTGACCAGATGATATGTTGCAAGTTTGTTTATAAGTTTTTTCAATTGTGATCTAAGAAACGCGATCCAGTTGGCAATTTTGCTGGGGCAGCTGATACCCAAAGTGGGCGGTTTTTGTTTTGGATCATTTTTAAGTGTGATTTCGGTCACTTATCCCGTTTGTCGCCATTAACGACTGGAGGCTGGCATGCCCTGGGCGTAAAATAAGCACATTGTTTGTCTGGCACTTTGAGTGCATATACAGAGGAAATCTACGATGAGTAAATGCAGTGCTGATGAAACCCCGGTTTGCTGCTGTATGGATGTTGGCACCATTATGGACAACACCGATTGCACCGCATCCTATAGCCGCGTGTTTGCGAACCGTGCCGAGGCAGAAGAAACGCTCGCCGCATTAAGCGAAAGAGCGCGTAACGTTGAATCTGAGCCGTGCAAAATCACCCCGACCTTTACAGACGTAGAGGGTGGCGTGAAGCTGGATATCGATTTCGTGTTCAGCTGTGAAGCTGAAACCCTGATTTTCCAGCTCGGCCTGCGCTAATCCTTTCCCCGGACGCCCCTCATGGCAGGGGCGTTACCTTTTCTAATCAATGTGTTTTGGCTCCCACTTTTTCGCTTCCCCGATTGGCTTAATGTAAAATATTAGTTAAAACTGTTATCAGGTCAGACCACTTTGTTTTATCGGTTAACAGGGGAGCGTTATGAGTCAGGCATTACCGCTAGTCACCCGCCAGGGCGATCGTATCGCGATAGTCAGCGGTTTACGTACTCCGTTTGCCCGACAGGCGACGGCTTTCCACGGCGTGCCGGCCGTTGATTTAGGTAAACTGGTGGTCGGCGAAATGCTGGCTCGCAGTACTATCCCCGCGGACATAATAGAACAGCTGGTATTTGGTCAGGTGGTGCAGATGCCGGAAGCGCCGAATATTGCCCGGGAAATTGTACTGGGGACCGGTATGAGCGTGCATACTGATGCCTACAGCGTCAGCCGCGCCTGCGCGACCAGCTTTCAGGCGGTGGCCAACGTCGCGGAAAGCCTGATGGCAGGCACTATTCGCGCGGGTATCGCCGGCGGGGCCGACTCCTCTTCCGTATTACCCATTGGTGTCAGCAAAAAACTTGCCCGAACGCTGGTGGATGCCAATAAAGCCCGTACGCTGGGGCAGCGCCTTAAGCTATTTTCCCGTCTGCGTTTTCGCGACCTTTTGCCCGTACCGCCAGCCGTTGCCGAATACTCAACCGGCCTGCGAATGGGGGATACCGCCGAACAAATGGCGAAAACCTGGGGTATCACCCGCGAACGGCAGGATGCGCTGGCGCTTCGTTCGCACCAGCTTGCCGCCAAAGCCTGGGAGGAAGGGAAGCTATCGGCAGAAGTGATGACGGCGTATACGCCGCCGTTCCGTGAGCCGCTGGAACAGGATAATAATATTCGTAAAAATTCAACCCTGGCGGATTACCAAAAGTTACGCCCGGCCTTCGATCGCCAACACGGGAGCGTGACCGCCGCTAACAGTACGCCGTTGACCGATGGGGCAGCGGCGGTGATTCTGATGACCGAGTCCCGGGCGAAAGAGCTGGGTCTTGTCCCGTTGGGCTATCTGCGAAGCTACGCTTTTACCGCGATTGATGTTCGCCAGGATATGCTGCTGGGCCCGGCCTGGTCGACGCCGCTGGCGCTGGAAAGAGCGGGGCTGACGCTGGCTGATTTGACCCTGATTGATATGCACGAAGCTTTTGCCGCGCAAACGCTGGCTAACCTGCACTGTATGGCCAGCGATCGCTTTGCCCGCGAAGTGCTTGGCCGCTCTCAGGCGATCGGGGAAGTGGACGAGAGTAAATTTAACGTGCTAGGCGGCTCGATTGCCTACGGTCATCCGTTTGCCGCCACCGGCGCGCGGATGATTACCCAAACGCTGCATGAGCTGCGCCGTCGCGGCGGAGGATTTGGGCTGGTCACCGCCTGTGCGGCGGGTGGATTGGGTTCAGCGATGGTTCTGGAGGCCGAATAATGGAAACCGTATCGGCATTTACGCTTGAGGTTCGCCCGGACAATATCGCCGTCATCACCATTGACGCGCCCGGCGAAAAAATGAATACCCTGAAAGCTGAGTTCGCCAGCGAGGTTCGGGGGATCATCCGTCAGATCCGTGACAATAAAGAACTGCGCGGCGCGGTGTTTATCTCGGCAAAACCGGATAATTTTATCGCCGGGGCGGATATCAATATGATTGCCCGCTGCCATTCCGCTCAGGAAGCCGAAGCGCTGGCCCGCCAGGGTCAGCAAATCATGGCCGAGATCCACGGGCTGTCGATTCCGGTGATTGCCGCTATCCACGGCGCATGTCTGGGCGGCGGGCTTGAGCTGGCGCTGGCCTGCCACGGGCGGGTATGTAGCGATGACGATAAAACCCGGCTTGGTCTGCCGGAGGTTCAGCTAGGGCTGCTGCCCGGCTCCGGAGGAACTCAGCGCCTACCGCGATTAATTGGCGTCAGCGGCGCGCTGGAGATGATCCTCACCGGTAAGCAGCTTCGCCCGCGTCAGGCCCTGAAGGCGGGGCTGGTCGATGAGGTGGTGGCGCAGACTATCCTTCTGCAAACCGCGGTTGAACTGGCGCTCAAAGGTCGCCCGGCAAGCCGCGCTGTTCCGGCGCGCGAACGTATTCTCGCAGGCCCGCTTGGCCGCAGCCTGCTGTTTCGTCTGGTAGCGAAAAAGACGCATCACAAAACCCAGGGAAACTACCCGGCAACTGAGCGCATTCTGCAGGTGATGGAAACCGGGCTGGCGCAGGGCTGCAGCAGCGGCTATGCAGAGGAGGCTCGCGCTTTTGGCGAACTGGCGATGACGCCGCAATCGCAGGCGCTACGGTCGATTTTTTTCGCCAGCACCGATCTGAAAAAAGATCGTGGCGCGGATGCTGAGCCCGTCGCGCTGCGCAGCGTGGGCATCCTTGGCGGAGGACTGATGGGGGGCGGTATCGCTTACGTCACCGCATGCAAAGGCGGATTACCGGTACGCATTAAGGACATTCAGCCGCGCGGGATAAATCACGCGCTGAAGTACAGCTGGGATCTGCTCGACAAACAGGTGCGTCGCCGCTATCTGCGCGCCAGTGAGCGCGATCGCCAGATAGGATTAATTTCCGGCTCGTTAGATTACCAGGGATTCGCACATCGCGATGTGGTGATCGAGGCGGTATTTGAAGATCTTGCGCTCAAGCAAAAAATGGTCAGCGAAGTTGAACAGCACTGTCGTCCGGAGACGATCTTTGCTTCTAATACATCGTCTTTACCGATCGGCGAGATCGCGGCGCAGGCAAGCAGGCCGCAGCGGGTCATCGGGCTTCACTTCTTTAGTCCGGTAGACAAAATGCCGCTGGTGGAGGTGATTCCCCATATCGGTACGGATCGGCAGACAATTGCGACAGCGGTTAAGCTGGCGAAACTGCAGGGGAAAACGCCGATTGTCGTCGCCGATAAAGCGGGCTTTTATGTTAACCGCATTCTGGCCCCCTACATAAATGAAGCCATGCGCCTGTTGATGGAAGGCGAGCCGGTAGAGCATATTGATAACGCTTTGGTTAAATTCGGTTTTCCGGTTGGCCCGATTCAGCTCCTTGATGAAGTGGGGATCGATACCGGTACCAAAATTATCCCGGTGCTGGAAGCTGCGTGGGGAGAACGTTTCAGCCCGCCTGCAAACATCATTAGCTCGATTCTGAATGACGATCGCAAAGGGAGAAAAAATAACCGGGGTTTCTATCTTTATGCGGCAAAAGGGCGTAAAAGCAAAAAACGGCCCGACCCGGCTATCTACTCTTTACTGGGTATTTCCTCTCCGCAGGCGCGCTTGTCAGAACAGCAGGTGGCGGAACGTTGCGTGATGATGATGCTTAACGAAGCGGCGCGCTGCTTCGATGAGCGAGTGGTTCGCAGCGCCCGCGATGGCGACATCGGCGCCGTGTTTGGCATTGGTTTTCCGCCATTTCTTGGCGGCCCGTTCCGCTATATGGATACCCTGGGAGCGGGGGAGGTCGCGGCGATACTGCAGCGCCTGGCCGCTCAGTACGGCCCGCGTTTTACACCATGTGACACTTTGTTACACATGGCCGAGCAGGGGGCGACCTTTTGGCCCGCTGAGGAACGTAGGACCTAAGTTATGGTCAAAGAAGGTAAATCCGGCAACGTACGGCGCTGCGCTTTGGCGATTTTGTAAGCAATAGTTGACTATACTTACGCCATTGAGGTAAAAAACAGCGTTTCATTCGTTGAATGGATCAGGCACAATGCCCGGCCACCGGGTCACCTGCGTATCGTCTACGTCGGTAAGACCGCGGTGCTTCTGGTTAACAAAAGCGGTGCAATATGCAAGTTTTTATCATGCGTCACGGCGACGCTGCCCTCGATGCAGCCAGTGACTCGGTTCGTCCATTAACCGTCTGCGGTTGCGATGAGTCTCGTCAGATGGCAACCTGGCTGAAAGGTCAAAAAGTGGATATTGAGCGGGTTCTTGTGAGTCCCTTCCTGCGTGCAGAACAGACGCTGGAAATTGTTGGGGAGTGCATGAATCTGCCAAAAGATGTCGACGTGATGCCGGAACTCACGCCGTGCGGCGATGTTGGCATGGTTAGCGCTTATCTGCAGGCGCTGGCGAATGAAGGTGTGGCGACGGCGCTGGTCGTGTCCCACCTCCCTCTGGTGGGGTACCTCGTCTCAGAGCTGTGCCCGGGGGAAACGCCCCCGATGTTCACCACTTCGGCGATTGCCTGCGTTACGCTTGATGCCAGCGGCAAAGGCGAATTCAACTGGCAAATGAGCCCCTGCAATTTGAAGATGGCGAAAGCTATCTGATCCCCTCCGGGGCTGACGTTTTACGGAAGCTCCGGCGGTTGCCACTCTTCAACTTCAATCAGTACCAGCAGTGCGGCGTCGCCGCCGTACTCTTTTGGTGCCTGATGAAACGCCATAATATGCGGGTGCTGAGCCAGCCACAGCGGCGTCTGCTGTTTGAGAATATGCTTCCCGTGCCCGTGCATCACGCAAGCGCAGAATACATGCTCGCGACGACAGGCGGCAATCAAGGCTCCCAGCTCCTGCTTGGCCTGCTGCTGGGTTAACCCGTGCAGGTCGAGAAACAGCTCCGGCGAATAATCACCCCGACGCAGCTTCTTCAGCTCAAAGTGGCTGACGTCCGAGCGCACGTACTTCACCGAGCCTTCAGTATTCAGCAGCGGCTGAAACTCATCGGAAAAGTAGTGGCTATTGTCAGCCTGTTCCTGAAGCAGCCGCTTGGGTGGGACCTCAGCGATTTTTTTGCGTAGCGGGCGATGAACGATAGTGTCCTGCTTAATCTGACGCGTGCCGGTCATCAGCTGCCGGAACAATGCCTGATCCTCCTCGCTTAGCGATGTTTTCTTTTTCATTACCTGATCTCATTTTTTCTTTGTCGGTAGTTTACCCGACTCGCCACGCATCCAGGCAAGGAAAACCTATTTTTCCCCTTCAGCCTGACCTAAGAATGCTGATTTATCCCCGTCTTCGTGGCAAACTAGCCGCCGAATTTATAGCAGAGCGTGCCCTGGGGGATAGCGTGGATAAAATTTTTGTTGATGAAGCCGTTAATGAGCTTCATACCATTCAGGACATGCTGCGTTGGGCGGTAAGCCGCTTCAGCGCTGCAAATATCTGGTACGGACACGGCACTGATAACCCGTGGGATGAAGCCGTACAGCTGGTGATGCCGTCGCTGTATCTGCCGCTTGATATTCCGGAAGATATGCGTACCGCGCGTCTGACTTCCAGCGAAAAACATCGCATCGTTGAGCGCGTCATTCGCCGTATTAACGAGCGCATTCCGGTCGCTTATCTGACCAACAAAGCCTGGTTCTGCGGCCATGAGTTTTACGTTGATGAGCGCGTGCTGGTGCCGCGCTCGCCGATTGGCGAACTCATTAATAACCATTTTTCCGGCCTGATTGACCACTATCCGCAGCACATCCTCGATATGTGCACCGGCAGCGGCTGTATCGCCATCGCCTGCGCATACGCTTTCCCGGAAGCGGAAGTCGATGCGGTGGATATTTCTCTTGACGCGCTGGCCGTGACCGAGCAGAACGTGGAAGATCACGGCTTAATTCATAACGTGACGCCGATTCGCTCCGATCTATTCCGCGATCTGCCGAAGGTGCAATACGATCTGATCGTGACCAATCCACCGTACGTTGATGAAGAAGATATGTCCGACCTGCCGGGCGAATATCGCCATGAACCGGTTCTGGGATTGGCTTCCGGCAGCGATGGCCTGAAGTTGACCCGCCGGATCCTGGCCTGCGCGCCGGATTATCTCAGCGATGACGGTATCCTGATTTGTGAAGTCGGTAACAGCATGGTACATCTGATGGAGCAATATCCTGACGTGCCGTTTACCTGGCTGGAGTTTGAAAATGGCGGCGATGGCGTCTTTATGCTGACCAAACCGCAGCTGATTGCCGCCCGCGCGCATTTCGGCATCTATAAAGACTAAAACAACACGCAAACATAACGACAAAAACGGAGCCGTGATGGCAGGAAACACAATTGGACAACTCTTTCGCGTCACGACGTTCGGCGAATCGCATGGCCTGGCGCTGGGCTGCATCGTTGACGGCGTGCCGCCAGGCATTCCGCTAACCGAAGCCGATCTCCAGCACGATCTCGATCGCCGTCGTCCGGGAACCTCGCGCTATACCACCCAGCGCCGCGAGCCGGACCAGGTGAAGATCCTCTCCGGCGTATTCGAGGGCGTGACCACCGGGACCAGCATTGGCCTGCTGATTGAGAATACCGACCAGCGTTCTCAGGACTACGGCGCCATTAAGGACGTTTTCCGTCCGGGACACGCTGACTACACCTACGAGCAGAAATATGGTCTGCGCGACTATCGCGGCGGCGGTCGTTCCTCTGCGCGTGAAACCGCCATGCGCGTGGCCGCCGGGGCGATTGCCAAGAAATTCCTCGCCGCGAAATTCGGTATTGTGATTCGCGGTTGCCTGACCCAGATGGGCGATATCCCGCTGGCGATAAAAGCGTGGGATCAGGTAGAGCAGAACCCGTTCTTCTGCCCGGATCCGGACAAAATCGAAGCGCTTGATGAACTGATGCGCGGCCTGAAAAAAGAGGGCGACTCCATCGGGGCGAAGGTTACCGTGGTGGCCGATGGCGTACCGCCGGGGCTGGGCGAGCCGGTATTCGACCGCCTGGATGCCGATATCGCGCACGCGCTGATGAGCATCAATGCGGTGAAGGGCGTGGAAATTGGCGATGGTTTTGAGGTGGTGAAACTGCGCGGCAGCGAAAACCGCGATGAAATTACCAAAGCGGGCTTCCAGAGCAACCACGCGGGCGGCATTCTCGGCGGCATCAGCAGCGGTCAGCAGATCGTGGCGAATATCGCGCTGAAGCCGACCTCAAGCATCACCGTACCTGGACACACGATCAATCGCTTTGGCGAAGAAGTCGAGATGATCACCAAAGGGCGTCACGATCCATGCGTCGGTATTCGTGCGGTACCTATTGCCGAAGCGATGCTGGCGATCGTGTTAATGGATCACTTTATGCGTCAGCGCGCGCAAAACGGCGACGTGACGACATCAATTCCACGCTGGTAATAGATGAAAAAAACCGTTATCGCACTGCTGGCGCTCCTCGCCAGCGCTACCAGCCTGGCGGCAACGCCGTGGCAGAAAATCACGCAGCCCGTTAGCGGCAGCCCGCAGTCCATTGGCGCCTTTGCCAATGGCTGTATCGTTGGCGCCCAGGCGCTGCCGTTAAACGCCACCGGCTATCAGGTGATGCGTACCGATCAGAACCGCTACTTCGGCCATCCGGACCTCGTGCAGTTTATTCAACGTCTGAGCAATCAGGCGCACAATAAAGGCATGGGGACGGTGCTGATTGGCGACATGGGTATGCCGGCCGGGGGACGCTTTAACGGCGGCCACGCCAGCCATCAGTCCGGGCTGGACGTCGATATTTTTCTTCAGTTGCCGCAGGCGCGCTGGAGTTCAGCTCAGCTGCTGAAACCACAGGCTCTGGATCTGGTGGCCCGCGACGGCAAGCGCGTGGTACCGTCGCTATGGAGCCCGCAAATCAGCCAGCTGATTAAGATGGCGGCGGAAGATAGCGAAGTCACGCGTATTTTCGTCAACCCGGCGATTAAGCAGCAACTGTGCCTGGATGCCGGTAACGATCGCGACTGGCTACGCAAGGTCCGCCCGTGGTTCCAGCACCGCGCGCATATGCACGTACGCTTGCGCTGCCCGGCCGGCAGCCTCGAGTGTGAAGATCAGGCCCCGCCTCCGGCTGGCGATGGCTGCGGCGCGGAATTGCAAAGCTGGTTTGAACCCCCTAAACCCGGATCAACCCCTCCTGTGAAGAAGACGCCGCCTCCGCTGCCGCCTTCCTGCCAGGCGCTACTGGATGAGCATATTCTTTAATGGATAGTTTTATCGACGTTTTTATGGTGTCACCGACGGTACTGGTCGTACTGTTCTTCGTGGCCATTCTGGCGGGTTTCATCGATTCTCTGGCGGGCGGCGGCGGGTTATTGACCGTTCCGGCCCTGATGGCGGCGGGTCTTCCCCCTGCGCAGGCGCTGGCCACCAACAAGCTGCAGGCCTGCGGCGGGTCGCTGTCCGCTTCGCTGTATTTCATTCGCCGCAAGGTGGTGAATCTGGCCGATCAGAAGCTGAATATTCTGATGACCTTTCTCGGCTCGACCGGCGGCGCGCTGCTGGTTCAGCACGTTCAGTCCGACGTTCTTAAGCAAATACTGCCCATTCTGGTTATCGGTATCGGCCTCTATTTTCTGTTGATGCCGAAGCTCGGCGAAGAGGACCGGCAGCGCCGTCTGTATGGCCTGCCGTTTGCCCTGATCGCCGGCGGCTGCGTTGGCTTTTACGACGGTTTCTTTGGCCCGGGCGCCGGATCTTTTTACGCGCTGGCGTTCGTCACGCTGGCCGGGTTCAACCTGGCGAAATCGACCGCACATGCGAAATTGCTGAACGCGACGTCTAACGTTGGCGGCCTGCTGCTGTTCATCATCGGCGGCAAGGTCATTTGGGCTACCGGCTTTGTGATGATGGCCGGGCAATTTATCGGCGCTCGCGCGGGATCGCGGCTAGTGCTGAGCAAAGGACAGTCACTGATTCGACCGATGATCGTCGTGGTGTCGGCGGTGATGAGTGCAAAACTGCTTTATGACAGCCATGGACAGGAGATCCTCCACTGGCTGGGGATGAACTAATGAACAGCACGCATAAATACGAACAGCTGATCGCGATCTTCGACGGCTGTTTTGCTGACGATTTTAATACCCGTCTGATTAAAGGCGATGACGAACCGATCTATCTTCCGGCAGATGATGACGTGCCTTACAACCGCATCGTCTTTGCCCACGGCTTTTATGCCAGCGGACTGCACGAGATATCGCACTGGTGCATTGCCGGAAAGGCGCGCCGCGAGCAGGTTGATTTCGGTTACTGGTACTGCCCGGACGGTCGCGACGCGATGACTCAGTCTAAATTTGAAGACGTCGAGGTGAAGCCTCAGGCATTCGATTGGCTGTTTTGCGTGGCGGCGGGATATCCATTTAACGTCAGTTGCGACAACCTGGAGGGGGATTTTGAACCCGACCGCATCGCTTTTCAGCGGCGTGTGCATGCCCAGGTGATGACCTATCTGGAGCAGGGGATCCCCGAGCGTCCCGCGCGTTTCATTAAGGCGCTGCAAGAATATTACCAAACGCCGCCCTTGACGGCAGAACAGTTCCCGTGGCCGGAAGACCTGCACTAAGGCCACGCTTTACATACTATGAGGAAAGAAGATGATCGCGGAGTTTGAATCACGCATTCTGGCGTTAATTGATAATATGGTCGACCACGCCAGTGATGACGAACTGTTTGCCGGCGGTTATCTGCGCGGCCACCTGACGCTGGCGGTGGCCGAGCTGGAAGGAGAGGGCGAGCATACTGCGCAAGCGGTGCATGACAAAGTCGCCCAGAGCCTTGCAAAAGCCATCAGCGCGGGCGAACTGTCGCCGCCGGATCAGATTCTGGTGCAGGAAATGTGGAACAGTCTGTATCAGAAGGCGATGCAGAAATAGTTCTGCTTTCTGCCAAAGCCCGGCGATCGCTCCGCCGGGCCCGATTTTCCCTCGATTATTTCACCGCTTTCCCTTTCAGCAGCTTTCTGACCCATAGCCGGTTAGGGTTCAGCGCCGCCAGCGTTTCTTTATCCATCGGTAATGGCTCATTGCTCATTTGCGACGCCAGAATTTCAGCCGCCAGCGGCGCGGAGCACAGGCCGCGTGAACCCAGCGCGCCCAACATATACAGGTTGCGGTAAACCGGCGCTTCTCCGGCCTGCTCCTGGCGTTCAGCCAGCGAGGCATATGCGCTTAAGGTAGCGTCATAATCAGGCACGTTGCCGACCATCGGCAAATGATCGCGGGTTGCGCAGCGCACGCCGCTGCGTGACTGATTCGCGCTCACGTCTACTTCCCGCGTCCATTCCGCCTGCGGGAAGCAGTCAATCAGGCGCTGCCGATTCTGCTGCTGATCGTCGGCGCTAAACGCGGCATCTGCCTGTCCTCGGTGGTAGCTTGCGCCAATGCAGTGCTGCTGATTATGCGGGTTTTGCGGCGTCAGGTAGCCGTTGTAGCACAGGACCTGGCGCAATTTCGATAGCCCTGGCGTTGTCGGAATATGGCTGACCTGACCGGCAACCGGGTACATGGGAAGATGCTCCGTCTGGCTGAAGCGGGTCAACTGATGGCCGTTGGCCAGTATCACGACCTCGTGGTACTGGCGCTGGTTTAACTGCCAGCCGCTATTGTCTGCGCTGAGAGCCTCTACCGGGTAATCGTAGTGAACGCGGAGTCCGCGAGTCGCGGCGAGGGCCAGCAGCTCAGCGGTTAACTGCTGCGGACAAAGCCAGCCGCCTGCCGGATAGGCGATGCCCCCGCAGCCGGTTTCGACACCGGTTTGTTGCTCTGCGGCCTCGGTGTCCACGGCGACGGCGATTTCCGGCGGCAGATTAAGCTCAATCATCTGAGCGATTTTCTGCGCACTTTTGACATCCCAGCCCAGCTGCGTCACGCCGCACCATTCATGATCGAACATCACCGGCAGCGTGTCGTACAGACGGCGGGCGAAAGTAAACGCCGCCGGGAAGAAGCGGGCCAGGGCGGGATCGTGCTGGCTGAGCAGCGGATAGAGCGCGCCCTGGCGGTTTCCGGAGGCGCCTTCGGCCGGCGCGCTGTCGGCGCAGTATAACGTCACCTGCCATCCGCGGCGCAGCAGCGCCAGCGCGAGCAGGGCGCTGGCGATCCCCCCACCGATGATTGCCGCATCGCGCTGTTCCGTACCGCTGCGGGCAAACCACGGCGCGCGTGCGGGGATCTCCAGCGTCTGAAGCATTTCACCGGTGAGCATTTCGCGCTTGCGGCCAAAACCCTTGCGCTTGTGCATGCTGAAGCCGGCTTCCTGCAGCCCGCGGCGCACAAAACCGGCGGAGGTGAAGGTCGCCAGGGTGCCGCCGGGTCTGGCCAGACGGGCCATCGCCGCAAACAGCTCCGCCGTCCACATGTCCGGGTTTTTTGCGGGGGCAAAGCCGTCGAGAAACCAGGCATCCACCTGCCGATTAAGCGAATCATCGAGCCCGTTGGTCAGCTCATTAATATCGCCAAACCACAAGTCCAGCGTGACCCGGCCCTCGTCCAGCAGCAGACGATGGCAGCCCGCGATGGGCAGAGGCCACTGCGCCTGCAGCTGCTCGGCCCAGGTTGCAAGCTCCGGCCAGCGCTGGTGAGCGAGGCGCAGGTCGTCCGCTTTCAGCGGAAATTTTTCGAAACTGATGAAATGTAATCTTTGCAGGGTAGCTTGTGGATTCTCGCGGTGAAAAACGTCATACGCCTGCCACAGCGTGAGGAAATTGAGGCCGGTACCGAACCCGCTTTCGGCAACCACAAAAAACGGGCGGGGATGCCCTGGAAAGCGTTCATTGAGCCGATTGCCGCCGAGGAAGACGTAGCGCGTCTCTTCCAGACCGTTGTCATTGGAAAAGTACACATCATCAAAATCTCGGGAAACAGGTGTACCCTCAGCGTTGAATTCCAGGTTGGCAGGTTGTATGGCGTTTTGTTTCACGTAAGTTACTCGAATCACAAGGCGTAGAACGATCTTAACGATGTGTGCCTGAGGGCGCAAATTTATACACAAATTGGCTGATCGGACTTGTTCGGCGTACAAGTGTACGCTATTGTGCGACTCGAAACTTACTATAGTGCGACTTACAGAGGTATTGAATGAAACGTGCAGTGATTACTGGCCTGGGCATCGTTTCCAGTATTGGTAATAACCAGCAGGAAGTCCTGGCATCTCTGCGTGAAGGACGCTCCGGGATCACTTTCTCTGAAGAGTTTAAAGATTCGGGAATGCGCAGCCACGTATGGGGCAACGTCAAACTGGACACCACCGGCTTGATCGACCGTAAAGTGGTTCGTTTCATGAACGATGCCTCAATCTATTCCTATCTCTCTATGCAGCAGGCTATTGAAGATGCTGGCCTGAAAGATGAAGTCTATCAGCAAAACCCGCGCGTGGGTCTGATCGCCGGTTCCGGCGGTTCTTCTAAATCTCAGGTTTTCGGCGCTGACGCAATGCGTAGCCCGCGCGGCCTGAAAGCGGTTGGCCCTTACGTGGTGACCAAAGCGATGGCGTCAGCGGTATCCGCTTGCCTCGCAACACCGTTCAAAATCTACGGCGTGAACTACTCCATCAGCTCCGCCTGCGCGACTTCCGCCCACTGCATCGGTAACGCCGTTGAACAAATCCAGCTGGGCAAACAGGATATCGTGTTTGCCGGCGGCGGCGAAGAGCTGTGCTGGGAAATGGCGTGTGAATTCGACGCGATGGGCGCGCTGTCCACCAAATACAACGAAACGCCGGAAAAAGCGTCTCGTACCTATGACACCCACCGTGATGGTTTCGTTATCGCGGGCGGCGGCGGCATGGTTGTGGTTGAAGAACTGGAACATGCCCTGGCGCGCGGCGCGCACATCTATGCTGAAATCGTTGGCTACGGCGCAACGTCCGATGGCGCAGACATGGTTGCCCCGTCCGGTGAAGGCGCGGTTCGCTGCATGAAGATGGCGATGGACGGCGTTGATACGCCGATTGACTACCTGAACTCCCACGGCACCTCTACCCCGGTAGGCGATGTGAAGGAGCTGGGGGCGATTCGTGAAGTCTTTGGCGATAACAGCCCGGCTATCTCCGCGACCAAAGCGATGACCGGCCACTCCCTGGGCGCCGCTGGCGTACAGGAAGCTATCTACTCCCTGCTGATGCTGGAACACGGCTTTATTGCCCCGAGCATCAACATTGAAGAGATGGATGAGCAGGCGGCTGGCCTGAATATCGTGACCGAGCCGACTGAACGCGCGCTGAAGACCGTGATGTCTAACAGCTTCGGCTTTGGCGGGACTAACGCCACGCTGGTGATGCGCAAATACAGCGCATAACGAGCACGCTTTACCAGGGGAGCCCGTTGGCTCCCCTTTTTGTATTCTTGACAGACCCCTGCGCGAAAAGGCAAACTCCTGCCACAACATTAGTCTCTCAGATAATGCGTAAGCGTTTAACGTCATCCAACGCGCCTTAACCCTGATAATCAGGTGGAGGGGGCGTGGCTATCACCTCGCCTTACTCTGCGAACTGGAGTAAAGCATGTCCGCAGTCACTGAAACAAAACATACCCCTTCAGCGAATGGTTCGCTGTTTCGCATCACTTTCGCCGTTTTTCTGACCTATATGACCGTCGGCCTACCGCTACCGGTTATCCCCTTGTTTGTCCATCAGGAACTGGGATTCGGCAACACCATGGTTGGCATCGCTGTCGGTATTCAGTTTCTGGCGACCGTATTAACCCGCGGCTATGCCGGCCGCCTTGCCGACCAGTACGGCGCCAAACGCTCTGTCCTGCAGGGGATGCTGGCCTGCGCGCTGGCGGGGGGCGCCTGGCTGTGCGCCGCGCTGCTGCCAGTGCCGGTGATGGCGAAGTTTGGCCTGCTGGTGCTTGGCCGCCTGATCCTGGGGTTTGGGGAAAGCCAGCTGCTCACCGGGAATTTAAGCTGGGGGATGGGGCTGGTGGGTCCCATGCGATCCGGTAAAGTCATGTCATGGAACGGCATGGCGATCTACGGCTCGCTGGCGGCCGGGGCCCCGCTGGGGCTGCTAATCTACAGCCATTACGGCGTCGCGGCGCTGGCCTGCGTCACCATGGTACTGCCGTTAGTGGCCTGGGCGATTAACGGCACGGTGCGTAAAATTCCTGCTCACGGCGGCGAGCGCCCGTCGCTGTGGAGCGTGGTTGGGATGATCTGGCGGCCCGGTATCGGTCTTGGCCTTCAGGGCGTTGGCTTCGCGGTAATTGGCACCTTTGTCTCTTTGTATTTCGCCAGCAACGGCTGGGCGATGGCCGGCTTTACGCTGACCGCGTTTGGCGGGGCATTCGTGCTGATGCGCGTGCTGTTTGGCTGGATGCCGGATCGCTTCGGCGGGGTAAAAGTGGCCATCGTTTCGCTGCTGATTGAAGCGATAGGCCTGGCGCTGCTTTGGCAGGCGCCCGATGCCTGGATCGCGCTGGCTGGCGCGGCGCTAACTGGCTGCGGATGCTCGCTTATCTTCCCGGCGCTGGGCGTCGAGGTCGTGAAGCGGGTACCGCCGCAGGTACGGGGAACGGCGCTTGGCGGCTATGCCGCGTTTCAGGATATCTCCTACGGCGTCACCGGCCCGCTTACCGGGCTGCTCGCGACTTCGTTGGGCTACTCTTCGGTCTTCCTGGCCGCGGCAATATGCGCCGTACTGGGGATCCTGGTTACCCTGGTGTCGCTGCGTAAGTAGCGCTTTCATTCGGCCCGCCATGCGGGCCGATGAGATGTCTTTAAATCACCAGCCACAGCAGGCCAAGCGCCACGATAGCTGCCAGCGCGATAACCCACGGTTTTTTCAATGCCAGCCACGGTGAGGCGGAAGGCGCCTGAACCGGCGGGATCGCCAGCGTCTCCTGGGCTCTGGCGACCCTGAGCACGAAAATTTTGTTAAGCAGCGTCAGCAGCTGAGCCGCGCTGAGCGGCGTTTGCGCCGTCGCGTGCCAGTGGGTTTGGGCAAAATCCATCACTCTTTGCCATTCCGCGGCTTCAAGCGGCTGTTTTAATGCGGCCTGCAGCGAGGTCAGCGTCGGCGCAGCCTGAGAACTGAGCGTTTGCCGCGCGTGGAGCCAGTAGGAGAGGGGCGTAAAGTGGGTCGCCGGGATCAGCTCTCCGCTCTTGACGCCGCTTAGCTCCAGCATGGATTGCCAGATAAGCTTGCTGGACTCGCCGGTGGCCGCGGCGAGTTTGGTCACCTGCTGATTGAGCGTGTTGTGCTCCGCTGGCAGCAGCGGACGATGCGTTGGCGGGCGCTGCTGCGGCTGAGGAATCGACAGCTGGCCGCTTTGCAGGAGTTGCAGAACATTCTCCAGCTGCGGCTGGGTCAATGCATGCAGTGCGGTTTGACCGTCATGCTGACGAATATAATCGCTGACCGCCTGGCGATTGTTGCCCTGGTTCAGCAGTTCGCTCAGCTGCGCCAGGATTTGCCGACGGTGATGATTTTGCTGGGCGAGGATTAAGCGCTGGTTCAGGCTGTGCTCGGCGGCGGCAAAATGGCTTGCCAGCAGCGGCGCGTCGTTTTTCAGGCTAAGATCGTGTTTTACGCAGGCCCACACTTCCGCATTTTGCTGCGAGGTTAAGGCCACCAGGCGCGTAATGAGCCGCTCAAGCGCGGTACGCTGCTGAGTGGTGAGCGGAGGTTCGCCCGATCCCGGAGGGCGTTCGGACATACCTGAAACGGGTTGCGTCATGATTAATCCTTTGCGTATTGCTGTACTAAGGGCCGGGTGATGATGTTCCTGGCGGCCAGATTATGGCACACTTCCCCGGTTTACTCTCGCTCTCAGACAGGTACTGAACCGTGAAAATCCTCGTTGATGAAAATATGCCCTATGCGCGCGAGCTTTTTAGCCGCCTGGGGGAAGTCAAGGCCGTTGCTGGCCGCCCTGTCCCGGTCGATGCGTTGAATGACGCCGATGCGCTGATGGTGCGATCCGTCACCAAAGTTAACGAAGCGCTGCTTTCCGGCAAGGCGATCAAATTTGTTGGCACCGCGACGGCGGGTACCGATCATGTCGATCAGGCGTGGCTGCAGCAGGCGGGAATCGGCTTTTCCGCTGCCCCGGGCTGCAACGCTATCGCGGTGGTGGAATATGTGTTTTCGGCGCTGTTAATACTGGCCGAGCGCGATGGTTTTGCGCTTAGCGACCGTACCGTCGGGATCGTGGGCGTCGGTAACGTGGGCGGGCGCCTGCAAAAGCGCCTTGAGGCGCTGGGAATAAAAACCCTGCTTTGCGATCCGCCGCGCGCCGATCGTGGCGATGAGGGCGATTTTCACACCCTCGACGAGCTGGTGCAGGAAGCGGACATTCTGACTTTCCATACGCCGCTCTATAAGGAAGGGCAGTACAAAACGCTGCACCTGGCGAATGAGGCGCTGATTCGCCGCCTGAAGCCGGGGACGATTTTAATCAACGCCTGCCGTGGGCCTGTGGTGGATAACGCCGCGCTGCTGCAGCGGCTGCAGGCCAATCAGTCGTTAAGCGTGGTACTGGATGTCTGGGAGCCGGAGCCGGACCTGAATACCGAATTGCTCAAGCGGGTGGATATTGGTACGCCGCATATTGCCGGTTATACCCTTGAAGGAAAAGCGCGCGGCACGACGCAGGTTTTTGAGGCCTACAGCGCGTTTATTGGTCATCCGCAGCAGGTGGCGCTGGACACATTGCTGCCGGCGCCGGAATTTGGCCGCATTACGCTGCACGGGCCGCTCGATCAGGCAACGCTAAAACGGCTGGCGCATTTGGTGTATGATGTGCGCCGCGATGATGCGCCGCTGCGAAAAGTCGCGGGCGTTGCGGGCGAGTTCGACAAACTGCGCAAAAATTATCAGGAACGCCGTGAATGGTCTTCGCTGTACGTGCAGTGCAGCGATGTGCAGGCGGCGACGCTGTTGCGCCAGCTGGGCTTCAACGCCGTACATCATCCTGTTCGTTAATATCATCTTAATGCTCCTGCTGGATAATCCGGCAGGGCCGCTTTTTTCTGGAGTACACCACCATGTCTGAAGGCTGGAATATTGCCGTACTGGGCGCAACGGGCGCCGTAGGCGAAGCCCTGTTCGAAACGCTTGCCGATCGTCAGTTCCCGGTGGGGGATATTTATGCCCTGGCTCGAAGCGATAGCGCTGGGGAACATCTGCGCTTTTCGGGCAAGTCGGTTGTCGTACAGGATGCGACCGAATTCGACTGGACCCAGGTCCAACTGGCCTTTTTTGCCGCCGGCGTCGAAGCGACCGCGGCGTATATCGACGACGCCACAAACGCGGGCTGCCTGGTGATTGATTTAAGCGGTCTGTTTGCGCTGGAGCCGGACGTGCCGCTGGTGGTGCCGGATGTCAACCCGTTCGTGCTGGCGGATTACCGCAATCGTAACGTTATTGCGGTACCGAATAGCCTGACCAGCCAGCTGCTGTCGGCGTTAAAACCGCTGATCGATCAGGGCGGCCTGTCGCGCATCAGCGTGACCAACCTGCTGTCCGCCTCCGCCCACGGTAAAAAAGCGGTCGATGCGCTGGCGGGGCAGAGCGCCAAACTGCTTAACGGTGTTCCGATCGATGAGGACGACTTCTTCGGCCGCCAGCTGGCGTTCAATATGCTGCCGCTGCTGCCCGATCGGGAAGGAAGCGTGCGCGAAGAGCGTCGTATCGTCGATGAAGTCCGCAAAATTCTGCAGGATGACGGCCTGATGATCTCCGCAAGCGTCGTTCAGTCGCCGGTATTCTACGGTCATGCACAGATGGTCAGCTTTGAAGCGCAGCGCCCGCTGGCGGCGGAAGAGGCGCGCGATGCCCTTAGCCGCGGCGAAGATATCGAGCTGTCAGAAGAGGGCGAGTTCCCGACGCAGGTCGGCGATGCTTCCGGTAATGGCCGCCTTTCCGTCGGCTGCGTGCATAACGATTACGGGATGCCGGAGCAGGTGCAGTTCTGGTCCGTTGCCGATAACGTCCGTTTTGGCGGCGCGCTGATGGCGGTGAAAATCGCTGAGAAGCTGGTTCAGGAGTATCTGTACTGATGTCTGAGATGGAGCAGCCGCCGGTCTACAAAATTGCGCTGGGCATCGAATATGATGGCAGCAAGTACTACGGCTGGCAGCGGCAGAATGAAGTTCGCAGCGTGCAGGAGAAGCTGGAAAAGGCGCTTTCGCAGGTGGCGAACGAGCCTGTTAACGTTTTTTGCGCCGGCCGTACGGACGCCGGCGTTCACGGCACCGGTCAGGTGGTGCATTTTGAAACGCGCGCGCAGCGTCAGGATGCCGCATGGACGCTGGGCGTGAATGCCAATTTACCCGGCGACATTGCGGTGCGCTGGGTGAAGCCGGTTCCGCAAGATTTTCACGCCCGCTTCAGCGCCACGGCGCGTCGCTATCGTTATGTTATCTATAATCATCGTCTGCGGCCGGCGGTATTGAGCCGCGGCGTAACCCATTATTATCTGCCGCTGGATGCGGAGCGGATGCAGCGCGCCGCTCAGTGTCTGCTGGGAGAGAATGATTTCACCTCGTTTCGTGCGGTACAGTGCCAGTCGCGCACGCCGTGGCGCAACGTGATGCACATCAACGTCACCCGTTATGGTGCATATGTGGTGGTGGACATCAAAGCGAATGCCTTTGTACATCATATGGTAAGGAACATTGTCGGCAGTCTGATGGAAGTAGGTGCCGGTAACCAGCCAGAGAGCTGGATTGCAGAACTTCTGGCGGCAAAAGACAGGACGCTTGCCGCCGCAACGGCAAAGGCGGAAGGATTGTATCTGGTGTCGGTGGACTACCCGGCCCGCTACGACCTCCCGGTCATGCCGATGGGCCCGCTGTTTCTGGCGGACTAACCGGGTTATTAAGGGCTAACGCAAACTATGGACCTGATTCACTTTTTAATTGATTTTATCCTGCATATTGATGTGCATCTGGCTGAGCTGGTCGCGGAGTACGGTATTTGGGTATACGCGATTTTATTTTTGATTCTGTTCTGCGAAACCGGTCTGGTGGTCACGCCGTTCCTGCCGGGGGATTCTCTGCTGTTTGTGGCGGGCGCGCTCTCCGCGCTGCCGACCAACGATCTCAACGTGCATTTAATGGTGCTGCTGATGGTCATTGCCGCGATTGTTGGCGATGCGCTGAACTACACGATTGGCCGGCTGTTTGGTGAAAAGCTTTTCAGCAATCCCAATTCGAAAATTTTCCGCCGCAGCTACCTGGATAAGACCCATAGCTTCTACGAACGCCACGGCGGTAAAACTATCATTCTGGCGCGTTTCGTGCCGATCGTCCGAACGTTTGCGCCGTTTGTGGCGGGAATGGGGCATATGTCCTATCGTCATTTTGCGATGTATAACGTTGTTGGCGCGCTGCTGTGGGTGCTGTTATTTACCTATGCGGGTTATCTGTTCGGCGATTTGCCGATCGTACAGGAAAACCTTAAGCTGCTGATTGTGGCGATTATCGTCCTCTCCGTATTGCCTGGCGTGATTGAAGTCATCCGCCACAAGCGGGCGGCGGCGAAACAGGCGAAATAACGCGGCGACGATCTTCGGGCGGTATGCCGCCGTCCGTAGAGTGAAGTGTGAGCGGTTCGACCACTTTTTTATCCCATGTTACGGGATGTTATGATTTAATGTGCAACATTCATGGTCTGTAAGGGGCAAAAATGGCATTATGCGCCCCTTGCGACAAAACTGGCATCGACCAGGTTCAGGTAGAAAGGTTATCAATGAGCTGGATTGAACGAATTAAAAGCAATATAACCCCCACCCGTAAGGCAAGTATTCCTGAAGGTGTATGGACCAAGTGCGACAGCTGCGGACAGGTATTGTACCGCGCAGAGCTGGAGCGCAACCTGGAGGTTTGCCCTAAGTGCGATCACCACATGCGTATGTCGGCGCGCAACCGCCTGCATAGTCTGCTGGACGAAGGTTCCCTCGTGGAGCTGGGTAGCGAGCTCGAGCCGAAAGATGTGCTGAAGTTCCGCGATTCGAAAAAGTATAAAGACCGTCTGGCGTCCGCCCAGAAAGAGACCGGCGAAAAAGACGCGCTGGTGGTCATGAAAGGCACCCTGCACGATATGCCGGTTGTTGCCGCCGCTTTCGAATTCTCCTTTATGGGCGGGTCAATGGGCTCCGTGGTCGGTGCGCGCTTTGTTCGCGCGGTTGAGCAGGCTCTGGAAGACAACTGCCCGCTGATTTGCTTCTCCGCATCCGGCGGCGCGCGTATGCAGGAAGCGCTGATGTCGCTGATGCAGATGGCGAAAACCTCCGCTGCGCTGGCGAAAATGCAGGAGCGCGGCTTGCCGTATATCTCCGTGCTGACCGACCCAACCATGGGCGGCGTCTCGGCGAGTTTTGCAATGCTGGGCGATCTCAACATCGCTGAGCCAAAAGCGCTGATCGGCTTTGCCGGTCCCCGCGTTATCGAGCAGACCGTTCGCGAGAAGCTGCCGCCGGGGTTCCAGCGCAGCGAGTTCCTGATTGAGAAAGGGGCGATCGACATGATCGTACGCCGCCCGGAAATGCGTCTGAAGCTGGCCAGTATCCTGGCGAAGCTGATGAACCTTCCGGCGCCAAATCCGGAACCCGCTCACGAAGGCGAGGTGGTGCCGCCGGTACCGGATCAGGAACCAGAGGCCTGATAATGGAGAGGGCAGGCCTGACGGCGCTGCCCTTTTTTATACGCGTAGCGATCTTAACTCTTGCCGGACATCATGGAAAAACAACCTATTCCTCAGGCCGCGTCGCCCTTGGCTACGTGGCTTTCTTATCTGGAGCATCTGCACAGCAAAACTATCGATCTCGGCCTGGCGCGCGTCAGCGAGGTCGCGAAGCGGATGGCGGTATTAAAACCGGCGCCGTTTGTCTTCACGGTGGCGGGAACCAACGGTAAAGGCACTACCTGCCGTACCCTGGAGTCGGCGCTGATGGCGGCGGGCTACAAGGTTGGAGTTTACAGTTCGCCGCATCTGGTACGCTACACCGAGCGGGTGCGCGTGCAGGGCGAGGAGCTGACGGAGCTGGCGCACACTACCTCTTTTGCCGAAATTGAAGCCGCGCGCGGTGAGATTTCCCTGAGCTATTTTGAGTTCGGCACGCTTTCCGCGCTGTGGCTGTTTCAGCAGGCGCGGCTGGATGTGGTGATTCTTGAGGTGGGCCTGGGCGGCCGCCTGGATGCGACCAATATCGTCGATGCCGACGTGGCGGTGGTGACCAGTATCGCCCTCGATCATACTGACTGGCTGGGGCCGGATCGCGAAAGCATCGGCCGCGAAAAGGCGGGTATTTTCCGCGCCGGCAAAGCGGCCATCGTCGGTGAACCTGATATGCCGTTGACCATTGCTCAGGTGGCGGATGAAAAAGGGGCGCGGCTCCTGCGCCGTGACGTTGACTGGCGGTACGAGGCCGGGGAACAAGGCTGGTCTTTCTTCGATCGGCAGGGGGCGTTGACCGACCTGCCGCTGCCGCAGGTTCCGATGCCGAATGCGGCTACGGCGATTGCGGCCTTGCGCGCCAGCGGGCTTAAGGTTAGCGAGCAGGCGATTCGCGACGGCGTACAACGCGCGATGCTGCCGGGGCGATTCCAGATAATCAGCGAGGCTCCCCGGACGATCCTTGATGTTGCCCATAACCCGCATGCGGCGGCATATCTCGCGGGGCGTCTCAGAACCTTATCGAAAACGGGGCGCGTGCTGGCGGTTATTGGTATGCTGCATGACAAGGATATCGCAGGTACGCTGGCAAATCTGCAGACGGAAGTTGACGACTGGTACTGCGCGCCGCTGGAAGGGCCGCGTGGAGCCACGGCGGAGCAGCTGCTGGAACATTTGCGCACAGGCAAAGTCTATATTAGCGTCGCGCAGGCGTGGCATGCCGCGATGGCGGACGCCAGACCTGAAGATACGGTGCTGGTATGTGGTTCATTCCACACGGTGGCGCATGTAATGGAAGAAATAGACGCGGGGAGAATCGGTGGCGAGTAAGTTTCAGAACCGTTTAGTCGGGACGATTGTGCTGGTGGCGCTGGGGGTGATTATCCTGCCAGGGCTGCTGGATGGTCAGAAAAAACATTATCAGGATGAGTTTGCCGCGATCCCGCTGGTGCCAAAGCCGGGGGATCGCGATGAGCCGGATATGTTACCTGCAGCGACTCAGGCGCTGCCTTCGCAGCCTCCGGAAGGGGCGGCGGAAGAGGTGCGAGCAGGCGATGCCGCTGCGCCATCGCTGGATCCGTCGCGAATACCGGTGAACAACAACAGTTTTGATGTGGTCCAGGAGCCGGTTGTGACGCCGAAGCCGCAGCCGAAACCTCAGCCGAAGCCTCAGCCTAAGCCGGTAGAGAAACCGCAGACGCAGCAGGTTACGGCGCAGACGCCGCCGCCTAAACCGCAGCAGCAGGCTGAAATTCCGGCGCCGACCGGCAAAGCTTATGTTGTGCAGCTGGGCGCGCTGAAGAACGCCGATAAGGTCAACGAAATTGTTGGTAAGCTGCGCGCTTCCGGCTTTAAAGTTTACACGTCGCCTTCGACGCCGGTGCAGGGTAAAATCACTCGTATCCTCGTGGGGCCGGATACTTCGAAGGATAAGCTGAAAGGCCAGCTTGGCGAGCTGAAGCAGATTTCAGGACTTAGCGGCGTGGTCATGGGCTACAGCCCGAACTAACTCTCTCTTTTTTAAAGGAGTAGAGGGCCGGAACCCCTGTCTGACGCGCCCTGAAGAGGCGAAAGGCAGTATGGCGTTGAATGTTTTTTCAGCGCCATTTTTATTTCTGTAGGGCATGGAAATCCCTACGCAAACGTTTTCTTTTTCTGTTAGAATGCGCCCCGAACCGGACGACAGGGCGTAAAATCGTGGGACGTATATGGTCTGGATTGATTACGCCATAATTGCGGTGATTGGTTTTTCCTCACTGGTTAGCCTGATCCGCGGCTTTGTTCGTGAAGCTTTATCGCTGGTAACCTGGGGATGCGCTTTCTTTGTTGCCAGTCATTACTACACTTACCTGGCTGTCTGGTTCACGGGCTTTGAAGACGAACTGGTCCGAAATGGGATTGCTATCGCGATACTGTTTATCGCAACGCTTATCGTCGGCGCTATCGTTAACTTTGTGATAGGTCAGCTGGTGGAAAAAACCGGCCTGTCGGGAACCGACAGGGTGTTAGGGATCTGCTTTGGCGCCCTGCGCGGGGTGTTAATCGTCTCAGCGATTCTGTTCTTTCTCGATAGCTTTACCGGTATGGCGAAAAGCGAAGACTGGCAAAAGTCTGAGCTTATCCCGCAGTTCAGTTTCGTTATCAGATGGTTTTTTGACTATCTGCAGAGCTCGTCAAGTTTCTTGCCCAAAGCATAAGCGTTGGGATGTAGCTTAACGAGGAAAAGACGTATGTGCGGTATTGTCGGTATCGCCGGTGTTATGCCGGTAAACCAGTCGATTTATGACGCGTTAACGGTGCTTCAGCATCGTGGCCAGGATGCCGCAGGCATCATCACTATTGATGCGAACAACTGTTTCCGTTTGCGTAAGGCGAACGGACTGGTGAGCGACGTTTTTGAAGCTCGCCATATGCAGCGTATGCAGGGCAATATGGGTATTGGTCACGTTCGTTACCCGACGGCGGGCAGCTCCAGCGCCTCCGAGGCACAGCCTTTCTACGTCAACTCGCCGTACGGCATTACGTTGGCGCACAACGGTAACCTGACTAACGCTCACGAGCTGCGTAAAAAGCTGTTTGAAGAAAAACGCCGCCACATCAACACCACCTCTGATTCCGAAATTCTGCTCAATATCTTCGCCAGCGAGCTGGACAATTACCGCCACTATCCGCTGGAAGCAGACAACATTTTTGCGGCGATCGCTGCCACCAACCGCCAGATTCGCGGCGCTTACGCCTGCGTGGCGATGATTATCGGCCACGGCATGGTCGCCTTCCGCGACCCGAACGGCATCCGTCCGCTGGTGCTGGGCAAGCGCGATATCGGCGATGGCCGCACCGAGTATATGGTGGCTTCGGAAAGCGTGGCGCTGGATACGCTGGGCTTTGAGTTCCTGCGCGACGTGGCGCCTGGCGAAGCGGTGTACATCACCGAAAAAGGTCAGCTGTTCACTCGTCAATGCGCGGAGAACCCGGTCAGCAACCCGTGCCTGTTCGAATATGTCTACTTTGCGCGTCCGGACTCCTTCATCGATAAAATCTCCGTCTACAGCGCGCGCGTTAATATGGGCACGAAGCTGGGCGAGAAAATTGCCCGCGAGTGGGAAGATCTGGATATCGACGTGGTCATTCCTATCCCGGAAACCTCCTGCGATATCGCGCTGGAAATTGCCCGTATTCTCGACAAACCTTACCGCCAGGGGTTTGTTAAAAACCGCTACGTTGGCCGCACCTTTATCATGCCGGGCCAGCAGCTGCGCCGTAAGTCCGTGCGCCGTAAGCTTAACGCCAACCGCGCCGAGTTCCGCGATAAGAACGTGCTGCTGGTGGATGACTCCATCGTGCGCGGCACTACCTCAGAGCAGATTATCGAGATGGCGCGCGAAGCCGGGGCGAAGAAAGTGTATCTGGCCTCCGCGGCGCCGGAAATTCGCTTCCCGAACGTGTATGGCATCGATATGCCGACTGCCAATGAGCTGATCGCACACGGGCGTGAAGTGGATGAGATTCGCCAGATCATCGGCGCAGACGGCCTGATTTTCCAGGATCTGGACGATCTGATTGACGCGGTGCGCGCTGAGAATCCGGATATTCAGCAGTTCGAATGCTCGGTGTTCAACGGTATCTACGTCACCAAAGATGTTGATCAGACCTATCTGGATTTCCTTGACTCTCTGCGCAACGACGACGCAAAAGCGGTTCAGCTGCAGAACGAAGTGGAAAACCTGGAGATGCACAACGAAGGGTAATGCCTTGATTCACCAGAAGCCCGCGGTCCGGAGACTGCGGGCTTTTTTATTTTCTCGCGCCAATTGCGGGTCCGCGGTTGCGTCGGGGGCTATAATCCGGCAAAGTCTGCGCCATCGTGGGAAAGGGGCAATCATCGTGAAGCGACTCATTATCGGTATATCTGGCGCCAGCGGCGCAATCTACGGCGTGCGTTTGCTCCAGGTTTTGCGCGAGGTGCCTGATGTCGAAACCCATCTTATTTTAAGCCAGGCGGCGCGGCAGACGCTGGCGCTGGAGACGGATTTCTCCCTGCGGGAGGTGCAGGCGTTAGCCGATGTGGTGCACGATGCCCGCGATATCGCCGCCAGCATCTCTTCCGGCTCTTTTAAAACCGCGGGAATGGTCATTTTGCCGTGTTCGATGAAGACCCTTTCCGGCATTGTTCATAGCTATACCGATGGGCTATTGACCAGGGCGGCAGACGTGGTGCTCAAAGAGCGTCGCCCGCTGGTGCTGTGCGTAAGGGAAACGCCGTTCCACCTTGGCCACCTGCGTCTGCTGGTCCAGGCGGCGGAAATGGGCGCGGTGATTATGCCGCCGGTTCCCGCGTTTTATCATCGGCCAAAGACCCTTGATGACGTGATAAACCAAACGGTCAACCGCGTTATCGATCAGTTTGATATTTCTCTTCCTGAAGACCTCTTTACCCGCTGGCAGGGAGCGTAAAGCGCACTAAGATAGTGCGCTTTATTCACATCTGCATTGCCGCAGTGCAATTTTGTCGCCTCGATCAAATCCTCAACATTTAATTTGTTTTTTTGCGCTGTGACACTGCGGTTTATCCGTTATTGCTGGTATCTTCCCTTTTAAGACAAACTTGCAACCTTTATTTAACAAATTTAACGCCATTTCCAGCACGCACTGAGAAAATGGCATAAAACGTGCAAGATTTTGTCGGCAGCATAAATAACAAAATAACGCATCGCATAACAACATCACGACACTTAAGGGTAACCTATGAAGAAGACGGTCCTGGCTCTCTCTTTAATGATGGGCATTTGCAGCGCCTCCAGCGCGTTCGCCGCGCTGCCGCAGAGTATTCGCATTGGCACCGATGCCACCTACGCGCCTTTCTCTTCTAAGGATGCGAAAGGGGATTTCGTGGGTTTTGACATTGATTTGGGCAATGAGCTCTGTTCGCGTATCAAAGTAAAATGTACCTGGGTTGGCAGCGATTTCGACTCCCTGATCCCGTCGCTGAAGGCCAAGAAAATCGACGCTATCATCTCTTCGTTGTCGATTACGGAAAAACGCCAGCAGGAAATCGCCTTCTCTGACAAGCTCTACGCCGCCGACTCGCGCCTGATTGCCGCCAAAGGCTCGCCGATTCAGCCAACGCTGGAATCGCTGAAAGGCAAGCATGTCGGCGTGCTTCAGGGCTCTACCCAGGAGGCCTATGGTAATGAACGCTGGCGCAGCCACGGCGTCGATGTCGTGGCTTATCAGAACCAGGATTTGATTTACTCAGACCTCTCCGCTGGCCGCCTTGACGCCGCATTGCAGGATGAAGTGGCCGCGAGCGAAGGTTTCCTCAAGCAACCCGCCGGTAAAGATTTCGCGTTTGCCGGTCCTTCCGTTAAAGACAAAAAATTCTTCGGTGATGGTACCGGCATCGGCCTGCGTAAGGACGATAGCGAGCTGAAGGCCGCGTTTGATAAAGCGCTGGCTGACATGCGTAAAGACGGTACCTACGACAAAATGGCGAAGAAGTACTTCGACTTCAACGTTTACGGTGAGTAAGACGCCCGCTGGCCCGGACTCCGGGCCACGCGTATCTATTTCTGCCCATTATTGGTGCAACTGCGCTTTTTGCGGATCGCTTTGGTGCAAAGAATTCCGCACGGGATGTTAATAAGTGCATAGTTAAGCGTTTCTGATGCGAAAAAATTTGCTTCCTGGCGCGGAATGTTTTGCCTTACCGGGGCGAATAATGGCACGATAACTGCCGTAAGTACTTCTAATAAATCCGTTAGAATGACAGTCTGTTGAGGATAGTTATGAAAAAACTGGCGTTGTCTCTCTCTTTAGCGCTGGCCCTTTCCAGCGTTTCCACTGTATTCGCAGCCATTCCACAAAAAGTCCGCATCGGCACCGATCCTACTTATGCCCCGTTCGAATCCAAGAATGCACAGGGTGAATTGGTTGGTTTTGACATCGATCTGGCAAAAGAGCTCTGTAAGCGCATCAATACGCAATGTACCTTCATTGAGAACCCGCTGGACGCGCTGATCCCGTCTTTAAAAGCGAAGAAAATCGATGCCATTATGTCTTCGCTTTCAATCACCGAAAAACGTCAGCAGGAAATTGCCTTCACCGACAAGCTTTACGCGGCGGATTCGCGCCTGGTCGTGAAAAAAGGCAGCGATATTACGCCAGACCTCGCGAAGCTGAAAGGTAAACGCGTTGGCGTTCTGCAGGGTACCACTCAGGAAACCTACGGCAACGAGCACTGGGCGCCGAAGGGTATTGAAATCGTTTCCTACCAGGGGCAGGACAATATTTATTCTGACCTGACCGCTGGACGTATCGATGCTGCGTTCCAGGATGAAGTCGCCGCCAGCGAAGGCTTCCTCAAACAGCCTATCGGCAAGGATTATCAGTTCGGCGGCCCGTCGATTAAAGACGAGAAGCTGTTCGGCGTCGGCACCGGTATGGGGCTGCGTAAAGAGGACAACGAACTGCGTGAAGCATTGAATAAAGCCTTTGCCGAGATGCGCCAGGACGGCACCTACGACAAGCTGGCGAAGAAATATTTCGATTTTAACGTGTACGGCGACTAATCATCCCGCGTACCCCATCGCGCGTGATTTCACGCGCGATGGTTGATGACAGACAGGGCAGACAGCATGCTGTACGGGTTTTCACAGGTTATATTTCAGGGCGCGCTGGTCACCCTTGAGCTGGCGTTAAGCTCGGTCGTTCTGGCGGTGCTTATCGGCCTGGCGGGCGCTGGGGCGAAACTTTCTAACAATCGTCCATTAGCGCTGATTTTTGAAGGCTATACCACTTTAATCCGTGGTGTCCCCGATCTGGTGCTGATGCTGCTGATTTTCTACGGGCTGCAGATCGCGCTTAACAGCGTGACCGATGCGCTTGGCCTGGCGCAGTTTGATATTGACCCAATGGTGGCGGGTATCATCACGCTGGGCTTTATTTACGGCGCCTACTTCACCGAAACTTTTCGCGGCGCCTTCCTGGCGGTGCCGACGGGGCATATTGAAGCGGCGACGGCTTTCGGCTTTAGCGGCGGGCAAACCTTTCGTCGCATTCTGTTCCCGGCAATGATGCGCTATGCGCTGCCTGGAATAGGCAACAACTGGCAGGTGATCCTCAAAGCGACCGCGCTGGTCTCGCTGCTGGGGCTGGAGGATGTGGTCAAGGCAACCCAGCTGGCGGGTAAAAGCACCTGGGAGCCGTTCTACTTCGCCATCGTCTGCGGCCTGATTTATCTCGTATTTACAACGGTTTCCAATGGTGTGCTGCTGATGCTCGAACGCCGTTACTCTGTGGGCGTGAAGAGGGCTGACCTGTGATTGACATTATTCAGGAGTACTGGAAATCCCTGCTGTGGACCGACGGCTACCGCTTTACCGGCGTCGCGATTACGCTCTGGCTGCTGATCTCTTCCGTGGTGATGGGCGGCATCCTGGCGGTTTTCCTCGCAATAGGCCGAGTGTCGAGCAACAAATTTATCCAGTTCCCTATCTGGCTATTCACCTATATCTTTCGCGGCACGCCGCTGTACGTTCAACTGCTGGTGTTCTATTCCGGGATGTATACGCTGGAAATCGTCAAAGGCACTGAACTGCTGAACGCCTTCTTTCGCAGCGGGCTGAACTGTACGGTGCTGGCGCTGACGCTGAACACCTGCGCCTATACCACGGAGATTTTCGCCGGGGCGATTCGTTCAGTGCCGGCAGGCGAGATAGAGGCCGCCCGGGCGTACGGTTTTTCCTCGGTTAAAATGTATCGCTGCATTATCCTGCCTTCCGCGCTGCGTATCGCTCTGCCTGCGTACAGCAACGAAGTGATTCTGATGCTGCATTCCACCGCGCTGGCTTTTACCGCCACGGTGCCGGATCTGCTGAAAATTGCCCGCGATATTAACTCGGCAACCTACCAGCCGTTTACCGCCTTTGGTATTGCCGCAGTACTGTACTTAATTATCTCGTATGTGCTGATTAGCCTGTTCCGCAGAGCGGAAAAGCGCTGGCTCCAGCACATCAAACCTTCTTCGACGCACTGAGAACGCCATGTCCGACAATAAATTAAATGTAATCGATCTGCATAAACGTTACGGCGAGCATGAGGTACTGAAAGGCGTCTCACTGCGGGCGAAAGCCGGAGACGTGATCAGTATTATTGGCTCATCCGGTTCCGGTAAAAGTACCTTTTTGCGCTGCATTAACTTTCTTGAAAAGCCCAGCGAAGGGACGATCGTCGTTAACGGGCAAAACATTGGCCTGGTTCGCGATAAAGACGGTCAGTTAAAGGTGTCAGATAAGAACCAGCTGCGCCTGCTGCGTACCCGCCTGACGATGGTGTTCCAGCACTTCAATTTGTGGAGCCATATGACGGTGCTGGAAAATGTGATGGAAGCGCCGATTCAGGTGTTAGGCCTGAGCAAACAGGAAGCCCGCGATCGGGCGGTCAAATATCTGGCAAAAGTCGGTATTGACGAACGCCAGCAGATTAAATATCCGGTGCACCTCTCCGGCGGCCAGCAGCAGCGCGTTTCCATTGCCCGCGCGCTGGCGATGGAGCCCGACGTACTGCTGTTTGATGAACCGACTTCGGCGCTTGACCCTGAACTGGTGGGCGAAGTGCTGCGTATTATGCAGCAGCTGGCGGAAGAGGGGAAAACCATGGTCGTGGTAACGCATGAAATGGGCTTTGCGCGCCATGTCTCTTCGCACGTGATTTTCCTGCATCAGGGCAAGATTGAAGAAGAAGGGCACCCTGACGATGTTTTCGGCAATCCGAAAAGCCCGCGCCTGCAGCAGTTCCTGAAGGGCTCGTTAAAGTAATACTGCCTATGCCCCCGGCGGAATCCCCTCCGCCGGGACGGCTAGCGCTCCAGCCGATACACCCAGTCATCGTAGTCCATTCCGTTCAAATGATACGCTTTTTCGAGCACCTGAATGCGGATAAAACCGTGTTTTTCCAGCAGGCGGGAAGAGCCAGCGTTATTGCCCAGAACCCAGGCATTTATCGCGTGAACGCCGAGCTGGTTAAAGCCGTAGTCGCAAATTGCTTTTAACGCTTCGCTGGCGTATCCCTTTCCCTGAGCATCGGGCAGGAGAGCGTATCCGATATCCGCTTCGTGCGGATTTTTACCGCTGATGCGCAGGCCGATATCGCCAACCGCCGCGCCGCTGGCGTCGCGCAGTACGAATACGCCAGGGTCAGCGCAGCGGGATTCAAACAGCGTCCGCAGCGCTGGCTCTTCAAGAACCTCGCCCATATAGCGCATCACTTCCGGGTCTCGCCGTAAGCGCAGGAAAAATGGCCAGTCGGATGCGTGAAACGGCGAGAGGCGCAGGCGCGGCGTAGTGAGTATTATCATCATGCAGTCCATAGAGGTGGATTATTCCGCCACCTTAACATCATAAAGCGCTGAGTCTAACCGACCCTCGGTGAAGCCCGGCGCTGATTTTCGAGCCCGCCGAGATAGCGCAGCACGGTGTTGCTCTCTTGCGTCGCCCTCAACTGCAGCGCCAGGTTGAGGTTGTCCAGCACCTCGGCGTGGGCGACCAGCGGTGAATCCCCGGCAAGCCGTCCCTCCATCACCAGCCAGCCGACGACGGTTTTCCAGCGCCACAGCGGCGAATTGCCTTTCACCCGCTGTACCGGCCCTGGAAACTGGCCCGAGCCTCGTGCGCCATCTTTCAATAAGGCGATGGCCTGTCGCGTCAGGCCGGTGAGTTCAGCAATATCGCTTAATCCAACCAGCGCGGAATCGACGGATTCGACCCGCGCATTCAGGGCCGGGGCGGATTCGATATTGGCAATCGCTGACAAAATGGCCTGTTCGAGAGAATCGCATTCGCGGTCGAACTCCAGATAGACCGCCGTTCCGTAAAAGCAGACCAGGGCATCAGCGCAGCCTGCCGCATGCAGCGCATCCTCTAGTCCCACGGTATGCGCGGTGACGCCGGAGAGGGTGAGCGTAAAGTTATACAGCGCCATGGTTTAATCCTTCTTGTGGTTAATCTGACCCGATACGGGTACCAGACAGCGATCGACCATGCGGATGATTTGCCTGGCATGGTGCATGGGCGCCGCCGGCGTTGACCAGATGCTCATCATGTGTTCCCGATGGTGGGCTGTTCCGCACATCAGTCGCCCAAAACAGTGCGCGCTTTTGCCGCCAGGGAGAAAAATCCAGCCGCGCGCCAGCGCGTAGTCAATAGCGGCTCTGATATGTTTATCCGGATGTTCCTTCATCAATGTGTCCTGCTAATACTGAATATAATGTTGACGGATGTCAACGGTTGGGTAAAGTTAAATCACACGCAGGGGTTATGACAGAGTGAAGGGGAGATCGCTGGAATGAGATTCACAGTTAAGACGCGACAGACGCGGTGGTTTTTACGCGTTGCGAGGAGGGTTCCACAAATAACAGAGCAGGGAGATCGCCGAGACCTCCCTGAAGGCCCCTGAACTATTTCAGGACATCGGCAAGGGCCTCTTCCAGATCGTACCAACGAAAGCCAAATCCGGCGGCTTCCAGGCGTTTTGGCAGCGCGCGCTGGCCGCCGAGTACCAGAACGGAAGATTCTCCCATCAGCAGGCGAATCGCCGCCGCCGGGACGCGGAAAATGGCGGGCCGATTCAACGCATGGCCCAGCGCGTGGGCGAACTGCTCGTTACGCACCGGGTAAGGGGAAACCATATTAAACGGCCCCCGCAGGTCGTTATCCAGCAGCCAGAGGATACCGTTGACCATGTCGTCGATGTGGATCCACGCCAGATATTGCCTTCCGCTACCGATAGGGCCGCCGAGGCCAAGTTTAAAAGCCGGCGTCATTTTGGCCAGAATGCCGCCGCGCGGCGCCAGCACCACGCCGGTACGCAGCAGGCAGACGCGGGTGCGATCGCTCTGTGCTTCACAGGCGATTTGCTCCCAGCGGGCGCAAAGCTTATGGGTAAACTCGTTGTGCGGCGGCTCTTCTTCGGTAACCACGACTTCACCGAGGTCGCCATAGTAACCGGTGGCGGAACCGCTTATCAGCACCGTGGGTGGCGTATCGCTGGCGTTGCACAGCTTGACCAGCTTTTGCGTGATATCCCAGCGGCTGTGGCAGAGACGTTGTTTCTGCTCCGCCGTCCAGCGTTTATCGGCGATCGGCTCGCCTGCCAGATTAATGACGGCATCAATGCCGTTGAGGTTCGCCTGATGCTCGAAATCGCGCCACAGGGTGACGCGTGGGTCGAGGCGGCTTTTGGCCTTTTCCGGGCTGCGCGTTGAAACCGTTACGTGATGCCCCAGCTCCAGTAGCCGGGGGATCAGATGTCGGCCTATCAGGCCGGTACCGCCAGTAAGCAGAACGTTCATAGCGCCTCCCTAAGATGATGCGCCTAACGCCGCCAGCTCATCGTCATGGATACCGAATCGGCGTAGCGCAGCGCATGCAGTTTATCGATCTCTACTTCAGCATAAGTGACCCAGTGATGTTCGCGTGCGATATCGAGCACATCCTGAGTTAATTTTTCCAGCAGAGAGAAGCGGTTATTCTCAATATGGCTAATAATGCGCTTGGTGATGGTGCGGTAGTTCAGCGCATCGTTAATGTCTTCGCTGTTGCGTGATTTCTCCGCCGGATAATGGATAGCGACGTTAACCACCACGTCCTGGCGGTTGGCGATCTCTTCCTCTTTAATTCCGATAAAAGTACGCAGGCGCAGGTTCTTAATTCGAATAATGGCGTCTGGTTGAGACATTGCAGGCTTCCTCCGTGTAGTAATTTCCGCCATCATACATCAAAGCTTCCCGGGCGAGCAGGGGGTTAATGGGCTTCTGTTTTCAGCAGCGCTTCAACGGTGGCCGGGCGCTGGCGAATGCGCTCGAACCAGTTATGCACCGCCGGAAAACTGGCGAGGTCGATACGCTGGCGCTGATGGGCATTCACCCACGGCCAGCAGGCGATATCGGCGATGCTGTAGTGATTGCCGCCAAGCCAGGGGCTCTCGCCAAGGCGCCGATTGAGCACGCCATACAGACGCTGCGTTTCCACCTGATAGCGTTCAATGGCGTAGGGCACCGCCTGCGGAGCAAAGTGGTTGAAATGATGATTTTGCCCGAGCATCGGCCCTAACCCACCGACCTGCCAGAATAACCACTGTAGCGTAACGTGGCGTTCGCGGAGTTCGCCGCTCAGTAATTTGCCGGTTTTTTCAGCCAGATAAAGCAGGATCTCGCCGGACTCAAACAGGCTTAACGGGGCGCCGCCGTCGGCGGGAGCATCGTCAACGATCGCCGGGATCTTGTTGTTCGGTGAAATCGCCAGAAACGACGGTTGAAACTGCTCCCCCTTACTGATATCCACCCGGATCAGGCGGTAAGGCAGCTGCGCTTCTTCAAGGAAGAGCGTGATTTTGTGGCCATTGGGGGTGGGTGCGTAGTAAAGATCGATCATGAGAGTCCCTCGCCGTCACAGGTCGCAAACTTTTCGAGTATAGGTGAACTGGCATCATCCGGCAGGTTTGCCTCATTCTGGATGACTTTCGCCGATAGCGTACACCTCAGAGAAGTATGTAAGATCCTGAGGCTAGCGGTCAGTGACATCCTCTGAAAGACAGGATATGTTGGCGTATCGCCCCATTACATTAGCCATTGAGGATGCTATGAGCCAGCCCGCGATTACCCTGTGGTCCGACGCCGATTTTTTCTCGCCATATGTGATGTCCGTCTACGTTGCCCTGCAGGAAAAGAGCCTGCCTTTTACCCTAAAAACCGTCAACCTCGACAGCGGCGAGCATCTGCAAAGCGGCTGGAAAGGCTACAGCGCGACGCGACGCGTACCGCTGCTGGAGATCGGCGAGTTTTTTCTGAGCGAATCCTCCGCGATTACCGAATATCTGGACGAGCGCTTTGCGCCCCCGGAATGGGAGCGGCTTTATCCGCATGACCTGCAAAAGCGCGCGCGGGCGCGTCAGGTACAGGCCTGGCTGCGCAGCGATTTAATGCCGATCCGTGAAGAACGCTCAACGGACGTGGTCTTTGGCGGCGCAAAGAAGCCTCCGCTCAGCGACGCCGGGCAAAAAAGCGCCGCTAAGCTGTTTGAAACGGCTGGCGTACTGCTGTCCCACGGCGGGCAGAATCTATTTGGCGAGTGGTCCATTGCCGATACCGACCTGGCGCTGATGCTCAATCGACTGGTCCTTAACGGCGATGAGGTCCCCGCCGCGCTGGCGGATTACGCCGCCTTCCAGTGGCAGCGGGCGTCGGTACAGCGCTACGTCGCACTCTCAGCCAAACGCGCGGGCTGATAAGCTTCAGCGGTTCCGTTATCATAGACGCATCGTCATGCGTGGAGATAAATTGTATGAAGCTGATGTTTGCCTCGGATATCCACGGCTCTCTGCCTGCCGCTGAACGCGTGCTTGAGCTGTTCGCGCGCAGTGGGGCGCAGTGGCTGGTTATCCTCGGCGATGTGCTTAACCACGGGCCGCGTAACGCCCTTCCCGAAGGCTATGCTCCGGCCCAGGTCGCGGAGGCGCTCAATCGCGTGGCGGAGCGGGTGATTGCCGTACGCGGCAACTGCGACAGCGAAGTCGATCAGATGCTGCTCCATTTCCCCATTACCGCCCCCTGGCAGCAGGTTTTGAGCGAGCGAACCCGCCTGTTTCTGACCCACGGACATCTGTATAGCCCCGATAATTTGCCTCCCCTCGCCGCTGGCGATGTGCTGGCTTATGGTCATACTCATATTCCGGTTGCCGAGAAACGCGGTGAGATTTTCCTCTTCAACCCCGGCTCGGTCAGCATCCCTAAAGGGGGATTTACCGCCAGCTACGGTCTGCTGAACGAGGGGCAATTGCAGGTTTTAGCACTCGATGATAATCAGGTTATTGCAGAGGTCGCAATTTACCCGTAATTTACCCCTCAACCGTATAGACGCGCCGCAAGAGCGCTTTAAAAAGTAAGGTTTCCTGATGGCGGAACAGAATCATTTGGCAAGCACAGAATGGGTCGATATTGTTAATGAAAACAATGAGGTGATAGCACAGTCCAGCCGCGAACAAATGCGTGCGGAGTGTTTGCGTCATCGTGCGACCTACATTGTTGTTCATGATGGGATGGGCAAAATCCTGGTACAGCGCCGTACCGAAACAAAAGATTTCCAGCCTGGCATGCTGGACGCTACCGCCGGCGGCGTGGTGCAGGCTGACGAGCAAATGCTGGAGTCCGCGCGCCGGGAGGCGGAAGAAGAGCTCGGTATTGCCGGCGTGCCTTTTGCTGACCACGGGCAGTTTTACTACGAAGATAAACACTGCCGCGTCTGGGGCGGCCTGTTTAGCTGCGTCTCGCACGGGCCGTTCGCCCTGCAGGAAGAAGAAGTGAGCGAAGTGTGCTGGCTGACGCCGGAAGAGATCACCGCCCGCTGCGATGAGTTCACCCCGGATTCATTAAAAGCGCTGGCGCTGTGGATGACCCGCAATGCCAATAATGAGTCAGCAAAAAGCGAAAAGCAGGAAGAGGCCGAGTAGTTTTAACAGCTATCCCTCATGCATAAACTGGATGCGATGGGTCTTCTGTCGCTCCAGTTTCCCTCGCTAAGCCGCTCCAGAAGAGCACGGCCGGCTTCGATGCCAATCTTGTGATGCGGTACCGCCATCGTCGTTAACGGTGGCTGGCAGACCCGACTTACGTCACTATCCCCAAAGCCGACGACGGCTAAATCATCAGGAACTTTGATGCGCCGACGCTGGCATTCATACAGCGCTCCGCATGCCAGCTCATCGGAAACGCAGACCAGCGCATCGAGTTCCGGCCATGCCAGCAAAAACTCCGGCAGCTGTGAAGCGCCGGTGGAAAAGTTGGCGGGCAGCGCGGCGTTAATCACCCGGTTTGGCGACATGTGATGGCGCAGCATGGCTTTATACCATCCCTGTAAATGCTGCTGAAAAATCCACTGTTCCTGATTGGCGCACAGCAGACCGATATTCTGATAGCCGCGGTGGATAAGCATCTCCGTCAGCTCGAACATCGCCGCCACGTTATCAATGCCGATATTCATGTCGATAGGATCGGCGCGCATTGCGCCCATCTCCACCACCGGAATCGAGGCGTTCTGCAGCCAGTGGCGTACGGTATCGCTGTGCTCAACGCTCAGTAGAATGGCGGCGGCAATATTAGAAGCCAGCAGCGTTTCCAGTAGTTTCTCTTCCTGCTCCAGACGGTGCTGCGATTCCGCCAGCATGATTTGATATCCTGCCGGCTGTAATATCTGCTGAAGCCCGGCAAACATCGCCGAGCAGCCCGCTTCCGCAAGATTTGGCACCACCATGGCGATGGTTCGTGAGGAGGCTGACGCCAGCGCGCTGGCGGCAAGATTAGGCATGTACCCCAGCTCCTGCACCGCCGCTTCGATTTTTTCACGTAGCTTATCGGAAACTTGTTCCGGCGTGCGAAGGGCGCGGGACACGGTCATCGTTCCTACGCCAGCCAGTTGCGCAACGTCGGCGATCGTGACTTTACCGGTACTACGCCGTTTTCGGGTTAGAGACATACACATTCCTGCTAAACAGACGTTTTTTATTATCATCCATTACTTCACGTGTCAGGAGTATACGCCTTAAACGGGCCTTTTTGCTGCGTTTTGATGGGATGATTGCGAATTGATAGCGCTATCACAAATCTGAATGTTCAACGTTGGTAGCGCTATCTTTGTGATCGCTCTCGCAGATAACTCTTGGCGGCTTGCATAAAGTTTGCCCATCTTTTGCTAAAAGTGGGGGTGACAAAATGCTCAAAACATGGCTCTCGGATGCCACCATCATGCTGCGGCAGAGCGTGGAAACCTGGCCACAGGCGCTGGACATCTGTGCCCAACCGCTGCTCAAGGCCGGTGTGATAGAACCTGCGTACGTAAAGGCCATCGTGGAGCAGCATCAAAGGTTGGGGCCCTACTATGTACTGGCTCCGGGTCTGGCGATGCCGCACGCGCGACCGGAGGAGGGAGCGAAAGGCTTAGGTCTGTCGCTGCTGAAGCTGGGGCAGGGCGTGTCCTTTGGCTCGGAAGAGTTCGACCCGGTTGATATTGTCATTATGCTTGCGGCCCCGGATAAGCATAGCCATATCGAAACAATCTCTGCGCTGGCGGAATTATTTTCCAGCGATGAAGATATGAATAAATTACATCAGGCAACCAACCTGGAGGAGATAAAAACTATCATCGCGCGTTTCTGATTTAATTTTATTATCCGACTTATAACCCATTACGCACCTGCGTGATGCGGACGTACTCTACCCAAAAAAAGGTGATAACAATGAAAATTATGGCAATTTGCGGTTCTGGCCTGGGCAGTAGTTTTATGGTTGAGATGAATATTAAAAAGGTGCTGAAAAAGCTCGATATCGAGGCTGAGGTTGAGCACTCCGATCTGTCGTCGGCAACGCCGGGCGCGGCAGATTTATTCGTGATGGCAAAAGATATTGCCGCCAGCGCCAGCGTCCCGGAAAGCCAGCTGGTGGTGATTACCAACATCATCGATATTAACGAACTCGAAGCGCAGCTGCGCGCGTGGTTCGCCAGACAATAACTATTTATAGCGAGGTGGATATGTTTATCCTTGAAACGCTGAATTTTGTTGTTGATATACTCAAAGTACCCTCGGTACTGGTCGGTTTAATTGCCTTAATTGGTCTGGTAGCGCAAAAGAAATCTTTCTCCGATGTCGTCAAGGGAACCATTAAAACTATTCTGGGTTTTATTGTTCTCGGCGGCGGCGCGACGGTATTAGTCGGTTCGCTGAATCCGCTGGGGGGCATGTTTGAACACGCATTTAATATTCAGGGCATTATTCCTAATAACGAGGCGATTGTTTCTATTGCGCTGGAAAAATACGGTGCTTCAACCGCGCTTATAATGGCGTTCGGGATGGTAGCGAATATTGTAGTCGCCCGGTTTACGCGTCTGAAGTATATCTTCCTGACCGGCCACCACACCTTCTATATGGCCTGTATGATCGGCGTGATTCTTACCGTGGCGGGTTTTGAAGGTATCGGGCTGGTCTTTACCGGTTCCCTGATCCTCGGCCTGGTGATGGCGTTCTTCCCGGCGCTGGCCCAGCGCTATATGAAGCGTATTACCGGCACGGATGACATCGCTTTCGGCCACTTCGGCACCCTGGGCTATGTCCTTTCGGGATGGATCGGTAGCGTCTGCGGTAAAGGCTCGCGTTCAACCGAAGAGATGAACCTACCGAAAAACCTGAGCTTCCTGCGCGACAGCTCCATCTCCATTTCGCTGACCATGATGATTATCTATTTGATTATGGCGGTGAGCGCGGGGCGTGAATATGTTGAAAACACCTTCAGCGGCGGCCAGAACTACCTGGTATACGCCATCATCATGGCGATTACCTTCGCCGCCGGGGTGTTCATCATCCTGCAAGGGGTACGTCTGATCCTGGCGGAAATCGTCCCGGCCTTTACCGGATTTTCGGAGAAGCTGGTGCCTAATGCCCGTCCGGCGCTGGACTGCCCGGTGGTCTATCCCTATGCGCCCAATGCGGTACTGATTGGCTTCCTGTTCAGCTTCCTCGGCGGCCTGGTCGGGCTGTTCCTCTGCGGGCAGTTCAAGTGGGTGCTGATTCTGCCCGGCGTGGTGCCGCATTTCTTTACCGGCGCGACCGCCGGCGTATTTGGCAACGCCACCGGTGGGCGGCGCGGGGCGATGATCGGGGCGTTTGCCAACGGCCTGCTGATCACCTTCCTGCCGGTACTGCTGCTGCCGGTGCTGGGCGCGATTGGCTTTGCCAACACCACTTTCTCGGATGCGGATTTCGGCGCCGTCGGTATCGTGCTGGGTAACCTGGCCCGCTATTTGTCGCCGTTTGCCATTACCGGACTTGTGGTGGCGTTGTTCGTACTGCTGGTGGTGTACAACGTTTTTGCGAAAAAGAGATCTGTGGGCGGCGGCGCGCAGGAGAACAGCGGAGCTAAATCATGAATGTGAAAGAAGTGACCCAACTGGCGCGGGATATTCGCGTCGCCACCCTTAAATCGCTGACGGATCTCGGTTTCGGCCACTACGGCGGCAGTATGTCGGTTGTGGAGACGCTGGCGGTACTGTACGGCGCGGTGATGAAAATCGACCCCGCCGATCCGGACTGGCCCGAGCGCGACTACTTTGTGCTGTCGAAAGGTCATGCCGGCCCGGCGCTATACAGCACGTTAGCGATTAAGGGATATTTTCCGCTAGAAGAGCTGAGTACGCTAAACCAGAACGGTACGCGGCTGCCAAGCCACCCGGACCGGCTGAAAACGCGCGGGGTGGACGCCACTACCGGCTCGCTGGGACAGGGGATTTCCATCGCCGGCGGAATGGCGCTGTCGCATAAGCTGGCGGGGCGGGCGAATCGGGTATTCTGCATCGTTGGCGACGGCGAGCTGAATGAAGGCCAGTGCTGGGAAGCGTTCCAGTTTATTGCCCATCATTGCCTGAATAATCTGACCGTGTTTGTTGACTGGAACAAGCTACAGCTTGACGGCAGGCTGGACGAGATCATTCGCGCCTTCAATCTGGAAGATAAATTCCGCGCCTTTGGTTTTGACGTCGTTACCGTCAAAGGCGATGACATCCCCGGACTGCTGGCGGCGGTTCAGCCCGTTCCTCCCGTCGATGCGCGCCCGCGGGTAGTCATTCTCGATAGCGTGAAAGGCCAGGGCGTGCCGTATCTCGAGAATCTCAGTAATAACCATCACTTGCGCCTGACGGGCGAGATGAAAGAGACGCTAAACGAGACGATTCGCCAGCTGGAGGCCGAACATGATTAAAGTTGCACCTGCAGGACAAAAAGATGCCGTAGAGATGCGTAAAGTCTATGCCGGGTTTGTCGCGCAGCAGATTGAAGCCCATAGCCCGATTATCGCCCTGGAAGCGGATCTGATGAGCTCTATGGCGATGGACGGCGTTGCGCGGCAGCATCCACAGCACGTCATCAATTGCGGCATTATGGAAGCGAACGTGATCGGCACCGCCGCCGGGCTATCGTTGACCGGGCGCAAGCCGTTTGTCCATACCTTTACCGCTTTCGCCAGCCGCCGCTGCTTCGACCAGCTGTTTATGGCGCTGGACTATCAGCGGAATAACGTCAAAGTGATTGCCTCTGACGCGGGGGTGACCGCCTGTCATAACGGCGGAACCCATATGTCATTTGAAGATATGGGGATTGTGCGCGGCCTCGCGCATTCGGTGGTGCTGGAAGTGACCGATGCGGTGATGTTCGAGGATATCCTGCGGCAGCTTATCGATCTCGACGGTTTTTACTGGGTACGCACGATCCGCAAACAGGCGCCGAGCGTCTACGCGCCGGGTTCGACGTTCACGATTGGCAAAGGTAATGTGCTGCGCGAAGGTGACGACATCACCCTGATAGCCAACGGGATCATGGTGGCGGAAGCCCTTGAGGCAGCGCGTCAGCTTGAGCAGGAAGGGGTCAGCGCTGCGGTGATTGATATGTTTACCCTGAAGCCCATCGACCGCATGCTGGTGAAAAATTACGCCGAAAAAACCGGGCGTATCGTGACCTGTGAAAATCACAGTATTCATAACGGGCTGGGATCGGCGGTGGCGGAAGTGCTGGTGGAGACCTGCCCGGTTCCGATGCGTCGTGTGGGGGTGAAGGAGCGCTATGGCCAGGTGGGAACGCAGGACTTTCTGCAGAAGGAGTATGGCCTGACGGCGCATGATATAGTCTCGGCGGCGCGAGAGCTGCTGTAAATAAAAAGGCGACCGTGAGGTCGCCTTTTTTCATCCAGCGGGCAGATTATGCTTGCTGCTGGGACGACTGAATCGCGGTCAGGGCGATGGTATAGACGATATCGTCAACCAGCGCGCCACGGGACAGGTCGTTCACCGGCTTACGCATCCCCTGCAGCATCGGCCCGATAGAGATCAGGTCGGCAGAACGCTGTACGGCTTTGTAAGTGGTGTTACCGGTGTTCAGGTCCGGGAAGATGAACACGGTAGCGCGGCCGGCAACCGGAGAGTTCGGCGCTTTGGATTTCGCTACGTCAGCCATGACCGCAGCATCGTACTGCAGCGGGCCGTCGATCATCAGGTCAGGACGTTTTTCCTGCGCCAGACGCGTCGCTTCGCGTACTTTCTCTACATCGCTGCCGGCGCCAGAGGTACCGGTGGAGTAGGAGAGCATGGCTACGCGTGGTTCGATGCCGAAGGCAATCGCGGAGTCTGCGGACTGGATAGCGATTTCAGCCAGCTGTTCAGCGGTCGGATCCGGGTTGATCGCGCAGTCGCCGTAAACGTAAACCTGTTCCGGCAGCAGCATGAAGAATACGGAAGAGACCAGAGAGCTACCCGGCGCAGTTTTGATCAGCTGCAGCGGCGGACGGATGGTGTTGGCGGTGGTGTGAACCGCGCCGGATACCAGGCCGTCGACTTCGTCTTGTTCCAGCATCAGGGTGCCGAGAACCACGTTGTCTTCCAGCTGCTCGCGGGCAACCGCTTCGGTCATGCCTTTGCTCTTACGCAGCTCGACCAGGCGAGCAACGTAGCTTTCGCGAACCACTTCCGGGTCAACGATTTCAATACCGGCGCCCAGCTCTACGCCCTGAGAAGCGGCAACGCGGGTGATTTCATCCGGGTTACCCAGCAGTACGCAGGTCGCGATACCGCGCTCGGCGCAGATAGCCGCGGCTTTAACGGTACGCGGTTCGTTGCCTTCCGGCAGCACAACACGCTTGCCTGCTTTACGCGCCAGCTCGGTGAGCTGATAGCGGAAGGCTGGCGGAGAGAGACGACGGCTGCGCTCGGAAGTCGCGGTCAGGGATTCAATCCAGTCGGCGTTGATATAGTTAGCCACGTATTCCTGAACTTTCTCGATGCGCTCGTGATCGTCAACCGGCACTTCCAGGTTGAAGCTCTGCAGGCTCAGAGAGGTCTGCCAGGTGTTGGTGTTAACCATGAATACCGGCAGGCCGGTAGCAAATGCGCGTTCGCACAGCTTGCTGACGCGCGGGTCCATTTCATAGGCCCCGGTCAGCAGGATGGCGCCGATTTCCACGCCGTTCATCGCGGCCAGGCAGGCGGCGACCAGTACGTCAGGACGGTCCGCGGAAGTGACCAGCAGAGAACCTGCGCGGAAGTGTTCCAGCATGTGCGGAATGCTACGCGCACAGAAGGTGACGGACTTCACGCGGCGGGTATTGATGTCGCCTTCGTTGATGATGGTGGCGTTCAGGTGATGCGCCATATCAATCGCGCGGGTGGCGATCAGATCGAAGCTCCACGGCACCGCGCCCAGAACCGGTAATGGGCTACCGTTCTGCAGCTGAGCCGGATCGATCTTCACGACTTTTGCTTTGGAAGAGTCGTCGAAGATTTCCGACAGGTCCGGGCGAGTACGGCCCTGTTCGTCAACCGGCGCATTCAGCTTGTTGACGATGACGCCGGTGATGCTGGTGTTTTTCGCGCCGCCGAAGCTGCTGCGGGTGAGCTCAATGCGCTCTTTCAGCTGTTCCGGGGTATCGGTACCCTGGGACATCACAAAGACGATTTCAGCGTTCAGCGTTTTCGCGATTTCGTAGTTCAGAGACTGGGCAAACTGATGTTTGCGGGTCGGGACCAGACCTTCAACCAGCACCACTTCAGCATCCTGCGTGTTGGCGTGGTAGTTGGCGATGATCTCTTCCATCAGCACGTCTTTCTGGTTGCTGGAGAGCAGCGACTCAACGTGGCTCATTTTCAACGGCTCTGCGGCCGGAAGGTCGGAGTTCGCGCGAATGATGGTGGTGGTCTGGTCTGGCGCATCGCCACCGGCACGCGGTTGAGCGATAGGTTTAAAGACGCTCAGGCGAACGCCTTTACGTTCCATAGCACGGATAACACCGAGGCTGACGCTGGTCAGGCCTACGCTGGTTCCGGTAGGGATCAGCATGATTGTACGGGACACGATATATCCTCTTTCGTTACCGCCAGTATCAGGCGGGATACAAAACAGCACCGCCAGCTAGGCTGGCGGTGTGGAATCAGGCGGTCAGACGGTTGGCGTCCTGCGCGATGACCAGCTCTTCGTTGGTCGGAATGACGATAGCCGGGCGAGTGCCTTCTTTGTTGATGAAGCCAGACTTGCCGAAACGGGCAGCCAGGTTACGCTCGTGATCAACTTCAAAGCCCAGTACGCCCAGTTTGCCCAGAGACAGTTCGCGAACCATCGCGGCGTTTTCACCGATACCACCGGTGAACACAACGGCGTCCAGACGACCGTCCATCAGCGCGGTGTAGGAGCCGATGTATTTTGCCAGGCGGTGGCAGTAAACGTCCATTGCACGTTTAGCGTCAGCTTTTTCCTGGTAGTTGTCTTCAACATAGCGACAGTCGCTGGTCACTTCGGTCAAACCGAGCAGGCCGGACTCTTTAGTCAGCATTTTGTTGATGGCGTCTACGCTCATGCCCAGGGCATCGTGCAGATGGAAAATGATTGCCGGGTCGATATCGCCAGAACGCGTACCCATCACCAGGCCTTCCAGCGGAGTCAGACCCATGGAAGTGTCAACGCATTTACCGTTGCGGATAGCGGAAACGGAACCACCGTTGCCCAGATGGCAGGTGATGATGTTCAGCTCTTCAACCGGTTTGTTCAGAACTTTCGCGGCTTCCTGAGTCACATAGAAGTGGCTGGTGCCGTGCGCGCCGTAGCGACGTACGCCGTGTTCTTTGTACAGGCTGTACGGCAGGGCATAGAGGTAAGATTCTTCCGGCATAGTCTGATGGAACGCGGTGTCGAACACGGCAACGTTCTTGTCTTTCAGATTAGGGAAGGATTTCAGGGCTTCTGCGATACCGATCAGGTGCGCCGGGTTGTGCAGCGGGGCGAAAGACGCGGAGTCTTTAATTCCCTGAATAACGGAGTCATCGATAACGACGGAGCTGGTGTATTTTTCACCACCGTGAACGATGCGGTGGCCGATTGCGGTCAGCTGAGCAGACAGTTCTGGTTTTTGTGCCAGAATAGTGTTAACGATAAAGTTCAGCGCTTCACTGTGAGCAGCGCCAGCGCCTAATTCGGCTTCTTGCTTGCTGCCATCCATTTTCCATTTGATACGGGCTTCAGGAAGATGGAAACATTCTGCTAAACCAGACAGGTATTCGTCACCGTTGACGGCATCAAGGATAGCGAATTTCAGAGAGGAGCTACCGCAGTTCAGAACCAGTACTAACTTACTCGACATGGAAGTACCTTTTATGATACGTGGCTAAAAAAACGTCAGTGTGTCACAAAGCGTAGCGCAGGATGACATTGACATTTATGATTAACATCATGCCTTGTACTGTTTTCGGGCACGATGAGAGAAGTACATTTGATTTTATGTCATTTTGCATAATTTTCAGCCAGTGGCAGAATATGCGATAATTTGACTAACCTGGTAAAAGGGTCTAACCGCCCCTCAGGTGCGCACAGAATACCTGATTGAGTGCGCCATTGCCAAAATCTTTTGAACGTTGTCATACACAGTTGGTGTTTTGCACAAATTTTTTAAGTTTTATATGTAAAGTTGAGGTAAGCCATGTCCGGTCCCGAGAATCGCTCTGTGAGTTTTTTTGGCTTGTTTCGCCACGGGCAGCATTATGCAAAGACCTGGCCTCTGGATAAGCGCCTTGCTCCGGTGTTTATTGAAAACCGCATTATTCGCGCCACGCGTTATGCGATTCGTATCATGCCGCCGGTGGCGATTTTCACGCTGTGTTGGCAAATCGCCCTCGGTGGCCAGCTGGGCCCGGCCGTCGCCACCGCGCTGTTTGCGCTGAGCCTGCCGATGCAGGGTTTATGGTGGTTGGGCAAGCGTTCAGTGACGCCGCTGCCGCCGTCGATACTGAGCTGGTTTTATGAAGTGCGCGGTAAACTGCAGGAGGCCGGGCAGGCGTTAACGCCGGTAGACGGAAAGCCTGATTATCAGGCTTTAGCTGACACGCTTAAGCGCGCCTTCAAACAACTGGATAAAACTTTCCTTGATGATTTGTAATTGCATCGGGAAAACGCATATAAAAGAAGGCGCATAATTCATGCGCCTTCTTTTTTCACGCCGTAAAAGTGCAACAGGAGTCAAAAATGGAAATGACCAATGCGCAGCGTCTGATTCTGTCGAATCAATACAAAATGATGACGATGCTCGATCCGGACAACGCTGAACGCTACCGCCGCCTGCAGACCATCATTGAGCGTGGATACGGGCTGCAGATGCGCGAGCTGGACCGCGAGTTTGGCCAGCTTACCGAAGAAACGTGTCGCACCATCATTGATATCATGGAGATGTATCACGCGCTGCATGTCTCCTGGACGAACCTGAAGGACGCCAGCGGGATTGACGAGCGTCGGGTCACCTTCCTCGGATTTGACGTGGCGACCGAGGCCCGCTACCTCGGCTATGTCCGCTTTATGGTTAACGTTGAAGGGCGCTACAGCCACTTTGATGCCGGGACTCACGGCTTTAACTCCCAGACCCCAATGTGGGAAAAATACCAGCGCATGCTGAGCACCTGGCACTCCTGCCCGCGCCAGTATCATTTAAGCAGTAACGAAATTAATCAAATTATCAACGCCTGATGGAGGTTCCCGTGCAGTGTAAAGGTTTCCTGTTTGATCTTGACGGGACATTGGTCGATTCGTTGCCGGTTGTGGAGCGTTCGTGGTGCAAATGGGCGGATCGATTCAGTATCCCTCATGATGAAGTGTTGAACTTTATTCATGGCAAACAGGCGATAACCTCATTACGTCATTTTCTTCCCGGCCGCAGCGAAGAAGAGATTCAGTCCGAGTTCGTCTGGCTGGAAAAGGTCGAAGCAGCGGATACGGATGGCGTAACGGCGCTGCCGGGAGCGGTGGCGCTGCTCAGGACGCTTGATGACGCGGGGATCCCTTGGGCGATCGTGACGTCAGGTTCGATTCCCGTCGCCCACGCCCGTCACCGCGCCGCGGGGCTGCCTGAGGCGAAGGTTTTCGTCACCGCCGAGCGCGTAAAGCACGGGAAACCCGCTCCGGATGCCTATCTGCTTGGGGCCGAGCTGTTAGGGCTGGCGCCGGGAGATTGCGCCGTGGTGGAGGATGCCCCTGCCGGGTTGCTCTCTGGGCTGAATGCCGGTTGTCGGACCATCGCGGTCAATGTGCCCGCCGATGCGCCGCGTCTTGATGAAGCTGATTTGGTGTTAACAACGCTTGAAAATCTGCTGGTTGAGCGCCTGCCTGACGGCAATGTGAATGTTAGCCTTAAAGATTAATCTCATGATTTAGCCCCGCGCCGGCGGGGCTTTTTTATGCCAAACTTCCAACTCCATCTTCTGACAAGGATAAGTTGTGAACGGTGAACTGATTTGGGTGTTATCTCTTCTTGCCGTAGCCGTCGTACTCTTTGCCACCGGAAAAGTGCGCATGGATGCTATCGCATTGCTGGTGATTGTCGCTTTTGTCCTTAGCGGCACCTTAACGCTCAGCGAGGCCTTCTCGGGATTTAGCGATCCCAACGTTATCCTTATCGCCGCGCTTTTCATTATTGGCGATGGGCTGGTGCGCACCGGGGTCGCCACCAAAATGGGCTCCTGGCTGGTGAAGGTTGCCGGTAACAGCGAAACCAAAATGCTGGTCTATTTAATGCTAACCGTTGCCGGACTAGGCGCTTTTATGAGCTCGACCGGCGTGGTGGCCATTTTTATTCCCGTGGTGCTCAGCGTATCAATGCGCATGAACACGTCACCTTCGCGGTTGATGATGCCGCTCAGTTTTGCCGGACTTATTAGCGGAATGATGACTCTGGTGGCCACACCGCCCAATCTGGTCGTCAACAGCGAGCTATTACGCGAAGGGCTGCAAGGATTCAGCTTTTTTAGCGTCACGCCGATAGGCCTGGTGGTGCTGGTCCTGGGCGTTTTCTATATGCTGGTGATGCGCTTTATGCTTAAGGGAGACGAAGGCGAACAGGTCCGCGATGGCCGTAAGCGAAGCACCTTCCGCGATCTTATCAAAGATTATCACCTCACAGGGCGCGCGCGCCGCCTGGCCATTCGCCCTGGCTCGCCGATGATTGGCCAGCGCCTGGACGACCTGAAACTGCGCGAGCGCTATGGGGCGAACGTCATCGGCGTTGAGCGCTGGCGGCGCTTCCGGCGGGTTATCGTTAACGTTAACGGCGTATCGGAGTTCCGCGCCCGCGACGTTTTGCTGATCGATATGTCGGCCTCCGATGTGGATTTACGTCAGTTCTGCGGCGAGCAAATGCTGGAGCCCATGGTGCTGCGCGGCGAATACTTTTCCGATCAGGCGCTGGACGTAGGGATGGCGGAAGTCTCCCTGATCCCGGATTCCGAACTGATTGGCAAGACGGTGCGCGAAATCGCCTTTCGTACCCGTTTCGATTTGAACATCGTGGGTCTGAAACGCGATGGCAAAGCTCTTGACGGCGCGGTCACCGATGAAGCTTTGCAGCTTGGCGATATCATGCTGGTGGTGGGGAACTGGCGGCAGATAGCGCTGCTGGCCAAGCGGGGTCGTGACTTTGTGGTGCTGAATATGCCCATTGAGGTTAATGACGCCTCGCCGGCGCACAGCCAGGCGCCACACGCAATTTTCTGTCTGGTGTTGATGGTCGCGCTGATGCTGACTGACGAAATTCCGAACCCCATAGCGGCGATCGTTGCCTGCCTGCTGATGGGGAAATTCCGCTGTATTAACGCCGAAAGCGCCTATAAAGCCATTCACTGGCCGAGCATTATTTTGATCGTCGGGATGATGCCTTTTGCTCTGGCGCTGCAGAAAACCGGCGGCGTGGATCTGGTGGTGCAGGGATTAATGGACGTGGCGGGAAGTAAAGGACCGTACCTGATGCTTGGCTGCCTGTTTGTGATGTGCGCGGCTATCGGCCTGTTTATATCCAATACGGCCACCGCGGTACTGATGGCGCCCATTGCGCTGGCCGCGGCAAAGTCGATGGGCGTTTCGCCTTATCCTTTTGCGATGGTGGTCGCCATGGCGGCCTCGGCGGCGTTTATGACGCCGGTATCGTCGCCGGTGAACACCCTGGTACTGGGGCCGGGTAAATACTCATTCAGCGATTTTGTCAAAATCGGCGTGCCGTTTACTATCCTGGTGATGGTGGTGTGCGTTCTGCTGATCCCGGTGCTGTTTCCGTTCTGATTCAGCAGCGTTCTTTCCCCGGTCAGGCTGCGGCTGGCCGGGGAGCGGTTATTTTATAAAGGCGAATCCTGGCTGATTTCATCAAGCGAAAGGTGGAAACTCGGCACGAAAACCTGCATAAAGTAGTCCATCTCTGCGCTGCGGCGCGATTCCAGCGTTTTCTCAAGGCGGCCTTTGGCCAGCAGAAATTCATTATTCCCCGCCGATAGCTCTTCCAGACACTTCAGGTAGGCGCAAAGCGCATCTGCCTGCTTGACAAGGAATTTTTCCTCGTCGCTGTAGTGCTGTTCGTCGATGAGCGGCTCAAAAATATCGCGCAGTTCATCAGGAACCATATCGACCAGTTTCTGCTGGGCGATTTTCTCGATGGCCTTGTATTCTTGCGCGATCTGGGAGTTGAAATATTTTACCGGCGTCGGCAGGTCGCCGGTCAGAACTTCCGAGGCATCGTGATACATCGCCAGCAGGGCAATGCGCTCGGCGTTAACCTGACCGCCAAATTTACGATTTTTGATCGCCGCCAGCGCATGGGCCACCATCGCGACCTGTAAGCTGTGTTCGGAGACGTTTTCGGTGCGCACATTACGCATCAGCGGCCAGCGGTTGATCAGTTTCAGGCGGGAGAGGTGGGCAAAGAAATGACTCTGACTCATAGGAACCCTTAATCAGTTACGACGTCGGGTGACATTGTGCGCAGGGATTGCCGCCGGATGCAAATCCCGGCGGCTGGACAGGTGAAGTCAGAGCTGGTGGTAGCCGGAAAGGAAACGCCCGAAACGGGTAATCGCCATTTCAAGATCGTCTTCGCGCGGAAGGGTCACGATACGCACGTGATCCGGCCACGGCCAGTTAAAGGCGGTACCCTGAACCAGCAGGACTTTTTCCTGCAGCAGAAAATCGAGCACCATCTTCTGGTCATCGTGAATATTAAAGCGCTTAGCGTCGATTTTCGGGAACATATATAGCGCGCCTTTCGGCTTGGTGCACGATACGCCCGGAATGTCGTTAATCAGCTCCCAGGCGCGATTGCGCTGCTCATATAAGCGCCCGCCAGGAACAATAAATTCGCTGATGCTCTGATAGCCACCGAGAGCGGTTTGGATCGCATGCTGGGCCGGGACGTTGGCGCACAGGCGCATAGAGGCCAGCATCTCCAGACCTTCGATATAGCCTTTTGCGTGTTTCTTCGGCCCGTTAAGCACCATCCAGCCCTGGCGGAAGCCGGCAACGCGGTAGGTTTTTGACAGACCGTTGAAGGTGATCGTGAGGAGATCCGGGGCCAGCGGCGCAATAGAGTGGTGCTGCGCCTCATCGTAGAGGATTTTGTCGTAGATCTCATCGGCGAAAATAATCAGATTATGCTGGCGGGCGATCTCGACGATCTCCATCAGCAGCTCTTTTGAGTACACCGCGCCGGTTGGGTTATTCGGGTTGATAATCACGATGCCGCGGGTACGCGGGGTGATTTTCGCGCGGATATCGTCGAGGTCCGGGAACCAGTCGGACGACTCATCGCAGAGATAATGCACCGCTTTACCGCTGGAAAGCGCGACTGCGGCGGTCCAGAGCGGATAATCCGGCGCCGGAACCAGCATTTCATCGCCGCTATTCAGCAGCGCCTGCATGGCCTGAACGATAAGTTCGGAAACGCCGTTGCCGATATAAATATCTTCGACCGTCACATCACGCATGCCGCGAGCCTGGTAATGCTGCATGATGGCCTTACGTGCGGAATAGAGGCCCTTTGAATCGCTATAGCCCTGGGAAGTCGGGAGGTTGCGGATGACGTCAACGAGGATTTCGTCAGGCGCGTCAAAGCCAAACGGCGCTGGGTTGCCGATGTTCAGCTTCAGGACTTTGTTGCCTTCTTCTTCAAGGCGTTTCGCCTCTTTCAGAACCGGGCCGCGGATGTCGTAACAGACGTTATCTAACTTGCTGGATTTTTCGATGGGGGACATGAACCTTGACCTTTTAGCTGTTATCGCCACTCCCTGCCGTGGAAGTCAGCACGGAATAATGTACTCCGCATCCCCGCTGTTTTGAAGGGTTAACAGGAGAAGATTTTGCTATTCATGTTTTTTTGGTTTAATTGATTTCTCTGGTGGGTGGGTGTTTTGTTTATACAATAAACCTTTAATACTTTCATTGGTGGTCATATATTGTGTTATCCACTGATTCTGTAAACGTTTATCTGGCTTGTTCATTTAACGGAAATAAGTGCTTATTTTTTGCGCAAAAACCGCGTCGCTTTCATATGTACGTTTAATTCACAATACACAGAATGTTTTAACAACTTTGCCAGATATTTTTAATGAAAAGCATTTAATTGATAAATGAGTTTTATTTTATGCAAGGAATATTCTTAGATTTGTAATTTAATTAAAGCGCGGGTCAGCATTTAAAATTGCCTGAGATAATACTGATTAACGCTTATAAATATTGTGGTTTTCGGTTAGAATAACGTCGTTAATACCGATATGAGGCTATGCCAGGTAGCCTGTTTCTTTATTAATACATTGTTATTGCAGGTTTTTGTTATCTTCCTGAGCGCGATGGCAAAGTTTGTCGCTGGTGCGGATGCAGGCAATGGTCATTGACGGCTATTTTTTGCGTCTCATCACAAAAAAACAAAGCGCCGTAATTAAAAGTGCTCAGGCATACGAGCAAAATATTACTCTGAAATTCCGCGCATTTGCTGCGGATGAGTGCTTTCTAATGCAATAACGTTCGTCCAGTTGTTCATCCGTCTGCCCGTGGCGGGTCACGCGAAGCTTAAGGAATAGCCGGAAACCTGGAGCACAGCATCAACAAGGCAGGTCAGCATTAGCCGCCTGAATGTGAAGCAAATATGATAAATGAAAATCGTTCGATACTAAATTTAGACCTCGACCTCTTGAGAACCTTTGTTGCCGTCGCCGATCTCAATACATTTGCCGCTGCCGCCGTTGCGGTATGCCGGACTCAGTCAGCGGTAAGTCAGCAGATGCAGCGGCTGGAGCAGCTGGTCGGCAAAGAACTTTTTGCTCGCCAAGGACGCAATAAACTTCTGACCGAGCAGGGCATTCAGCTGTTGGGCTATGCGCGGAAAATTCTGCGTTTTAATGATGAAGCCTGCATGTCGCTCATGTTCGGTAGCCTGCAGGGAACGCTGACCGTTGGTGCGTCAGATGAGACAGCGGATACTATTTTACCGTGTTTATTAAATCGGATTGGCAGTTTTTATCCGCGGCTGACGCTTGAAATCAAAGTTCTCAATCATATTGATATCGTCGATCGGCTGAAGAAGGGAGCTATCGATCTTGCGCTGACCACCCGACCCACGAAGGGTTTTGACATGCTGACGCTACGCGCTTCGCCAACGTTGTGGTACTGCGCAGCGGACTACGTCCTCCCTCAGGGCGAGTCTGTCCCGCTTGTTCTGCTGGATGCCCCGGATCCGTTTCGGGAAGAGATCGTTGCGGTGCTCAACGCCGCTCGCGTCCCCTGGCATCTTTCCCACGCGGCAACCTCAATGGCCGGGGTGAAGGCGGCGGTGAAGGCCGGGCTTGGGGTGACCGCGCAGCCGGTAGAGATGATGAGCCCTGAATTCCGCGTTCCGGGGCGGTGTGACGGCTTACCCGTGCTGCCGGATACCCACCATATGCTGAACTGCGATTCTCAGCAGGCAAGCGAACTGACGCAGGCTATTTTTCAGTCGCTGAGCGCGGAGTACCAGCCGTGGTCCACGCAACGTGTTTATACCCCCGAAGGGGGAGATAATTCCCTTATTTCCTGAGTGGGAAAAGCTAACAAACATCACAAAAACTGGTAACAAAATGTAAGTGTAAAAACGAACCCCCGACGTGTGAAATCGCCGCTGCGGTTCGTTTTTTTCAAATTTTATTGATTAATAGAATGTTTTGTTGATTTGTTTTGATGTAAATCAGTGAGTTAGATCTGCTCTTCCTCTCATTTCTCGACTTTTCTCTGCACTTTCAATACTTCCTGCTAATGTTAAAAAACCGGATAGTTTGTTGCCGTTTTCTTGGTTGAATTAACAAAAGCGTGTCACAGATCAAGAAAATACCCCTCTTTAGGGGGAGGAATCGTGGCTAAATCCTGTCAAAATAGGCGGGTAATTTTGATTTACGGCGGAAACGGACACGATTCAACAGCACTAAATCCGAAGAGTATGCAAGGTTATTCCGCATAAAAGGGCATTTAATGTTAATGAAAAAAATCCAATGTAAATTAATGTTGTGAAAACTTTTGTTAAAGTTGACAAAAGGTTAATGAAAGGAGTAAAAAGCCACCGCAACTGGCCTTCCACATCACCCAGGGACGCTTTTTTGCACGGCTATTTTTTTATTCCTCCCCGTGAAACGCTGTGGCGTTCATCTGCCAGTAAGAGCAGAGGGTTTTAGCGCTACACTTTTTTGGTTAAGCAATGCGTATGTCAACATCCACTGAAGTCATCGCTCATCATTGGGCATTCGCTATATTTCTCATCATCGCTATCGGCCTGTGCTGCCTGATGCTTATCGGCGGTTGGTACCTTGGCGGACGCGCGCGCGCGCGTAGCAAGAACACGCCGTTTGAATCCGGGATCGACTCCGTCGGTTCGGCTCGCTTACGTCTTTCTGCGAAGTTTTATCTGGTTGCCATGTTCTTCGTTATCTTCGACGTGGAAGCCCTGTATCTCTACGCATGGTCGACTTCTATCCGTGAAAGCGGCTGGGTCGGCTTTGTGGAAGCCGCAATTTTCATTTTAGTGCTACTGGCTGGTCTGGTTTACCTCGTTCGTATTGGCGCTCTGGACTGGACGCCTGCGCGCTCCCGTCGCACGCTGGTTAACCCGGAAACAGACAGTCCCACTAACCGTCATACGCAGTAAAAGCGAGGCAATAAGATGGATTATACGCTCACCCGCATCGATCCTAACGGTGAGAACGACCGTTACCCCCTGCAAAAACAGGAGATCGTAACCGACCCCCTGGAGCAAGAAGTCAACAAAAGCGTGTATATGGGGAAACTCGAACACGCTTTGCATGACATGGTGAACTGGGGCCGTAAGAACTCAATCTGGCCTTACAACTTTGGCCTTTCTTGCTGCTACGTGGAAATGGTGACGTCATTCACTGCGGTGCATGACGTTGCGCGTTTTGGTGCAGAAGTATTGCGTGCCTCCCCGCGTCAGGCTGACCTGATGGTGGTCGCGGGCACCTGCTTTACCAAAATGGCGCCGGTCATTCAGCGTCTTTATGACCAGATGCTGGAGCCGAAGTGGGTTATCTCGATGGGCGCATGCGCCAACTCCGGCGGTATGTACGATATTTACTCTGTCGTGCAGGGCGTGGATAAGTTTATTCCGGTTGATGTTTACATCCCGGGCTGTCCGCCGCGTCCGGAAGCGTATATGCAGGCGCTGATGCTGCTGCAGGAATCCATTGGTAAAGAACGTCGTCCGCTCTCTTGGGTGGTAGGCGATCAGGGCGTTTATCGCGCCAATATGCAGTCGGAACGCGAGCGTAAACGCGGCGAACGTATTGCAGTGACCAATCTGCGGACTCCGGACGAGATTTAACTTGCGCCTGCGGGCGGGATGAAAACTTCGCAAATCAATCTACTACAGCGCGAAGTCTCGCCGGCAGTCACCACGGACCTTTTGCAATGGTGAACAATATGACCGATTTAACCGCGCATGACGCCGCACCAGCCTGGCAAACCCGCGATCACCTTGATGACCCGGTGATCGGCGAACTGCGCAACCGTTTTGGGCCGGATGCCTTTACCGTTCAGCCAACCCGCACCGGCGTTCCGGTGGTTTGGGTGAAGCGTGAACAGCTGCTTGAGGTGGGTGATTTCCTGAAGAAGTTGCCGAAGCCTTACGTGATGCTGTTTGACCTGCACGGCATGGACGAACGTCTGCGCACGCACCGCGACGGTTTACCTGCCGCGGATTTTTCCGTTTTCTATCACCTGATTTCAATCGACCGCAATCGCGACATCATGCTCAAGGTCGCATTGTCTGAAAACGATCTGCATCTGCCGACCTTCACCAAACTGTTCCCGAACGCCAACTGGTATGAGCGTGAAACCTGGGAGATGTTTGGCGTGACCTTCGATGGTCACCCGAATCTGCGCCGCATCATGATGCCGCCGACCTGGGAAGGCCACCCGCTGCGTAAAGACTACCCGGCGCGCGCAACCGAATTTGACCCGTTTGAGCTGACCAAAGCCAAACAGGATCTGGAAATGGAAGCGCTGACCTTCAAACCGGAAGAGTGGGGCATGAAGCGCGGGACCGAAAACGAGGACTTTATGTTCCTTAACCTCGGCCCTAACCACCCCTCCGCGCACGGTGCGTTCCGTATTATTTTGCAGCTTGATGGCGAAGAGATCATCGACTGCGTTCCTGATATCGGCTACCACCACCGCGGCGCTGAGAAGATGGGCGAGCGCCAGTCCTGGCACAGCTACATTCCGTATACCGACCGTATTGAGTACCTCGGCGGCTGCGTTAATGAGATGCCGTACGTGCTGGCGGTGGAGAAACTGGCGGGAATAACCGTGCCGGATCGCGTCAACGTCATCCGCGTAATGCTCTCCGAGCTGTTCCGTATCAACAGCCATCTGCTGTACATCTCCACCTTTATCCAGGACGTCGGGGCGATGACGCCGGTGTTCTTTGCCTTTACCGACCGCCAAAAGATCTACGATCTGGTGGAAGCAATTACCGGCTTCCGTATGCACCCGGCCTGGTTCCGTATCGGCGGCGTCGCGCACGACCTGCCCCGCGGTTGGGATCGCCTGCTGCGTGAATTCCTCGAGTGGATGCCGAAGCGTCTGGATTCCTATGAAAAGGCCGCGCTGCGCAACACCATCCTGATCGGTCGTTCGAAAGGGGTTGCCGCCTACAACGCCAAAGAAGCGCTGGAGTGGGGCACCACCGGCGCGGGCCTGCGCGCGACCGGCATCGGCTTCGACGTACGTAAATGGCGTCCTTATTCTGGCTATGAAAACTTCGACTTTGAAATCCCGACCGGCGGTGGCGTCTCCGACTGCTACACCCGCGTGATGCTGAAAGTGGAAGAGCTGCGCCAGAGCCTGCGCATTCTTCAGCAGTGCCTCGATAACATGCCGGAAGGCCCGTTCAAGGCGGATCACCCGCTGACGACGCCGCCGCCGAAAGAGCGCACGCTGCAGCATATCGAAACCCTGATTACGCACTTCCTGCAGGTTTCCTGGGGGCCGGTCATGCCGGCGCAAGAATCCTTCCAGATGATTGAAGCGACCAAGGGTATTAACAGTTACTACCTGACCAGCGACGGCAGCACTATGAGCTACCGTACCCGCGTGCGCACGCCAAGCTTCGCGCACCTGCAGCAGATCCCGGCCGCTATTCGCGGCAGTCTGGTCTCCGACCTGATTGTCTATCTGGGTAGTATCGATTTTGTTATGTCAGACGTGGACCGCTAATTATGCACGAGAATCAACAACCACAAACCGAGGCTTTTGAGCTGAGTGCGGCAGAGCGTGAGGCGATTGAGCACGAAAAGCACCACTACGAAGACCCGCGTGCGGCGTCCATTGAAGCGCTGAAAATCGTTCAGAAGCAGCGCGGTTGGGTGCCGGACGGCGCAATCTACGCTATCGCCGATGTGCTGGGGATCCCGGCCAGCGACGTAGAAGGCGTGGCGACCTTCTACAGCCAGATTTTCCGCCAGCCGGTGGGTCGTCACGTGATTCGCTACTGCGACAGCGTGGTGTGCCATATCACCGGGTTCCAGGGCATTCAGTCGGCGATCGAGAAGAAGCTGGATATCAAACCGGGTCAAACCACCTTTGATGGCCGCTTCACTCTGCTGCCGACCTGCTGCCTGGGCAACTGCGACAAGGGGCCGACCATGATGATTGATGAGGACACTCACAGTTATCTGACGCCGGAAGCGATTCCTGACCTCCTGGAGCGGTATAAATGAAAACCATTATTCGTACTGCCGAAACCCATCCGTTAACCTGGCGTCTGCGCGACGACAAACAGCCGGTATGGCTGGATGAATACCAGAGTAAAAACGGCTACGCCGGGGCGCGTAAAGCGCTCTCCGGCATGGCGCCGGATGAAATCGTCACTGCGGTAAAAGACGCCGGCCTGAAAGGGCGCGGCGGCGCGGGCTTTTCCACCGGTCTGAAGTGGAGCCTGATGCCGAAAGACGAGTCCATGAACATCCGTTACCTGCTGTGTAACGCCGATGAAATGGAGCCGGGCACCTATAAAGACCGCCTGCTGATGGAACAGCTGCCGCACCTGCTGGTGGAAGGCATGCTGATCTCCGCGTTCGCGCTGAAAGCCTACCGCGGCTATATCTTCCTGCGCGGCGAATATATCGAAGCGGCACAGCACCTGCGCCGGGCAATCGCCGAAGCGACCGAAGCGGGCCTGTTGGGGAAAAATATCCTTGGCACCGGTTTTGACTTCGAACTGTTTGTGCACACTGGGGCAGGGCGCTATATCTGCGGCGAAGAAACCGCGCTGATTAACTCCCTCGAAGGCCGCCGCGCCAATCCACGTTCGAAGCCGCCGTTCCCGGCCAGCTCCGGCGTATGGGGGAAACCGACCTGCGTGAACAACGTTGAAACCCTGTGCAACGTTCCGGCGATTCTGGCCAACGGCGTCGAGTGGTATCAGAACATTTCTACCAGTAAAGACGCCGGCACCAAGCTGATGGGCTTCTCTGGACGGGTGAAGAACCCGGGCGTCTGGGAACTGCCGTTCGGCACCACCGCGCGCGAGATCCTCGAAGATTACGCGGGCGGCATGCGCGATGGTCTGAAGTTTAAAGCCTGGCAGCCGGGCGGCGCGGGCACCGACTTCCTGACCGAAGCGCACCTCGATTTGCCGATGGAGTTCGAAAGCATTGGTAAAGCGGGTAGCCGTTTGGGTACCGCGCTGGCGATGGCCGTCGACCACGAGATCGGCATGGTTCCGCTGGTGCGCAACCTCGAAGAATTTTTTGCCCGCGAATCCTGCGGCTGGTGTACGCCCTGCCGCGACGGCCTGCCGTGGAGCGTGAAGATCCTGCGCGCCCTGGAGCGCGGCGAAGGCCAGCCGGGAGATATCGAGACGCTTGAGCAACTGTGTCGATTCCTCGGTCCGGGTAAAACCTTCTGCGCGCACGCGCCGGGCGCGGTTGAACCGCTGCAGAGCGCGATCAAATATTTCCGCGAAGAATTCGAGGCTGGCATTAAGCAGCAGTTCAGCAATACCCATGCAATTAACGGTATTCAGCCGAACCTGCTTAAGACGCGCTGGTAATCTAAAGGTTTTTTATTTTTGGAAGCACGCAAATGGCTACGATTCATGTAGACGGCAAAGAATACGAGGTCAACGGAGCGGACAACCTGCTAGAAGCTTGTCTCTCTCTGGGCCTTGATATTCCATACTTTTGCTGGCATCCGGCGCTAGGGAGCGTCGGTGCTTGCCGCCAGTGTGCGGTGAAGCAATATCAGAACGCGGAAGACACGCGTGGCCGCCTGGTGATGTCCTGTATGACTCCGGCATCCGACGGCACTTTTATTTCCATCGACGACGCAGAAGCGAAGCAGTTCCGCGAAAGCGTAGTTGAGTGGCTGATGACCAACCACCCGCATGACTGTCCGGTGTGCGAAGAGGGCGGCAACTGTCACTTGCAGGATATGACCGTGATGACCGGTCATAGCTTCCGTCGCTACCGCTTTACCAAGCGTACCCACCGCAACCAGGATCTGGGGCCGTTCATCTCGCACGAAATGAACCGCTGCATCGCCTGCTACCGCTGCGTCCGCTACTACAAAGATTATGCCGACGGCACCGACCTTGGCGTTTACGGCGCTCACGACAACGTCTACTTTGGGCGCCCGGAAGACGGCACGCTGGAAAGCGAGTTCTCCGGCAACCTGGTGGAAGTCTGTCCGACCGGCGTGTTTACCGATAAAACGCACTCCGAGCGCTATAACCGTAAATGGGACATGCAGTTTGCGCCAAGCATCTGTCAGCAGTGTTCCATCGGCTGTAACATCAGCCCCGGCGAACGCTATGGCGAACTGCGTCGTATCGAAAACCGCTATAACGGTACCGTTAACCGCTACTTCCTCTGCGACCGCGGTCGTTTCGGCTACGGCTATGTGAATCTCAAAGACCGTCCGCGTCAGCCGGTTCAACGCCGCGGTGACGATCTGATTACCCTTAACGCCGAGCAGGCGATGCAGGGGGCGGCGGATATTCTGCGCCAGTCGAAGAAAGTGATCGGTATCGGCTCCCCGCGCGCCAGCCTCGAAAGCAACTTCGCGCTGCGCGAACTGGTCGGCGCCGGGAACTTCTATACCGGCATCGCGAAGGGCGAACAAGAGCGCCTGCAGATGATGCTGAAAGTGCTGCGCGAAGGCGGTATCCATACCCCGGCGCTGCGCGAAATCGAATCCTACGATGCGGTGCTGATCCTCGGCGAAGACATCACCCAGACCGGCGCGCGTATCGCGCTGGCGGTGCGTCAGGCGGTGAAAGGCAAAGCGCGCGAAATGGCGGCGGTGCAGAAAGTCGCCGACTGGCAGATCGCCGCGATCCTTAACATCGGCCAGCGCGCGAAGCATCCGCTGTTTGTCACCAATATTGATGACACCCGCCTCGATGACATCGCCGCATGGACCTACCGCGCGCCGGTGGAAGATCAGGCGCGCCTCGGCTTTGCCATCGCCCATGCGCTGGATGAAAGCGCCCCGGCGGTCGAAGGGCTGAGCGGCGAGCTGAAAGGCAAAATCGACGTGATCGTTCAGGCGTTAGCCGGAGCGAAAAAACCGCTGATTGTCTCCGGAACCAACGCCGGCAGCATTGAAGTGATTCAGGCGGCGGCCAACGTGGCGAAAGCCCTGAAAGGCCGCGGCGCCGATGTCGGCGTGACGATGGTCGCCCGCGCGGTCAACAGCGTTGGCCTCGGCATGATCGGCGGCGGCTCGCTTGAAGAGGCGCTGAGCGAACTGGAAACCGGCGCAGCCGATGCGGTTATCGTGCTGGAAAACGACCTGCACCGCCACGCTTCAGCCGCCCGCGTTGATGCGGCGCTGGCGAAAGCGCCGCTGGTGATGGTGGTTGACCATCAGCGTACGGCGATTATGGAAAAAGCGCATCTGGTGCTCTCCGCGGCAAGCTTTGCGGAAAGCGACGGTACCGTGGTCAACAACGAAGGTCGCGCCCAGCGCTTCTTCCAGGTTTACGACCCGGCCTACTACGACGCGAAAACCGTAATGCTGGAGAGCTGGCGCTGGCTGCACTCATTGCACAGCACCGTGAACAATCGTCAGGTTGACTGGACCCAGCTGGACCACGTGATTGACGCTGCCGTTGCCGCACTGCCGCAGCTGGCTGGTATCAAAGACGCCGCGCCGGATGCGACCTTCCGCATTCGCGGCCAGAAGCTGGCCCGTGAACCGCACCGCTACAGCGGTCGTACGGCGATGCGCGCCAACATCAGCGTGCATGAACCGCGTCAGCCGCAGGATAAAGACACCATGTTCGCCTTCTCCATGGAAGGGAACAACCAGCCGTCCGCGCCGCGCTCGCAAATTCCATTTGCCTGGGCTCCGGGCTGGAACTCCCCGCAGGCGTGGAACAAGTTCCAGGATGAAGTGGGCGGTAAACTGCGCCACGGCGATCCGGGCGTGCGTCTGTTTGAAGCTTCCGCTAGCGGTCTTGAGTACTTTACCGCAGTACCGGCAAGCTTCCAGGCAGAGGACGGGAAATGGCGTATCGCGCCTTACTATCACCTGTTCGGCAGCGACGAGCTGTCGCAGCGTTCTCCGGTATTCCAGAGCCGCATGCCGCAGCCGTACGTTAAGCTGAACCCGGCAGATGCCGCGAAGCTTGGGGTGAACGAAGGCGCAATGGTCTCTTTGCGCGTTGATGGCCAGGCGCTTAGCCTGCCGCTGGTGATTTCGGCGGGGCTGACGGCAGGGCAGGTTGGCTTACCGATGGGCATGCCAGGGATTGCGCCGGTACTGACCGGAGCGCGTATTGATACTCTGCAGGAGGCGAAAGCATGAGTTGGTTAACTCCCGATCTCATCGACATTCTGTTAAGCATCCTTAAAGCGGTGGTGATTCTGCTGGTCGTGGTGACCTGCGGCGCGTTTATGAGCTTCGGCGAACGTCGTCTGCTGGGCCTGTTCCAGAACCGTTATGGACCTAACCGCGTGGGCTGGGGCGGTTCGCTGCAGCTCGTCGCCGACATGATCAAAATGTTCTTTAAAGAGGACTGGGTTCCGCGCTTCTCGGATCGCGTGATCTTTACTCTGGCGCCGGTTATCGCCTTTACTTCGCTGCTGCTGGCCTTCGCCATTGTGCCGGTCAGCCCGACGTGGGTAGTGGCCGATTTAAACATCGGGATTCTGTTCTTTCTGATGATGGCAGGCCTGGCGGTCTATGCGGTGCTGTTCGCCGGTTGGTCGAGCAACAACAAATACTCGCTGCTTGGCGCGATGCGTGCTTCTGCCCAGACCCTGAGCTACGAAGTATTCCTCGGGCTTTCCCTGATGGGCGTAGTGGCGCAGGCCGGTTCGTTCAACATGACCGATATCGTCAACAACCAGGCGCATCTGTGGAACGTTATTCCTCAGTTCTTTGGCTTTGTGACCTTTGCGATTGCGGGCGTAGCGGTATGTCACCGTCACCCGTTTGACCAACCGGAAGCGGAGCAGGAGCTGGCCGACGGTTACCACATCGAATATTCCGGCATGAAGTTCGGTCTGTTCTTCGTCGGTGAATATATCGGCATTGTTACCGTATCGGCGCTGATTGTGACGCTGTTCTTCGGCGGCTGGAATGGCCCATGGTTACCTCCTTTCATCTGGTTCGCGCTGAAAACCGCGTTCTTTATGATGATGTTCATTTTGATCCGCGCATCATTACCGCGTCCGCGCTATGACCAGGTAATGTCCTTTGGCTGGAAGGTATGCCTGCCGTTAACGCTGATCAACCTGTTGGTAACGGCGGCTGTCATTCTCTGGCAGGCGCAATAAGGGGTGAATTGACCATGACCTTAAAAGAATTATTGGTAGGGTTTGGCACCCAGGTCCGCAGTATCTGCATGATCGGGATGCACGCCTTTGCCAAACGAGAAACTCGGATGTACCCGGAAGAGCCGGTATATCTGCCGCCGCGCTACCGTGGCCGTATCGTGCTGACGCGCGATCCGGACGGCGAAGAGCGCTGCGTTGCCTGTAACCTGTGTGCGGTAGCCTGTCCGGTAGGCTGTATCTCTCTGCAAAAAGCGGAGACCAAAGACGGCCGCTGGTACCCGGAGTTTTTCCGCATCAACTTTTCACGCTGTATTTTCTGCGGCCTGTGCGAAGAAGCGTGCCCGACCACGGCGATTCAGTTGACCCCGGACTTTGAGCTGGGCGAATACAAACGTCAGGATCTGGTGTACGAAAAAGAGGATCTGCTGATTTCCGGTCCGGGTAAATACCCGGAATATAACTTCTACCGGATGGCGGGTATGGCAATCGACGGCAAAGATAAGGGCGAAGCAGAGAACGAAGCCAAGCCTATCGACGTCAAGAGCCTGTTACCGTGGTGATGATGCTCAACCTGGGCGGCAGCGAAATCGAACAGGAACGTCAGTGGCTGAAACCCGGGATCTGGATTGGTCCGGCCATTCTTTCCGCGGTGCTGCTGGTGGTGATCGTTTACGCCATTCTCGGCGTTAACGATCAGGGTATCGACGGCGCGGCGATTAACGCCAAAGAGGTGGGTATCGCGCTGTTTGGGCCGTACGTTCTGGCGGTGGAGCTGGCCTCCATGCTGCTGCTCGCGGGTCTGGTTGTCGCCTTCCATATCGGTCGCGAAGAACGCGCCGGGGAAGTGCTGAGCAATCGTCCGAACGACAGCGATAAAAGAAAAACGGAGGAACACGCATGATCCCTTTAACACATGGACTGATCCTCGCCTCTGTCCTGTTTGTCCTCGGCCTGACGGGGCTGGTTATCCGCCGCAATCTGCTGTTTATGCTGATTAGCCTGGAGATCATGATCAATGCCGCCGCGCTGGCTTTCGTGGTTGCAGGGAGCTACTGGGGCCAGACCGATGGCCAGATAATGTATATCCTCGCCATCACCCTCGCCGCCGCGGAAGCGAGTATCGGCCTGGCGCTGCTGCTGCAGCTCCATCGTCGTCGCCAGAACCTGAACATCGATTCAGTAAGTGAGTTGCGCGGATGAACATGCTTGCCTTAACCATTCTTTTGCCATTGATTGGCTTTGTTTTGCTGGCCTTCTCCCGCGGCCGCTGGTCGGAAAATTTATCCGCCACCGTAGGGGTTGGCTCGGTAGGCCTGGCGGCGCTGGTGACGGCGTTTGTCGGCGTCGACTTCTTTGCCAACGGCAAACAGGCGCTCAGCGTACCGCTGTGGACCTGGATGTCGGTCGGCGACTTCAACATTGGCTTCAACCTGGTGCTGGACGGCCTCTCTCTGACCATGCTCTCCGTGGTCACCGGCGTCGGCTTCCTGATCCACATGTTCGCCTCCTGGTATATGCGCGGTGAAGAGGGCTACTCCCGCTTCTTCGCCTATACCAACCTGTTTATCGCCAGCATGGTCGTTCTGGTGCTCGCGGATAACCTGCTGCTGATGTACCTCGGCTGGGAAGGCGTGGGCCTGTGCTCCTATCTGCTGATCGGCTTCTACTACACCGATCCGAAGAACGGCGCGGCGGCGATGAAAGCGTTTGTGGTGACCCGCGTCGGCGATGTGTTCCTGGCGTTCGCGCTGTTCATTCTCTACAACGAACTGGGCACCCTGAACTTCCGCGAAATGGTCGAACTGGCGCCTGCGCACTTTGAGGCCGGCAACAACATGCTGATGTGGGCTACCCTGATGCTGCTGGGCGGCGCGGTGGGTAAATCCGCGCAGCTGCCGTTGCAGACCTGGCTTGCGGACGCGATGGCGGGCCCAACGCCGGTTTCCGCGCTAATCCACGCCGCGACCATGGTCACCGCCGGTGTCTATCTGATTGCGCGCACGCATGGCCTGTTCCTGATGACCCCGGAAGTCCTGCATCTGGTGGGGATCGTCGGGGCGGTAACGCTGGTGCTGGCAGGCTTCGCCGCGCTGGTGCAGACCGATATCAAACGCGTGCTCGCTTACTCCACCATGAGCCAGATTGGCTATATGTTCCTCGCGCTCGGCGTGCAGGCGTGGGACGCGGCGATTTTCCATCTGATGACCCATGCGTTCTTTAAAGCGCTGCTGTTCCTGGCGTCCGGCTCGGTGATCCTCGCCTGCCACCACGAACAGAACATCTTCAAGATGGGCGGCCTGCGTAAGTCAATTCCGCTGGTATACGTCTGCTTCCTGGTCGGGGGCGCGGCGCTGTCCGCGCTGCCGCTGGTGACTGCCGGCTTCTTCAGTAAGGATGAGATTCTGGCGGGCGCGATGGCGAACGGTCATCTTAATCTGATGGTCGCCGGTCTGGTCGGGGCGTTTATGACCTCCCTGTACACCTTCCGTATGATTTTCATCGTGTTCCACGGTAAAGAACAAATTCACGCTCACGCAGGGAAGGGGATTACCCATCATCTGCCGCTGATTGTGCTGCTGGTGCTCTCGACCTTCGTTGGCGCGCTGATTGTGCCGCCGCTGGAAGGCGTGCTGCCGCAGACCACCGAGCTTGAACACGGACGCGTCATGACGCTGGAAATCGCCTCCGGGGTGATTGCCATCGCGGGCATTCTGATTGCCGCCTGGCTGTGGCTGGGTAAACGCACGCTGGTGACGTCGATTGCCAACAGCGCGCCGGGTCGTCTGCTCGGTACCTGGTGGTACAACGCCTGGGGCTTTGACTGGCTGTATGACAAAGTATTCGTCAAGCCGTTCCTCGGCGTGGCGTGGCTGCTGAAGAGCGATCCGCTGAATGCGCTGATGAACATTCCGGCAATCCTTTCCCGCTTCGCAGGCAAAGGCCTGGTGGTGAGTGAGAACGGCTATCTGCGCTGGTATGTGGCTTCAATGGGCATCGGCGCGGTCGTGGTGCTGGCGCTGCTGATGGTATTGCGTTGAGTTTGCGGAGGGCGGGCGTTGTCGGGTAGCGCTTACCCGTAGGCCCGGCGGGCAGAGCGCCGCCGGGCAACAAAACCCGCAATTCGAAGTGAATTTTCTGTGAGAATTCGTTGAAAATCGGTCCTGAACGGGACTTTAACAAGGAATAAAGATCGCCATGTTATTACCCTGGCTAATATTAATTCCCTTTATCGGCGGCTTCCTGTGCTGGCAGACTGAACGCTTTGGCGTGAAGATGCCGCGCTGGATCGCGCTGATCACTATGGGATTGACGTTTCTGCTTGGCCTGCAGTTGTGGATGCAGGGCGGCTATTCTCTCACGCAATCAACCGGTATTCCGCAGTGGCAGTCGGAATTCGTGATGCCGTGGATCCCGCGATTCGGTATCAGCATCCATCTGGCTATCGACGGCCTGTCGCTGCTAATGGTGGTGCTGACCGGGCTGCTCGGCGTGCTGGCGGTGCTCTGTTCATGGCGCGAAATCGAGAAATATCAGGGCTTTTTCCATCTTAACCTGATGTGGATCCTCGGTGGCGTGATCGGCGTATTCCTGGCTATCGACCTGTTCCTGTTCTTCTTCTTCTGGGAAATGATGCTGGTGCCGATGTACTTCCTGATCGCGCTGTGGGGCCATAAAGCCTCTGACGGTAAAACGCGTATCACGGCGGCAACCAAGTTCTTCATTTATACCCAGGCGAGCGGGCTGGTGATGCTGATTGCCATCCTGGCGCTGGCGTTTGTCCACTTCAACGCTACCGGCGTGTGGACCTTCAACTATGAAGAACTGCTGAAAACCCCGATGTCCCACGGCGTGGAATACATGCTAATGCTGGGCTTCTTTATCGCTTTCGCGGTAAAAATGCCGGTGGTTCCGCTGCACGGCTGGCTGCCGGACGCGCACTCTCAGGCGCCGACCGCCGGTTCCGTTGACCTCGCGGGGATTCTGTTGAAAACCGCGGCCTACGGCCTGCTGCGCTTTGCGCTGCCGCTGTTCCCGAACGCTTCCGCCGAATTTGCCCCTATCGCCATGTGGCTGGGCGTCATCGGTATTTTCTACGGCGCGTGGATGGCCTTCAGCCAGTACGATATCAAGCGTCTGATTGCTTACACCTCCGTTTCCCACATGGGCTTTGTGCTGATTGCTATCTATACCGGCAGCCAGCTGGCTTACCAGGGCGCGGTGATTCAGATGATTGCCCACGGCCTGTCCGCTGCCGGCCTGTTTATCCTTTGCGGCCAGCTGTACGAGCGCCTGCATACGCGCGATATGCGTCAGATGGGCGGTCTGTGGAGCAAAATCAAGTGGCTGCCGGCGCTGTCGATGTTCTTTGCGGTCGCGACCCTCGGGATGCCGGGTACCGGTAACTTCGTCGGCGAATTTATGATTCTGTTCGGCAGCTATAAAACCGTACCGGTGATTACGATTATTTCTACCTTCGGTCTGGTGTTCGCTTCCGTGTACTCGCTGTCGATGCTGCATCGCGCGTACTTTGGTAAAGCAAAAAGCGAAATCGCCGCGAAAGCATTGCCGGGAATGTCCCTGCGTGAACTGTCGATCATCCTGCTGCTGGTTGTTCTGCTGGTGCTGCTGGGCTTCTTCCCACAGCCGATTCTGGACACCTCGCACTCTGCGATGAGCAACATTCAGCAGTGGTTTGTTAATTCTGTTTCTACTACAAGGCCGTAATTCGCCATGACAATAACTCCACAACAACTGATCGCACTGCTACCGCTGCTGATCGTCGGCTTGACGGTGGTGGTTGTGATGCTCTCCATTGCGTGGCGACGCAATCATTTCCTCAATGCCACGCTGTCGGTTCTCGGCCTGAACGCCGCGCTGATATCACTCTGGTTCGTGGGTCAGAACGGAGCGATGGACGTCACGCCGATGATTCGCGTAGACGGCTATTCGATGCTCTACACCGGGCTGGTGCTGCTGGCGAGCCTCGCCACCTGTACTTTCGCCTACCCATGGCTTGAGGGTTACAAGGACAATAAAGAAGAGTTCTATCTGCTGGTGCTGATCGCCGCGCTGGGCGGCATTCTGCTGGCGGGCGCTAACCATCTGGCGGCGCTGTTCCTCGGTATCGAACTGATTTCGCTGCCGCTGTTCGGCCTGGTCGGCTACGCCTTCCGCCAGAAACGTTCGCTGGAAGCCAGCATCAAGTACACGATTCTGTCCGCCGTTGCCTCTTCGTTCCTGCTGTTCGGTATGGCGCTGGTATATGCCAATTCCGGCAACCTTTCGTTCCTGGCGCTCGGTAAGAGCCTGACGGATGGCATGCTGCACGAGCCGCTGCTGCTGGCCGGTCTCGGTTTGATGATTGTCGGCCTCGGCTTTAAGCTGTCGCTGGTGCCGTTCCACCTGTGGACGCCGGACGTTTACCAGGGGGCGCCTGCGCCGGTCTCCACCTTCCTGGCGACCGCCAGCAAGATCGCCATCTTCGGCGTGGTGATGCGTCTGTTCCTCTATATGCCGGTTGGCGGCAGTGAGGCGGTACGCGTGGTGCTGGGTCTTATCGCCTTTGCGTCGATTATCTTCGGTAACCTGATGGCGCTGAGCCAGACCAATATTAAACGTCTGCTCGGCTACTCATCCATTTCTCATCTTGGCTACCTGCTGGTGGCGCTGATTGCCCTGCAGAGCGGCGAGATGTCGATGGAAGCAGTGGGGGTTTACCTGGCGGGTTACCTGTTCAGCAGCCTCGGCGCGTTCGGCGTGGTGAGCCTGATGTCCAGCCCGTACCGCGGCCCTGATGCCGATTCGCTCTACTCCTACCGAGGCCTGTTCTGGCATCGTCCGATTCTGTCGGCGGTGATGACGGTGATGATGCTGTCTCTTGCCGGTATCCCAATGACGCTGGGCTTTATCGGTAAGTTTTACGTGCTGGCGGTAGGCGTGCACGCGCACCTGTGGTGGCTGGTCGGGGCGGTAGTGCTGGGTTCAGCGATTGGCCTCTACTACTATCTGCGCGTGGCGGTGAGCCTCTATCTGAGCGCGCCAGAGAAACTGAATCGCGATGCGCCGTCTAACTGGCAGTACAGCGCCGGGGGCATCGTGGTGCTGATCTCCGCGCTGCTGGTGCTGGTACTGGGCGTATGGCCGCAGCCGTTAATCAGCATCGTACAGTTGGCTACGCCGCTGATGTAATCATATCCGTCGTGGGTAAAAAGGATCGCTTCGGCGGTCCTTTTTTTATCTACGCGAAAGCGGTGGGACCTTTGCTTTAATATTTTTTGTAATATTCATGCTTTTTATCATATTAATCTCACTTTACATTTCCACTCATCCTCTTATTTTCCGTACTATTATTACTACGCACACTGTTGTGTTTTGTAGATGGAGAAAGTGAATGAAAACAAGGCGTAAGCATTTGACCATCGGGGAGGTTCAGCGTTTGGTTGAAGCGGCCAGGCGGGGGGCAAATCCGGAACGCGATGTCTGTTTACTGTGGATGTGTTTTAATCATGGGTGTCGGGTGAGCGAAATTCGTCACTGGAAGCTCTCTGATATCGATATTCAAAGCGGGGTCATTTATATTCGTCGGCTGAAAAATGGCTTTTCAACCACGCATCCTATTTATAAACAAGAGGTAAAGGTACTCAACGAGTGGCTGCGTGTGCGTAATAATTACCCCGGGAATAATTCCGGCTGGCTCTTTTTATCACGTAATGGCCAGCCTTTATCCCGCCAGAGAATATATCAAATGATGAAAAATCTGAGCCTTGTTGCCCAGTTGGAAATTAATGCGCATCCGCATATGCTGCGCCACGCGTGTGGTTTCGCGCTGGCGAATAACGGTGTGGATACGCGATTAATTCAGGATTTTCTTGGGCACCGGAATATTCAGCATACGGTTATTTATACGGCAAGTAATGATGCAAGATTTAGAGAGGTTTGGTAAATGAAATAGTCATTTTGTATCAAACTGACTCCTATGCTATCCACAGGTGGTAACAATGTCAATTTATGATTAACAATGTTTTTTGTTATTATTTTCATGTGGTTACATTAAATATAGACGTCATTTATTTTTCGGTTTTTTTAATTAGCTTCACGTATGGTTTGTACCTCTTCCCACTCTTTAGTTTTTTATCGTGTTTATTAGGCTTTTTCCTGGTAAATACGAAATAAAAAATGCCCTCCCTGGCAATATATATTTCAATTAATTGAAGTGGTCAAATTGATACAAAATGACCACTTCAGAATATTATATCCATTTCATGGGTCAATGTTTTGTTGTGTTATTAATATCAAACGTAAATAAAAGGATGCGCACGGTATTGCGCTTTTAAGTTAATGCATTGACTGCATTGAAAAGGACAAATCATGAAAAAAACATTACTTGCTGCTGTTGTTGCCGCCTGCGCGACGATCTCTGGTGCTGCGCTGGCAGATGACGGTCAGGTGAAGTTTATTGGCGACATCATTGATGCTGGTTGCGACGTGGTCAACGACCTGTCTAACCCGCTGGAAGTCCAAATGGGACAGATCGCCAAGACGGCGTTTACCGGTACCGGTTCTACTGCGGCTGAGCAAGGTTTTGATATCCAACTGAAAAACTGCCCGACTACGGTTACTAAAGCATCGGTACTGTTCTCCGGCACTAATGTCGGCGGCGACAATAGCAAACTGCAGCTGACCGCAGAACCTAATGTCGCTACAGGCGTGGCTCTGCAGCTGGTTGATGGCAGCACTAACAGTACCCTGCCGCTGTTCACCCGTTCTACCAGCCTGACCATCCCATCTACCGGTGATATCGATCTGCCGTTCCGCGTTCGTTATATCCAGACCGACACAACTGTTGTTGCTGGTAAAGCTAACGGTAGCGCTAACTTCACTATCAGCTACAACTGATCCTCCGTCTATTAGACCGTGCTAGCGAGCCGAAATCGGCTCGCTTTTCCAGGGAGCTGGAGATGAAACGATACCTGAAAGTGTTGATGGCTGGATGGCTGTTGGTGGGCGCTACGGCACATGCGGGCGTCGTGACCGGCGGTACTCGCCTGATTTATCCGGGCGGTAAAAAAGAGGCCACGCTGAGCGTAACCAACAATGATGCTACACCCTATCTTATTCAGAGCTGGGTGGAGAATGATAAAGGGGCCGCGCCCTTTCTGTTAACGCCGCCGTTATTTCGCCTGGACGGTGAGCAGCAGACCCGCCTGCGGGTGATTTATAGCGGCGGATTGCCCGAAAACAAAGAAAGTATGTTCTGGATGAATATCAAAGCGATTCCATCCTCACAGGCCAAAGCTGGCGCCAACACATTACAGATCGCTATTAAAACCCGTATCAAATTAATTTATCGGCCGAAATCCGTCGAGGGAACGCCGGAAACAGTGACGGATCAGCTTCGCTGGACGCGCAGCGGCAATACGCTACAGGTCACTAATCCCACCGCGTTTTATATGAATTTCGCCGAGGTGAAAATCGGTGGCGCGGAAGTCAAAGAAGCCAACTGGGTGGCGCCTGGCGCGACGGCGCGTTTTGATTTGCCGCGCGGCAGTACAGGCTCTTTGCAGTGGAAACTGATTAATGATTACGGCGGTATTGGCGCGCAGCACAGCGCTAATTTGTAAAGGCTATCAGGCCAGGGAGTTCCAGAGACAATGAACAATAATCATAACAAATGGCGGCTTAACCGGATAGCCGGAGCTCTGGCCGTTGCCTTGATACCGTGGTGTGATACTGCGCTGGCGCGGGATGTGTTTAACCCGGCGTTATTGGAAATGGATGGCCCGCAGACGGGGGTCAGGGATTTATCGGCTTACGAACACGCTGGAGGGCAGCAGCCGGGAACCTATCGGGTCGATATTTACCTCAACAATATCTTTATGGAAACCCGGGATGTCACTTTTCAGCAAAGCCGGATCCCGGGGGAAACGGCCCTGCAGCCGTGTCTGAACGTTGAAGAGCTTGCCGAATGGGGCGTGCGCGTTAAGCAATTCCCTGAATTAGGCCGTAAATCGGCGGACTGCGCGGACTTGGGCGTTATACCACAGGCAACGGCTGACTTTCGTTTTAGTCAGCAACGCCTGTTATTAAGTTTCCCTCAGGCGGCGGTTACCAGCGCGGCGCGGGGCTGGGTCGACCCGAAGCAGTGGGATGACGGCATAGCGGCCCTTCTGCTGAACTACTCCGTAAGCGGGGCGAATAACTGGTCGCGCAAGAATGACATGCCGGATAGTGACAACCAATACGTTAACCTGCGTCCCGGTATCAACATGGGTCCGTGGCGTTTGCGCAACTACACTACCTGGTCACGTAACAGCAGCGAAGGCGAGTCCAGTAACAGCTGGGATACGGTTTATACCTATGCCCAGCGTAATATTAATGCCCTGCAAGGGGTGATGACGTTGGGCGATAGCAGCACCGACGCCGACATTTTCGAAGGCATTCCTTTTCGCGGGGCGATGCTGGCTTCCGATGACGATATGCTGCCGGAAAGCCTGCGCGGCTATGCGCCGGTGGTACGCGGGATTGCGCGTACCAATGCCCAGGTCATTATTCGTCAGAACGGCTATGAGATTTACCAGACCTATGTCTCCCCCGGCGCGTTCGAAATCACCGATATGTATCCGACCGGTGGCTCGGGCGATTTATCGGTCACTATTAAAGAATCCGATGGCAGCGAGCAAAACCTGATCGTGCCTTATGCTTCACTGCCTGTCCTGCAGCGCGAGGGCCGCCTCAAATATAGCGTGACCTCCGGCGTATACCGGGCCTACGACAATAGCATTGATGAAACGCCCCTTACTCAGGGGACGGCTATTTACGGTCTACCGTTGGGGATAACCCTGTACGGCGGCGGTCAGTTTAGCAGCAAATATCAGTCCCTGGCGCTGGGGGTGGGGAAAAACCTTGGCGATCTTGGCGCCGTATCGACCGATGTCACCCAGGCCTGGTCGAACCGACAGGATCAAGACAAAGAGAGCGGGCAGTCGGTGCGTATTCGTTATAGCAAAGATCTTCCAGGCTTGGGGACTAACATTTCCCTGGCGGGATATCGCTATGCTACCAGCGGCTACTGGGATATGCAGGAGGTGCTGGATACCTATCGGGACGATAATTATACCCCTTCAATCGAACGGCGGCGCAATCGCGGGGAAGTGACGCTCAGCCAGAGCCTTGGCGAAGAAATGGGGTCTCTCTCGCTAAACTATATCCGCGAAGATTACTGGAACACCGGGCGCACGATGGAGTCCGTCGGCGTGGGATACAACAATAGCTGGCGCGGCGTCAGCTACAGCATGAACTACAGCTATAACCGTAATACCACCGACCAGAATACCGGAACGCGCAATGATGAAGACCACCTTTTCGCTCTGAGCATCAGCGTGCCGCTGGGGGAATGGCTGCCGAAACCAGTTTATGCCAGCTACTCCCTGAACAGCAGTAAGAATGGCTCCACCAGCAACAACCTGGGCCTTTCCGGCACTTTGCTTGAGCGTGATAACCTGAGCTGGAGCGTACAGGAAGGATACACCAGCCAGGGACGAGGGGAGAGCGGCAGCATTAATGCCGACTGGCGCGCGACCTATGGCGAGCTTACCGGCGGCTACAGCCATGATAAATACAGCCATCGCCTGAACTACGCCCTGCGCGGTGGAGTCCTGGCGCATGAAAATGGCCTGACGCTGGGGCAGCCTTTTGGCGAAACCCTCGCTTTAGTTAAAGCGCCCGGCGCTTCCGGGGTTGGGATCAATAACCAGACCGGCGTCAGAACCGACTGGCGGGGCTACGCCGTGGTGCCTTACGCCTCGCCGTATCGCAAGAATATCTTGACCCTTGACACCAGCACGATGCCGGACGATGTCGATCTCGAGCTAACCACTCAAACGGTGGTGCCAACCCGCGGGGCGGTGGTTCGCGCAAACTACTCCACTAGCGTCGGTAGCCGGGTTCTGATGACGGTTCGTCGGGCGAATGGTCAGCCGGTACCTTTCGGCGCGATGGTCAGCGTACCCGGAGCCGCGGCGTCAGAGCAGGCATTTATCGTTGGCGAGGGCGGACAAGTTTATCTGACCGGGCTGGAGTCTAATGGAGCGCTTAACGTGAAATGGGGAGCGGCCGCACAGGAGCGCTGCCGGATTCAGTACGCGCTGCCGTCAGGTAAAACGCTCACCGGCATTATTGTAGCCCCGGGGCTATGCCGCTAATCGAAAGGATGCAGAAATAATGAAACGATTTTTATGGGCAATATTAGCAGGCCTGTCGGCGCTGGCGCTATCGCCGCAGGCGATGGCGGCAACCGGGTGGTGTGAGACGACTTCGGCTGGTCACGCTCCATTTCGCAATACATTCTCATTTATTGAAACCTTTACTAATCCCTCGCAAAACCAGGCTGGGATGACGTTTCCTCGCCTGTACCGTTGGAATACCGGGGGAAATTATAATGCAAAATGTGATTGTGGCAGCTATATCACTGGGCCTACATATTTTAAAGCCACGGTACCTGGGATGGCTGCGACGCAAAGTCGAGGCGGGGTAAATTATTATCAGCTTAATAAATATCTGGAAATTGCCAGCGAGCTATATATTGCCGGGGGCGTGAATGACTATTTCCCAACACCTATCGACAATAAAAGCAATAACAATAACCAGGGCTTTGCTTGCAATGCGGGCGGTTCAACTTTTCAGAGTGGTTCAGTGGGATACGTTTCGCTCTATTTTACTCGACCATTTGTTGGTCAGGTGACTATCCCTCCGACGGTTATCCTTAATGTCTATGGAACAAGAATCTCTGGAAGCTACGGTGCAAATCCATTAACGCAGATCTCAATGAGCGGCTCGGTTACGGTACCGCAGTCCTGCGAAATAAATACCGGTCAGCCAATTAACATTGATTTTGGCGATATTGCTGGCAATAACTTCAAAACGGCCAACCAGATGCCGACGGGCTTCACTCCTTACGAGGTAAATATGACCGTGGCCTGCACCAATATTTCGGCAGGGGTTAAAATTGCTCTCTCATTCCAGGGCACGGCTGACTCCCATGACAACACTGCGCTGGTGACGACCAATAGCGATATTGCGGTGCGGATTGAAAGTATTACCGGAACCAAAATTCCAGTGATTTCAGGGCTGCTGCCGGTCGATCTGAACTATTCGACCCAGACCGGGGATACCACTATGAAAGTCTATCCGATAAATACCACCGGTAATTTACCCGCTGGCGGTGGGTTTACCGCCACGGCAACCATTCAGGCTGAAATTGAATAGCAGGAGTCAATAATGAAAAAGGCGCTATGGTTGGCATTGTTGCTGCCTGTTTTTTCATCCTGGGGCGGAATACCCTTAAATATAAAAGGCACGATTTATTATTATCCCTGCGATGTGAGCACTGATACAAAATATCAAGAGGTGAATTTCGGTACGCTGGTGAAAACAAATTTTCAGGCGGCCGGCTCCGCTTCGGAGTGGAAAACCTTTACCTTAAATGTCGAAAACTGCCCGGCAGGAACCACTAAAGCGACGGTGAAGTTTGACGGCGTGACGGACGGCGATGACGCCACGCATTTCGCCAATGTGGCGGCCAGCGATGCGGCGCAGCGTATTGCGCTGCAAATAACCAATAGCGACCATTCCACGACCTATAAAAATCAGGACAAGATGACGGTTGCGATTAACAGCAGTACGCAAAAGGGCGTTTTTCCGCTGGCTGCCCGTTTATATTCAACTCAGGGCGGAGCGACGGCGGGTAACTTTGAATCGGTGGTGCAGTTAACATTTACCTATCAATGACCTGATGAGCTAACTGGATGAAAAGGAATGGCGTATGCAGGAAGATACGGAATATCTGAGCGTAAAGGATGTTGAGCGACTGGTACTTGCCGCAAACTATTGTGCTCACCCGGAAAGAAATAGCTGCATGATTCAAATGTGCTTTTTGCACGGCTGCCGGATTAACGAAATTACCGCATTAACTTTGCGAGATATCGACCTGCCGGGAAAACGAGTTTATATTCGCCGGGCGCGTCACGGTATTTCTGGGTATCATCCATTACAACCGAAAGAGGTTCTCTCACTGCAGCGCTGGTTGCTGGCCAGAGAGTGTTATCCGGCGCAAAATGATTTATTATTTATCTCCTCTCGCGGTAATAAAATGACCCGTCAGCGTTTTTACCAGATTATTCGTGAATGCTGCGAGCTGGCAAAATTGAAGCAAAATATTCACCCGCGGATGCTGCGCCATGCCTGCGGCTATGAACTGGGAAAAAAAGGCATTGATGACGACTCTATCCAGGATTACCTGGGTTATCGGAATTTGAAATCTATCCTGCGTTATAACAGCTACGTTGAAGAGTAGCTGGCGGCGTATTCGCGGCTTTTGTCTCTGCCGCGTTACGCCTCTTTTTTATTCTACGGTATAGACCATGAAATCTTCCGCCAGCACGGTAGACGGGAATATCTCTCGGCACTCTGCCAGCAGGCGCTGGCAGCCTTCAGCGTCATAGCGAGAACTAAAATGCGTGGCGATAAGCGTACCGACGTCGGCGTCGTGCGCCAGCGCGGCGGTTTGCTGGCTGGTTGAATGGCCACGGCTATTCGCTTTTTCCGCCATCGCCTGTTCGAGGGTCACCTCATGGACCATAAGATCCACGCCGCGGGCCAGTTCCAGCGCCGCCGGGCAGGGGGCGGTATCGCCGAAAATCGCCAGCTTCTTACCCGGCGTTGCCGGGCCGAGGTAGCGGCTGCCGTCAATCACCCGACCATCCAGCTCAACCGTCAGCCCCTGCTTTAAACGGTGGAACAGCGGGCCGGGAGGCACGCCTTCGGCGATAAGCCGGGCGGCATCGAGGGTGCCCGGCTTATCATGCTGTTCGATACGATAGCCATAGCACTCGACCGGATGGTTTAACGGCCAGGCGGTGACCCGGAAGCCGGCTTCATCAAACACCAGCCCCGGTTCCACTTCGACGATAGTGAGCGGATAATCGGTCCAGGAGCCGCTCAGGCGCAGCGCGGTTTCCACAAACTCTTTAAGCCCCTTTGGCCCGTACAGCGTCAGCGGCAGAGTATTGCCCTGCATCGAGCGGCTGCACAGCAGGCCGGGGAGGCCGAAAAGGTGATCGCCATGTAAATGGGTGATAAAAATCTTGTTCAGTTTGCCGGGGTGACAGGCGGTGCGCAGAAACTGATGCTGAGTTCCCTCTCCGCAGTCGAACAGCCACATCTCCGCCATTGTTGGCTGTTGCAAATTCAGCACTATCGACGTCATATTACGCGTACGGGTCGGCACGCCAGCGGATGTCCCCAAAAAGAGTAATTCCATCGTCCAGTATCCTCAGGGCATGGGTCAAAAAAACAAAGTATACCAACTAAGGAACCGCAGATGATGACATGGCAGGATCTTCACCACGCCGAACTGACCGTCCCCCAGCTATATGCCGTGCTGAAATTACGCTGTGCGGTGTTTGTTGTCGAACAATCCTGCGTCTATCAGGACATCGACGGCGACGATCTGGTGGGAGAGAACCGCCATCTTCTCGGCTGGCGCGGCGATGAACTGGTGGCCTACGCGCGCATTCTCAAGAGCGATGACGAGTTTGAACCGGTAGTGATTGGCCGGGTGATTATCAGCCCGGCGGCGCGCGGCGAGAAGCTGGGTTATCAGCTGATGGAACAGGCGCTGGCCAGCTGCCGTCAACACTGGCCGCAAAAGGCCATCTATCTTGGCGCCCAGGCGCATCTGCAAAAATTCTACGCCAGCTTCGGTTTTGTGCCGGTGACCGAAGTTTACGACGAGGACGGCATCGACCATATCGGCATGGCGTACGAAATCGCCACTCACTGACCGTCGCGCGAATTAAAAGCCGCTCCCTCATCGTGGGTACTGCTATTCCTCAGTAGTACCCCGTATAATGTGGGGTTTTTACTCCGTGGAGGTTCGCGTGCTGTCTGTTTCCACCGCGCTGGAAAGCCTATACCGCTGCCTGGATGAAGCGTTCCCGCCATCGCCCGGCACGCGAATTTACGATATCTCCTTTGCGCTGAATGACGCTTTTGATCCGCTGCTGTGGTGCAACCATCAGCGGCAGTGGCCGCAGTTTTACTGGCAGCAGCGCAGCGGCGATGAAGAGCTGGCGGCGCTGGGAGCGGTAAAAACCTTTGCTTCCCTGACGCTGGCGCACGATTTTTTGCGCCAGCAGGGGCGTGATGACCTGCGAATTTGCGGCCTTAACGCCTTTGATCCTCAGCAGGGCCTGTTGCTATTGCCGAGGCTGGAGTGGCGTCGCCTGGGCGGCAGCGCCACGCTACGTCTGGTGCTGTCCAGCGAGAGCTCGCTCCGCGACGATGCCCGCGCGGCGCGTGAATTTCTCGATTCGCTGACGGCGAAACAGGCGCAGGCCACCGCGATGCCCTCTCTGCTTAGCGAACAGCATTTCCCGGCTTATCCGCAGTGGCGAGCGCTGATTACGCAGGCGACGCAGGCGATAGCGGCGGGGGAGATGGATAAAGTAGTGCTGGCTCGCGCCACCGATTTGCATTTCGCCGCGCCGTTAAACGCCGGATCGATTATGGCCGCCAGCCGTCGCAGCAATCTTAACTGCTTCCACTTCCTGATGGCCTTTACCCCGCGAGAGGCATTCGTGGGTTCAACGCCGGAACGGCTGTGGCGGCGGCGCGGCGCGCTATTGCGTACCGAAGCGCTGGCGGGAACCGTCGCCAGCCATGCGGACGATCGTCAGGCCCAGCGTTTGGGCAACTGGTTGATGGGCGACGATAAAAATCAGCGCGAAAATATGCTGGTGGTGGAGGATATCTGCCAGCGGCTGCAAGGGGAGACGCGCGCGCTGGAAGTGCTGCCGCCGCAGATTGTTCGTTTGCGGAAAGTTCAGCATTTGCGGCGCTGTATATGGGCCGAGCTGGATAAACCCGATGATGCCCGCTGTCTTCATCTGCTTCAGCCCACGGCGGCGGTCGCGGGTTTGCCGCGTCAGGTGGCGCTGGATTTTATCACCCGTAATGAGCTTTTTACCCGCGGCTGGTATGCAGGCTCCGCTGGCTATCTGTCGCTGGCGCAAAGCGAATTTTGCGTCTCTCTGCGTTCGGCGAAAGTCGAAAACCATACGCTCAGACTGTATGCCGGGGCGGGGATCGTCAGCGGCTCTGACCCTGAGCAGGAGTGGCAGGAAATTGAAAATAAAGCCGCGGGATTGCGTTCGTTACTGCTTACAGAAACATAGATAAAACGATGCATATCAAAACGGCAACAGTCTGCTTTATCTATACTTAGCCTCAATATTTGATACTGGACAAATTCATGTCAGTAAGCGCATTTAACCGACGCTGGGCGGCGGTGATCCTTGAAGCTTTGACCCGCCACCGCGTGCAGCACATCTGCATTGCGCCCGGATCGCGTTCGACGCCTTTAACCCTGGCGGCGGCGGAAAACCACGCGTTTATTCACCATACCCACTTTGACGAACGCGGTCTTGGCCATCTGGCGTTAGGGCTGGCGAAAGCCAGCGGCCAGCCGGTGGCGGTAATTGTGACCTCCGGTACCGCGGCGGCTAACCTCTATCCGGCGCTGATTGAAGCCGGGTTGACCGGCGAAAAACTCATTTTGCTGACCGCCGACCGGCCGCCGGAGCTGATCGACTGCGGCGCGAATCAGGCTATACGCCAGCCGGGCATGTTCGCCTCGCATCCGTCGCACACAATATCCCTTCCGCGCCCGTCGCAGGATATCTCCTCCCGCTGGCTGGTCTCGACCCTCGACCAGGCGCTCGGCGCGCTGCACGTCGGCGGCGTTCATATTAACTGCCCGTTTGCCGAACCGCTGTATGGCGATATGGACGACACCGGCGCCGAATGGCAGCAGCAGCTCGGCGACTGGTGGCAGAGCGATAAGCCCTGGCTGCGTCAGTCTCTGCAGACCTCAAGCGAAAAGCAGCGTGACTGGTTTTTCTGGCGCCAAAAACGCGGCGTAGTGGTCGCCGGACGGATGAGCGCGGAAGAGGGCCAGAAGGTTGCCGAGTGGGCGAAAACGCTCGGTTGGCCGCTGATTGGCGATGTGCTCTCGCAAACCGGGCAGCCGCTTCCCTGCGCCGATCTGTGGCTCGGCAACGCAAAAGCGGTCAGCGAACTGGCGCAGGCGCAAATCATTGTTCAACTGGGCAGCAGCCTGACCAGCAAACGCGTTTTGCAGTGGCAGGCTACCTGCGAACCCGAAGAGTACTGGCTGGTGGACAACCTGCCGGGGCGTCTGGATCCTGCCCAGCATCGCGGTCGTCGCCTGGTCTGCGCCATCGACCGCTGGCTTGAGCAGCACCCGGCGGAAAAACGCCAGCCGTGGGCCGTCGTTATTCCTGAACTGGCGCGCCAGGCCTGGCAGGCGGCGGTCGCCAGCAGCGAGGCGTTCGGCGAGGCCCAGCTGGCGCAGCGAATCCGGCGCTATCTGCCGGATCAAGGGCAGCTGTTTGTCGGCAACAGCCTGGCGGTACGTTTAATTGACGCGCTGTCGCAGCTACCGGCGGGTTACCCGGTCTACAGCAATCGCGGGGCCAGCGGAATCGACGGCCTGCTGGCGACGGCGGCCGGGGTGCAGCGCGCCAGCGCGCGCCCTACGCTGGCTATCGTCGGCGATCTGTCGGCGCTTTACGATCTCAACTCGCTGGCGCTGCTGCGTCAGGCTTCAGCGCCGATGGTGCTGATTGTCGTCAACAATAACGGCGGGCAGATTTTTTCCCTGCTGCCCACGCCGCAGGCGCAGCGAAGCCAGTTCTATCTGATGCCGCAGAATATCCATTTCGCCCATGCGGCGGCGATGTTCGATCTGACCTATCATCGCCCTGCGGACTGGAATGAACTGGAACAGGCGCTGGACGTTGCCTGGCGAGCGCCCGGCGCGACGCTGATTGAGCTGGTGGTCAACGAAACCGACGGTACGCAAACTTTGCAGCGGCTGCTGGCGCAGGTGAGTCAGCTATGATCCTCCACGCGCTGGCCGAACGCGGCCAGCCGGGCCATCCCTGGCTGGTCTTTTTGCACGGTTTTTCCGGCGATTGTCACGAATGGCTGACGGTCGGCCAGGCGTTTGGCGCGTATTCGCGTCTCTATATTGACCTGCCGGGCCACGGCGGTTCAGCGAATATTGCGGCAAACAGCCTGGCCGAGGTTGGTTATCTTGTTGAGAAAACGCTTAATAGTTACAACATACTTAAGTACTGGCTGGTGGGTTACTCCCTTGGCGGACGGGTGGCCATGTACTTTGCCTGCCAGCCGCGCGAAGGGCTCTGCGGGCTGGTGGTGGAGGGGGGGCATCCGGGGTTAACGGATGAAAACCAACGCTTGCTGCGCCGCCGCGGCGATGCCGCCTGGGCTGAACGCTTTCGCCGCGAGCCGCTGACCCAGGTGTTTGCCGACTGGTATCAGCAGCCGGTCTTTGCTTCCCTTGATGCCGCGCAGCGGGCGGCGCTGATTGCGCTACGCAGCCGCAATAACGGCGGTGCGCTGGCGGCAATGCTGCAGGCCAGCTCGCTGGCGGAACAGCCCGATCTCCGCGAACCGTTACGGGCGCGCGAGTTCCCTTTTCATTACCTTTGCGGTGAACGCGACGGCAAGTTTCGCGCCATCGCCGATGAGCTATCGGCCACCACGCACGTGATTAATCATGCCGGACACAACGCGCATCGGGAAAACCCCGATGCTGTCGTGGCTTGTCTGGCGCAGTTTTTAGCGAGTTAACTGAAGGACACTTTATGATCTCTCTTGATGAAGCAATGCTTTACGCCCCGATTGAATGGCAGGACTGCTCCGAAGGCTACACCGACATTCGTTACCAAAAATCGGCGGACGGAATTGCCAAAATCACCATCAACCGCCCGCAGGTACGCAACGCATTTCGTCCGCTGACCGTCAAAGAGATGATTCAGGCGCTGGCGGATGCCCGCTATGACGACAATATCGGCGTCATCGTGCTGACCGGTGAAGGCGACAAAGCGTTTTGCGCCGGCGGCGATCAGAAGGTCCGCGGCGACTACGGCGGCTATCAGGATGATTCCGGCGTTCATCACCTCAACGTTCTCGATTTCCAGCGGCAGATCCGCACCTGCCCGAAACCGGTGGTGGCGATGGTGGCGGGTTATTCCATTGGCGGCGGCCATGTCCTGCATATGATGTGCGATCTGACCATCGCGGCGGAAAACGCTATCTTTGGCCAGACCGGTCCGAAAGTCGGCTCCTTTGACGGCGGCTGGGGCGCCTCGTATATGGCGCGCATCGTCGGGCAGAAAAAAGCCCGTGAGATCTGGTTCCTGTGCCGCCAGTACGACGCGCAGCAGGCGTTGGATATGGGCCTGGTCAATACCGTGGTGCCGCTGGCGGATCTGGAAAAAGAGACCGTGCGTTGGTGCCGGGAAATGCTGCAAAACAGCCCGATGGCGCTGCGCTGCCTGAAGGCGGCGCTGAACGCCGACTGCGACGGCCAGGCGGGACTGCAGGAGCTGGCGGGTAACGCCACCATGCTGTTCTACATGACCGAAGAGGGTCAGGAAGGGCGCAATGCTTTCAACCAGAAGCGCCAGCCGGACTTCAGCAAATTTAAACGGAATCCGTAATGCGGCAGGCGCAGGTCTACCGCTGGCAGCTACCGATGGACGCGGGTGTGGTGCTGCGTGAACGGCGGTTAAAAACCCGCGATGGTTTGCTTCTGCGCCTGCGCGACGGCGAGCGCGAAGGCTGGGGGGAAATCTCTCCCCTGCCGGGATTCAGCCTGGAAACGCTGGATGACGCGCGGACGGCGCTGCTGGCGTGGGCGAGCGCCTGGCGAGATGGCGAAGACGGCGCGCTGCCGGCTCCGCCGTCGGCGGCTTTCGGGGCGAGCTGCGCACTGGCGGAACTGTGCGGCGAGCTGCCGCAGGCGGCGGATTATCGTGCGGCGCCGCTCTGTTCCGGCGACCCGGACGAGCTGTTCGCCAGGCTTTCGCTGATGCCCGGCGAGAAGGTCGCCAAGGTCAAAGTTGGCCTGTATGAGGCGGTGCGCGACGGTATGGTGGTCAATCTGCTGCTGGAGGCGATTCCCGATCTGACGCTGCGCCTCGACGCTAACCGCGCCTGGACGCCGCTGAAAGCCCAGCAGTTCGCTAAATATGTTAATCCGCACTATCGCAGCCGCATCGCCTTTCTCGAAGAGCCTTGTAAAAATCGCGACGATTCGCGCGCTTTTACGAAAGAAACGGGTATCGCTATCGCCTGGGATGAGAGCCTGCGCGAGGCGGACTTTAGCTTTGCCGCCGAGCCGGGGCTGCGGGCGGTGGTGATTAAACCGACCTTGACCGGCAGCCTGCAAAAGGTACGCCAGCAGGTGGCGCAGGCGCATGCGCTGGGGCTGACGGCGGTGATCAGCTCATCCATTGAGTCGAGCCTTGGACTGACGCAGCTGGCGCGAATCGCCGCCTGGCTTACCCCGGACACGATACCCGGTCTGGACACCCTGAGCCTGATGCGCGGCCAACTGGTGCGCCGTTGGCCGGATAGCGAGCTGCCGTGTCTGAGCGTTGATGAGCTGGAGCCGCTGCTGTGACCTTTAGCGACTGGCCCTGGCGTCACTGGCGGCAACGGCGGGAAGAGGCCCGGGCGCTGCGCTTGAATGAGCGGCGGCTAAGCTGGCGAGAACTGTGCGCGCGCATTGATGCGCTGGCGGCGGGATTTCACGCCCAGGGGGTCAGCGACGGCGATGGCGTGCTGCTTCGCGCTTACAACCAGCCCGATGCTTTGCTGGCATTGCTGGCCCTGCTGCAGTGCGGCGCGCGCGTTCTGCCGCTGAATCCGCAGCTGCCGGCTCCTCTGTTGGCGGAACTGCTGCCGTCCCTTGGCCTGCGCCACGCGCTGGCGCTGAACGGCGGCGACCTTCCGGTAGCGCTTAATGCCTTAGTTTTGCGCGTTGGCGACGGCGCGTACGCGGCGGCCTGGCGAGAAGATCGTATCGCTTCCATGACGCTCACCTCGGGGTCGACGGGGCTGCCGAAAGCGGCGGTGCACGCTTTTCGCGCCCATCTTGCCAGCGCAGAGGGCGTGCTGGCGATGATACCCTTTGCGCCACACGATGACTGGCTGCTGTCGCTGCCGCTGTTTCACGTTTCCGGTCAGGGCATTCTCTGGCGCTGGCTATTTGCTGGCGCAGGCCTGACGGTACGCGACAAGCAGCCGCTGGAACAGGCGTTACGCGGCTGTACCCACGCCTCCCTGGTGCCGACTCAGCTATGGCGCCTGCTTAACGGCGACGCCGGGGTGTCGTTAAAAGCGGTTCTGCTCGGCGGCGCGGCGATTCCGGTGGCGCTCACCGAACAGGCCCGCAGGCGCGGTATCCGCTGCTGGTGCGGCTACGGGCTAACCGAGTTTGCCTCCACGGTATGCGCCAAGGAGGCGGACGGCCTGGCGGATGTCGGGCGGCCGCTGCCGGGGCGCGAAGTGCGGATTGTCGATGGCGAGGTCTGGCTGCGCTCGGACAGCATGGCGGAAGGCTACTGGCGCGATGGGCAAACGGTCCCCATCGCTGATGCCGACGGCTGGTTCGCCACCCGCGATCGGGGACAGCTGGAGCACGGCAGGCTGACTATCCTCGGAAGAGTGGATAACCTCTTTTTTAGCGGCGGAGAAGGTATTCAGCCGGAAGAGGTGGAGCGGGTTATCGGCGCACACCCATTGATTGGGCAAGTTTTTATCGTGCCGCAGGATGACGCGGAGTTTGGCCAGCGGCCGGTGGCGGTGGTGGAATGCAGCGCGCATTGCGAACCGTCCGAGCTGGCAGGCTGGTGCGCCGATAAGCTGGCGCGGTTTCAGCAGCCGGTGCGCTGGCTGCGGCTGCCTGAATCGCTGAAAACCGGCGGAATTAAAATTTCCCGCCGGGCGCTACGCGACTGGGTCAACCAGCAGGAGAGCTCCGCCTCAGAAGCGCTGGACGTGCAGTAGCTGCTGCGTATGCCAGCGGCCCAGCGCAAAAACGGTGGTCAGCGCGCCGAGCAGGGCGCAGAACATATCGGACTGAGTATCCCAGGGATCGCCCTGGGTGCCGAGAAATTCATCGGCGCCCTGTCCCAGCGCCAGCGCCGCCCACCATTCGATCAGCTCGTAGACGGCGCTAATCGCCAGCGCAATGCAGCAGACCACGAAACCGAGCATTTTACGCCCGTGAACGTAGCCGCCGCGCAGCAAAATCTCCCGCGCCGCCAGCGCCGGGACCAGCCCCTGGAAAAAGTGTCCCAGCTTATCGTAGGGGTTGCGGCTCAGCCCCAGCCATTCCTGTACGTCAAAGCCGATGGGCACTTTGGCGTAGGTGTACATACCGCCGACCATCAAAATGATGGCATGGAAGAAAACCAGCGTGTAAAGCAGCGGCGTCAACGGATAACGCGAGCGCGTGGCCAGCAAAAGCGGAACGAGGATAATGACCGGCGTGACTTCCATCAGCCAGGTGAGTTTGTCCCCTGCGCTGATACCGGTGTAAGCGAGGATCAGGGCCAGCGCCAGCGCGGCGAATGTTAACCCCGAACGGGATGCTGCGACGGTCATAACGGATCACCAGAAAGTTAAAACGATAACTATCAGGCAGATGCAGGAGAAATTCAATCGATACCGTCATTGGCGGCGGTTGACGACCGCCAATGACGTTGTCTATCAGGAGGAGGGAATATCGCCGGGCGTTTTTTGCTGACGTTTACGCATATATCGCAGCAGCGGGGGCACAACAATCACCGCGATGGCCAGCAGCAGGAGCGTTTTGGTCACGCCGCTTTGCCATAGAATCGCCACGTTGCCGTTGCTGATGGAGAGCGCGCGGCGCAGGTTCTGCTCCAGCATCTCCCCCAGCACGAAGCCTAAGATCAGCGGCGACATCGGGAAGTGCATCTTACGCATGATGTAGCCGAGCACGCCCAACCCAACCATCAATAGCAGGTCGAAGGTGGTGCTGTGCACCGCGTAGACGCCGACCGCGGACACGGCGGCGATAGCCGGGACCAGAAACCACAGCGGGATGGTCAGCATGCGGGTGAACAGACCGATCAGCGGAATGTTCATAATCAGCAGCATCACGTTGGCGATGAGCAGCGCGGCGATTAACCCCCAGACGATATCCGGCTGTTCGGTAAACATCGCCGGCCCCGGGGTAATATTGTAGAGGGTCAGCGCGCCCATCATCACCGCGGTGGTCCCGGAACCGGGGACGCCGAGCGTGAGCATCGGAATAAACGAGCCGCAGGCGGAAGCGTTATTCGCCGCTTCCGGCGCCGCGACGCCGCGAATATCGCCTTTCCCGAAGGTGTCGCTGTTGCCGCTGAGCTTTTTCTCGGTCATATAGGTGATGGCGCTGGCAATGGTCGCCCCCGCGCCCGGCAGAATGCCGACAAAAAAACCCACCACCGATGAGCGCAGGGTCGCGCCGACGCACTGTCCCGCCTCTTTAGCGTTAAACAGCATACGGCCGGTTTTGCGCACCAGCTTCTGCCCGCCGCTGGTGCTCTCCAGCATCAGCAAGATCTCCGAAACCGAAAAGAGGCCAATCACCACCACGATAAACTGCACGCCGTCGGAGAGATGAACGCTGTCGAAAGTGAAACGATACACCCCGGTATTGGCATCAACGCCCACCGTCGCCAACCCCAAACCGATCAACGCGGCGAGGAACGACTTGAGCGGATTTTGCGCCATCATGCTGCCGAGGCAGGTGATGGCGAAAACCATCAGGGCGAAATATTCCGCCGGGCCGAACGCCAGCGACCACTGCGCCAGTATGGGGGCGAACAGAATCATCCCGCCGATAGCGATCATTGAACCGACGAAGGAGCTGACGGCGGAGATCGACAGGGCCACGCCGCCGCGCCCCTGCTGCGCCATAGGATAACCGTCGATGGCGGTCATAATGGCGGCGGCATCGCCGGGCACGTTAAGCAAGATCGATGAAATACGTCCGCCGTATTCACAACCTATATAGACCGTGGCCAGCAGAATGAGCGCCGATTCAGCGGGCAGATGCAGGGCAAAGGCCAGCGGCAGTAGGATCGCCACGCCGTTAATTGGGCCCAGGCCCGGCAGCAGGCCGACGATGGTGCCAACGAAGCAGCCAATCAGCGCGATCAGCAGGTTGGTCGGCGTCATGGCGACGGCGAAGCCCTGCGACAGATAAATCCAGATATCCATAAACTCCTCCGTTAACTCAACCAGACGCCGAGCGGCAGGGTGACATCGAGCAGGGCGTCAAAGACGTACCACAGCGCGATGCCCATCGCCACGCCGGCTACCCCGGCAGCGGGCAGGGTGGCGCCAAACAGCAGGCCAAAAACGGCGGTCAGCAGCGCGGTGGCCAGAGGAAAACCCAGCCATTCAAAACCCCACGCGTAGACCACCAGCGCCACCACCATTGTCAATAAACGTTGTAAAACCAGACGCCCAGGCCAGGTGATGGCGTCGGGCCGACGCAGAAGCAGTAAAACAGAGCACAGCAGCATCAGGCCGATAATGCCTACCGGGAAAGGGCGCGGGCCGACGGGTTCATAGGCGTATTCGCTGTGGATTTGCCAGGCGATAAACATTCCCCCCGCGCAGAGCAGCAGCCACACACCGGCAAAAATACGATCGCTCATCGCAACCTCCGTTAATTATTTTGCCAGGCCAAAGGATTTCGCCTGCTGGCGATACGCTTCCACCTGCTTTTTGACATAGGCGTCCAGTTCCTTGCCGTTCATGTTGAATTCAAACAGGCCGCGCAGCTCGCGCTGCTTTTTGAACGCGTCGGTCTGCTGCAATTTAGTGAACTCATCCACCCACCACTGATAGTCGGCGTCGCTGACTTTCGGGCCCACGAAGAAGCCGCGAATAATCGGCCATACCAGGTCATAGCCCTGCTCTTTGGCGGTGGGGACATCGGCGAGCGCGCCCGGTAGCCTTTCGTTAGCGAAGACCGCCAGCACGCGGATTTTATTGCCCTGTAGATAAGGCACCATTTCGCTGAGATCGCCGGAGACTGCCTGTACGTGATTGCCCAGCAGCGCGGTGACCGGTTCGCCGCCGCCCTCAAAGGCCACGTAACGCATTTTGTGCGGATCGACGTTCGCTTTTTGCGCCAGCAGCGCCGCTTTCATCCAGTCCTGGCTACCGATTGAGGCGCCGGCGCCGATGACGATACTGGCGGGATTTTTTTCCATCGCCGCCATGAACGACGGCAGGTCTTTCCACGGCGAGTCGGTGCGTACCGCGATCATGCCGTAATCGGTGCCGACGCTGGCCAGCCAGCGGACATCATCCACGCCGTAGCGGCCAAACTTGCCCTGCGCCAGGTTGAGCAGCGAGCCGCCGGAAAAGGCGACCACGGTACCGGGTTCGCCGGGACGCTGGGCGACGATCGCATTGTAGGCCACTGCCCCTACGCCGCCGGGCATGTAGGTGACGCGCATTGGTTTTTTGATGGCGCCGGTTTCCATCAGGCTGACCTGAATCAGTTTGCAGGTGAGATCGAAGCCGCCGCCGGGCTTGGCGGGCGCGATACATTCGGTACGGGAAGGCGCCTCGACGGCCCAGGCGGAGGCGGTACAAAGGCATAGCGCGAGGGCGCTAAGATGGCGCAGGAATGGAATATTCATAGGCTTCCTCAGTCAGTTACAGGGTACGTTTTTTTGATTATGTGAACCGGCATGTGGCTATTCGGTTGCATGATTGTTAAAACAATTACCTTTCATTTCCCTTTCAACGCGGCAGCAACTTTTCAGGATGTGATATGCGTCTCTTACTGGCAGAAGATAACCGTGAGCTGGCTCACTGGCTGGAGAAAGCGCTGGTACAGGGCGGGTTTGCCGTGGACTGCGTATTTGATGGCCGGGCGGCCGATCATCTGCTGCAAAGCGAAAAATATGCGCTGGCGGTGCTGGATATCGGCATGCCGGGACTCGACGGTCTGGAGGTGGTGCAGCGCCTGCGAAAGCGCGGGCAGACTCTTCCCGTCCTGCTGTTAACCGCCCGCAGCGCGGTGGCGGATCGGGTTAAAGGGCTGAACGTCGGCGCCGATGACTATTTGCCAAAACCTTTTGAGCTCGAAGAGCTGGATGCCAGGCTGCGCGCGCTGCTGCGGCGTAGCGAAGGCCAGGTGCATGAGGTGCAACAGATTGGCGCGCTGGAATATCGCGATGAAGGCTATTTTTTACTGCGCGGGCAGACGCTGTCGTTGACGCCGCGCGAGCAGGCGCTGCTGACGGTGCTGATGTTCCGCCGTACGCGGCCGGTGTCGCGCCAGCAGCTGTTTGAACAGGTTTTCAGCCTCAGCGATGACGTCAGCCCGGAAAGCATTGAGCTGTATATTCATCGTCTGCGTAAGAAACTTCAGGAGAGCAACGTGCGTATCGTGACCCTGCGCGGCCTGGGCTACGTGCTGGAGCTCGCTCATCATGAGGTGGGGTAAACCGCAGTCGTTATTCGCCCAGCTGCTGCTGTTTCTCGGCCTGCCGCTGGTTTTGCTGTGGGGGCTGTCGGCGTTCAATAGCTACGTCAGCGCCCTGCAGGCGGCGACCCAGGCTTACGATCGTACGCTGCTCTCCTCCGCCCGCACGGTGGCGGAGCGTCTGGTGGTACGCCACGGCAGGCTGGAAGTGAATGTTCCCTGGGTGGTGCTTGATAGCTTTGAGCTGAATATGAACGATCGCCTGTACTATAAAGTTCTCGATCCCGAGAGGCGGGTGATTTCCGGTTTTGACGACCTGCCGCCAATGCCGCCATCAACCTCTCGTACCGATCTCTATCCGGCGCTGGCGTGGTTTTATCATACCGAATATCGCGGCCAGGCCATTCGCGTGGCGCGGCTGCTGCAGCCGGTTAACGAAGGCGGCGTTGTCGGCATGGCGGAAATCTATATCGCCGAAACGCTGCAGTCGCGGCGCTGGCTGGCGGGACAGCTGCTGTTTTCATCATGGATCTCGCAGGGGCTATTAGTGCTGCTGACGCTGGTGCTCGCCGGCTGGCTGCTGCGCCGCGTGCTGCGGCCAATGCGCCAGCTTTCGGCGCTGATGGTACGGCGCGAACCCGGCCTGTTGACGCCGCTGCCGGAGCTGCTGCCGTGGTCGGAAACCCGGCTGCTGATCGTCGCCTTTAACCGCTATATCGACCGGCTGCGGGTGATGATTTCCCGCCAGGAGCGGTTTAGCGCCGACGCGTCTCATCAGCTCAAAACGCCGCTAGCGGTGTTGAAAACTCAGGCTTCGGTGGCGCTGGCGAGCGGCGATCCCCGACTGTGGCGCGAGAGCCTGGCGGCGATGAGCGGCACGCTTAATAGCACGATCCTGCTCACCGAGCGCCTGCTGCAGCTGGCTACCATCAAACGGAAAGAGCAGGGGGAACAGGCGTTCCCGCCGGTAGACCTTCAGGAGATCGTTCACCATAGCTGCTTTTCCCGTCTTCAGCAGGCGCGGAGCAAAGCTATCGATCTCGGTTATGAGGGGGAAACCTCGACGGTGACCATCGCCGGAGACGGCGTTTTGTTGAGCGAGCTGTGCGCGAATCTGCTGGATAACGCGATTCGCTATACGCCGCAGGGGGGGATCGTCACCGTCAGCCTGCATCGTGACGGAGAGGCGGTGCTGCTGGACGTCGAAGATAGCGGGCCGGGGATCGATGATGCGCAGATTCAGCAGGCGCTCATGCCGTTTCATCGTCTGGAAAACGTGGGGGATAACCCCGGCGCCGGGCTTGGCCTGGCGCTGGTTAGCGATATTGCGCGCCTGCACCGCAGCCATCCGCAGCTGCTGCGGAGCGAAACGCTGGGCGGGCTGAAGGTCAGGCTGCGCTTTTTGCGCGCGCGTTCAGAGTAAGCCTTTCAGGGTGAGGGTCCGGCGGGTCGCCACGTTCAAATCATAGTGAGGAAGATCCTCGACTTTCACCCAGGCGTAGTCCTGAAACTCTTCGTTGATCGTCACGTCGCGATTGGCGCTGATGCAGTCGAAGATCAGGTAAATCATATAAATTTCTTCCCGGCGGCCATCGGCGTAGGTTTTAACCCGGACGTCGTCGCGAAAGGTCCACGGGGTGACGTTGGTCAGCTGCAGTTTTTCGCCCAGCTCTTCACGAATTTCTCGCCGCAGCGCCTCTTCAATGCGCTCGCCTGGCTCGACGCCGCCGCCGGAGAGCGCCCACTGGCCGGGAAACACGCCGCGATCGTCGGCCATTTTACACAGCAGATAGTGGCCTTCATGTTGAATGAGCGGGCAGACGATAGTCCTTTGACGCATGATTTCTCCTTAATGATGATGCGGATAAAAATTGTAATGGCCCAGTTTGCGAGCCGCCTCGGCAAACCGCAAGCGAAAACGCGCGGTGAATGCGAGTGGTGGTAGGGTGAGCGCAAGTTAATTGGTCAGGGGCCATCATGGAACAGATAGCAAGCCACTCGCCGCACGATGCGGTCTTTAAACATCTTTTGTCCCAACGGGCAACGGCGCGCGATTTTTTGCATATTCATTTGCCGAAGCATTTGCGGGAACAGTGCGATCTGCGGACGCTGCAGCTGGAGTCCGGCAGTTTTATTGAAGAGGACTTACGCGCCAGCCATTCGGATATCCTTTATTCGCTAAAAACCCATGGCGGAGAGGGGTATATCTACATTCTCATTGAGCATCAAAGCTCTCCCGACAGGCATATGGCGTTTCGCCTGATGCGATACGCCATCGCGGCGATGCAGCGTCATCTTGATAAAGGGCATCATCAGCTGCCGCTGGTGATTCCTCTGCTCTTTATCACGGCAGGACCAGCCCCTACCCGTATTCAACGCGCTGGCTGGATGGCTTTCCACAGCCAGAGATGGCCGAGCGGCTGTATAGCCGGAGTTTTCCTCTAATAGACGTCACTGAGATCCCTGACGATCGGCTTGTACAGCACCGCCGGGTCGCTATGCTTGAGCTACTGCAAAAACATATCCGCCAGCGGGACCTGATGGACATCTCTGAGCAACTGGTCAGAATATTATCCTTGGGATACACTACGCGTCGGCAGTTTAAAACGTTGCTGAATTATATGCTTCAGGCGGGTAACGCCGCCGATCCGGTGGCCTTTTTACGCAAGCTCGCGCAAAAGACGCCGCTCAAGCCGCATAAGGAGACGCTGATGAATATTGCTCATTTTCTGGAAGAGCGTGGCCGTAAAGAGGGGATCCTTCAGGGAATGAAGGCGGGGATAGAAAAGGGCTTACAAAAGGGCCGACGTGAAGGTCGCAATGAAGGCCGAAATGAAGGCCGACATCAAGGTCTGCAGGAGGCGACGCAACGCATTGCCCTGGCGATGCTGGATGAGGGGCTTGAGCCTTCTCAGGTCGCAAAGCTGACCGGTTTATCGCAGCAGCAGCTCGCTAAGCTCCGGCACTAAAATCGTTTAAAAAGCGCAAAATGGCAGCCTTAAGGGCTGCCATCAGTACTTATTCCCCGTGCTTTAAGGCCTGTAACGCCGCTGCAACACCCGCGCCGTAGTCGGGGTGGATTTCGCTGAACAGGCCAATTTGTCGCTGCTGAATAAACTCAGGAATATCCCGCATATCATTGGCGATACGCTGGAACATACGCTGATGCTCATCTTCGCCTAATAGCTCAAACAGTCTGCGCGGCTGGCTAAAGTAGTCGCTATCTTCCCGGTGATCCCAGTGCGCCGCCGCGCCTTCAAGGCTTAAAGGCGGCTCGCTAAAGTCCGGTTGTTCCTGAAACACGCCAAAGCTGTTGGGCTCATAGGTGACGCCGTTGCCGCTATTGCCGTCAACGCGCATCGCGCCGTCGCGGTGATAGTTATGGAACGGGCAGCGCGGAGCATTGACCGGAATTTGATGATGGTTAACGCCCAGACGATAGCGCTGGGTATCGCCGTAGGAAAACAGCCGTCCCTGCAGCATCCGGTCCGGAGAGAAGCCCACGCCAGGTACCACGTTCGCCGGATTCATCGCGACCTGCTCAACCTCAGCGAAGTAGTTATCCGGGTTGCGGTTAAGCTCCAGTACCCCGACTTCAATCAGCGGATAATCGCCGTGCGGCCAGATTTTGGTCAGATCGAAGGGGTTGTAAGGGACCCGGCTGGCTTCCGCTTCCGGCATTATCTGCACGTAGAAGGTCCAGCGCGGGAAATCGCCTCTTTCAATCGACTCATAGAGATCGCGCTGCGAACTCTCGCGATCTTCTGCTACCAGGCGTTTCGCTTCATCATCCATCAGGTTGGCGATCCCCTGCTGGGATTTGAAGTGGAATTTCACCCAAAAACGTTCATTTTCAGCGTTAATAAAGCTGAACGCGTGGCTGCCGAAACCGTGCATATGGCGATATGAGCGCGGGATGCCGCGGTCGCTAAAGTCGATGGTTAACTGATGCAGCGTTTCGGGAAGCAGGGAGAAAAAATCCCATTTCCAGGTTGGATTACGCAGGTTGGTGCGCGGGTCGCGTTTGACAACGTGGTTAAGGTCGGGAAATTTCAGCGGGTCGCGAAGGTAGAAAATCGGCGTATTGTTGCCCACCAGATCCCAGTTGCCCTCTTCGGTATAGAACTTGATAGAAAAGCCGCGAATATCGCGCTCGGCGTCAGCGGCGCCGCGTTCTCCGGCGACGGTTGAGAAACGCAGGAACAGGTCGGTGGTTTTACCGACTTCGGAAAAAAGCTTTGCTCGGGTATAGCGGGTGATATCGTGGGTAACGGTCAGTTTGCCGTATGCCCCGGAGCCTTTAGCGTGCATTCGGCGTTCCGGGATAACCTCACGGTCAAAGTGGGCCAGTTTTTCCAGAAACCAGACATCTTGCAGCAGCATCGGGCCGCGAGGACCTGCAGTCACGACATTATTATTATCGACAACCGGCGCGCCGGCACCGGTGGTTAGTCCTTTCTTGCTCATCTTTATCTCCTGACAAAGTTTTATGTAACTTATTCATCTCCCTGAAGGAAAAAAATAAGCTGAGCACACTTTGTAGAATAAATAGCCAGCACGGACAATCTGGCTCTGGCTATCGAATTGATACCCGGAGTCGTTGGCAAAATTCCGGTAGCAACTGGTTACAATCACAATGGCAAACGTCGTTTTAGTTCATTGATTCCTTAGCATTCGGCAGTACAATTTCGCGGTTTTTTGGGATTTTCTTATTATTATTTTCTGGATAGATAAAAATGAAAAAAAGCATATTTATGGCCCTCGCCGGCATGATGTTCGTCTCGACGGCGGCAAATGCGATCAGCGTCAGCGGGCAGGCCGGTGAGCACTACACCAATCTCGGCGTCGGATTCGGCACCGAATCGACCGGCCTGGCGGTAACCGGCAACTGGCTGCACAATGATGACGACGGCGATGCGGCGGGTCTGGGATTGGGCCTGAACATCCCCCTTGGGCCATTCCTGGCCACCGTGGGCGGCAAAGGCGTTTACACCAATCCGAACAACGGCGATGAGGGCTACGCGGCGGCGGTCGGCGGCGGTCTGCAGTGGAAAATCGGCGACAGCTTCCGTCTGTTCGGCGAATACTATTACTCTCCGGATTCACTCTCCAGCGGCATCGACAGCTATCAGGAAGCCAATGCCGGCGCGCGCTTTACCATTATGCGTCCTCTGAGCATCGAAGCCGGCTACCGCTACCTCAACCTGGCGGGTAAAGACGGCAACCGCGATAACGCGGTCGCTGACGGTCCGTACGTCGGCGTCAACGCCAGCTTCTAATCTCTGCGGCGCGGTATTCCGCCGCGCCTGATTTTCAGGCTTTTTCGCCAGCCGCTTTGCGATATAGTATTTCTACTTATCAGGCTGGAGTTCACAATGTTAAACGTGGAAATGCTGTCCACCGGCGATGAAGTACTGCATGGACAAATCATCGATACCAATGCCGCGTGGCTGGCGGATTTCTTTTTTAATCAAGGATTACCCTTAAAGCGTCGCCATACCGTTGGTGACGATCTCGACTCCCTGGTGGCGATTTTACGCGAGCGCAGCGAGCATGCCGATGTGCTGATCGTCAACGGCGGTCTGGGGCCGACCAGCGACGACCTGAGCGCGCTGGCCGCCGCGACGGCCAAAGGCGAAGGGTTGATTCTGCACGAAGCGTGGCTGGAAACCATGACCCGTTTCTTTGCCGAGCGCGGCAGGCCCATGGCCGCCAGCAATCGTAAACAGGCGGAAATTCCGCAAAGCGCCGAGATGATCGATAACCCGGTTGGAACCGCCTGCGGTTTTGCCGTGCAGCTAAACCGCTGCCTGATGTTTTTTACCCCCGGCGTGCCTTCCGAATTTAAGGTGATGGTCGAGCAGGAAATCTTACCGCGCCTGCGCGAGCGTTTCCCGCTGCCTGCTGCGCCGCTGTGCCTGCGTCTGACCACCTTCGGCCGTTCCGAAAGCGAACTGGCGCAGAGCCTCGATCATCTGCAGCTGCCGCCGGGAGTGGTGATGGGCTATCGCTCCTCGATGCCGATTATCGAACTGAAGCTGACCGGGCCCGCTGAACAGCGCGAGGCGATGCTGGCGCTATGGCCGGAAGTGCGGAAAGTGGCCGGAGAGAGCATGATTTTCGAAGGCACAGAAGGCCTGCCCGCGCAGATCGCCCGTCGTCTGCAGGAGCGTCAGCTAAGCCTGACGCTGAGCGAGCAGTTTACCGGCGGCCTGCTGGCGCTACAGCTTTCACGCGTCAATGCGCCGCTGTTGGCCAGTGAAGTCATTCCGTCGCAGGAAGAGACTCTGGCGCAGTCCGCGCGCTGGGCGGCTGAGCGGCGCGAGAAACATTTTGCCGGCCTGGCGCTGGCGGTCAGCGGCCAGGAGAGCGATCACCTGAATTTTGCGCTTTCTACGCCGGACGGCACCCACGCGCTGCGGGTGAAATTCACCACCAGCCGCCACAGCGTGCAGGTGCGTCAGGAGGTGTGCGCGATGATGGCACTGAACATGCTGCGCCGCTGGCTGAACGGCCAGCCGGTGGCCGGCGAACACGGCTGGATTAACGTCGTCGAATCTCTCACGGTGTAAACAAACCTCCGCGTCGGGAGTCTTTCCCGACGCGCGATGAGTCCAGCCAGCTGTACTTGCTTTTAAATATTCTGTGTACTACCTCGCATTTTTATCCTTCCGAACGTCCACCCTGCTGGAATAGCGTCGTCATTTGAAGCCGCTCACAATTTATCCGCCTGACAACCGCAACACTGATTCCAGTATTCAGGATTGGAGTCCAGTATGTTGGAATCAAGCAAAGTCCCGGCGCTGACCCGCGCCATTGATATTCTCAATTTGATCGCCCGCATCGGTCCCTGCAGCGCGGCGACCATTATTGACGAACTGGGTATTCCGAAAAGTACCGCCTATCTGCTGCTGGGAGAGCTGAAAAAACAGCGCTTCCTCAGCATGGATAATCAGGATAACTACTGCCTGTGGACCAAGCTGGTTGAGCTGGCCGGGCAGGCGCTGAGCAAAATGGACCTGCGCGAGCTGGCGCGTCCGCGCCTGACGCAGCTGATGGATCAGTGTGGGCTGCTCTGCCACCTGGGCATTATCGACAGCGGCAACGCCTACTACATTCTGAAGATTGAGTCCCCGGCCACCATCAGCGTGCGCTCGCATGAGGGGAAGAGCCTGTCGCTGTATCGCTCCGGTATCGGTAAATGCCTGCTGGCCTGGCAGCCCGAGCGGGTTCAGGAGTCGATTATCAGCGAGCTGCGGTGGGAACGGGCGACGCCAACCACTATCACCAGCGCCCAGCAGCTTCTCGATGAGCTGGGGCGTATTCGCGCCCGCGGCTGGAGCTTCGATAACGGCGAAGACTATCCCGACGTTCGCTGCGTGGCCGCCCCGGTGTTTAACGCCAATAACGAGCTGACCGCCGCCATTTCCGTGGTGGGTACCCGTCTGCAAATCAATGAAGACAATCGCGATTACCTCGCCGGTAGGGCGATTGCCTGCGCCAAAGATATTTCCCGTCTGCTGGGGTGGAAGAGCCCCTTCGAACAACAAGCCTCATAATAAGGAGAAGATCATGACCCTACCGAAAATTAAACACGTCCGCGCCTGGTTTATCGGCGGCGCTACCGCAGAGAAAGGCGCTGGCGGCGGCGATTATCATGACCAGGGGGCAAATCACTGGATTGACGATCATATCGCCACGCCGATGAGCAAATATAAACAGTATGAACAGTCTCGCCAGTCGTTTGGCATCAACGTTCTCGGTACGCTGATCGTTGAAGTGGAAGCCGAAAACGGGCAGACCGGCTTTGCGGTGTCGACCGCGGGCGAGATGGGTTGCTTTATCGTGGAAAAACATCTGAACCGCTTTATTGAAGGTAAGTGCGTCAGCGATATCAAACTGATCCATGACCAGATGCTCAACGCTACCATGTATTACTCCGGATCCGGCGGTCTGGTGATGAATACTATCTCCTGTATCGACCTGGCGCTGTGGGATCTGTTCGGCAAAGTGGTTGGGCTGCCGGTTTATAAACTGCTGGGCGGCGCGGTGCGCGATGAAATTCAGTTCTACGCCACCGGGGCGCGCCCGGATCTGGCGAAGGAGATGGGCTTTATTGGCGGCAAGATGCCGACCCACTGGGGGCCGCACGATGGCGACGCGGGGATCCGCAAAGATGCCGCGATGGTGGCCGATATGCGCGAAAAATGCGGGCCGGACTTCTGGCTGATGCTGGACTGCTGGATGAGCCAGGACGTGAATTACGCCACTAAACTGGCCCACGCCTGCGCGCCCTCTAACCTTAAGTGGATCGAAGAGTGCCTGCCGCCGCAGCAGTACGAAGGCTACCGCGAGCTGAAACGCAATGCGCCAGCCGGAATGATGGTCACCAGCGGCGAGCACCACGGCACGCTGCAATCTTTCCGCACGCTGTCGGAAACCGGCATCGATATTATGCAGCCTGATGTGGGCTGGTGCGGCGGCCTGACCACGCTGGTGGAGATTGCGGCGATCGCCAAATCGCGCGGCCAGCTGGTGGTGCCGCACGGCTCGTCGGTCTATTCGCACCACGCGGTCATTACCTTTACCAATACGCCGTTCAGCGAGTTCCTGATGACCAGCCCGGATTGCTCAACGATGCGTCCGCAGTTTGACCCGATTCTGGTTGACGAGCCGGTGCCGGTAAACGGGCGCATTCATAAAAGCGTGCTGGATAAACCGGGCTTCGGCGTCGAGCTGAACCGCGACTGCAACCTGAAACGTCCTTATAGCCACTGATCCCGTCGTGCCGCACAGCGCAGATGTGCGGCCCATTGTTGAGGATATTACGATGAGCAACACCTTGCTTGAAAGCGTGGTGAAGAAAAACCGCGCCCGTTTGATCCCTTTTATGCTGGCGCTGTACGTGCTGGCGTTTCTTGACCGTTCGAATATCGGCTTTGCCAAAGAGACCTATCAGCTGGATACCGGCCTGAGCAACGAGGCCTATGCGCTGGGGGCGGGGATTTTCTTTGTGGTGTACGCCTTTCTCGGGGTGCCCGCCAACCTGCTGATGCGCAAATTCGGCGCAAGAAATGGATCGGCTGCACCACCTTGCTGTGGGGGCTTCTCTCCGCGGCGATGGCGTGGGCGGACACCGAAGCGAAGTTTCTGCTGGTGCGTACCCTGCTGGGCGCCGCCGAGGCGGGCTTCTTCCCGGGTATGATCTACCTGACTTCCCAGTGGTTCCCGCAGCAGAACCGCGCCAGCATTATGGGGCTGTTTTATATGGGCGCGCCGCTGGCGCTGACCCTCGGGTCGCCGCTCTCCGGCGCGCTGCTGGAAATGCACGGCTTTATGGGACATCCCGGCTGGTTCTGGATGTTTATCATTGAGGGGCTGCTGGCGGTCGGCGCCGGGTTCTTCACCTTCTTCTGGCTTGACGATACGCCGCAAAAGGCGCGTTTCCTGAGCGCTGCCGAAAAACAGGCGTTAATCAGCGAGCTGGCCAGCGAAGAGCAGAAAAAGGTGACTTCGCGTTTGTCCGATGCGCTGCGCAACGGCCGCGTCTGGCAGCTGGCCATTATTTATCTGACCATTCAGGTAGCGGTTTACGGTCTGATCTTCTTCCTGCCGACCCAGGTTGCCGCGCTGCTCGGCACCAAGGTGGGGTTTGTGGCTTCGGTGGTGACTGCTATTCCGTGGGTAGCGGCGCTGTTCGGGACCTGGCTGATTCCGCGCTACTCCGACCGTACCGGCGAGCGGCGTAATATTGCCGCATTCACCCTGCTGGCGGCGGCGATTGGCATTGCCGTCTCCGGGCTGGTGTCGCCAGTGCTGGCGATTATCGCGCTGTGCGTTGCCGCCGTGGGCGTCATTGCCGTACAGCCGGTGTTCTGGACCATGCCGACGCAGCTGTTGTCCGGTACGGCGCTGGCCGCGGGCATCGGTTTCGTCAACCTGTTTGGCGCCATCGGCGGTTTTCTGGCGCCGATTATCCGCGTCCAGGCTGAAACAATGTTCGCGAGTGATTCTGCCGGATTAGTGACGCTCGCCTGCGTGGCGATTGTCGGAGTTGTTATTATCTTTTCACTGCGCGTCAATCGTACGGTGCCGCAGGCTGACAGCGTACAGCATTAATGTAAGGGAGAACTATGAACGCAATTTTATCGAACCCATTTAAAGCGGGATTGTTGCAAGGGGAAGCGCAAATTGGCCTGTGGCTGAGCTCGACCTCTTCGTATATGGCTGAGATTGCCGCCACCTCGGGTTACGACTGGCTGCTGATTGACGGCGAACATGCGCCCAATACCATTCAGGACCTGTATCATCAGCTGCAGGCCATCGCGCCCTACGCCAGCCAGCCGGTGATTCGCCCGGTGGAGGGCAATCGTAGCCTGATTAAACAGGTACTGGATATCGGCGCCAGAACGCTGCTGATCCCGATGGTCGATACCGCTGAACAGGCGCGGGAGATCGTCTCGGCTACCCGCTATCCGCCGGTGGGCACCCGCGGCGTCGGGGCCGGGGTGGCCCGCGCCGCGCGCTGGGGGCGGGTAGAGAACTATATGGCGCAGGCCAACGATGAACTGTGCCTATTGATTCAGGTGGAGAGCAAAACCGCCCTCGATAATCTGGATGCGATCCTCGAAGTGGAGGGGATTGACGGCGTCTTTATCGGCCCGGCTGACCTATCGGCTTCGCTGGGCTACCCGGACAACGCCGGGCATCCGGACGTTCAGCGCATTATCGAACAGAGCATCCGCCGCATTCGCGCGGCGGGAAAAGCCGCCGGTTTCCTCGCCGTTGACCCGGAGATGGCGCACAAAGCGCTGGCGTGGGGGGCCAATTTTGTCGCCGTGGGCGTTGATACCAACCTCTATACCCGCGCGCTGGATAAACGGCTGGCGATGTTCAAGCCGATAGCCGAACAGGCGGAGGGAAAGGGGAGCTATTAGTCCCCCCGCAGCCGGTGCTGGTATCAGGCCAGCGCCTGCGCCAGCAGAGAGATGGGATGTTCGCAGCGTTTGCTGGTGGACATCTCAATCTGCCATTTGCAGGTTTCACAATCGGTCACCACCAGGTCGGCGCCGCTCTCCTCAATTTGCCGGAACAGCGGCGCGCCAATGGCCTGCGATGAGTCGTAGTTCTCCGACTTAAACCCGTAGGTGCCGGCAATGCCGCAGCATTGAGAGTCGAGCACCTCCAGCTGCAAGCCGGGGATCAGCCGTAAGAGTTCAAGGGTATACAGCGACCAGCCCATTTTCTCCATATGACAGGGGGTGTGATAGACCACCTTCAGCGGCAGCGGTTTTAGCTGCAGAGGCCGCCCATCATCCAACTGACGCCAGATCCAGCGGGTTGCCAGCTCAATACGATCGCGAACGTCGCGGTTCTCAATATCGAGTACGTGCGGGTATTCATCGCGTAGGGTAAAGGTGCAGGTTGATGAGGTCGCAATAACAGGGAGGCTATTTTCCCGCATCGCGGTGACGTTGCTCTGCGCCTGCTTGCGCGCCCTGGCAAAAAAACCGTTGGCAATCAGCGGCACGCCGCAGCACTGCTCCTTACTGAATAACTGCACGCCGATGCCCATGGCGTTCAGCACCCGGATAAGATCTTTGCCCAGCTGTGGGTGGTTGTAGTTGACATAGCAGCCGTGAAAAAACGCCACCTGTTCGGCGTATTGCGCCTGCTGAGCAGACAGCTGACGATACGCGCGGCGAAAGGTGCCAAAGCCATATTTCGGCAGCGTACGGCGGTGATCGATTTTAAGCGCGGCATCGAGGAGTCGCCGTACCGGCTTCAGCCCGGTGGTGGCGTTCACCAGCGGGGCAAACGGCGTGGAGAGGGTGCCCATCAGGTCGGTATGGCTGAGGATCGCATCGCGCAGCGTGGGCTTTTGCCGACCATACTCCATGCGCGCGCGCTGGATAATATCGCCGATTTTGACGTCTGAGGGGCAGGCGACTTCGCAGCGTTTGCAGTTAATGCAGTATTTTAACGCCTCGTCGTAGAGCGTGCCGTCTTTCAGGCGCAGGCGCTCGCCGTCCGGCCCGGCCTGTTTTGGCCCAGGGTAGCGCGGGTTAACCCGGCTGACCGGGCAGGCGGTGGTGCAAACGGTGCATTTAATGCAGTGTTCAAAACGCGTGTCGTTCATGACTCACCTCCGGCAAGCTCGCCGATTAACCTTGCGGCGTGCAGCGCGGTGACCGCGCAGACGCCGCCGCCGCATCCCAGCGCGATGGCATCAAAACCGCCAAGAATAGAACCTACGGCGAACAGATTCTCCAGCGTCTGCCCCTGAAGCTGCGGACGCAGGGCCGCATCGGTTTTCAGGCCGAAACGCTGCCAGGGCTGGGAAGCAAAAAAGTCCTGCTGATACCAGCGCTCGCGCGGTAGCGTCTGCTGCAGATCAAGGCCAAGAATAGGCTCGCGCACGCCGCTGCGTTCGGCGACCAGCCCATTGCTGAAAAAGCTGCCGCTGGCCAGCACCGCGAAGCGCGGGCGCAGCGGGATATCGCCGTGGTTGCGCGTCCAGATAGCGTTAACGATACCGTTCTGCTGGCTAATATTGATGACTTCGTCGCCGGTAAGCCAGGTGCCGCCGCCGCGGATAAAATGCCGCTGGAGCTGGGCGTGCAGGCGCATCCCCGGCACCGACGGCGGCAGCGTAGGCAGCAGGCGCAGCGGGCAGGGAAGGCGCTGCTGTAGCCACTGATACAGACGATCGTCGGCGAGGCCGAAGCAGGCGGGCATGATAATGAAACGGTGCCGCTGCGCCAGCGGACGCAGCGCCGCCAGCAGCGCCGGCCACTGTGTTTCATCGTCCAGACGGCGGGCGATATTGGCGGCGCGAAATTCGGATGGGCTATCGCGTAGAACATCAAGGAGCGGTAAATCTATCTCCTGCGCTTCGGCGTGAACGCCATGCTGGTTCAGCGAGGCGGCGGCAAGATGCGGCTGGAAGTCGCCGAATCCGCTGATGCCGACCACGCAGACGCCGTTGGCGGGCAGCGGCGCGGTGGCAATCTCCTGCGGCGAAAGCCAGGCCGCGCGTAAGGTTCCCAGCGGCGTCACGCGCAGATGCGGCTGGCTGGCCTCACCCTGCATAGCGATACCGCAGTCGGCAAACAGAGCCTGCGCCTGGCTGGCGTAACCCATTACCCGTTCGGCGCCGAGTCTGGCATAAGGATGCTCGGGAAGCTGGCGGGCCAGCTGGCCGATGCCGTGAGCAACATCGGTGACGGTTTCGCCATTCGGCAACGTCGAGAGCAGATCCAGCGAGGCGGAAGAGAAGTGCAGGGCGCTTTGGCCGCGGCTGATAATCACGCTGCGCAGGCCGCGCTGATTGAGCGCCAGCCCGCAGAGCAGCCCGGCAAGGCCGCCGCCGATAATGGCGCAATCAAACTTCATCCTGATGCTCCTTTTGTAATCCGCACAGGCCGAGATAGACCCAGCGGGTGAACTCGCTTTCGCGCAGCGCGTCTCCCCAGGCCACCGGCTGGACGCCTTTCCAGCGCTCGTTCAGAAATTCAGACAGCTGGGTAAGGGAGCGCGCGGAGGTGGTGACGTTAAAACGCGCGAGCAGCCCGGCGGCCCGGCAGGCGCACAGCTCGCCCTGACAGGTGCCCATGCCGACGCGGGTGCGCCGGCGCAGGTCGAGCAGGTTTTTTACCGCCAGATTTTCGACCGCGTACTGAACCTCGCCGGCGGTGACCGCTTCGCACTCGCAGACCAGACTGCGGTGCTGGCGGCTATCGCCAAGCCAGGCGGGGGTACGATCGCCGTGGCGATAAATGGCCGACCCGCGCAGCGATGCTGGTAAAGCGATGATTTTGCGTAACGTGGTTTCCGTCGGCTCCTGCGAGCCGGGAAGCGGCGCATCGGCGGTTGTACAGGGGGCGGTATTGCCGAGCTTGCGGCATACCGCATCCGTAGCCCATTCCGCCATCAGGCGGTAGGTCATCAGCTTACCGCCGGTGATGGTGATAAAACCTTCCATGCCGTCGCGCTGGGCGTGGTCGAGCAGCACGATGCCGCGGCTGACGCTGCGTCCACTGGGATCGTCATCGCTGGCGACCAGCGGACGTACGCCGGAGTAGGCGCGCAGTATCCGGGTCCGCCCCATGATCGGCGCCAGCTTTTCCCCCTCGCGTAGTAGCGTATCGACTTCCCCGGCCGTCACCCGGTTGTCGTCAATTTCGTCATAGGGAATGTGCATCGAGGTGGTGCCAATCAGCGAAATGGTATCGCCGGGTACCAGGATATCGGCGTCAGCCGGTTTGCGGCAGCGGTTGATAACCTGACGGTTAATGCGGTGGTCGAGGATCAGCAGCGATCCTTTTGCCGGAAACATCGCGATGCGCAGGTCGGCATACTCTGCGATACGCTGCCCCCAGATCCCGGCGGCGTTGACCACCACCTGCGCGCGCAGGCTGAGCGGTTCACGGCGCTGACGATCGTAGAGCGCTACCCCCTGGACGCGATCGCCCTCGCGCAGCAGGCCGGTGACTTCGCAGCCGGTGAGGATCGTGGCGCCATGTTCGCGGGCATCGAGCATATTCGCGGCGGTGAGGCGGAACGGATCGACGGTGCCGTCCGGTACCTGCACGGCGCCAAGCAGCGCGGGATTCACGGCAGGCTCCAGGCGCAGCGTTTCGGCGGGCGTCAGAGGCTGGGCTTCAATACCCGCCTGCTGGCAGGCGGTGATAAAGGTGTGCTGATACGCCGGGTCATCTTCCGGCAGGGTAATAAAGAGTCCGCTGGTGGGCTCAATGCAGTGGCGGGCGATACGGCGTAAGATGCGGTTTTCGCTGATGCACTCGCGCGCCGATTCGCTATCGGTGACCGCATAGCGCGCGCCGCTGTGCAGCAGGCCGTGGTTACGCCCGGTCGCGCCGGTGGCGATATCGTAGCGCTCAACCAGCGCCGCCTTCAGCCCGCGCAGCGCGCAGTCGCGCGCGATCCCGGCGCCGGTTGCGCCGCCGCCAATAATAATGACGTCATATTCACGACTATCGGCCATCTCCCTGTCCTCTGTGTTCGTTTTACATCATTTAGCCATATCGATAGCGTTTAATGTTTGATTTCGAGCATATTTGCGCGTAATTCGAGCATTTGTTGTGACTTTGCGCGCATATTGGAAAGCATTGTCATATTTCTGTAACAAAGTGTGCGACATTTCACAGTATTAGATTTACGCTTTGCCTACTATCGCGACCAAATTAGAAGTCAGTGAATAAATTACGTTTTTTTGCGTCGACGTCAGAAAAACAGCAATGGCCACGGAGGCTGATATGTTAAGTATATTTAAACCCGCAGCGCATAAGGCGCGTTTGCCAACGGCGGAAATCGATCCGTTATATCGTCGATTACGTTGGCAGATCTTTATTGGTATCTTCTTCGGATATGCCGCTTACTATCTGGTTCGTAAGAACTTTGCTTTGGCTATGCCTTATCTTATCGAACAGGGATTCTCCCGTGGCGATCTCGGCTTTGCGCTTTCCGGTATCTCCATCGCCTACGGATTTTCGAAATTCATCATGGGCTCGGTCTCAGATCGTTCGAATCCGCGCATTTTTTTACCGGCAGGGCTGATCCTGGCCGCGCTGGTGATGCTGGTCATGGGCTTCGTCCCCTGGGCGACCTCCAGCATTATGGTGATGTTCGTGCTGCTGTTCCTGTGCGGCTGGTTCCAGGGGATGGGCTGGCCGCCGTGCGGGCGCACGATGGTGCACTGGTGGTCGCAAAAAGAGCGCGGCGGTATTGTGTCGGTATGGAACTGCGCGCATAACGTCGGCGGCGGGATCCCGCCGCTGCTGTTTCTGCTGGGGATGGCGTGGTTTAACGACTGGCACGCGGCGCTGTATATGCCAGCTTTCGGCGCGATCCTGCTGGCGATTTTCGCCTTCGCGATGATGCGCGATACCCCGCAGTCCTGCGGCCTGCCGCCGATCGAAGAGTATAAAAACGATTATCCCGACGACTATAGCGAGAAACACGAAGAAGAGCTGACCGCAAAGCAGATCTTTATGCAGTACATCCTGCCGAACAAGCTGCTGTGGTACATCGCCGTCGCTAACGTGTTTGTCTATCTGCTGCGCTACGGCATCCTCGACTGGTCGCCGACCTATCTGAAGGAGGTTAAGCACTTCGCGCTGGATAAATCATCCTGGGCCTACTTCCTTTATGAATACGCGGGGATCCCGGGCACCCTGCTGTGCGGCTGGATGTCGGATAAAGTATTTAAAGGCAACCGCGGCGCGACCGGCGTCTTCTTTATGACCCTGGTCACCATCGCCACCGTCGTTTACTGGCTGAACCCGCCGGGTAATCCGGGCGTGGATATGGCCTGCATGATCATCATCGGCTTCCTGATTTATGGCCCGGTGATGCTGATTGGCCTCCATGCGCTGGAGCTGGCGCCGAAAAAAGCCGCCGGCACCGCCGCGGGCTTCACCGGCCTGTTCGGCTATCTCGGCGGCTCGGTAGCCGCGAGCGCTATCGTTGGCTACACCGTCGATTTCTTCGGCTGGGACGGCGGCTTTATGGTGATGATCGGCGGCAGCGTGCTGGCTGTCCTGCTGTTGATTATCGTGATGCTGGGTGAACGACGTCATCACCAGCAGATGAAACAAGGCTAAGGAGCGGCGATGAAAAGTCAATTAACCGCTCTGATGAGCGGCATGGTGCTGGCCGCTACCGCGCTCTCTTTCAGCGCCGTCGCGGGGGAGAAAATCGTTATCGCCCACCGCGGCGCCAGCGGCTATCTGCCGGAACATACCCTCCCGGCGAAAGCGATGGCGTATGCTCAGGGGGCCGATTACCTTGAGCAAGATCTGGTGATGACTAAAGACGACCGGCTGGTGGTGCTGCATGACCACTATCTGGACCGGGTGACCGACGTGGCGCAGCGTTTCCCGCAGCGGGCACGTAAGGATGGCCGCTTCTACGCCATCGACTTTACGCTCGCCGAGATAAAGTCGCTGAAGTTTACCGAAGGGTTTGAGCCGAAAGATGGCAAGAACGTGCAAACTTATCCGGGCCGTTTCCCGATGGGGAAGTCTGATTTCCGTATTCATACCTTTGAAGAGGAGATTGAGTTTGTGCAGGGGTTGAATCACTCAACCGGCAAAAACATCGGCATCTACCCGGAAATCAAAGCGCCGTGGTTCCATCATCAGGAAGGTAAGGATATTGCCGCCAGTACGCTTAAAGTGCTGAAAGAGTATGGCTATACCCGCAAGCAGGATAAGGTCTATCTGCAGTGCTTTGACGCGGATGAGCTGAAACGTATTAAACACGAGCTGGAGCCGAAGATGGGGATGGATCTCAATCTGGTGCAGCTTATCGCCTATACCGACTGGAATGAAACCCAGCAGCGGCAGGCCGACGGCAAATGGGTGAACTACAGCTATGACTGGATGTTCAAACCGGGGGCGATGGCGCAGATCGCGCAGTACGCTGACGGCATTGGTCCGGACTACCATATGCTGGTGGCCGAAGGCTCGAAGCCGGGTGATGTGAAGCTGACGGCTATGGTCAAAGAAGCTCACGCCAGCCATATGCAGGTCCATCCGTATACGGTCCGTGCCGATCAATTGCCGGAGTACGCAACCGACGTCAATCAGCTCTACAACGTGCTGTATCGCCAGGCGGACGTCGACGGCCTGTTTACTGATTTCCCGGATAAAGCGGTGCAGTTCCTGAACGCGAAGCAGTAAAAAGCCGGGCTTACCCGGCCTGTGAACGGCAGTTTTGTCGGTCGGGTAAGCGTTACGCCAGCCGACAAAACTTACATCTCAATTTCGATATCGCCTTTCGCCCGGCAGCAGCAGGGCAAAATCTCTCCCGGCTGGACAAACGCCAGCGGCTCGGTGAGCCAGTCAACCTGGCCCGAAACCAGCCGTAGACGGCAGGAGCCGCAGTAGCCTTCGCGGCACTGATACTCCACGTCGATATTGTGCGATTCCAGAGCCGCCAGCAGGGAGGGATGTTCATCCTGACACTCAAGGCGAGTGTCAGAAATCTTCAAAAAAATGCGTTTCATCAGAGCTGGAAGTTGCTCAGATCGTCGGCGTCGACTTCGGAATCGATCTGTCCGACGAGGTAAGAACTGACTTCCACTTCCTGCGGCGCCACCTGCACGTTATCGGACACCAGCCAGGTGTTGATCCACGGGATCGGGTTGGAGCGGGTCTGGAACGGCAGATCGAGACCCACCGCCTGCATGCGGATGTTGGTAATGTACTCAACGTACTGGCAGAGAATATCTTTATTCAGGCCGATCATCGAGCCGTCGCGGAACAGATAATCCGCCCACTCTTTTTCCTGCTGCGCCGCCTGCACGAACAGGTCGTAGCACGCCTGTTTGCACTCTTCGGCGATTGAAGCCATCTCCGGATCGTCGACGCCGGAACGCAGCAGGTTCAGCATGTGCTGAGTACCGGTCAGGTGCAGCGCTTCATCGCGGGCGATCAGACGGATAATCTTGGCGTTACCTTCCATCAGCTTGCGCTCGGCAAAGGCGAAGGAGCAGGCGAAGCTGACGTAAAAACGGATGGCTTCCAGCGCGTTCACGCTCATCAGGCACAGGTAGAGTTTCTTTTTCAGCTCGCGCAGGTTCACGGTGATGGTTTTACCGTTCACGCTGTGGGTGCCTTCGCCCAGCAGATGCCAGTAGCTGGTCAGCTCAATCAATTCATCGTAATAGCTGGAAATCCCTTCCGCGCGTTTCTGAATCTGCTCGTTGGTGACGATATCGTCAAACACCATCGCCGGATCGTTAACGATATTGCGGATGATATGGGTGTAGGAGCGCGAGTGAATGGTCTCTGAGAACGCCCAGGTTTCAACCCAGGTTTCCAGCTCCGGAATTGAAATCAGCGGCAGCAGGGCGACGTTCGGGCTGCGTCCCTGGATCGAGTCGAGCAGCGTCTGATATTTCAGGTTGCTGATAAAAATGTGTTTTTCGTGTTCCGGCAGCGCCTGGTAGTCGATGCGGTCGCGGGAAACGTCAACTTCTTCCGGACGCCAGAAGAAGGAGAGCTGTTTTTCAATCAGCTTTTCGAAGATGTCATATTTTTGCTGATCGTAGCGGGCGACGTTCACCGGCTGACCAAAAAACATCGGCTCAAGCAGCTGATCGTTTTTGGTCTGAGAAAAAGTGGTATATGCCATGAGTGGGGATCCTGTCCTGGAATTACAAGCCGGGTGGCGCTTCGCTAACCCGGCCTACAATATACCGTAGGCCCGGCAAGCGACGCGCCGCCGGGCAATATTATCAAATCTTACATGCGCCGCTTTCGCAGCCGTCGTCCTGGATGGACGGCGCCAGATCGTCCTGGGCATCTTCCGCGCCATCGCGAGTGTTGTGATAGTACAGCGTTTTGACGCCGAACTTATAGGCGTTGAGCAAGTCTTTCAGCAATTGCTGCATCGGCACTTTACCTGACGGGAAGCGGGTCGGGTCGTAGTTGGTGTTGGCGGAAATCGACTGGTCGATAAACTTCTGCATAATACCGACCAGCTGCAAGTAACCGTCGTTGTTCGGCATTTCCCACAGCAGCTCGTAGCCGTTCTGCAGTTTTTCGTAATCCGGCACCACCTGGCGCAGGATCCCGTCTTTCGACGCTTTGATGCTGACGTGGCCGCGCGGCGGCTCAATGCCGTTGGTGGCGTTGGAGATCTGCGAAGAGGTCTCGGACGGCATCAGCGCGGAGAGCGTGGAGTTACGCAGGCCGTGCGTTTTGATCGATTCGCGCAACGCTTCCCAGTCGTAATGCAGGGATTCATTGACGATCGCATCCAGGTCTTTTTTATAGGTATCGATCGGCAGAATGCCTTTGGCATAGGTGGTTTCGTTAAACCACGGGCACGCGCCCTGCTCGATAGCCAGTTCGTTAGAGGCTTTCAGCAGGTAGTACTGAATCGCTTCGAACGTTTTATGCGTCAGGTTGTTGGCGCTGCCGTCGGAGTAGCGTTTACCGTGCTTCGCCAGATAGTAGGCAAAGTTGATTACGCCAATGCCCAGCGTACGACGGCCCATGGCGCCGCGTTTGGCTGCCGGGATCGGGTAGTCCTGATAATCCAGCAGGGCATCCAGCGCGCGAACCGCCAGCACCGCCAGTTCTTCCAGCTCATCAAGGCTATCGATAACGCCGAGGTTGAAAGCGGAGAGGGTGCACAGCGCAATTTCACCGTTTTCGTCGTTCACATCTTCCAGCGGCTTGGTCGGCAGGGCGATTTCCAGGCACAGGTTGGACTGGCGCACCGGCGCGACCACCGGGTCAAACGGGCTGTGGGTGTTGCAGTGGTCGACGTTCTGGATGTAGATACGGCCGGTGGAGGCGCGCTCCTGCATCATCAGCGAGAACAGCTCTACCGCTTTAATGCGCTGCTTGCGAATGCTGTCGTCCTGCTCGTATTTGGTGTACAGGCGCTCAAACTCGTCCTGATCGGCGAAGAACGCATCGTACAGGCCCGGGACGTCTGACGGGCTGAACAGGGTGATATCGCCGCCTTTCAGCAGACGGGTGTACATCAGCTTGTTGATCTGTACGCCGTAGTCCATGTGACGAACGCGGTTGGCATCGGTGCCACGGTTATTTTTCAGCACCAGCAGACTTTCGACTTCCAGATGCCACATCGGGTAGAAGAGGGTCGCCGCACCGCCGCGCACGCCGCCCTGCGAGCAGGATTTCACTGCGGTCTGGAAGTGCTTATAGAACGGAATACAGCCGGTGTGGAACGCTTCACCGCCGCGAATCGGGCTACCCAGCGCGCGGATGCGACCGGCGTTGATGCCGATACCGGCGCGCTGAGAGACGTATTTAACAATGGCGCTGGAGGTGGCGTTAATCGAATCCAGGCTGTCGCCGCACTCGATCAGCACGCAGGAGCTGAACTGGCGGGTCGGGGTGCGCACGCCGGACATAATCGGCGTCGGCAGGGAGATTTTAAACGTCGACACCGCGTCATAGAAACGCTTGATGTAGTCCAGACGCGTCTCGCGCGGGTAGTTGGAGAACAGGCACGCGGCGACCAGAATGTACAGGAACTGGGCGCTTTCATAGATCTCGCCGGTGACGCGGTTCTGCACCAGATATTTGCCTTCGAGCTGCTTAACCGCCGCGTAGGAGAAGGTCATATCGCGATCGTGCTCGATGAACGAATCCATCTGCTTGAACTCTTCTTCCGTGTAGTCTTCCAGCAGATGAGTATCGTATTTGCCGTTTTTCACCATTTTCGACACGTGGTCGAACAGCGCTGGCGGCTCAAACTGGCCGTAGGCTTTTTTACGCAGGTGGAAAATCGCCAGGCGGGCGGCAAGATACTGGTAATCCGGGGCGTCGCGGGAAATAAGGTCCGCGGCGGCTTTGATAATGGTTTCGTGAATGTCGGCGGTTTTGATGCCGTCATAGAACTGAATGTGGGAACGCAGTTCTACCTGGGAGATGGAAACGTTATTCAGTCCTTCTGCCGCCCAATCCAGCACGCGGTGGATTTTATCGAGATTGATGCGCTCGGTGCTACCGTCGCGCTTTGTCACCAGCAGACTCTGATTCATGTGGATTATACCTGTCCGTGAAAGAAAATATCCCCCACTTATCCACAGATCGCCGTTGTGACTAACTCTGTGGATAAATACTATATGTAGGGGGTTGTCGATAAAAGAAACGCTATATGGTGAGTATTCTAGTAAGGATTCTTTTGAGTACAAGAGTTGATTTTGAGGTTAAATTGAGGTTGCGGAAGGGTAATAATCGCCAAGTCCACGCCACATAAGGCCTGGAGAAGATGTCAATAAATCAGAAAAAAAAATGAAAATTTGATCGAGTGCTGATTTCTTCATCGGAAGAAAAAATCACGCGGCTTGATGCCGCGCAATCATCATAGGAAATACAGCTGACGTTATGCTTTTTTCGCCGTTGTATGCAACATATAGTTAACATCAACCCCTGGCGCCAGCTTGAAGGTATTGGTCAACGGATTGTAGTGGAGACCGGTAATATGCTGCTCTTTCAGAATAGTCTCATCAACCCAGCCGATCAGCTCCGCCGGTTTAATGAATTTCTTCACGTCATGGGTACCTTTTGGCACCATCTTCATAACGTATTCGGCGCCCACGACCGCCATCAGCCACGCTTTACCGTTACGGTTAATAGTCGAGAAGAAGACCTGGCCGCCGGGTTTGACCAGCCGCGCGCAGGCGTGGACCACCGACTGCGGGTCCGGGACGTGCTCCAGCATCTCCATGCAGGTGACGACGTCATACTGCCGGGCATGCTTCGCCGCGTGCTCTTCAACGGTTTCCTGGACGTATTCGACCTGAATACCGCTCTCCAGGGCATGCAGCCTGGCCACCTGTAGCGGTTCGAAACCCATATCCAGACCGGTCACCGTTGCGCCTTCTCGAGCCATGCTTTCAGCCAGAATGCCGCCGCCGCAGCCGACATCGAGCACCTTTTTGCCAAACAGGCCGCCGGAGCGCTCCGCGATATAGCCAAGACGTAGAGGGTTGATGCGATGTAACGGCTTGAATTCGCCTTCTAAATCCCACCAGCGCGAGGCGACGGCTTCAAATTTAGCGATTTCATTATGATCAACATTGTGGGCCACCGACGGTTTTTCGGCATTCATGGGCGCTTTTACTCCTGTTCAGTTCAGACCCGCGAGTATATCAGGCCTCAGGGATGAATAAACCGTCTATCCCTGTCGCCTTCCGCCGCGCGAAAATCATTGGGTATAGGTTTACCCGTATCACTACGGGTGTGTTATAATTTGCGACCTTTGAATCCGGGATACAGTAGAGGGATAGCGGTTAGATGAGCGACCTTGCGAGAGAAATTGTAGATGGCCAGGGTAACTTCGGTTCTGTCGACGGCGACTCCGCCGCAGCGATGCGTTATACGGAAATCCGTATGTCGAAGATCGCCCATGAACTGATGGCCGACCTGGAAAAAGAGACGGTGGATTTCGTCGATAACTATGACGGCACGGAAAAGATCCCTGACGTTATGCCGACCAAAATCCCGAACCTGTTAGTCAACGGTTCGTCCGGTATCGCGGTAGGTATGGCGACCAACATTCCGCCGCACAACCTGACCGAAGTGATCAACGGCTGTCTGGCCTACGTTGAAAACGAAGACATCAGCATTGAAGGGCTGATGGAACATATTCCGGGCCCGGACTTCCCGACCGCCGCGATCATCAACGGTCGCCGCGGCATTGAAGAGGCCTATCGTACCGGTCGCGGTAAAGTGTACATTCGCGCCCGCGCGGAAGTGGAAGCTGACGCGAAAACCGGTCGCGAAACCATCATCGTGCATGAAATTCCGTATCAGGTGAACAAAGCGCGCCTGATTGAGAAAATCGCTGAGCTGGTCAAAGACAAACGCGTCGAAGGCATCAGCGCGCTGCGCGACGAGTCTGATAAAGACGGCATGCGTATCGTGATTGAAGTGAAGCGCGATGCGGTGGGTGAGGTGGTGCTTAACAACCTCTATTCGCAGACTCAGCTGCAGGTCTCCTTCGGTATCAACATGGTTGCCCTGCACCATGGTCAGCCGAAGATCATGAACCTGAAAGAAATTATTGCCGCGTTCGTGCGCCACCGCCGCGAAGTGGTGACCCGCCGTACGATTTTCGAACTGCGTAAAGCCCGCGATCGCGCGCACATCCTTGAAGCGCTGGCGATTGCCCTGGCCAACATCGATCCGATTATTGAGCTGATTCGCCGCGCGCCGACGCCGGCGGAAGCGAAAGCTGGCTTAATCGCCCGTTCATGGGATCTGGGCAACGTTTCCGCGATGCTGGAACGCGCAGGCGATGACGCCGCGCGTCCGGAATGGCTGGAACCTGAATTCGGCGTGCGCGACGGCCAGTACTACCTGACCGAACAGCAGGCACAGGCGATTCTGGATCTGCGTTTGCAGAAACTGACCGGCCTTGAGCATGAAAAACTGCTCGACGAATACAAAGAGCTGCGGCAAATCTGCGGCGCGTATCAAAGAAGAAGACTTTATCGACCGTCTGCTGGTGGCCAACACCCACGACACGATCCTCTGCTTCTCCAGCCGCGGTCGTCTCTACTGGATGAAAGTGTATCAGCTGCCGGAAGCCAGCCGCGGCGCGCGCGGTCGTCCGATCGTCAACCTGCTGCCGCTGGAAGCCAACGAGCGCATCACCGCGATCCTGCCGGTCCGCGAATACGAAGAGGGCGTGAACGTCTTTATGGCCACCGCCAGCGGTACCGTGAAGAAAACGGCGCTGACCGAATTCAGCCGTCCGCGTTCCGCCGGTATTATCGCGGTTAACCTTAACGAAGGCGACGAACTGATAGGCGTCGATCTGACCTCCGGTCAGGACGAAGTCATGCTGTTCTCCGCCGCCGGTAAAGTGGTGCGCTTTAAAGAGGACGCCGTCCGCGCGATGGGCCGTACCGCCACCGGCGTGCGCGGCATCAAGCTGGCCGGCGATGACAAGGTGGTCTCGCTGATCGTTCCGCGCGGCGAAGGCGCCATCCTGACCGTCACGCAGAACGGCTACGGTAAACGTACCGCGGCGGAAGAGTATCCCACCAAGTCGCGTGCGACCCAGGGCGTTATCTCTATCAAAGTCACCGAACGCAACGGTTCCGTTGTGGGCGCGGTGCAGGTAGATGACTGCGACCAGATTATGATGATCACCGATGCGGGCACGCTGGTACGAACCCGCGTTTCTGAAGTGAGCATTGTCGGTCGTAACACTCAGGGCGTGATTCTGATCCGCACCGCGGAAGATGAAAACGTGGTTGGCCTGCAGCGCGTTGCTGAGCCGGTTGATGACGAAGAGCTGGATGCCATCGACGGCAGCGCGGCGGAAGGCGATGAGGATATCGCGCCGGAAGCGGATACCGACGATGATATTGCCGAAGACGAAGAGTAATTCTCTGCGGTAATTGTTCTGAAAGGGTCGGGGCTATCCCCGACCCTTTTTGTTTTCCCGTTGCGGGACCGTTGTTTTATCGTTACCTTAACGCCATTCTGTTGAGCCCCTGACGGCCGAGCATCGCCACATTGAAATATCTAGCTTCTTTCCATAACACGTTAAAGGTTTCACGCTATCTGTTCAGAGCGCTGGCGGTACTGCTGTGGGTGCTGGTCGCTTTTGTGTCGGTGTTTTACATCGTCAACGCTTTGCACGATCGCGAATCGGAAATTCGCCAGGAATTTAACCTCAATGCCGATCAGGCGCAGCGCTATATCCAACGTACGGCCGACGTGATCAAAGAGCTGAAGTACGTTGCGGGCAACCGGCCGATGGACGGCGGCGAAGGCGGCGATACGCCGGTTCAGCGCGGCGATATCGCGATACCTAATTTTGAACCGCTCTACCCGGATTCCGACTGCGCGCTGATGAGTACGACCTGGCGTAATTCGCTACAGTCACTGGCGTGGTTTATGCGCTACTGGCGCGACAATTTCTCAACGGCCTACGACCTCAATCGTATTTTTTTGATTGGCAGCGACAATCTGTGTATGGCCAACTTTGGCCTGCGTGATATTCCGCTGGAGCGGGACCATGCGTTAAAAGTACTGCATCAGCGGATTGAGCAGTATCGCGACGCTCCGCAAAACGAGCGCGGTAACAATCTGTTCTGGATAAGCCAGGGCGTGCGTCCGGGCGTGGGCTATTTCTATGCGCTGACCCCAATCTATGTGGCGAATCGCCTGCAGGCGATGCTCGGCGTTGAGCAAACCATCCGTATGGAAAGCTTCTTTACCCCCGGCAGTCTGCCGATGAACGTCACTATCCTCGACGATAACGGTCAGTCGCTGATTTCGCTTGCCGGGTCGGACAGCAATATTAAACCGGATGCGAAGTGGATGCAGGAGCGTTTGTGGTTCGGCTATACCGCCGGTTTTCGCGAGCTGGCGATGAAAAAAAACCTGCCGCCATCATCCCTGAGCATTGTCTATTCGGTGCCGGTGGATCAGGTGCTGGAACGCATCCGGATGCTGATACTGAACGCCGTGGTGCTCAATCTGCTGACCGGCGTCCTCCTTTTTGTCCTCGCCCGCATGTATGAACGGCGGATTTTTATTCCGGCAGAAAATGACGCCCAGCGGCTGGAAGAGCATGAGCAGTTCAACCGAAAAATTGTTGCCTCCGCGCCGGTGGGGATCTGTATTTTACGTACGCTCGACGGCACCAACATCCTGAGTAACGAGCTGGCGCATAACTATCTCAACATGTTAACCCACGAGGACAGGCAGCGGCTGACGCAAATTATCTGCGGCCAGCAGGTGAACTTTGTCGATGTGCTGACCAGCAATAACACCAACCTGCAAATCAGCTTTGTCCACTCGCGCTACCGTAATGAGAATGTGGCGATTTGCGTGCTGGTGGATGTCTCGGCGCGCGTCAAAATGGAGGAGTCGCTGCAGGAGATGGCCCAGGCCGCAGAGCAGGCCAGCCAGTCGAAATCAATGTTCCTCGCCACCGTTAGTCACGAACTGCGCACGCCGCTGTACGGAATTATCGGTAACCTTGATTTATTGCAGACCAAAGAGCTGCCGAAGGGCGTCGATCGCCTGGTGACGGCGATGAACAACTCTTCCAGCCTGCTGCTGAAAATTATTAGCGATATTCTCGACTTCTCAAAAATTGAGTCCGAGCAGCTCAAAATTGAGCCGCGGGAGTTTTCGCCGCGCGAGGTCATGAACCATATTTCCGCCAACTATCTGCCGCTGGTGGTGCGTAAGCAGCTGGGGCTGTACTGCTTTATTGAGCCTGACGTACCGCAGCTGATGTCCGGCGATCCCATGCGCCTGCAGCAGGTTATTTCCAACCTGCTAAGTAATGCGATTAAGTTTACCGATACCGGCTGCATTATTCTGCACGTGGAACGGGCGGGCGACTATCTGCAAATCAGCGTCAGAGACACCGGGGAGGGGATCCCGGCGAAAGAGGTGGTACGCCTGTTCGATCCGTTCTTCCAGGTCGGCACCGGCGTGCAGCGCAACTTCCAGGGGACGGGACTCGGTCTGGCGATCTGTGAAAAGCTTATCAGCATGATGGATGGCGATATTGCCGTTGAAACCGAGCCCGGGATGGGCAGCCGGTTCACCATTCGTATCCCACTGTATGGCGTACAAAATACGCCGCCGCTGCTGATTGACGGCCTGGCTGAAAAATGCTGCTGGCTGGCGATTGATAATAGCTCGCTGGCGCTGTTCGTTGAGCAGCTGCTGAATTACCACGGTATCCCGGTCCGCCGCTATGCGGGGCAAGCGCCGGGAGCGGAAGATATTTTATTGACCGATAGCGAGGCGCGTGAAGCCTGGCCCGGCGGTGCGATGGTGATCTTCTGTCGACGCCATATCGGTATTCCGCAGGAGCGGGCGCCCGGCGAATGGCTGCATAGCGTGGCCACGCCGCATGAACTGCTGCCGCTGCTGGGACGCATCTTCCATATCGCCGTGGCCAGCGCGGAAAACGGGCCCGCGCTATCCGCGGCGGATGCGCAAACCACCAGCAATGATGACATGATGATCCTGGTGGTGGACGATCATCCCATTAACCGACGTCTGCTGGCCGATCAGCTGGGATCGCTGGGCTATCAGTGCGTAACGGCAAATGATGGGGTCGATGCGCTGAATGTTCTGAGCAAGCAGCATATTGATATCGTGCTTAGCGACGTCAACATGCCGAATATGGATGGCTATCGCCTGACCCAGCGCATACGCCAGCTGGGACTCACGCTGCCGGTGATCGGGGTCACCGCCAACGCCCTGGCGGAAGAGAAGCAGCGCTGCCTGGAGTCGGGGATGGACAGCTGCCTTTCTAAGCCGGTGACTCTGGATATTATCAAGCAAACCCTGACGGTCTACGCCGCACGGGTACGTAAGGGAAGGGAGTAAGGCAGTTTCCCGGATAGCGCAGCGCTATCCGGGAAGGAAGACGTTAGTCTTTGTCCGTGGAGCTCAGGGAAACGGAAGAGAGGTAGTTCAGCAGGGCAATGTCGTTTTCCACGCCGAGCTTCATCATTGCCGATTTTTTCTGGCTACTGATGGTTTTGATACTGCGGTTGAGCTTTTTGGCAATCTCGGTGACCAGGAAGCCTTCGGCGAACAGACGCAGTACTTCACTCTCTTTAGGCGACAAACGTTTGTCGCCGTAACCGCCGGCGCTGATTTTTTCCAGCAGGCGCGAAACGCTTTCCGGGGTGAATTTTTTGCCTTTTTGCAGCGCGGCCAGCGCTTTAGGCAGATCGGTTGGCGCACCCTGTTTCAGGACGATCCCTTCGATGTCCAGATCCAGCACCGCGCTCAGGATCGCCGGGTTGTTATTCATTGTCAGGACAATGATGGACAGATCCGGGAAATGACGCTTGATGTATTTGATAAGCGTAATGCCATCGCCGTATTTATCACCGGGCATGGATAAATCGGTAATCAGGACGTGTGCGTCCAGCTTTGGCAGATTGTTGATTAAGGCCGTGGAGTCTTCAAACTCGCCAACAACGTTCACCCACTCAATTTGTTCAAGTGACTTACGAATACCGAACAGTACGATCGGATGGTCATCGGCAATAATTACGTTCATATTGTTCATGTATTAGGCTACCTTGCTACAGCAAGCTCTTGACGTAAACGTCAATGTCGCTGATATATTTTTCTATGCCTTGCGCATCTTTTTCACGAATCAGATGCTCAAGCGTTTCACATAACTGCTTGCCGGGTACCAGATTTAGCATAGCAAACGCCCCTTTGAGGCGGTGAGCGGTCTGCGCCAGCGCGGCGAAATCGCCTGTTGCCCGTTCATTATACAGCCTCTTAACATCATCTGGTACCGTGTCAGCAAACAGCGTGTAATAGCCGCTGGCATGCAGTTCGGCGTTACTTTCGCTACCGGCAGAGGAAGGGTGCTCCTCTTCCTCTGCAAGCTGCTGCTCAATCAGCTGGAGGATAGCTTCCTGCATCGCAGCGCTGATATTAAAATTCACGCGGAGCTGACCAGGACCAATCTTATGAACCCGGACCTCATCATCGCTTAAAAGCAAGCCCGAAGCAGTAAGATTAGACGGATTATCCGTTAAAAAGAGATCATATTGTTGACTTGTGATTCTGTCATCCGGCGTGATGCAGGTGGCCCCCCAGCTTTCAAGCTGGCGGGTGACGATACGGCGGACTTCATTGGCCGTCACATCAAGCAGTATCACGACCTCATCGAGCAGATGTTCCCCTGAATCACTCTCCTCTGCGCTGGCGGCCATTTTTAGATGCAGGGAGTAGCGGGTGCCCAGCGACTCGCGCGCTTTGATATTGAGCTGCCCGCCTAGCTTGCGGGTCAGGCGATCGCAGAGCCAGAAGGTGAGGGCATTGGCTTTACCGTAAAGGTCTGCCTGCGTCTCGTTGAGGAACGGGAAGTGCATATTGTCGATTTCGTTCGCCGAAACGCCGTTGCCGGTATCCAGAATACGGAAGGTCAGGCGGTCATCCGCTGATTCATCTTTACTCACTTCCAGGGTGATTTTGCCAATAGGCGTGGTGGTAACCGAGTATCGGATGAGCAGTAAAAGGGTGCGGCGCAGGGCGTCGCGATCGCCGTAGCGTTGCTCATTGGCCGGCAGCGCGTTGTTAATCAGCAGTTGAAGACCTTTACGTTTGATGATGGGCAGGACTTCAGGCACCACTTCATCTATCAATTCCTGAATGGAGAACAGACCCTGTGCGCTCTTCCAGCTATCGCTCTCCAGCAGGTTTGCCAGCTGTATTTCATCGACCAGCTGGACCAGTTCATCCGCATGCTGGGCCAGCTTGCGGCTTTCGGCTATGCCGAGCGCCGCGGCTTCTTCCGCCAGCGTTTGCGCCGGCTGCTTCAGCGCCGTACCGATATGCTGCATAAAAGCAGTGCGGCCCAGCTGGTTTTTCTCATACAGGCGCTGGGCCTGCTTGAGCTTCTTATTCACCAGCACTTCACGGTCCTGATCGCGAATAATAAAGATTTGCGTACGCGGCGAAACCTGACTGCGGAACTGACGGATTTCATACAGTTCATTGTTCACCGTCGCTTGAATCACGCCCTGATGCTGATCGGCCATGTTAATGATGTTTTGCAGGTTCAGATGCGGCAGCAGATGATCGGCAATCGGATTGCTTATCACCGTACGGTTAGCGTCCTGATCGTGCACCAGCAGCCCTAGCGGCAGCAGGGAAACAATCTCTTCGTGAATGGCGCGCTGGGCGCGCAGCTCATTATTGGCTACCAAAGAGACCGCCGTTCCCACGATGCTTTTGCGGCCGCTGTAGTGACGGAAGGTGGTAAATCCGAACAGCGCCAGCGCCAGCAGACCAATGTTCAGCAACAGCGGCAGTAAGATACTCTGCAAGGACTCCAGAATCAGCTCGCTAAAGGGGACCATCCAGACCAGACGCATACCGGTGGTATTAATGGTGGTGAGAATTTCAATCTGCGGGCCGTTAAAGTTAATGCTGACGATGTCGGCGGCTTCTTTATCCGGATTGCTGTTGACGCTTTGCGACGGATCGGGCTCCAGCCGGAAGCTCTCCAGCGACATACTGGGAGGAATGAGATCGTTAATGGGCAGATCGAAGGCGACAACGGTCGCCAGGTGACCGGGCTGGTTGAATGTCGTGCGTAAAGTAAAGTAGTAGCCGTTTTGCCAGGCAAGGTGGCGCAGCGACGAAAAGGTCTCGCGTTCATCTAAGGTGTTGGCCTGAAGCAGCATTTCTGCCCGTCGTGATTCGACGACGCTGCTGATGGTCGACTCTTTGAAGCTGGAAGAGAGATCTTTTAAGGGCAGCGTTGAAACCAGAATCAGGCTGTTATCAAGCCCGTTCAGGTAATACATCGACCAGGGAATCGTCTCGGCGCCCCACAGGATATCGAGATAGTTGGAGATCTTTTGCGTCATTTCCAGCGTTGAGCCGTCATGCGAGCCAAAAATCAGCGCTTCCGTTTTGCGCCGGGGTTTCTCCAGGTAGTAAACATCCTGTTTTAATCGCGTTTCCTGGAGCCCTGTCTCTGAGGCTGAACTGGACGAGGTCGCGGCGATATTGTCATAAATCTGCCAGGTGGCGTAGCGCCAGGTATCGATGCGTTTATGTAAGTCGTAGCTGACATCGACCACCTGGTAGCTTTTGTCTTTTAGCCAGGTGTTAACGGCGCTTTGGATCATGACCCCCATCGTCGCCAGCAGGACGATGACCATGAGAATAAAGAAGCGAGTAATGTTGCCGGGTATCAGGGAAAATTTTTTCGGGGTCATCGTGTGAGAGTACGACTCATCAGTGTGTGTAAACGGACTGTTGCACCAAGTTAACCGGGGGCAGCGCAGATGCTACGAACAGTATAAAGGTTAACGTGCAAAATCCATACATCTGAATACCCTACAATGACTTTTTTGCCTTGAGATTTATCTCAAACCAATAAGGCGTACAAAGATGTACGCCCCGGTGGTTTTTGTACAATTATTTACGGATTCGAGAATGTAAATAGCACTAAATAACAAGAAATTATATAAATGACCCTGGGTTTAGCCGTAAGTTGTTTGATTAATAACCGTTATTTTTTTCGCGGCTAGCAGGGAATAATTAAAGATGTGTAAAGAAGGGTAAAAAAAACCGGATGCGAGGCATCCGGTTGAAATAGGGGTAAACAGACATTCAGAACTGAATGACGGTAATAAATAAAGTTAATGATGATAGCGGGATTAATTTTAGTCCCAGATGAGAATTTTGTTTTACCATTCAGTGCTATAGGTGTGTAACTGTGTAACTCGTTGACGTTTATTGATAATTTTTATTTTTTGATTATTAGTGCTTATTTTTATGAGCTTTTTGTGCGGAAAAAAAGTTCCCTTGCATTTACAAATTGAAACATCTTGTGGGTATTTTGAAACATCTTAGAAGTTTTAGTATCATATTCTTGTTGGATTATTCTGCATTTTGCAGCACAATGAAATAGCCGACTGATTAGAAGGGTAATCAGTAAGCAGTGGCAATAATAAAAGGCATATAACAAACAGAGGGTTAATAACATGAAAGTTAAAGTACTGTCCCTCCTGGTACCGGCACTGCTGGTAGCGGGCGCAGCGAATGCGGCTGAAGTCTATAACAAAGATGGCAACAAATTAGACCTGTACGGTAAAATCGACGGTCTGCACTATTTCTCTGACGACAAAGGCCAAGATGGCGACCAGACCTACATGCGTCTGGGCATCAAAGGCGAAACCCAGATCAATGACCAACTGACCGGTTACGGCCAGTGGGAATACAACGTCCAGGCTAACAACACCGAGAGCTCCAGCGATCAGGCGTGGACTCGTCTGGCGTTTGCGGGTCTGAAATTCGGCGACGCGGGTTCTTTCGACTACGGTCGTAACTACGGCGTTGTTTACGACGTAACTTCCTGGACTGACGTTCTGCCGGAATTCGGCGGCGACACCTACGGTTCTGACAACTTCCTGCAGTCTCGCGCTAACGGCGTGGCAACCTACCGTAACTCTGACTTCTTCGGTCTGGTTGACGGCCTGAACTTTGCTCTGCAGTATCAGGGTAAAAACGGCAGCGTAAGCGGTGAAGGTACTTCCCCGACCAACAACGGTCGTGGCGCTCTGAAACAGAACGGTGACGGCTACGGCACCTCTCTGACCTATGATATCTACGACGGTATCAGCGCTGGTTTCGCGTATTCTCACTCTAAACGTAATGGCGATCAGAATAACCTGTCCAAAGGTCGTGGTGACAATGCTGAAACCTACACCGGTGGCCTGAAATATGACGCCAACAACATCTACCTGGCGACTCAGTACACCCAGACCTATAATGCTACTCGTTTCAGCGGTAGCGGTGATTCTGACTCCATCAGCGGTTTTGCTAACAAAGCGCAGAACTTCGAAGTGGTTGCTCAGTACCAGTTCGACTTCGGTCTGCGTCCGTCCGTGGCTTACCTGCAGTCCAAAGGTAAAGACATCGAAGGTTTCGGCGATCAGGATCTGCTGAAATATGTTGATGTAGGCGCGACCTACTACTTCAACAAAAACATGTCCACCTACGTTGACTACAAAATCAACCTGCTGGACGACAACGAATTTACCCGTCGTGCCGGTATCTCTACCGACGACATCGTTGCTCTGGGCCTGGTTTACCAGTTCTAAGCACGCTGAAGTTTGAAAAAAGGCGCCGATGGCGCCTTTTTTTATGCCCGGTTTAACCTTGCTGGTGTACTCTTTGCGCCTTAGCCAGAGGAAGCCAATTTTATGGATATTACTTTTTTTCGCGCCGCCCTGTTCGGCGCCTGCGTATTACTTTCAGGCTGTGATTCAGCCACTTCTCCCCAGACGCCAAAATCCGCCGCCACCGTGCTGGAGGGTAAAACCATGGGCACATTCTGGCGGGTCAGCGTCATCAACCTTGATGAGGCGAAGGCCGAGGCGCTGCGCCAGAAAGTGCAGGCTCAGCTCGATGCTGACGACCGTCTGCTTTCCACCTGGAAGAACGATTCAGCGTTGATGCGCTTTAACCATTCGCCGGGTACATCGCCGTGGCCGGTCAACGAGGCGATGGCGGATATCGTGACGATGTCGCTGCGAATTGGCGCAAAAACCCATGGCGCAATGGATATCACCGTCGGGCCGCTGGTCAATTTATGGGGCTTTGGCCCGGATAAACAGCCGGTCAAAACGCCGGATCCGCAGCAGATCGCCGCGGCAAAAGCGCGCAGTGGACTACAGCATCTGATGGTGATCAACCAGGCCGGCCAACAGTATCTGCAAAAAGACATTCCGGATCTGTTCGTCGATCTCTCTACCGTAGGTGAAGGCTACGCCGCCGATCATCTGGCGCGCCTGATGGAGCAGGAAGGGATCTCGCGCTATCTGGTCTCGGTGGGCGGCGCGCTGGTGAGCCGGGGGATGAATGCGGAAGGGCAGCCGTGGCGGGTGGCTATCCAGAAGCCGACCGATCGTGAAAACGCGGTGCAGGCGATCGTTGATATCAACGGACATGGCATCAGTACCTCCGGCAGCTACCGCAACTACTATGAGCTTGACGGTAAGCGCATCTCGCACGTTATCGATCCGCAGACCGGGCGACCTATCGATCATAAACTGGTTTCAGTGACCGTTATCGCTCCGACGGCGCTGGAGGCCGACGGCTGGGATACCGGGCTGATGGTGCTGGGGCCGGAAAAAGCGCAGGACGTGGTTCGCGAACAGGGGCTGGCGGTGTATATGATTGTCAAAGAGGGGGACGGGTTTAAAACCTGGATGTCGCCGCAGTTCCGCGCGTTCCTCGTCGGCGAGAAAAATTAAAGCGCAAGATTTCGGGTTTTTGTTAACGGACTTCGGCCCAGACTGCAGATACACTTACAGCAGGAGTCCGTGATGAAACCGATAATGATTGATACCGATGAGCGCCGCTGGCAGGCGGTATGCGAACGTGATGCCCGCGCCGATGGTCAGTTTGTTTTTGCCGTGCTGACCACTGGCGTTTGCTGCCGTCCGACCTGCCGTTCGCGTCGCGCGCTGCGGGAAAATGTTCGCTTTTACCCTGACGTTGCAACCGCGCAGGCGGAAGGTTTTCGCCCGTGCAAACGCTGCCAGCCGGAAAAAAGCGACCCGCAGCAGCAGAAGGTAGAGAAAGTGGCCGCCGCGTGCCGTCTGCTGGAGCAGGAAACGCCGATGACGCTGGAGGCACTGGCGCGCCAGGCCGCGCTCAGTCCCTTTCATTTTCACCGCCTCTTTAAATCCGTCACCGGAATGACCCCTAAAGCCTGGCAACAGGCCTGGCGCGCTCGCCGTTTACGCGAAGCGCTGGGGCAGGGGGCGAAAATTACCGATGCGGCGCTGTCGGCCGGCTTCCCGGACAATAGCAGCTACTATCAGCAGGCAGATGCCGCGCTGGGGATGACCGCCCGCCAGTTTCGCCGCGGCGGCGAGGATCTCGATATTACCTGGGTATGCGGCGATGGTCCGCTGGGACGCTGTCTGGTGGCTGAGAGTGAACGGGGCGTGTGCGCCGTGCTACCGGGAGAGAGCGATGCCTTGCTCTGTGCTGAATTAGCCAGCCTGTTTCCCAATGCGCGGCTGCATCCGGGCGACGAGGCTTTTCGTCAGCGGGTGGCGCAGGTATTTTCCCATCTTGATGACCACCGGCAGCCGTTTTCCCTGCCGTTGGATTTGCGCGGCACGGCTTTTCAGCTTCAGGTCTGGCAGGCGCTGCGTCAGATCCCGGCGGGGGAGACCCGCAGCTATCGCCAGGTCGCGCAAAGTATTGGCCGCCCCCGCGCGGTGAGAGCGGTGGCAAGCGCCTGCGCCGCTAATAAGCTAGCGCTGGTTATTCCCTGCCACCGGGTCGTTCGCGAAGATGGGGCGCTATCCGGCTATCGTTGGGGAACGGCGCGCAAGGCGCTGCTGTTGGCACGAGAAGCGTCATCCGAGGAGAAATAATGTTCGATCTTTTTGCCGATACGCCGCCCTGGCAGGAGCCGTTGGCTCCGGGGGCGATAATTTTGCGCCGCTACGCCCGAGAACGCGCCCCGGCGCTGTTGCAGGCAATCGCCGGGATTGCCGGTCGTTCGCCTTTTCGCCAGATGGTCACCCCCGGTGGTTACACGATGTCGGTAGCGATGACCAACTGCGGCGAGCTGGGCTGGACCACGAACCAGCACGGCTATCTTTATGCTGCCGACGATCCGCTGACCGGCAAGCGCTGGCCGCAAATGCCGCCGCTTTTCCGCGAGCTGGCCGCAGAGGCCGCGGCGGCGGCCGGCTATGCGCGCTTTACCCCGGATGCTTGTCTTATCAACCGCTACCAGCCCGGCGCGAAGCTGTCGCTGCATCAGGATAAAGACGAGCATAACCTGCGGGCGCCGATTGTCTCCGTCTCGCTGGGGCTGCCGGCAATATTTCAGTTCGGCGGGCTGCGGCGTAACGATCCGCTACAGCGGGTGCTGCTGGAGCACGGCGACGTGGTGGTCTGGGGCGGCGAATCGCGGCTTTTTTACCATGGTATTCAGCCGCTCAAAGAGGGCATCCATCCGGAGACCGGCGCCTGTCGTTACAATCTCACTTTCCGCCTGGCGGGTAATAAAGAATAAAAATAAGAATTATTCTTGCTGTCATCGTCGAGCAGTTTAAACTGCTGGCTGTTTTTGCTTGCCCGGATTATGCGTTATGGAACTTCTTCTTCTTGTCTGGCGTCAGTATCGCTGGCCGTTTATCTCCGTCATTGCCCTGAGCCTGCTGAGCGCGGCGCTGGGTATTGGGCTTATCGCCTTTATTAATCTGCGTCTGATTACCCTTGTCGACACTTCCCTGACGGTCCTGCCGGAGTTCCTCGGGCTGCTACTGCTATTGATGGCGGTCACGCTCGGTTCGCAGCTGGCGCTGACCACGCTTGGCCACCATTTTGTCTACCGCCTGCGCGGCGAATTTATTAAGCGCATTCTCGACACGCAAATCGAGAAGATCGAGAAAATCGGCAGCGCGTCGCTGCTGGCCGGGTTAACCAGCGATATCCGTAATATCACCATTGCCTTCGTGCGTCTGCCGGAGCTGGTGCAGGGGATTATTCTCACCTTCGGTTCCGCCGCCTATCTGGCCTGGCTGTCGGGAAAAATGATGCTGGTTACCGCGCTGTGGCTGGCGTTGACCATCTGGGGCGGTTTTATACTGGTATCGCGGGTGTATAAACACATGGCCTCGCTGCGCGAAAGCGAAGATAAGCTGTATCACGATTACCAGACGGTTCTCGAGGGGCGCAAAGAGCTGACCCTCAACCGCGAGCGAGCTGAGTATGTGTTTAACCAGCTCTATCTCCCCGATGCGCAAGAATATCGGCACCATATTGTTCGCGCCGATACTTTCCATCTGAGTGCGGTCAACTGGTCGAATATTATGATGCTGGGCGCGATTGGCCTGGTCTTCTGGATGGCCAACAGCCTGGGCTGGGCCAATACGGCGGTAGCGGCGACCTACTCGTTGACCCTATTATTCCTGCGCACGCCGCTGCTTTCCGCGGTTGGCGCGCTGCCCACTTTGCTCAGCGCGCAGGTGGCGTTCAACAAGCTGAATAAATTTTCGCTCGCGCCGTATCGCGCTGAATTTCCGCAGCCGCAGGCGCATCCCCACTGGCAGACTCTCGAGCTGCGCGATATCACCTTTCATTATCCTGACAACAGCTTTGCGGTCGGGCCGATTAATATGACCCTCAAGCGCGGTGAGCTGGTCTTTCTGATTGGCGGCAACGGTAGCGGGAAATCGACGCTGGCTATGCTGCTGACCGGCTTGTATCAGCCGGTATCCGGACAGATCCTGCTCGATGGTCAGCCGATGGCGGCGGATAAACCGGAAGATTATCGTAAGCTGTTCTCGGCGGTGTTTACCGACGTCTGGCTGTTCGACAGGCTGCTGGGGCCGGAAGGGAAGGCGGCTGACCCGGCGTTGGTGGAGAAGTGGCTGGGTTATCTGCAGATGAACCATAAGTTACGGCTGGATGACGGCAAAATCCTCGACCTGAAGCTGTCAAAAGGGCAGAAAAAGCGCGTGGCGCTGCTGCTGGCGTTAGCAGAAGACAGAGATATCATCATGCTGGATGAATGGGCGGCGGATCAGGACCCCCATTTCCGCCGTGAGTTCTATCAGGTGCTGCTGCCGCTGATGAAGGAGATGGGTAAAACCCTCTTTGCTATTAGCCATGACGATCACTACTTTCAGCACGCCGACAGGCTGCTGGAAATGCGCGGCGGCCAGCTATCGGAGCTGAGCGGAAAAGAGCGCGAGCTGGCGACGCGCGACGCGGTCGCCCGTACCGCCTGATAGCGCAGGCTCATCCCGGAGGCGCCAGCCGACCTCCGGGCTTCCCGCAGGCTGCTGTTTTTTCCGTCGACTGAATTCATAGCGGTTATTATTTCCGCCTCCTCGCGCTATGCTTAAGGCTTCCGGCCTGCTGGTCTGACAGATATTTTTACAAGGATTGCCTGACCGATGTCCGTTTTGCATAAAAAAAGCGCCAGATTGCGTGACGAAGAGCGCGCCCGCCTCATTTGGCTCCTGAGCACCGATAAAGCCGTCACATCTTCGCTGCTGGGAAAATTAACCCTCGCTGAACGTTACGATGACAACACGCTTGCCGACGATCTGGCGGAAGTGGAGATGCTGGTTTCACACCTGCCGCCACCGGACCTTGCCGATGCGCTTGAGGCGCTGCCTTATGATGCGCGCAACGCGCTCTGGCGGCTGGTCGCTGACGATAAGCGCGGTGAAGTGCTGCTGGAGGCATCGGAAAGCGTCTGGGGCGACCTCATCGAGGAGATGAGCGATCACGACCTGCTGTTCGCGCTGCAAAATCTCGATATTGATGAACAGGTCTACCTGCTGCAGCACCTGCCGCGCGATCTGACCGGACGTTTGCTGGCAACCCTGCCTGCGGATAAGCGCGCGCGTATTCGCCAGATGATGCGCTACGCCGACAATACCGTCGGTGCGATCATGGAGTTTGAGGTCATTACCGTTCGTCCGGAAGCCACTCTCGCGGCGGTACAGCGCTATCTGCGGCGATTAGGGAAAATGCCGGAGAACACCGACAAACTGTTTGTGACCACCCGCAATAAGCTGCTGCTCGGCGAACTCGAGCTACAAACCATTCTGCTTAACGATGCGCAGAAGCGGGTGGGGGAAGTGATGGAAGGCGATCCAGTGACCTTCCAGCCGCACGAGGACGCGGAAAAAGTGGCGCGTACTTTTGAACGTGATGACTTACTTAGCGCCGCGGTGATTGATGCCGACGGCAAGCTGATGGGGCGTTTAACCATCGACGAGATCGTCGACGTGGTCTATGAAGAGACGGACAACGATTTACGCCGGATGGGCGGCCTGAGCAACGATGACGACGTTTTTGCCCCGGTCAGCAAGGCGGTGAAGACCCGCTGGGCCTGGCTGGCGGTGAATCTGTGCACCGCGTTTATCGCCTCCCGCGTTATCGACGGTTTCGAACACACTATCTCCCAACTGGTGGCGCTGGCGTCGCTGATGCCGATTGTTGCCGGGATCGGCGGCAACACCGGCAATCAGACGATCACCATGATCGTGCGGGCGATGGCGTTACAGCATATTCAGCCGGGAAGCTTTTCGTTCCTGATCCTGCGCGAGATGGGCGTCGCGCTGATCAATGGGATCGTCTGGGGCGGGATTATGGGGGCGATTACCTGGTGGCTGTATGACGATCCGCAGCTTGGCGGCGTAATGACCCTGGCGATGATGCTCAACCTGCTGATGGCGGCGATGATGGGCGTGATTATCCCGATGGTGATGGTTAAGCTGGGTCGCGATCCGGCGGTCGGCTCCAGCGTGATGATTACCGCGATTACCGACACCGGCGGATTCTTTATTTTTCTTGGGCTGGCGACGATTTTTCTGATGTAGCCTGCGCTTGATTACGCAGGCGGCGAGGGATCAGCGCCATTGAAACCAGGCCTGCCAGGACGCCAATGGCCAGATTGCTGGTGCTGACGGTCGCGCCGACGGTAACCAGCATCACCAGCGTTTCCGGCCACGGGTTGCGCGCCAACTCCGCCGGACGAACGCTGTGCCAGCTAAAGGTTTTTACCGCCACAATCACCATCACGCCGGCGAGAACGGCCATCGGGATTTTCGCCATCACTTCGCTGAGCGCGGTCACCAGCAGGAGCAGCACCAGGCCTGCGACAATGGTCGAGACGCGGCTACGTGCTTTGCCCATTTCAACGTTAACGATAGTCTGACCGATCATTGCGCATCCGGCGATGCCGCCATAAAACCCGGCGAGGATATTGGCGATGCCCAGACCAGCGCTCTCGCGCGCTTTACTGGAAGGGGTATGGGTCAAATCATCGACCAGCTTCGCCGTGAGAAGCGACTCCATCAGGCCGACAAAAGCGATGCTCAGCGCGCAGGGCCAGATAATGCTCAGCGTGGTTAAGTCCAGAGGCACCATCAGGCTGGTGAATCCCGGCAGTCCGCCGCTCATGGAGCCTTCGTCGCCGACGGTCGGCAGCAGCTGGTCGCTGAAAACGGTAAACAGGGTCAACAGAACGATAGCGATCAGCGGAGAAGGGATCGCCTTAATAAAGCGCGGCGCCCACAGCACAATCAGCAGCGTTAACACGAACAGGCCGATAATCAGCGGCTGCTTGCTCCAGAAATGCGGTACCTGAGCAAAAAAGATGAGAATACCCAGCGCGTTAACAAAACCGGTCATCACCGCCTGCGGGATAAAGCGCATCAGGCGCGCCATGCCACAAACGGCAAACAAAATTTGAATAACCCCCGCCAGAACGACCGCCGGCAGAATGTAGCCGACGCCGTATTGATGCACCATTGGACCGATAACCAGCGCCACCGACCCGGCGGCCGCGGTGACCATCGCAGGCCGTCCGCCCAGGAGCGACATCGCCAGGCACAGCACCACGGAGGCAATCAGGCTAACTTTCGGATCGACCCCAGCGATGACGGAGAAGGAGATGACTTCGGGGATCAGGGCCAGTGCGGTGAGCACGCCAGCCAACGTTTCACGCGTCAGCAGCGCGGGCGAACGCAGTATCTGGCCTAATGCGCCAGCGTTACCGGAGGTAGCGGAATCAGAAACTGGAGGCATAAAAAAAGTTCGCAGATTTTAAAAATTTGGCGGCAGGACCGATCGCTACTTACGTGCGGTCGGTCACAAAACCGAGGATAATAGCGCGTAAGCGCCGCTGACACCAGTACAAAATGTGATTTGTGATACACATTTATTAAACATTTTTATAACAGATCTCAAAACTCAACTTAAAATTTAAACAATATTTAAATTTTTTTTCTTCAGTGTTACCTTTGAAGCCGAGAATCGTTTCACCTGCGCTAAATAAAAAAGCGAGTAAAGTAAGGCTCAAATCCGATGAAGAAAAAGATGGCCGTACCCAGCTCACAGGCGGTTGGTTCCAATAACACTCGGACCAACACCCGCCATGAGCAAGAGACGGATGTATTGTTGATTGGCGGCGGCATCATGAGCGCCACGTTGGGAACCTGGCTGCAGGAACTGGAGCCGGACTGGTCTATTACCATGGTCGAGCAGATGTCCAGCGTCGCGGAAGAGAGCTCGAACGGATGGAACAACGCGGGCACCGGCCACGCGGCGCTGATGGAGCTGAACTATACGCCGCAAACCGCTAACGGTATCAATATCGATAAAGCGGTCGGTATCAACGAATCTTTCCAGATTTCTCGTCAATTTTGGGCCCACCAGGTGACCCGGGGCATTCTGAAAAAGCCGAAATCCTTTATTAACAGCGTGCCGCACATGAGCTTCGTGTGGGGCGAAGACAACGTTAACTTCCTGCGCGCCCGCTATGCGGCTTTACAACAAAGCGAGCTGTTCCGCGGTATCCGCTACTCCGAAGATCATCAACAAATTAAAGAGTGGGCTCCGCTGGTAATGGAAGGACGCGATCCGCAGCAGAAGGTGGCCGCAACCCGCTCGGAAGTCGGCACCGACGTGAACTACGGTGAAATCACCCGTCAGCTGATCGCCGGGCTGCAAACCCATGACAATTTCTCGCTTCAGCTGGGTACCGTGGTACGCCGCTTTAAGCGCAATGCCGATAAGAGCTGGAGCGTCACGCTGGCGGATGCGAACAATCGCCACCAGAAACGGGTTATCAAGGCTAAGTTTATCTTTATCGGCGCCGGCGGCGCCGCGCTGACCCTGCTGCAGGAAACCGGTATTCCGCAGGCGAAGGAGTACGCGGGCTTCCCGGTCGGCGGGCAGTTCCTGGTCTGTGAGAACCCGGAAGTGGTTAACCACCATCTGGCTAAAGTCTATGGCCAGGCGGAAGTGGGTGCGCCGCCGATGTCGGTTCCGCACATCGATACCCGTATTATCGATGGCAAACGCGTGGTGCTGTTTGGGCCGTTCGCTACCTTCTCAACCCGCTTCCTGAAAAATGGTTCGCTTTGGGATCTGCTGGCTTCCACCAACACATCAAACATCATGCCGATGCTCAACGTCGGGCTGGATAACTTCGATCTGGTAAAATATCTGATTAGCCAGGTGCTGCAAAAGGACAAAGATCGTCACGCAGCGCTGTGCGAGTACTACCCGGAAGCGCGCAAAGAAGACTGGCGCTTATGGCAGGCCGGCCAGCGCGTGCAGATTATCAAGCGTGATGAGAAGAAGGGCGGCGTTCTGCGTCTGGGTACCGAAGTCGTCAGCGATGATGAAGGTACCGTTGCCGCGCTGCTGGGCGCCTCGCCGGGGGCTTCCACCGCCGCGCCAATCATGCTGCAGCTGATGGAGAAAGTGTTCAAAGAGAAGATCAACTCCGCGGACTGGCAGGCGAAACTGAAAGCGATTATACCGAGCTACGGTACGCGTCTGGATGGCAACGCGGCGGAAATTGAAAGGGCGCTGGCGTGGACCAGCGAAGTGCTGGAACTGCACTATGAGCCGCTTACCGCTGCTGATGATGTGCCGCAGGCGACGCTGAAGCCGCTGCCTGAAGGCAAACCTATCGCGGATATCGCGCTGTAAATGCTTTCCGGCGGCTCAGGCCGCCGGAATCTGTCTTAGCCATTAACGCTCAACGGCAGCGCCGATGGTTTCGTCCGCTCGCCAGATACGATATTTCACGTCGATATTAGCCGGGGTATAAACCACGATAGGTAACCTGCTGTTGTAACGCAGCATGCCCGCATCGCCCAGGCCAGCCATCACAAACTGCTTCTCTTTTTTACCGTCCGGGCAGGCCATCATGGTTGAGACGGGTGACGTCACTTTATCAAACACGTAGTAGTCGTAGCCCCAGCCTTCCAGGGTTCTGCTTTCCAGCTGGCCGCCAAGCCGGTGGCGATTGCAGTCGACTTCCAGCGTCTGGCCAATTAACAGCTCTACTTTTAATGCGGACTCATCCTGCTGCTGCGGCAGCTGAATCACCTGACGCTTCATCCCTTGTTCCGCCTTAGGATACGGAGCGATTTTTTCCAGCGGCTGCTCAGCTGCAACGGCGCTCGCGGAAACGCAGGCAATGGCCAGCAGGGAGGCGGCAAACGTAGTGATTTTTTTCACGTGAGTAATCCTTTGTTATCAATCATAAACAGCACAATGTTAGCATTAGTTTGCGTTATGAGTAGTGGTGTTTACCAAAGTTTTCATAGTTTCTAGTTATAAGTTCTGCTATTGCGGTAGGGGGCAGTTATTCATCACCTGCGGCAGCCCGCGTTTTTCCGCTACCGCCTATTATTGAATAGGTGAATTTTTAAAATGATTATGATCAATAAAAGAATTAATTTACATATGAGATTATTTCATTCGTTATATTTATCTTCCGTCATTTAGAATGATTCATAAGGGAAATTAATTGAAAGGGAATTGTTCATTTAAATAATTGATATGAGTGATGGTAGATGAAAGTGAAAAAGGTTTTACTGGTTGCGTCGCTGGCGGTTTCTTCGCTATTGGCAGGTTGTACTTCCGAGTCACAGCGTTTGGCGAACTGCGAGGCGAGGGGGATTTCCCGCGATACCTGCTACTTAGCGGAGCAAAATCGTCAGGCCTCGATGAATGCAGCTTATGAGAAGCAGGCGTTAGAAAACGCCGCCGCTGCCGTTCAGCATAGTCAGAGCGCGAAGGTGAAAACCCGGCACTTTAACGGCATGGAGATTAAAGGCACCAGTACCGGCTTAAGTATTGATGGTAAAGCGGCGGCGGTGATTGAGAAAAATAAAGACGCGACCGTTTACCAGCAGGGGCTTTACAACTTTATCGTTTACGCCAACGGCAAAATAGCCGTCACTCAGGACGGCGTGTTTAAAGGCTACGCCAAATAAAAGCGCCGATCGGGGGGATAGGCTCCCCCTGTATACCTGCGCGGTCCAAAAGGAACGCGTTACTCCTCGTGATTTTTACCCTCTTCTAAGAAATCCTCATCAAGCTCGTCGATATTTCCGGCGTGATCGCGTCCGGACAGCAGGTTCCAGCAGGCGATAAACAGGGCGGCGATCAGCGGGCCGATAACAAAGCCGTTGATGCCGTAGATTTCCATACCGCCGATGGTGGTGATCAGGATCAGGTAGTCCGGCATTTTGGTATCTTTGCCAACCAGTAGAGGGCGAAGAATATTATCGACCAGGCCGACGATGATCACAAAAAAGCCAACGATAAACGCCCCCTGCCATAGCTGACCGGTCGCGAAGAGATAGACTGCCGCAGGAACCCAGATGATCGCCGAGCCCACCGCCGGAATCAGCGACAGAAACGCCATCAGCGCGCCCCACAGGATGCTGCCATCAAGACCCACGATCCAGAACGCCAGTCCGCCAAGCGCGCCCTGCGCGAGGGCGACCGCTACGGTACCTTTGACGGTTGCCCTGGCGACGGCGGCAAATTTGGCGAAAAGATGCTGCTTCACGTGATTCGATAGCGGCAGGGATTCAAGGATCAGCCTGACCAGGTACGGACCATCTTTGAGCAGGAAAAACAGCAGATAAAGCATGATGCCGAAGCTAATGGTAAAACCAAAGGTGCCTTTACCAATCAGGAATGCGCTACCGGCCAGGTACTGGCCTCCTTTAAGCGCAACGTCCGAAAGCTGGCGCTGAATTTGTTCCGCGCTATCAAGGTCATGCTCTGAGAGGAAGCTCCTGGCCCATTCCGGCAGGTGCGCAAACAGGCTGGCTACCACGGTCGGGAACTGGGTATCGTTATGCTGCAGTTTGGTGTAAACCACGTTTAGCTCGAAGGCCAGCGACGAGAGAATGATCGCCAGCGGGGTAAACACGATCAGACAGATAATCACTATCGTCAGAAACGCCGCCAGGCCGTTGCGCTCGCCGATCCGATCGCGCAGTTTGTTCTTCACCGGGTGGAAGATGACCGCCAGAATTGCTGCCCATAAAATGGCTGAATAATAGGGGGAGAGAACGTCGAAAAAAGCAAGGGTGACGATCAGCACGATCAGGATGAAAAATCCCTTCGTAAGTCCATTAACTCTCATGTGAATCCTTCAGAAAAATGACGTGTACCATCAAATAATAGAAGCTTTTCCATGATTTACAATCAAAGTGACTGGTTCGTTTTGCTGAGAACAGGGAGGAAATATGACATTAAAAAACCCGCAGTCTCTGTAAGAGTGCGGGTTCTTAAGGGGTTACCGATTTAATCGGTGAATAATTTGGTCGGCACGAGAGGATTTGAACCTCCGACCCCCGACACCCCATGACGGTGCGCTACCAGGCTGCGCTACGTGCCGAAGTGCCGTTGTGATTAAGCACGACGGTGACTTTCGGCGTGGTAATGGCCAGCGTATCGCTATTCGCTGCGGTGACCCAGGCTCGGCGACGGGCGGCGCTAAACAGGTCTTCACCTTGCGAATACTCGTTTGCTGGGGTGGAGACGTGGAGCAAACGCTGCATCAGCGTCGTCATCACGTCTTTGTTATCCGTCAGCGTCGCGATCTCCTGCGCCGGCGTGCCTGGCCAATGGATCACCAGGGGAACCTGCAGCTGCTCGCGCGACCAGCCAAACTGCTCATGCTGCGGGTTCAGCGGCATTCCGCGGCCCGCCGTCACGATCACCACCGTGTTGTCCAGCTTGCCCGCTTCGCGCAGCGCGTTCAGCACACGACCAATTTGCGTATCGACCGCACCGGCAGCGCTGCTGTAGCGACGGACAAAGTTTTGCTGCTGCCCGTCGTCAAGGGTGGTGCCGTTGAGCGAAACCCATGAGAACCAGCGGTTTTCATCCTGGGCGTAGCGGTCCAGCCAGTTAATCCACTGGTTGGCCGTCTGCTCATCGCTTTGCGCTTTCGCGGCTGGCAGTGAAAAATCGGACAGCAGCGCCTGGCGGTAAAGTGGGCTGCTAAAGCCGTCGGACGAGAACAGGCCCAGCTGATAGCCCTGTTGGTTCAGCGAAGTAATCAGCGCCGCGGGAATACGCGCGGAGAGGACGCCGTCCATATAGCTCGGCGAAATACCGTAGAACAGGCCAAACATGCCGCTGTCAGCGGTATTACCGGAGCTCATATGCTGGGTAAAGTTAACGTTCTCTTTCGCGAACCCGGCCAGCGCCGGCATGTTTTTCTCAAAGCGCGAATAATTAAGATTATCAACGGTAATCAGCAGCACGTTATAGCCGGTACCGAGATCGCGATAACGCAGATCGCTCAGCGGGTATTGTACCGACACGGCTTCCGGCGCGCCTTGCTCCACCAGGCGGCGCTGGTAGTCCTGCGCGTCGAGCAGGCCGTGTTTTTCCAGAAAACGGCGCGCCGTCATCGGATAGGAAAGCGGCAGGTTGGCCCGCTGCATGGTTATCGGGCGATAGAAATTGGCGTCCGCCCAGATATAGACCAGGTGGCTACTGATAAAAGAAATAAAGAAGAACCAGGCAACGGGACGCGCATAGTGGCGGCGACGCGTCAGGCTGCGCAGCTTCTGCCAGCTCCAGGTCGCAAACAGCATCTCCAGCAGAAAAATGATCGGCACGCTGATAAACATCAGCTGCCAGTCGCGCGCCATCTCGTTCTGATCGGGGTTAATCACCAGTTCCCAGACAAAGGGATTAAGATGCAGGTGGAAACGGGTGAAAACTTCGCTGTCGATCAGCAGCAGCGTCATGCCCACGGTCGCCAGAACAACCGAGATAAAGCGCATTAAGCGCTGGGATATGACGACAAACGTCAGCGGAAAGAGGATCAGCACATAGCTGGTAAAGACCAGAAAGCTGAAGTGACCAACGAGGCTGACGTACGAAAAAAGACGTCCGGCAAGCGTCGTTGGCCAGTCGGCGACAAACAGATAGCGACTGCCGAGCACCATAGCCAACAACATGTTGAAAAGGGCGAACCAGTGTCCCCAGCTGACCATCTGGGAGACTTTTTCTCGGTAGGGCTGACGAAGAGTCACCATATACTGTTGTTCGTTATCCTTAGTGCGCCGGATCGTCGTTGATAGACGACTGCAGCGCCTGGGCAAAAGAACGGGCGATGGCCTGACGCTGCGCCGGCGCGACGCTACTATTGATCAGGTTAGTCACCATATTGCCCAGTACCATCAGTGACAGGTCAACGGGCGCTTTATGTGTTTCCAGAACGCTCGTCAGCTCGCTGAGCAGCTGTTCGACGTGTTCATCGCTATAGCGGGATAATTGCGGCATAAACTCAAAATCTGTTTGTTCGTGAAAGGGCAACATATTACCGTAGCAGCAGCTTTTTTTCCGCATTTTTTCGCCGCGACGCAAAAGCGCGCGGCTTCGCTCGCAAAGAGTCACGCGGCGGTTGCGTCGTCGCCCCGCCGGTGGTTGAATACCGCCCGGTCTAAAAGGAGAGTTTAACATGAGTCTGGATATCGACCAGATTGCCCTGCATCAGTTAATCAAACGTGATGAACAAAATCTGGAGCTGGTGCTGCGCGAGTCACTGCTGGAGCCGACGGCGACGGTGGTGGAGATGATGGCCGAACTGCATCGTGTCTACAGCGCGAAAAATAAAGCCTACGGCCTGTTTAATGAAGAGAGCGAGCTGGCGCAGGCGCTGCGCGGGCAGCGTAAGGGCGAAGAAGCGTTCCTGCCGTTCAGCCGCGCCGCTACCGGTCGCCTGCGCGACGAACTGGCAAAATATCCCTTTGCTGAAGGCGGAATCGTGCTGTTTTGCCAGTATCGCTATCTGGCGGTGGAATATCTGATGGTGGCGGTGCTGAACAATTTAAGCAGCATGCGCGTCAATGAAGAGCTGGATATCAGCTCCACCCATTATCTGGATATCAATCACGCGGATATCGTCGCCCGTATTGATTTAACCGAATGGGAAACCAACCCGGAGTCAACGCGCTATCTGACCTTCCTGAAAGGCCGGGTAGGGCGCAAGGTGGCGGATTTCTTTATGGATTTCCTCGGCGCCAGCGAAGGGCTGAACGCGAAAGCGCAGAACCGCGGCCTGCTGCAGGCGCTGGATGATTTCGCCGCCGATGCGCAGCTGGATAAATCTGAGCGTCAAAACGTGCGCCAGCAGGTATACAGCTACTGCAATGAACAGCTGCAGGCCGGTGAGGAAATCGAGCTGGAGTCGCTGTCAAAAGAGCTGGCGGGCGTCAGCGAGAAGACGTTTCAGGAATTTACCGCCGAACAGGGCTACGAGCTGGAAGAGAGCTTCCCGGCGGATCGCAGCACTTTGCGTCAGTTAACCAAGTTTGCCGGCAGCGGCGGCGGGTTAACCATTAACTTTGACGCGATGCTGCTGGGCGAGAGGGTATTCTGGGATCCGGCCACGGATACCTTAACCATTAAAGGCACGCCGCCTAACCTGCGCGATCAGCTGCAGCGCCGCACCTCGGGCGGGAATTAAAACGCAAAATCCCGACGCCGGGTCGGGATTTTTTTAGCCTTGGGCCTGAGCTATCCGGCGCAGACGATCTCTACGCCATCGATGGCTAACTGCTGGCGCAGCGTCTCGTCTAACGTCGTATCCACGATCAGCGTACTGACCAGACCCAGCCCGCCGATAGCAAAAGCCGACGCGGAGTTCAGCTTCTCTTGTGACGCCATCACCACCGTTTCGGCAGCCCGCGTCGCCAGCGCGCGCTTGATCCCCGCTTCTTCATAATCGCCGGTGGTGAATCCCGCCCGTGGGTGAACGCCGGTGACGCCCATAAAAAACAGATCGGCATTGATGCGGGAAATACTTTCCAGGGCTGCGGACCCGACGCTGACCACCGAATGTTTAAACAACCGGCCGCCAATCAAAATCACCTCGATCAACGGTTTATCCACCAGCGCGACGGCGATCCCCGGACTGTGGGTGACCACCGTACACGCGAGGGTAGCCGGCAGCAGGCGCACCATCTCTCCGGTGGTGGTGCCGCCGTCGATAATCACCACCTGGCCGGGTTGAATGAGCTCTACCGCGCGCTGGGCAATGGTCTGCTTTGAGGCCATTTGCACGCTCTTTCTTGTTTCAATGGGCGCGATGGCTTCGGAAACCGGCAGCGCGCCGCCGTGGACGCGCTGCAGTTTGCCTTCCGCGGCCAGCTCCCGCAGATCCCGGCGAATGGAGTCTTCTGAGACGCTAAAGCGCTGGCTGAGATCCCCTGACATCACCTGTTTTTCCTCGGCGAGGATCTGCAAAATTTGCTGTTTTCTCTGGCTGGCGAGCATCAAAACACCTTCATGATTGATCTTGTTTGTGCACGATTATGCATGTTATGTTGCTCTCTGTCACCTAAAAGGGGAAAAACATGCACGCTGACGCACCGCGCGTTCGCCATATCCGCGAAACGCTGTTATCGGACAACTGGTATACGCTCAAGAAATATACTTTCGAACTATTGCGCCGGGACGGACGCTGGCAGGAGCAGAGTCGGGAAGCTTACGACCGCGGCAACGGCGCGGTGATTTTACTCTACAACCGCGAAAAGCAAACGGTAGTGCTGGTTCGCCAGTTTCGCTTTCCGGTGTGGATTAACGGTCATGATGGATTTTTGATCGAAGCCGCCGCCGGACTGCTGGATAACGCTTCGCCGGAGGCGCGCATCGTTGCCGAAGCCGAAGAGGAGACCGGTTTTCGCGTCACGCGGATTGAGCCGGTATTCACCGCTTACATGAGCCCCGGTTCGGTGACGGAGAAGCTTTACTTTTTCATCGCCGAATACTCTGCCGACGATCGGCGCGGCGACGGTGGCGGCCTGGCGACGGAAGGGGAAGATATCGAGGTGCTGGAGTGGCCGCTGGAAAAAGCGCTGCGGGCTATTGGCGAAGGGGAAATCGTCGATGCGAAAACGATTATGCTGCTGCAGCATCTGGCGCTGAATGCGGCAACGCTGTTAGCCTGATAAACAAAACGCCCCGAACCTTGCGGAGCGGGGCGTTTGCCATACAACTTTCAGTCGGCGATTAAGCGCGAACGAAGTCGATGTGAGTCAGCTTCGGCTTGAACGGGTGGCGCTGAACAGCCTGAGCTTTAACTTTCTCTTCTTTGCCATCAACAACGAGGGTCAGAACTTCGTTGTAGAACTCAGCGTTGTTCTGCATGTTCCACACTTTGTCGTGATCCAGTTCGATTGCTACTGGCGCAGCTTCGCCGCCATAGATGATGGCCGGGAATTTGTTAGCTGCACGCAGGCGGCGGCTCGCACCCTTACCCTGCTCTTTACGTAATTCTGCATTGATAGTAAACATTGATGTCTCTCTATATATAAATCCTGCTACAGGCGACCCAGCAGCAGGCAGATTATCTGCTTTGCGAATGCAAAAGCGGGCGGCATTATAGCTGCCATACGTTTTTGCGGCAACCAAAACCTCAGGCGCGCGGAGGATTAGCGCAATTCATTGGCCCGGCGAAATCGGCCCTGATAATCAAATACTTTCTCCCGCACCTGCCAGTATTGCCCCTTCATGCGCGCCACGACAAAGTCCGGATGGCGCAGCAGCGCCTGCTGGGCGATGATATCGGCGGGCGTTATCCAGCGCAGCGTCACGCCCGGCGTTCGGGTGTGCGGGCGGATAAAGAGCTGCTCAAAGGCGGTGCGCTGGGCGGGGGTATGCAGGCGGAAGCGCTCGCTGACGTCCGCGCCATCTTCATCGTAATAGGTGATTTTCAGCCAGCTGCCTTTATCATCCGCGCCGTGCTGCAGATCCATTCCGCTACAGCGCAGCACCAGCGCGTCTTTTAGCTTCAGCGCGGCTTTCAGCATGTCATCGGGGTCGACCAGAATGGTATCGCACTCGCGGCAGCGGCGGGCGGCGATATCGTTTTCCGCGTTGCACTGCGGGCAGTTTTTGAAGCGAAAGCGAAAATCACACTGCTCGCGATGGCCTTCGTCATCTTCAAACCAGCCCTGGCAGCGGCGGCCAAAGTGTTCAATCAGCGTGCCGTCGGCGGTGGTTTTCCCCCAGAACGTATTGGCGAAACCGCATGCCGGGCAAAACACCTGGACCGGCACGTTGTCGCTTTTTCCTTTCGGCGTCCCCACTTCCGGAGCATAGAGATCGTGCGGATTCCCGGCGTAATCAAGGATCAGGCAGTCGGTTTTACCCGGCGCCAGGCGCAGGCCGCGGCCGACGATCTGTTGGTAAAGACTCACCGACTCGGTCGGGCGCAGGATGGCGATCAGATCGACATGCGGCGCATCAAATCCGGTGGTCAGTACCGCGACGTTGACCAGATAGCGATACTGCTGGGCTTTAAACGCTTCAATGATGCGATCGCGCTCCGGCCCCGGCGTTTCACCGGTAATTAAAGCCGCTTCGCCCTGCGGAAGTAACCCGGTCACTTCACGGGCATGTTCAACGGTGGCGGCGAAAATCATCACCCCTTTACGCGTTTGAGCGAACTCGACGATTTGGCTAACGATATGCGGCGTGACGCGCTGCTGTTTTTTCAGCTCATGGTTCAGGTCGGCCTCGCTGAACAGGCCATTGCTTTGCGCCTGGAGACGGCTGAAGTCATACTGAACCACCGGCATATCCAGCCGCTCCGGCGGCGTCAGGTAGCCGTTCTTAATCATATAGCGCAGCGGCAGCTCGTAGATGCAGTCGCGAAACAGCGCGTTTTCATCGCCGCGCACCATACCGTGGTAGTGGAACTGGTAAATCCATCCCTTACCGAGGCGAAAAGGCGTGGCGGTCAGCCCCAGCAGGCGCAGATGCGGATTGACCTGCTGAAGGTGGCTGATGATCTGCTGGTACTGGCTGTCATCATCGTCGCTGATGCGGTGGCACTCGTCGACAATCAGCAGCGAAAACTCCCCCTGAAACTGGTCAAGGTTGCGGGCGACCGACTGCACGCTGCCAAAGACCACTTTACCGTGGCTCTCTTTGCGCTTAAGGCCCGCGGCGAAAATATCCGCCTCCAGGCCGAGCGCGCAATACTTGGCGTGGTTCTGCGCCACCAGCTCTTTAACGTGCGCCAGCACCAGTACCCGACCGCGCGCCAGGCGCGCCAGTTCGGCGATGACCAGGCTTTTACCTGCGCCGGTCGGCAGGACAATCGCGGCGGGTTCATGGTGGCGGCGAAACCAGGCGAGCGTGGCGTCGACCGCTTCTTTTTGGTAGGGACGTAGTGTAAAGGTCATGAATTTATAGCGGTTAATTAACTCGCGAATAGTATGCCACGAATCTTTTCCCTTGAGTGGTGTTAATAGCTCGTTATACTACCTATGAAATTCTTCTTTTTCGGGCGCGTTGCCCGCTCCAGCACTCTTACAGGCTAAAAAAATCTCATGCGACTTGATAAGTTTATCGCTCAGCAACTTGGCGTTAGCCGGGCTATTGCCGGGCGTGAAATCCGCGGCAGCCGCGTTACCGTGGACGGCGACATTGTAAAAGACACTTCCTTCAAGCTTCTGCCGGAGCACGACGTCGAGTACGACGGCAATACGCTGGTTCAGCAGAACGGCCCGCGCTACTTTATGCTTAACAAGCCGCAGGGTTACGTGTGTTCCACCGACGATCCGGATCATCCGACGGTGCTTTATTTCCTCGACGTGCCGGTGGCGCACAAGCTGCATGCTGCGGGTCGCCTGGATATCGACACGACCGGGCTGGTGCTGATGACCGACGACGGTCAGTGGTCTCACCGCATTACTTCTCCTCGCCATCATTGTGAAAAAACCTATCTGGTGACGCTGGAAAACCCGGTTGATGAGACGACCGCCGAGCAGTTTGCCAAAGGCGTTCAGCTGCATAATGAGAAAGAGCTGACCAAACCGGCGGTGCTGGAAGTCGTGACCCCGACCGAGGTCCGCCTGACCATTAGCGAAGGGCGCTATCATCAGGTTAAGCGAATGTTTGCCGCGGTGGGTAACCATGTAGTGGGCCTGCATCGCGAACGTATTGGCGACATTGCGCTTGATGCGGCGCTGGCGCCCGGTGAGTATCGTCCGCTGACGGAAGCTGAAATTGCCAGCGTCGGCGGCCAACATGCGCGGAGTAAAACGTGACGGCAAAGCAGAATTCTTCATTAGGGATTGTGTTTATTCTTGGCCTGCTGGCGATGTTAATGCCGCTGTCGATTGATATGTATCTTCCGGCGCTGCCGGTGATCGCGGCGCAGTTTAACGTGCCGGACGGCAGCGCGCAGATGACGCTGAGCACCTATATTCTGGGCTTTGCCCTCGGCCAGCTCTTGTATGGCCCGATGGCGGACAGCTTAGGGCGTAAGCCAGTTATTCTTGGCGGTACGCTGGTTTTTGCCGCGGCGGCGGTGGCCTGCGCGCTGTCGCAGACTATCGATATGCTGATTACCATGCGCTTTTTCCACGGTCTGGCGGCCGCGGCGGCGAGCGTGGTGATTAACGCCCTGATGCGCGATATCTATCCCAAAGAAGAGTTCTCGCGGATGATGTCGTTCGTCATGCTGGTGACGACCGTCGCGCCGCTGGTGGCGCCGATGGTCGGCGGCGCTGTGCTGGTGTGGTTTAGCTGGCATGCGATCTTCTGGATCCTCGCGCTGGCTGCACTCTTAGCCTCGGCGATGATCGCGTTCTTTATTAGCGAGACCCTGCCGCCGGAACGCCGGCAGAAGTTTCACATTCGTACTACGTTAGGCAACTTCGCGACCCTGTTTCGCCATAAGCGAGTGCTCAGCTATATGCTGGCAAGCGGCTTTAGCTTCGCCGGGATGTTCTCGTTTCTGAGCGCCGGCCCGTTTGTGTATATCAATATTAACCACGTTTCCCCGCAGCACTTTGGCTACTATTTTGCGCTGAACGTCGTCTTCCTGTTTGTCATGACCATGATCAACAGCCGGTTTGTGCGGCGGGTTGGGGCGCTGAATATGTTCCGCGCCGGGCTGTGGATCCAGTTTGCCATGGCGGTATGGATGGTGGTGTGCGCGCTGTTTGACGTGGGTTTTTGGGCGCTGGTGTTTGGCGTAGCGGCGTTCATCGGCTGCGTTTCGATGGTCTCTTCCAACGCGATGGCGGTGATTCTCGATGAGTTTCCGCATATGGCGGGGACCGCTTCCTCGCTGGCAGGCACTTTCCGTTTCGGCATTGGCGCCATTGTCGGCGCGCTGCTATCGATGGCAACGTTTACCACCGCCTGGCCAATGCTGATTTCCATCGCCTTCTGCGCCAGCAGCTCCATTCTCTTTTATCTCTACGCCAGCCGACGGCGCAAAGCCGCGCGCTAAGCGACTTTCAGGGGGCGATATCGCCCCTTTTTTTGATGCATATCAACCGAAGCCGGCTTCTCAGTTCAGTAATTTGTTTATTTTATGTAAAATCAAATCGCTCTAAAAGTCGCATGATTGCGATAAAAAAGTTGTTTTAGATCACAGAAACGGGTACATATAGCCCGAAGATGTTCCACCTGCACAATTATAAACTTTTACATTACAAACCAATAACACGGCTATGCCACTGGTGTAAGCGTTTTCTGTGCAGGATTAGGACTAGTTGTCAATAATGTGTTAGTATTGATGTAAAATTATTGTGAAGTATTTTGCTTCCGGGGTAAACACGTGAATACACTGCAACTCTCTATCGTACACCGTCTGCCGCAGAGCTATCGCTGGCTGGCCGGTTTTGCAGGTTCAAGAGTTGAACCGATTCCGCAAAACGGCTCGCAGAGTGAAAACAGCCTCGTGGCGTTGAAACTACTCAGCCCCGATGGCGAAAGCGCGTGGCCGGTCATGCATAAACTCAGCCAGGCCCTTAGCGACATCGAGGTCGACAGTTCTGTCGTGGAATGCGAAGGGGAACCGTGCCTGTTTGTTAACCGTCAGGACGAATTTGCCGCGACCTGTCGCCTGAAAAATTTCGGCGTGGCGATTGCTGAACCCTTCTCCGGCAACAACCCCTTCTGACCGTCAGCTCAACGCCAGCAGCTGACGGGTATACTCCTGCTGCGGAGCGGTAAATACGCGCTCGCACTCACCCTGCTCGACGACTTCTCCCTGCCGCAGCACCATCACCTGATGACACAGCGCCCGTACGACGCGTAAATCATGGCTGATAAAAATATAGGCCAGCTGATGCTTTTGCTGTAACGCCTTCAGCAGCGCGAGGATTTGCGCCTGCACGGTTTTATCCAGCGATGAGGTGGGCTCATCCAGCACAATAAGCTGCGGTTTGACGACCAGCGCCCTGGCGATAGCGATGCGCTGACGCTGGCCGCCGGAGAAGGCGGCAGGGTAGCGATGCCGGGATTGCGGATCGAGACCTACCTCCTGCATCGCCTGAATCACCGCCTGTTCCCGTTCGGCGGGCGTGAGCGTCGGCTGATGAACGCGCAGTCCCTCTTCAATAATTTGCAGCACGTTGAGCCGCGGGTTTAACGATGAGTTAGGGTCCTGAAACACCACCTGCATGCGGCGACGCAGCGGCAGCATTTGCTGACGGTTACGTCCCTGAAGCGCCTCACCGTCAAAGGCGATCGCGCCAGCGGAATGAATCAGACGCAGAAGCGCCAGCCCGGTGGTGCTTTTGCCCGATCCTGACTCGCCGACCAGCCCCAGCGTTTCTCCCGCGCGCAAATGAAAGCTGACGGCATTAACGACGCGGTTATGATCGACAACCCGTCGCAGCAGACCTTTACGTATCGGAAAGGCGATACTCAAGTTTTCCGCCCGCAGTAATACCGGGGCATCGGGCGCGAGCGGGACGGGATCGCCCGACGGCTCGCTGTCCAGCAGGCGGCGGGTATAAGGGTGTTCGGGGGCGAAAAACAGCGCCTGGCAGCCGTTTTGTTCGACGCAGCGGCCGTTCTGCATCACCGCGACGCGATCGGCGAGCTGACGAACGATGCTCAGGTTATGGGTGATAAACAGCAGCCCCATATTTAACTCTTGCTTCAGCTCGCGCAGTAGCGTGAGGATTTGCGCCTGCACCGAGACGTCCAGCGCGGTAGTGGGTTCGTCGGCGATAAGCAGCTCCGGGCGGGTCAATAGCGCCATGGCGATCATCACCCGCTGGCGCTCGCCGCCGGACAGCTGATGCGGATAGTCAGCCAGCCGCCGGGGCGCATTGCGGATCCCGACGCGCTCCAGGCAGTCGAGGATTTCTCCGCGCGCCGCTTCTTTACGCATCCCGCGATGCAAGGAGAGCACTTCGTACAGCTGTTTTTCCAGGGTATGCAGCGGATTAAGCGAAACCATCGGCTCCTGGAAGATCATCGCGATGCGGTTACCGCGCACGCCGCGCAGGGTGCGCTCATCCGCGTGCAGCAGCGACTGACCATGAAAGCGGATATCGCCGGTGGGATAGCTGACCGGCGGCGACGGGAGCAGCCGCAGCACCGATAGCGCGGTTACGCTCTTACCGGAGCCGGACTCGCCGACCAGCGCCAGGGTCTCGCCGACGGCAATCTGCAGCGACAGTTCGCTGACGACGGAGGTGGTTTCTCCCTGCTGGCGAAAGGCGATGGAGAGGTTATCGATATCTAACAGAGGTTGCGTCATGCTACACCGCCTTGCTTGGGTCAAAGGCATCGCGAACCGCCTCACCAATAAAAATCAATAACGTCAGCAGCACCGCCACCGACAGAAAGGCGGCGATGCCCAGCCAGGGCGCCTGAAGGTTGTTTTTACCCTGCAACAGCAGTTCACCCAGCGAAGGAGAGCCCAGCGGCAGGCCAAAGCCGAGAAAATCGAGCGAGGTCAGGGTGGTTATCGAACTGCACAGAATGAACGGCAGGAAGGTCAGGGTGGCGACCATGGCGTTAGGCAGCATATGGCGCAGAATAATCGCGCGATCGCTGACGCCAAGCGCCTGCGCGGCGCGGATATAATCATAGTTACGGGTGCGCAGGAACTCGGCGCGGACGACGCCGACCAGCGTCATCCAGCCGAACAGCACGGTAATGGCCAGCAGCCACCAGAAGTTGGCCTGCACAACGCTTGAGAGCAGGATAATCAGAAACAGCGTCGGCATTCCCGACCATACCTCGATAAACCGCTGTCCCCAGAGGTCAATCTTTCCACCGTAATAGCCCTGAACGGCGCCGGCCATCACGCCCAGCACGCTGGAGAAGAAGGTCAGCAGCAGACCAAAGAGAATGGAAATGCGCGTACCGTACAGAATTCGCGCCAGCACGTCCCCGCCGTTGGCATCGGTGCCAAGCCAGTTCTGGGCTGACGGCGGCGAAGGGAAGGGCGCATCGGTGGCGAAATTTATGGTCGTCGCGCCGAACCGAACCGGCGCCCACAGGGCCCAGCCGTTATCGTCCAGCCGCTTTTGCAGCCACGGGTCCTGATAGTCGGCGGCGGTGGTAAAGCTGCCGCCGAAGGTGGTCTCGCTGTAGTTTTTCAGGAGCGGGACGTAGAGGCTGCCGCGGTACTGGACGAGTAGCGGCTTATCGTTAGCAATCAGCTCGGCGCACAGGCTACAGGCGAAAAGCGCTAAAAAGATCCATAGCGACCAGTAGCCGCGGCGGTTGTGGCGAAAACGCGCCCAGCGGGCCTGATTGACGGGACTAAAAAATGACATTAGCGGCCCTCAAAATCGATACGCGGATCGACCAGCGTATAGCTGATATCGCTGATGATATTCAGCAGTAGGCCAATCAGGGTAAAAATATACAGCGTGCCGAACATGACCGGGTAATCGCGAGATACGGTGGCTTCATAGCCCAGCAGCCCCAGTCCGTTAAGAGAGAACATGACTTCAATCAGCAGCGAGCCGGTAAAAAACATGCTGATAAAGGTAGCCGGGAAACCGGCGATCACCAGCAGCATCGCGTTGCGAAACACGTGTCCCCAGAGGATCTGCTTTTCGCTTACCCCCTTGGCGCGGGCGGTAACCACGTACTGCTTGCGGATCTCATCAAGAAAGCTGTTTTTGGTCAGCATCGTGAGGGCGGCAAAACCGCCGATCACCGTTGCCAGCACCGGTAGGGTGATATGCCAGAGATAGTCGAGGATTTTTTGGTACCACGGCAGGCTGTCGAAGTTGGCGGACACCAGCCCGCGCAGCGGAAAGAGATCGAAATAGCTGCCGCCGGCAAAGATAACGATCAGCAAAATGGCGAACAGGAACGCTGGGATCGCATAGCCGATAATAATCAGCGTACTGCTCCAGACGTCAAAATGGCTGCCGTTGCTGACCGCTTTACGGATCCCCAGCGGAATCGACACCAGATAGATAATGAGCGTACTCCATAAGCCCAGGGTGATAGAGACCGGCAGGCTGTCTTTAATCAGCTGCAGCACCGATGAGCTACGAAACAGGCTATCGCCAAAATCAAAGCGCAGGTAATCTCCGAGCATTTTAAAATAGCGCTCGTGCAGAGGCTTATCAAAGCCGTAGCGGTGGGTTATCTCGGCAATCACTTCCGGGTCCAGCCCGCGCCCGCCGCGATAGTGCCCATCGCTGATGTTGCTGACGCCGGTACGCGCATGGCTGGCGGCCATCCCGCCGTCACCGGCGCCGGGCAAGCCGCCGCGATCGCCGAACTCAATCGCCGCAATCGCCTGATCGACCGGGCCGCCGGGCGCAATCTGCACAATAAAAAAGTTAATGGTGATAATCGCCCACAGGGTGGGGATGATGAGCAGTAGTCGGCGGAGCAGATATGCACCCATCTTAATTCCTTAGCGTCTGTCCGCGGGGAGTCTGGCCGCTTTGCTTGCGTCGTACCACCCGTTTTCGAAACCGGAGGAGTAGATCGCGCGGGTCTGCGGGAAGGAGAATTTGTCCCAGTATGCGGTTCGGTCCTGGGCCATATACCACATCGGCAGCATGTAATAGTTCCACGTCAGCACGCGGTCGAGAGCCCGGCCCAGCGGCAGCAGCTTTTCCTTATTACCCTGCCAGCGAATAATCTGCGCGATGAGCTGGTCGACGGCCGGGCTTTGGACCCCAGAGGCGTTGTAGCTGGAGTTAATATATTGGGAGTCCCAGGAGACTTGCAGGCCGGTGTCGGGCCAGGGCGTGGCGCGCCAGACGTTTGGCATCATGTCGTAATCCCGACTGCGCTTGCGATTGCTGTACTGGGAGTTGTCGACCTGGCGGATATCCATAACGATGCCGAGCCGCTGAAGATTGTGCTGAAAGGGCAGGACCCAGCGATCGCTGCTGCCGGAGGGAAGCAGCAGCTCAAAGCGTAACGGTTTGCCGCTCTTCGCATTCATCCGGCGCTGGTTTTTCACTATCCACCCCGCCTGGTTAAGGATGGCATCCGCTTTCAGCAGGTTTGCGCGAGCGAAACCATCGCCGCTGGAAATTGGCGGCCGGTATATCTGCGTGAAGACTTCGGCCGGGATCTCTTTTTTCAGCGGCGTCAGCAGCGCCAGCTCGTCGGCATCCGGATAATCGCGCGCCGCGTATTCGGTATTCTGAAAGAAGCTGTTGGCGCGGCTGTAGGAGCCATAGAACAGCGCCTTATTCATCCATTCAAAATCAAAGGCGAGGGTGATGGCTTCGCGCACCCGGCGATCGGAAAATACCGGGCGCTGAATATTAAACGCCAGCCACTGCGTGTTCTGCGCCGAGGTGTTGGTGTATTCGTCTTTGACGATATAGCCGTGGGTAAAGTTGCGTCCAACGTAGCGGGTCGCCCAGTTTTTGGCAACGTTCTCTTCGCGGCGGTCGACGGCGCCGGCCTTAAAGGCTTCGAAAGCAACGTTGTCATCCAGATAATAGTCGTAGCGCAGCGAGTCGAAATTCCAGCGCCCGCGGTTGACCGGCAAATCGGCAGCCCAGTAGTCCTTTACCCGCGAGTAGGTAATGTACTGGCCCATGCGCCAGGCGGTGATGCGATACGGGCCGCTGGCCAGCGGCGGCGCAGAGAGCGGGTCGCTGAGCTTATGATTCTTCCAGTATTTTTCCGGCATAACGGGCAGCGTCATCAGGCTAAGCATGTTCTCTTTGCCCGGGGCGGCTAAATCAATGCGCACGGTGAGCGGAGCGATGGCTTTTACGCGGGTGCCTTTATAATAGAGGCGAAACTGCGGCACCCCTTCGGTCATAAACTTCTGGAAGGTAAACGCGACATCGCTGGCGGTGATGGGGCTGCCGTCGTGGTAGCGGGCGCGCGGATTGAGCGTAATCTCCATCCACGAAAAATCATCGGCGTAGCGCGTATGCTCGGCAATCAGCGGATAGTAGCTGCCGGGCTCATCGTCAGAGGTGGTGAAGAGCGTATCGTATAAGCTTTCGGTACGAATACCCGGGTTGCCGCGCATGGCGTAGCGGTTGAAATTATCAAAGGTACCGATGGCGGCGAGGGTAATTGCGCCGCCTTTAGGCGCGGCGGGATTGGCATAATCGTAATGGGTAAAGCCTGCGGCGTATTTCGGCTCGCCGATAATCGCGAACCTGTCGCTCTCTTTAATGGTTTGCGCCTGGCTCTGCAGGCTAAATAAGGCCAGCAGTATCAGGCTGATGCGCGCAAAAATAACCAGGATCTCGTCCTCCCATGCCGGGCCTGAAACGGCCCGGCCTCTGATAGCAAATAATAAAGGACCCTTAGCGGGTTGGGAAATATTTCGCCGGTTCATCATGGGCGGCGATCAGCGCTTCCAGCGTCAGCGGCCGGCTTAGCCAGTATCCCTGCAAATAATTTACCCCATGATCGCGCAGCCATTCCGCCTGCTCCTGCGTTTCCACGCCTTCGGCGACGGTGGTGAGCTTCAGCCGGCGGCTTAGGGTGATAACCGCGTCCAGCACCGGCGAGGTCACGGTCTCCGTGCCGATAGCCTGTACGAAGCCGCGGTCTATCTTCAGGTAATCAAAGTTATAGCGTTCCAGATAAATTAGCGCGCTATGGCCGGTACCGAAATCATCAATCGCAATTTCAAAACCCTGCTCGTGCAGCCAGTCGAAGTTTTCTAAGGAACGATTTTTATCGATCATCGCGCGCTCGGTGATTTCCAGCACCACGCTAAAATGGTCGGTCGGCATAGCGGCGGTAAATCGCTGCAGATCCTGCTGAAAGCTCCCGGCGTGTAGGTGAATGGGGGAAATATTGATCCCCAGCTTGCTTCCGGCGGGCAGGAGCGTTTGCAGAACAGGCGCATCCTGCGCAATCAACGTTAAGAGATGGCGGGTAAGCGGAACGATGATCTGCTGGGTTTCTGCAAGGTTGATAAAGACATCGGGAGGGATCTCGCCGGCCACCGGATGCCGCCAGCGCATCAGCACCTCAACGCCGCTGATTTGTAGCGTCTCTGACCTCACCACCGGTTGATAGACCACGTAAAACTGATCGTTTTTGATGGCCAGCAGAAGCTCTTTACGCGGGTCCGACTTAATGGTGAGAACGTAGTAGCTTAAAAGTCCGGCCAGCAGTCCGCACACGACGCCCAGCAGCAGAGCGAACTGCGTATTCTCCGCCAGCCAGCTGTTGGCGTAGAGATAGACTTTCAGCGGCAGGCCGTCAATTTGCGTCTGGCGAATAGGCGGCGAGAGCAGGGTCTGCGGGTCGATGAGCTGGTTACTGAAGGTGGAAATGGCGACGTCCTTAATGGCCAGCGCCAGGCCGCTGAAATCATTCTGTCGCGCTGAATAGAGGATATAGGGCGTCAGGTTGGCATTAATCGAGACAAAAATACCGTCTTTCCCGCCGTGGGGGCTACGAACCCACAACGCCAGCGCGGCGCTTTTGGGCATCATTGGCGTCCCGGGCAGAATCGCCATATCGACCGCTTGAGTAACATCAAGCTGCGGTATGAGCTGGGTTAAGGGCGTACTCATCGCGCCTGTAGCGGAGGAACAAAACGCGAGGCCATTTTTGACCAGCAGGACGGCGCGTACGTTTGGGCTGAAGGCCGCATGGGCGGTTAAGCCTGAGGCAACGTTCTCACATGGCTCATCGACCAGCGGCTGCAGGCCGTGGATAGTCTGATTTAAATCGTGAAAATAGTCCTGCAGATAGGTATGGACGTTGTTAATAATGACGTCAAAACGCTCCGCCCGGTTGTGATAAATCACCATAAACTGGATGCTACCGGCCAGCAGGGCGACGGCTATTCCAATACATATACTGGTCAGCCAGTTTTTTCGCCGGGGAGCGAGGTGACGGGTAGGCATAGGCTATATAGTCAGTCCGTATTGTTGATGTGCGCCAAAGGGCTGATAGAAAAACGCTTTTTCTATCCCTGCTTAAAGACATAGCTTATTTTACGAAGTTTATTGGCTGGCGAGCAAAAAAAAACACCGCCTCGGCAGTGTTTTTTTGTTTCTTCCGTTGGCCAAGGGATTAACCAACGGCAGAAGACGATTACGAACGGCTCAGAACGCGTCGCGCTTCGTTATAGCGCTTTTTCCAGTATGGCTCATCCATGCTTGAAATGGTCACACCGCTGCTGGTGGATGCATGAACAAACTGATTGTTGCCGATATAGATACCAACGTGGCGGCCCGTGGAGCCGGCGCGGAACAGAACTAAATCACCGGTACGCAGCTGGGCGCGGCTGATCGATTTTCCGGAATCCTGCTGCTCTGAAGTGGAGCGCGGCAGTTCCAGGCCAAACTGTTCACGGAAAGTCCGTTGCACAAAGGCGGAACAATCGATGCCTTTACGGGTGCTGCCGCCGAGGCGGTAACGCACGCCCTTCCAGCTGGCATACTGATCCATCAAGCGGGACTTCACGTCCAGGTTGCGGACCATCGTTTCAAATTCATCCTGAGAGGCTTGCAGTGATGATAAATCGCCACTACCCACAGCAAGCGTCTCAGAATGCATATTTCTGGCGGTACTATTTGAACTACACGCGGAAAGCAGAACCGCAACTGCAATCGCGGGGGCGACCCGCAAGATATATCTCAAAATCGGCTGAGATTTGACCATGCTGTGTGTTATCCCTTGTTGTCCTTAACGACAATGTCGTTATAAAAAATGCCAAACGTGTTAGAGCCTAATTACCTGGTCGCAATGAGACAATTCCGTAAGCATAAAACTGTGGAGTCACGCACAAATTTATTCATTCTATGAATTGATGTTGCTGACGAGGCAAAACGAGATTGAGGTTACCCGATCAACCGGGGGATGGCGAGCGGTTTTACGCATTTTCTTATAAGTATTTTTGCGACAAAAAGTGAATCATCGGCAAAGGACAAAATAGCGGCAGTGGTGGGTAAAAAATACGCAATTTACTCATTTTTAAGATGATTAATATGACAGGAAGATGATACGTGATGAGAAAACAGGCGCGGGCAAAAAAAGGGACCCAGAACGATCCCTTATGAATGATATTAATTAATTGTAAAGATAGATTTAATTTTTTGCTTTTCTACCCGGAAGGTGGCGCTCAAATAAGGCAATAACCTTATCGCTCAATGAGGTCATCAATACCCAGGGGGCGCCAATGAGCACCGCCGTTAATGAGCCGACTGCAATATCGGTAAACCAGTGGGCGCCAATCATCACGCGTGGGAAAGCGAACACCACGAATATCACCAGCGCGATAGCAAACGCCCGGCGACCAAAATAACGCCACATAAATGACGCAAATATCAGCAGCATCATCCCGTGATCGCCCGGGAAGCTATCTTTTGAAGCGTCTTTGGTGGGGAATGAGATCACATCGCTCACTTTGGTGATGTCGGTAAAAGAGAGCGAAGGGCTGGCGCGCTTAACCGGCATCAGGTGCTGGGCCAGCTGATTGATAATGACGGCAGCCAGCAGCATCACCAGGCCGATGATAATCACCCGGCGGCGTCCGGCGCTCTGCTCTTTGAACCAGAAGCTCAGCATCAGGCTGCCCATCGCCAGTAGCGAGCAGGCGTCAAAGGCGCGGTTATTGATAATCGCCAGCAGCCAGGTATAGGCGGTGCTCACGCCAACCAGGTGATTAAAGAAATAGAAGATCGCTGAGTCCAGCGGATTCCAGAAACCATGGTTAACGGGAAGGTACCATGAACAAAAAAGCGCTATACCCGCCGCGTTCAGCAGCAGGATAAGGGGAATTCGATTTTTAATCATAACTATCATGTATTGGGTAAACGACGGCAACCATAGCCGTCTTAACTTAAACGAATCCTCAACAAGGAGGCCTGCAGTGCGTTCCAGTCCGTCTCAGTATCGGCAATCAGCTCGATGCGGCTGTCGGGTGGGGAGACGTTCTGCGTCTCAATATGCAGATCAAGCTGTTGACGATTGATCCGTACCAGCCCCTCCGCAATGCGCATAACGCCTTTGACGCGCCCGACCGGCGCCAGGCGCGCCCATTCGAGCAGGGCAACGGTGTCGAAAACGGTTTCAGCGTCAAAAATCCAGCCGCAGGCGTGATAGCCCTGACCGCTATTGAGGCTGCGGCGCCAGCGCTGATGGGCGGGGAGGCTCAGTGCCGCAAGGCCTTGTTTCTGCTCGTGGCCGTGGGCGTGTTCGGCGCTGGCGGGGAGCGGCGCAAGGTTGCGGCGCGGTAAATCAAGCAGCGCCGGGTCGATATTACCCCGCGTGGCGCTGACGAATCGGCGATCGCCTGCGTAGGCTTGCCACCATGCGGCAAAGGCGCGTTGACTCTCCTCCGTCGAGCGGTCGGCTTTATTGCTGATAATAACGTCAGCGGCCGCCAGCTGGTCACGAAAGTTGTCGTTGGTCACCGCTTTTTCGTCCAGCAGCTGGCGCGGGTCCAGCACGCACAGGGTAGCGCGCAGGTCGATCCACGGCTCGTATACCGCGGCGGTCAGCATATCGAGGATCTGTTTAGGATGGCCCAGCCCGGTGGGTTCTATCAGCAGGCGATCGGGTTTGCCCTGGCGTAGCAGGGTATTGAGCCCGACCTGCATTGGCAGGCCGTTTACGCAGCACATACAGCCGCCGGGGATCTCTTTGAGCAGCGCGCCGCTTTCCGCCAGCAGCGCGCCGTCAATACCCACTTCACCAAACTCGTTGACCAGCACGGCCCATTTTTCATCCGCGGGCTTATTGGCCAGCAGATGCAGAATCGTCGTGGTTTTGCCGCTGCCGAGAAACCCCGTGATCAAGTTGGTTTTGGTCACTTTTTCTCCAGGATAAATGTAATGTTGTAACAGTTACGCCTATCCTGACGAAAAAAAGGGAGAAAGAGAAGACTTAGCGCGGACAGAAGGGGATTCTGTCCGCTAAAAGGCAGTTATTGTTAAGCGTTCAGCGTGCCGGCAATCGCCTGCCGCGCGCCAAAGGCGGCAAGCTGATGCCATGCGGCGGTGATGTGAGCGACAAACTGCGGATCCTGCGGCAGGTCGCGGCCGAAGATCTCCTCAAGCGAGAGCAGGGCCGCCACGCGCTGGTGTTCATCGCTGGCGGAGACCAGTTTCTGTATCTTATCGGCCAGCGGATCGCGAATATCAATGGCATTTCCGCCATCGTCAATACCGCTGACGTAGCGCATCCAGCCCGCGACGCCGAGCGCCAGGAGCGGCCAGCGGCTGCCTTGCGCAAGGTGGACGCGAATACCGTCAAGCATACGTTGCGGCAGTTTCTGGCTGCCGTCCATGGCGATTTGCCAGGTGCGATGCTTCAGCGCCGGATTGCTGAAGCGTGCGATCAGGCTGTCAGCATACGCCGTCAGATCCACGCCCTGGATAGATAAGGTCGGCGCCTGTTCGTCAAGCATCAGTCGGTATGCGGCGCCGCGGAAAATCGGATCCTGCATGCAGTCGCTAATATGCGCATGACCTGCCAGATAGCCAAGCCAGGCGAGGAACGAGTGGCTGCCGTTGAGCATCCGCAGCTTCATCTGTTCCCACGGCAGTACGTCATCGGTCATCTGAACGCCCGCGGTTTCCCACGCCGGGCGTCCGGCAACGAAGTTATCTTCGATGACCCACTGAATGAAGGGTTCGCAGCTGATGGCGCAGGGGTCTTCTACGCCCAACGCGGCGCTAATTTCCGCCAGCGATTCATCGGTGGCGGCTGGCACAATACGGTCAACCATGGTGCCGGGAAAGCTGACGCGCTCGGCGATCCACTGCGCCAGCTCCGGGCTCCGTTTTTCGGCCATTCCCAGCACGGCGTTTTTCACCACATGCCCGTTGTTGGGGATGTTATCGCAGGAGAGGACGGTAAACGGCGGTAGTTCACGCTGACGGCGGCGCGATAAGGCTTCGACCAGAATGCCGGGAACCGATTGCGGCAGCGTCGGGTTTTGCAGATCGTGGATAATGCGCGGCTGCGACATGTCCAGCAGGCCGCTGGCCGGATCGATGCAGTAGCCTTTCTCGGTGATGGTCAGAGAGACGATGGCGACCTGCGGTTCGCAAAATTTCTCAATAATCGCGGCCAGCGAATCCAGTTTTGCGTTCAGGCATTCATGGACGGCGCCGACCACGATTGGCTGATTGCCCTCGGCGCCTTTTTCCAGCACGGTAAACAGGTGGTCCTGCTGGCGAAGCTGGCTCATCAGCCGATCGCCGCTGAACAGACTGATCTCACAAATCCCCCAGTCCCCGCCGCCGGCGTTAAGCACCCGATCGGTGAGGAGCGCCTGGTGCGCGCGATGAAACGCGCCGAAACCAAAATGCACAATACGCGAACGCAGATGACTGCGGTCATATTGAGGGAGCTGTACGCCTTCCGGCAGCGTAGCCGTAGCTATGGTAGTCATTCTTAACACACCTGATTAACGGATAATTAACATTCCCAGTGTAAAGTTATATGACAACAAATTAAATTGGTGAGCCTTGTTTATCCGCTTAATGTGAGCTCGGTCATCATTTTTTGGCTGGCTACCCGGCTGGCTTGAAAAGCGGGCGCGCTTAATGGCGGAAAGTAGCGACAGTTTAATTACTTTTGGTATAACAACTTTGCGGCGTGTGAAGGGAGAGCAACGTTGCCAGCAGAGAGAGGGCCAGGCGCTGCGGATAAGGTGCGAAAAAAAGGACAGCCGCTGGCTGCCCTTTATGATGTTGCAAACGCAGAGTTTAGTCCGCGCGGCCCATGTAGCGGCTCTCTTCGATATGGATACGAATGCGCTCGCCCGCGCTCAGGTATTCAGGCACCTGAACGACCAGGCCGGTGCTCAGCGTCGCCGGTTTGTTACGGGCGCTTGCGGATGCGCCTTTGATACCCGGCGCCGTCTCTACGATTTCCAGATCCACGGTCTGCGGCAGCTCCAGCGCCAGCAGCTGGCCGTCCCAGGTCAGAACCTGCATATCCGGCATGCCGCCTTCCGGCATAAACAGCAGCTCTTCTTCGATCTGCTCTTTGGTGAAGATATACGGGGTGTAATCTTCTTTATCCATAAAGACGTATTCGTTGCCATCGATATAGGAGAAGTCAACGAAGCGGCGGGTCAGGGTGACGGTATCGACGATGTCGTCGCCTTTAAAGCGTTCTTCCACTTTCAGGCCGGTGCGCACATCGGAGAAACGCATTTTGTACAGCGTCGCTGCGCCGCGGGCGCTCGGTGACTGAATATCAATATTTTTAACAATCAGCAGTTTGCCGTTGTAATTCAGCACCATACCTTTTTTAATTTCATTCGCTCTTGGCATTGCAGTCATCCTGTCACTTAAAGGGTCGAAAATATCGCGTAAAACTACTCGCGCCGGGCCTTTCAGGCAAGTGGAATTCGCCTGTTTTGCTATCTTCAGGCAAAACGTTTAGGCTGGGCTGCTAAACGCGTTATCGGAAGAGTCGATTATGGAATGCCGCCCTGAATGCGGAGCTTGCTGTATCGCTCCTTCTATCTCCAGCCCTATCCCGGGCATGCCGCAGGGCAAGCCGGCAAACACCCGCTGCGTACAGCTATCGGAAAATAACCTGTGTCATATTTTTGGCTCGCCGTTAAGGCCGAAAGTATGCGCCAGCCTGAAGCCGGAAGCGGAAATGTGCGCCACCAATCGCGATGACGCCATGATCTGGCTGCTTCATCTTGAACTGAGCACTTCATCGTGACGACGCAAGCCGGCGCGAACATCCTTTAAACGTCTTTAATACGCCACAGGCAGGCCTGAGTGGCGATGCCCATCACCAGCGCAATCCAGAAGACGGCGTGATAGCTCCAGATTTCCGCGACGACGCCCGCCAGCGAACCGGCGATAATCCAGCCAACGCGCGTGGTATTGGTATAAAGCGTAGTGGCCGCACCCGCCTGTCCGGGCATCAGATCCTGAAAATAGAGCATGCCGATACCGGCGAGAATACCGATGAAAATGGCGTTCAGCGCCTGCAGGGCCAGCAGCAGTCCGGGGGTATGTACGGTTAGCATGCCAACGTAAAACAGCACGCCGGCCACCGCCGAAATGCGCATCAGGAAGCGTTTGCCGAAGCGTTTGGCATAGTAGCCCGCAATCAGCATGGTCGGGATCTCCAGCCCGGCGGCGGTGCCCATCATGACTCCCGCCAGCTTTTCCGATAAATGCAGCTCATTGATGATAAACAGCGGCATATTAATGATGTACAGGCTGTTGATTCCCCACATCAGCGTACAGATGATAAACAGCAGCAGCGCGTCGCGGCGGTTGGTGCGCGGCGCTTCGAGATGGCCCGTAGCGATCTTCGGCTCTTTACGCATGCTGGGAAGAAAAAACCAGACCATCGCGCCGCAGACCACAAAGGCGACCGCCGCGCTGAGATACATCACGGTAAAGCCGAAACCCATCGCCAGCGCGTAGGCCAGCGGCGGCCCAATAACCCATGCCAGCGACACCTGAGCGCGCAGAATCGAGCTAAACATGACCGCCTCGCGGCCCGTTTTGTCCGCATGCTCGCGGGCGAGGGCAAACATCTGTGGGTTCGCGGTGGAGCCGAAGCTGCTGAGAAATACGCCGACGAACAGCAAAATAAAGTAGTTACGGTTCCAGGCGAAGAGCACGCAGGCCAGCACGCCCATCAGGCAGCAGAAGACGATCAGCCGCTTGCGGTCGCCTTTGCGATCCGAACGCCCGGCGAGGAACTGGCTTACCAGAATGCCGATCACCGCGCTGCCGGTAAAAAAGAAGCCGACCATCGCCGGTCGGACGTGAACCTCGTTAGTCAGAAACAGGCTCAACGTCGGCGTCTGGAGTGCCCCGGCGATACCCGTCAGGAAGGCGACGATCAGAAAGGCGGAAGAGGTGAGATCAAACCCGCGTCGTGGCAGGGCGGCGCTACTGTTTTGCATGTCGGCGTTCATCGGTTTTCAGGAGTCGCGGAGTTTACGCCGTCACTCAGAAAATGAACAGTACCAGGGCACGAATAAATCAAAAAGACGTTTCAAAATCAAACTTCAGCAGAAAGCTGAAGTTTTGCCGGTCTCGGCGCTCCCGCTTCAGCAAAAGTGTGCTGTATCTCTAACTTCTGTTATCAGGATTCCAACTTTCCTTGCCTGATGGCTAATAAAGGTACAGACTTCTTGAAACGTTTCAGCGTCATCGGGAGATTCTCCGGCAGGTAGATGACGCATTTTTTCTCAAAGTAGCTGAAACGATTCAATTCAGCAGGAGAGGAGAACCATGTTCCAGTTATCTGTACAGGATATTCATCCCGGTCAGCAGGCCGGTAATAAAGAAGAGGCTATTCGTCAGGTTGCCTCCGCGCTGGTCAGCGCGGGCAACGTGGCAGACGGCTACGTCAACGGGATGCTGGCTCGCGAGCAGCAAACCTCCACTTTTCTGGGGAACGGTATTGCGATTCCGCACGGTACCACCGACACCCGCGACCAGGTGCTGAAAACCGGCGTTCAGGTTTACCAGTTCCCTCAGGGCGTGACCTGGGGCGAAGGGCAAACCGCCTACGTCGCCATCGGTATCGCCGCCAGCTCGGATGAACACCTTGGGCTGCTGCGTCAGCTGACCCACGTGCTGAGCGACGACTCCGTGGCTGAACAGCTTAAGTCCGCGACGACCGCCGAAGAGCTGCGCGCCCTGCTGATGGGCGAAAAGCAGAGCGAAGCGCTGAAGCTGGATAACGAGACGCTGACCCTGGACGTTGCGGCCAGCGATTTGCTGACCCTGCAGGCGCTGAACGCCGCGCGGCTGAAAGAAGCCGGCGCCGTCGATGCTTCCTTTGTTAGCCGTACGATTAATGATAAACCGCTGAACCTTGGTCAGGGCATCTGGCTGAACGACAGCACCGAAGGCAACCTGCGCAGCGCCGTTGCCGTCAGCCGCGCGGCCAACGCCTTCACCAGCGATGAGCAGCCGGTTTCTCTGCTGATCACCGTCGCGATGGCCGATGACCAGCCGACGGCGGTGCTTAATCGCCTGAGCAATCTGCTCCTGGATAAAAAAGCTGACCGCTTGCTGAAGGCTGATGGCGCCACGCTGCTGGCTCTCCTGACCAGCGACGATGCGATTGCCGAAGATGTTCTCAGCGCGGAATACGTTATCCGCAACGAGCACGGGCTGCACGCGCGTCCCGGCACGATGCTGGTTAATACCATTAAACAATTCTCCAGCGACATTACCGTCACCAACCTTGATGGTTCGGGCAAACCGGCAAACGGCCGCAGCCTGATGAAAGTCGTGGCGCTGGGCGTGAAGAAAGGTCACCGCTTGCGCTTTACCGCGCAGGGTGAAGATGCGCAGCAGGCGCTGGATGCGATTGGCGAAGCGATCGCCGCAGGCCTTGGGGAGGGCGCATAAATGAGCAGACGTGTCGCAACGATTACTTTAAACCCGGCCTATGACCTGGTGGGTTTTACCCCGGAAATTGAACGCGGCGAGGTTAACCTCGTTCGCACCACCGGTTTGCACGCCGCAGGGAAGGGGATCAACGTTGCAAAAGTGCTGAAAGATCTCGGTATCGACGTCACCGTTGGCGGTTTCCTCGGTAAAGACAATCAGGATGGTTTTCAGCAGCTGTTCAGTGAATTGGGCATCGCAAACCGTTTTCAGGTCGTTCAGGGCCGTACCCGTATCAACGTCAAGCTGACTGAGAAAGATGGCGAAGTCACCGACTTTAACTTCTCCGGCTTTGAAGTGACGCCGGGCGACTGGGAGCGTTTTGTTAACGATTCTCTGAGCTGGCTGGGCCAGTTCGATATGGTCTGCGTAAGCGGCAGCCTGCCGTCCGGCGTGAGCCCGGAAGCGTTCACCGACTGGATGACCCGTCTGCGTAGCCAGTGCCCGTGCATCATTTTTGATAGCAGCCGAGAAGCGCTGGTTGCGGGGCTGAAAGCGGCGCCGTGGTTGGTGAAACCTAACCGTCGCGAGCTGGAAATCTGGGCTGGCCGCAAGCTGCCTGAGATGAAAGATGTCATTGAAGCCGCTCATGCGCTGCGTGAGCAGGGGATCGCCCACGTGGTTATCTCTCTTGGCGAAGAAGGCGCCCTGTGGGTCAACGCATCCGGAGAATGGATTGCCAAACCGCCTTCCGTTGAAGTGGTTAGCACCGTTGGCGCCGGCGACTCTATGGTTGGCGGCCTGATTTATGGCCTGCTGATGCGTGAGTCCAGCGAACATACGCTGCGCCTGGCAACGGCAGTCGCCGCGCTGGCGGTGAGTCAGAGCAATGTCGGTATTACCGATCGTACCCAGTTGGCCGCAATGATGGCGCGCGTCGACTTACAACCCTTTAATTAACAGCAGGAGAGGCATAATGAAAACGCTGCTGATTATTGATGCCGGGCTTGGACAGGCCCGCGCCTATATGGCGAAGACCCTGTTAAGCACCGCGGCGCAAAAAGCGCAACTCGAACTGATTGATAACCCAAACGACGCTGAGCTGGCGATTGTGCTGGGCACGGCGCTGCCGGCCGACAGCGCGCTGAACGGCAAAAAGGTGTATCTCGGCGATATCAACCGCGCCGTGGCTCACCCGGAGCTGTTCCTCGGTGAGGCCAAAAGCCACGCGACGCCTTACGCCGCTCCGGCCGCTGCTGCGTTGCCGACTGCGGCTAACGGCCCAAAACGCATTGTGGCGGTCACCGCTTGCCCGACCGGCGTCGCGCACACCTTTATGGCGGCGGAAGCTATTGAAACCGAAGCTAAAAAACGCGGCTGGTGGGTGAAGGTTGAAACGCGCGGCTCCGTAGGCGCGGGCAATGCAATCACCCCGGAAGAGGTTGAACAGGCGGATCTGGTGGTCGTCGCTGCCGATATCGAAGTGGATCTGGCGAAATTCGCCGGTAAGCCGATGTATCGCACCACCACCGGTCTGGCGCTGAAGAAAACCGCGCAGGAGCTGGATAAAGCCGTGGTTGAAGCGAAACCGTATCAGCCTGCGGGTAAATCCCAGGCCGCGGCGGAAGGCAAAAAAGAGTCTGCGGGCGCCTATCGTCACCTGCTGACCGGCGTGTCGTACATGCTGCCGATGGTGGTGGCGGGCGGTCTGTGTATCGCGCTCTCCTTCGCTTTTGGTATTAAAGCCTTTGAGGTGAAAGACACCCTGGCCGCGGCGCTGATGCAAATCGGCGGTGGCTCAGCCTTCGCGCTGATGGTACCGGTTCTGGCGGGCTTTATTGCCTTCTCTATCGCTGACCGTCCTGGCCTGACGCCGGGTCTTATCGGCGGTATGCTGGCGGTGAGCACCGGTTCTGGCTTTATCGGCGGTATTATCGCCGGTTTCCTTGCCGGTTATGTGGCGAAAGCGATCAGTACGAAGCTGAAGCTGCCGCAAAGTATGGAAGCGCTGAAACCGATCCTGATCATTCCGCTGGTTTCCAGCCTGATCGTCGGTCTGGCGATGATTTACCTGATTGGTAAACCCGTTGCCGGGATCCTCGAAGGTCTGACCCACTGGCTGCAAACTATGGGCACGGCGAACGCGGTTCTGCTCGGTGCGATCCTCGGCGGTATGATGTGTACCGATATGGGCGGTCCGGTGAACAAAGCGGCCTACGCGTTTGGTGTTGGCCTGCTGAGTACCCAGACTTATGCGCCGATGGCGGCCATCATGGCGGCGGGTATGGTTCCACCGCTGGCCCTGGGCCTGGCGACGCTGATTGCGCGTAAAAAGTTCGACAAAGCGCAGCAGGAAGGCGGAAAGGCCGCGCTGGTTCTCGGTCTGTGCTTTATCACCGAAGGGGCTATTCCATTCGCCGCCCGTGACCCGATGCGCGTCCTGCCTTGCTGTATCGTTGGCGGCGCGGTGACCGGCGCGATGTCCATGTGGGTTGGCGCGAAGCTGATGGCGCCGCACGGCGGTCTGTTCGTCCTGCTGATCCCTGGTGCGATTACGCCGGTGCTTGGCTACCTGATGGCGATTGTGGTCGGTACGCTGGTCGCAGGTCTCTCCTACGCGGTGCTGAAACGTCCTGAAGTTCAAGCCGCCTGATCGACGTAGCAAACGCTTCTCAAGGGCAGAGTCTTCTCTGCCCTTTTTTTTATGCCGCATTCTTCCTCCTCCCATCCCACCGTATGTGCTCTCCTTCGCATTTTTAAACTGTTTAAAAACCATACTGGCCAAATTTTGTGATTGTGTTCATGTTCATATGAAAATCCTATTTTGCTTCTCTTTACTTTAAAATTATTCCGCTTACCATAAACACATGTTCACATTCAAACATGTGTTTAAATGAAGTGCTGTGAATCGTGAGGTGTTTATTTCCTGATATTAAATAATTCTACTGCCATAGCGTTTTTTATGCTGGAGGGTATTTTTATGCCTGAAAATGATTACGTTGTGATTATTGGATCGGCAAACATGGATGTGGCTGGCTATTCCAATGTGTCGCTAAACTACGCTGATTCTAATCCTGGGAAAATAAAATATACTCCCGGCGGCGTGGGGCGCAACATTGCGCAAAATATTGCCTTGTTGAATAAAACGGCGTGGCTATTATCCGTTGTTGGTGACGATTTTTATGGTCATTCATTATTAAAACAAACGGCCCAGTCCGGGGTTCACGTCGATAAATGTCAGATAATCCCGGGTGAAGGCACATCAAGCTATTTGTCGCTGCTTGATAATACCGGTGAAATGCTGGTGGCGATTAATGATATGAGCATCACTGAGCATATTACGCCGGCCTTTTTAAGGCAGCATCAAGATTTTATCTGCGGTGCCGCGGTGATTGTCGTTGACTGTAATATTAGCGAGTCGGCGCTGGCCTGGTTGATGGAAAATAGCGGCTCAACGCCCATTTTTGTTGACCCGGTTTCAGCCTGGAAATGCGTGAAAATCAGCCAGCACCTGGGGCGTATTCACACCCTGAAACCGAACCGGATTGAGGCAGAAACGCTGAGCGGCATCGCGCTGTCCGGCACTGACGATGTGGCTCGCGTAGCCGACTGGTTTCACCATCATGGCCTGAAACGCCTGGTGCTGAGCATGGGCGGCGATGGCGTTTACTACAGCGAGAGAGATGGGGAACGCGGCTGGTCCGCGCCGCTGAAAACCCAGGTTGTCAATGTCACCGGCGCCGGTGACGCGATGATGGCCGGTCTTGCCTGCTGCTGGCTCGACGGTTGCTCATTTTCGCAAGCGGTGAAGTTTGCTCAGGGATGCTCTTCTCTGGCGCTTTCATCGGAATTCACCAATAACCCTGAATTATCTTACGCCAACGTAAAAAAGGTAGTGGAGAAAGAATATGTCTGAATTAAATATTTCCTCTGAATTATTACAGGTTTCTGCGGAAGTTCAGCAGGCATTAAAAAACAATCAGCCGATAGTGGCGTTGGAATCGACCATTATTTCTCACGGCATGCCGTTTCCGGAAAATGCGCAAACGGCGCTGGAAGTAGAAGAAACTATTCGTCGCCAGGGAGCGGTGCCGGCAACCATTGCGATTATTCATGGCGTAATGAAAGTGGGCTTAAGCCGCGAAGAAATTGAACTTTTGGGCCGCGAAGGACATAACGTCGCCAAAGTCAGTCGTCGTGATTTACCCTTTGTTGTCGCCGCAGGATTAAATGGCGCGACTACCGTGGCGTCTACCATGATTATTGCGGCGATGGCCGGAATTAAAGTCTTTGCGACCGGCGGTATCGGCGGCGTACATCGTGGCGCCGAGCACACGTTTGATATTTCCGCCGATTTACAGGAGCTCGCTAATACCAACGTTACCGTGGTCTGTGCCGGTGCGAAATCTATTCTCGATCTCGGTTTAACCACCGAGTATTTAGAAACGTTTGGCGTTCCGCTTATTGGTTATCAAACTTCGGCGCTGCCGGCATTCTTCTGCCGAACCAGCCCGTTTGACGTCAGCATTCGCCTCAATAGCGCCAAAGACATCGCCAAAGCGATGGCGGTGAAATGGCAATCGGGTCTGAATGGCGGCATGGTGGTAGCAAATCCTATTCCTGAAGCGTTCGCGATGCCGGAAGAGAAAATCAATGCCGCCATCAATCAGGCGGTGAAGGAGGCGGAAGAGCAGGGCGTAGTGGGTAAAGCGAGCACGCCGTTCCTGCTGGCGCGCGTTGCGGAGCTGACCGGCGGCGATAGCCTGAAATCCAACATTCAGCTGGTCTTCAACAACGCCATTCTGGCCTGCGAGATTGCCAAAGAGTATCAGCAGATCGCCTGACGACAGTCGCGGGCCGTTTGCGGTTGCCCGCCCCGATATCAACGATACCGAAAGCCTGGCCTGCGCCGGGTTTTCCACCAGGTAAGGATATCATTATGGACATCATGAGAAGTCTTCTGGGGATGGTGGTGTTGCTGGCCATTGCCTTTGCGCTGTCAGTTAATAAAAAACGCATCAGCATCAGAACGGTAGGGGCAGCGCTGCTGCTGCAAATCGTGATTGGCGGGGTGATGCTCTATTTTCCGCCGGGCAAGTGGCTGGTCGAGCAGGCCGCGCTTGGGGTACACAAAGTTATGTCCTATAGCGACGCCGGAAGCGCGTTTATTTTTGGTTCACTGGTCGGTCCGAAGATGGATGTGCTGTTTGACGGCGCCGGCTTTATCTTCGCCTTCCGCGTTTTGCCCGCCATCATTTTTGTTACCGCGTTGATCAGTCTGCTTTACTACCTCGGCGTGATGGGGCTGCTGATCCGTATCCTCGGCGGGATCTTCCAGAAAGCGCTGAATATCAGCAAGATTGAGTCTTTCGTCGCCGTGACCACCATTTTCCTTGGGCAAAACGAGATCCCGGCGATCGTCAAACCGTTTATCAACAAGCTCAACCGCAATGAGCTGTTTACCGCGATTTGCAGCGGGATGGCGTCGATCGCCGGGTCGATGATGATCGGCTATGCCGGTATGGGCGTGCCGATTGATTATCTGCTGGCCGCTTCGCTTATGGCTATTCCCGGCGGGATTCTGTTTGCCCGTATGCTAAGCCCGGCAACTGAAGCATCCCAGGTCACTTTCGACAATCTCTCTTTCAGCGAGACGCCGCCGAAAAGCGTGATCGAGGCGGCGGCGTCAGGGGCGATGACCGGCCTGAAAATTGCCGCCGGGGTGGCAACCGTGGTGATGGCGTTTGTGGCGATTATCGCGCTGCTGAACGGTATTATCGGCGGCATTGGCGGCTGGTTTGGCTTCGGTCACGCCACGCTGGAGGGGATTTTCGGCTTTCTGCTCGCGCCGCTGGCGTGGATCATGGGCGTTGACTGGAACGATGCGACGCTGGCGGGCAGCCTGATTGGACAAAAGCTGGCGATCAACGAATTCGTTGCCTATCTCAACTTCTCGCCCTACTTGCAAAGCGGCGGGAACCTGGACGTGAAAACCGTTGCGATTATCTCGTTTGCGCTGTGCGGTTTCGCCAACTTTGGCTCGATCGGCGTGGTTGTCGGGGCGTTTTCGGCTATTTCACCGCAGCGCGCGCCGGAAATTGCCCAGCTTGGGCTGCGCGCCCTGGCGGCGGCCACGCTCTCTAACCTGATGAGCGCCACCATCGCCGGGTTCTTTATTGGGCTGGCATAACGTGATGCGCGCGCCGCGTCAGCGGTGCGCTGCTATCCGTTGGCAAGTAAATTGAGCGCGTTATCAACGGACAACGAGGGGTTGTTGATGCTGTGGCTGGCGCGGGTGATGGCGGTGCAGGCCATGGCGAAAGCGGCGCTCTCTTTAAAGTCGCTGCCGTCGAGATAGCTATAAAGCAGCCCGGCCATCAGCGCATCGTCGGCGCCAAAGCTGTCTATCGTCGTATGGCCCGGCAGGCTCATCCGGAAGCGTTCACCACCGGCTTCGCTACAGAAAATCGTGTCATCTTCCAGGTAAATCACCACCCGCTGGGTGCCTCTTTCGTGCAGCCATGCTAACGCCCGATCGCGATCGGCCTCGTTTTCAATGGGCTCGCCCCAGAGGATCTGCAGTTCGCGCAGCGTGGGTTTCAGCGTGTGGATCTTTCCCAGCCACGGGCGAATGCGGTGCGCTTTAAACTCGGACACGGTATCAACAAACACCGGAATGGCGTTGGTCAGGGTAAACACCCACTCCAGCGACTGTTCCGTTAAATTACAATCGACCAGAACGACGCCCGCATGCGTCAGCAGATCCCGATACTGATTCAGCAGCTGCGGCGTGAGCGACTGTAAAATATGCGTATCGTTAATCGCCAGTACCGTCTCTTCCTGCGGATTGGCGATGGAGAGATAGGTGGCGGTATTATGGCCGTGCAGGCGGATACAGCTCTGTACGTTTACGCCGGCCTGGCGGGTTTGCTCCAGCAGCGTTTCGCCGTAAAAATCACTGCCGACGGCGGAAATCAAATGCACATCGCGGCCCAGCAGCGCCAGGTTATGCGCGATATTTCGCGCCACGCCGCCCGCGGAGCACTGGATATTACCCGGGTTTGACACCGGTTGAGGATAATGGATATCGGCAATTCCGCGGATATCCATATTCACCGCGCCCAGCGAGACGCAATACTCCTGCTCGGTAAGGATGTAGCCTTTGCCCTTGATGGCCCCCTTACGCGTGAGGTCCATAATATGCGCGGCTACGCGGGAGCGGCTAATCTGCAGAATATCGGCAATCTCATGCTGCTGAATCAGCGGGTTGCGCCGCAAAATTTTGAGGATCTGCTTTTCCCTGTCGTTCATATCAGACCCTAGCCTCTTCCGTTTGCTGAGCCCGCAGCCAGGCGATCTCTTCCGCCCAGATATCAGGATTGATCGTTTCCAGAATCAGCGGGATACCGTCAAAGCGGCTGTCCTGCATAATCCAGCGGAAAGCGTCATGGCCGATATTGCCTTCACCCAGGCTGTGGTGACGGTCAACGCGGCTGGCGAACGCGCTTTTCGCATCGTTCAGGTGCATACCGCGCAGATACTGAAAACCGACAATCCGTTCGAAATCAGCGAAGGTTTTTTCACACTCTTCGGCGCTGCGCAGATCGTAGCCTGCGGCGAAGGCATGGCAGGTATCAATGCATACGCCGACGCGTGATTTATCTTCTACGCCGTCGATGATGGCCGCCAGATGCTCAAACTTAAAGCCCAGGTTACTGCCCTGGCCGGCAGTGTTTTCAATCACCGCCGTAACGCCTTCGGTTTTTGCCAGCGCGATATTGATCGATTCGGCGATACGCGCCAGACATTCGTCTTCCGGGATTTGCTGCAGATGGCTACCCGGATGGAAATTCAGCAGCGTCAGGCCGAGCTGCTGGCAGCGGGAAAGTTCATCAATAAACGCATCGCGGGATTTTTCCAGCGCGTCCTCAACCGGATGGCCGAGGTTTATCAGATAGCTGTCGTGCGGCAGAATTTGCCCCGGACCGAAATGGTGCTTTTCGCAGGCGGCTTTAAATTCAGCAATGGTTTCGTCGCTCAGAGGCGCGGCGCGCCACTGGCGCTGGTTTTTGGTAAAGAGGGCAAATGCGGTCGCGCCGATTTCGGCTGCGCGAATGGCGGCATTGGCTACACCGCCGGAGGCGCTGACGTGCGCTCCAATATATTTCATAAAAAAACTCCAGATAAGCCGCTGGGGGAGGGTAATGATAGCGGCTTAGCCGGAGAGTTACATCATCCTTAATACAACCTGAGTCGCGAGGGGCTTCAGGCCATCAGGCTATGAATGGCCAGGTTAATCGCGCCGCCGCCGACAATCAGCCAGACGAAGAGCATCAGCGCCATCAGCAGCGGTTTGGCGCCAGCTTTTTTCAGCGCGCTGACGTGGGTGGTCAGGCCGAGGGCGGCCATCGCCATCGCCAGCAGTACGGTATCCAGCGTGACCAGCATTTCGACAACCGCTTTCGGCAGTAGGTGGAAGGAGTTAAACACCGCCACCAGAATAAACAGGACCGCAAACCATGGAATGGTGATTTTACTTTTTTCCCCGCCGTTGGCCGGGGATAATTGCTTCACGCGCGCGGCGAGGAACAGCAGGAACGGCGCCAGCATCATCACGCGCAGCATTTTTGCAATCACCGCCGCGTTTTCCGCGTCCGGACCCACCGCGTGGCCTGCCGCGACAACCTGAGCAACCTCATGCATCGTCGACCCCATATAAATGCCGTAGGCTTCCGGCGTAAACCAGTGCGCCAGGAAGGGGTAAATCGCCGGGTACAGGAAGATGGCAATGGTGCCGAAAATGACCACCGTGGCGACGGCGACCGTCACTTTGCTGGCTTCCGCTTTGACGACCGGTTCGGTCGCCAGTACCGCTGCCGCGCCGCAGATGCTGCTGCCGGCGCCAATCAGCCAACTGGTATGTTTATCCAGGCCGAAAACCTTTTGCCCAAGAAAGCAGGCGATAAAAAAGGTGCTGGAAAGCGTCAGCACGTCAATGACGATACCGCCTACGCCGACGTCGGCAATCTGGGCGAACGTCAGGCGAAAGCCGTATAAAATGATGCCGAGACGCAGCAGGTGCTGCTTGGCAAAAATCACGCCGCCGTCGCAGGGCTGCCAGATTTTCGGGTAAACCGTGTTCCCGATAACCATGCCGAATAAAATGGCCAGCGTGAGGGCGCTGAAGCCCGCGCCGGCGATAGCCGGAAAACTACCGGCCCACAGCGCTGCGCCGGTGAGCACGGCGGTCAGCGCCAGTCCAGGTGCAAAGTGCCGCAATGGGCGATGTTTAGTCGGTAAAGTGAGTGCTGTCATAACCTTCTCCTTTGTCTGGGAAAAGCATACGACCCGCTGGCTTAAATATAAAATTGATTATATATTTATAATTAATCGAAATAAGTGGTAAATACGCGGTTTCGCGGTTTGACAACGATGGGCATCAGTCTTACGCCGCGGATCGCGAGTCGTCTATAAAGGCAGGAAAAATCATGCATATCACGCTACGGCAGCTGGAAGTGTTTGCTGAAGTATTAAAAAGCGGTTCGACGACGCAGGCATCGCAAATGCTGGCGCTTTCCCAATCGGCGGTTAGCGCGGCGCTGACCGATCTCGAAGGGCAGCTGGGCGTGCAGCTATTTGACCGCGTAGGGAAAAGGCTGGTGGTCAACGAGCACGGCAGACTGCTTTATCCGCGGGCGCTGGCGCTGCTGGAGCGGGCGCTGGAGATAGAACAGCTGTTTCGCGGCGACAACGGCGCGATCCGCGTCTACGCCAGCAGCACCATCGGTAACTATATTCTGCCGGAAATCATTGCGCGCTATCGACGCGATCTGCCGGATTTACCGCTGGAGCTGAGCGTAGGCAATAGCCAGGACGTGATCAATGCGGTGGCCGATCTGCGCGTGGATATCGGGCTGATTGAAGGCCCCTGTCACGCCGCGGATATTATCGCCGAACCCTGGCTGGAAGATGAACTGGTTGTCTTTGCCGCGCCGGATTCGCCGCTCCTTGAAGGGGAGGTGACGCTGCAACGGCTGGCGGAAGCGCCGTGGATTTTACGCGAGCACGGCTCCGGGACCCGGGAAATCGTCGACTATTTATTACTCTCACATTTACCGGCGTTTCATCTGGGGATGGAGCTGGGCAACTCGGAAGCCATCAAGCACGCGGTGCGCCATGGTTTAGGCATTAGCTGCCTGTCGCGACGCGTGGTGGCGGAGCAGCTTGAAGTGGGGTCGCTGGTAGAGCTGACGATTCCGCTGCCGCGTTTAACCCGCACCTTGTGGCGCATTCATCACCGGCAGAAGCATATTTCCAAGGCATTACAGCGATTTCTGCATTATTGCGACGTGTAAAAGCGACGCAATGCGCGCTGGCGTTTCCGGGATTTCATGCTTTACTAATAATCCATGCTCGATCATGAAGCTCTCTTATAACTTTGCAATTGTATCGGATGGATCACAGACACTCTGGTACAATCTCGCCTCGTTTTTTGGATGGATAGCATTTTCACATGGTTTCGGATACTAAAACCACAGAAGCGCCCGGTTTACGTCGTGAACTGAAGGCGCGCCACTTGACCATGATCGCGATTGGCGGTTCCATAGGTACAGGTCTTTTTGTTGCCTCTGGCGCAACAATTTCTCAGGCGGGCCCTGGCGGGGCCCTGCTCTCTTATATTCTCATCGGCCTGATGGTTTATTTCCTGATGACCAGCCTCGGCGAGCTGGCGGCGTTTATGCCGGTATCCGGCTCTTTTGCAACCTATGGGCAAAATTACGTTGAGGAAGGCTTTGGTTTCGCGCTGGGCTGGAACTACTGGTACAACTGGGCGGTAACCATCGCCGTTGACCTCGTTGCCGCTCAGCTGGTGATGACCTACTGGTTCCCCGATGCGCCCGGTTGGGTCTGGAGCGCGCTGTTCCTCGGCATCATGTTCCTGCTGAACTGGATCTCGGTAAAAGGCTTTGGCGAAGCGGAGTACTGGTTCTCGCTGATCAAAGTTGCCACCGTCATCATCTTTATTATTGTCGGCGTGATGATGATCTTCGGTATCTTTAAAGGCGCGCAGCCTGCGGGCTGGAGCAACTGGGTTATCGACGATGCGCCGTTTGCCGGCGGTTTTGCGGCAATGATTGGCGTAGCGATGATTGTCGGCTTCTCGTTCCAGGGAACCGAGCTTATCGGCATCGCGGCCGGCGAGTCGGAAAACCCGGAAAAGAATATTCCGCGCGCCGTACGGCAGGTGTTCTGGCGTATCCTGCTGTTCTATGTGTTCGCGATTCTGATTATCAGCCTGATCATTCCGTATACCGATCCGAGCCTGCTGCGTAACGACGTAAAAGATATTTCCGTTAGCCCGTTCACGCTGGTCTTCCAGCACGCGGGGCTGCTGTCGGCGGCGGCGATTATGAACGCGGTTATCCTGACCGCGGTGCTGTCGGCGGGTAACTCCGGGATGTACGCGTCCACCCGCATGCTCTACACCCTGGCCTGCGATGGCAAAGCGCCGCGTATTTTCTCTAAGCTGTCCAAAGGCGGCGTGCCGCGGAATGCGCTGTATGCCACCACGGTGATTGCAGGGCTGTGCTTCCTGAGCTCGATGTTCGGTAATCAGACCGTTTACCTGTGGCTGCTGAACACCTCCGGCATGACCGGCTTTATCGCCTGGCTGGGGATTGCCATCAGCCACTATCGCTTCCGTCGCGGCTACGTGCTGCAAGGGAACGATCTCAACGACCTGCCGTATCGTTCAGGCTTCTTCCCGCTGGGGCCGATCTTCGCTTTCGTGCTGTGCCTGATCATTACCCTGGGCCAGAACTACGAAGCGTTCCTCAAAGATACCATCGACTGGGGCGGCGTGGCGGCAACCTATATCGGTATTCCGCTATTCCTGGTTATCTGGTTTGGTTACAAGCTGGCGAAAGGGACGCGTTTTGTACGCTACAGCGAAATGAAGTTCCCGGAGCGCTTTAAAGGCTAAACCGCGCTGGCGCAGTCAGATAAAACCCTCTCACGCAGAGGGTTTTTTTATGCCCCCAGCCCTTACAAATTGACACATTTCTCCACAATTTTATTGATAATTGTAATCATTATCTTTATCATTTCCATCAAATTCAGGATGAAGCCAATCCCCATATCTTGCAGAGGGTCAGACTGACAAGGGGTGACCAGCCACATCTACTGTAAAAAATTGCGTGCATACGCCGTTAGAGCGCTATGCCGACAGTACCTGTGAGCAGGACCTTTTTTGTTTGTTTTGTTGTACACCTCATGGAGATATGGAATGTTCAGGCTAAACCCTTTTGTCCGGGCCGGATTATGCGCGTCCGTCGTATCCCTGGCGTTTCCGGCGCTCGCCGACGTTAACGAAGAAACGCTGGTCGTCACCGCGGCGGCAACTGAACAGAGCGTCAAAGATGCGCCCGCCAGTATTAGCGTTATCACCCAGCAGGATCTGCAGCGTAGACCGGTACAAAACCTGAAGGATGTCCTGCGGGAAGTGCCGGGCGTGCAGCTCACCAACGAAGGGGATAACCGCAAAGGGGTGAGCATTCGCGGCCTCAGCAGCGGCTATACGCTGATCCTCGTTGACGGTAAACGCGTTAACTCGCGCAACGCCGTTTTTCGCCACAACGATTTTGACCTTAACTGGATCCCGGTTGATGCCATTGAGCGTATCGAAGTCGTGCGCGGGCCGATGTCCTCACTCTATGGTTCCGACGCCCTCGGCGGCGTGGTGAATATCATCACCAAAAAAGTCGGCCAGCAGTGGACCGGCACCCTCAGCGCGGACACCACCATTCAGGAACATCGCGATCGCGGCGATACGTACAACGGTCAGTTCTTTACCAGCGGCCCGCTGATTGACGGCGTGCTGGGGATGAAGGCCTACGGTAGCCTGGCAAAGCGCGCCAAGGACGATCAGCAGGCTTCCAGCAACGCAGCGGGCGAAACGCCGCGTATTGAAGGTTTCACCAGCCGCGACGGCAACGTCGAATTCGCCTGGACGCCAACCGATAATCAGGACATGACCGCAGGCTACGGGTTTGATCGCCAGGATCGGGATTCCGACTCGCTTGATCGCAACCGCCTCGAGCGCCAGAACTACTCCCTGAGCCACAACGGCCGCTGGGATGTCGGCAATAGCGAGCTGAAATTCTACGGCGAGAAAGTGGATAATAAAAATCCGGGTCAGGCCGGGACCATCACTTCTGAGAGTAACTCGGTGGACGGCAAATACGTTCTGCCGTTGGGAATGATTAACCAGCTGCTGACCTTCGGCGGCGAATGGCGTCACGATAAGCTGAAAGACCCGGTCAATCTGAGCAGCGGCAGTCAATCCACCTCCGCCAGCCAGTACGCGCTGTTCCTTGAAGATGAATGGCGGATCATCGAACCTCTGGCCTTGACCACCGGCATTCGCATGGACGATCACCAGACCTATGGCGATCACTGGAGCCCGCGCGCTTATCTGGTGTATAACGCCACCGATACCGTGACCGTGAAGGGCGGCTGGGCGACGGCATTTAAAGCGCCATCCCTGCTGCAGCTGAACCCGGACTGGACCACCAACTCCTGCCGCGGCTCGTGCAGCATTATCGGTAACCCGGATCTGAAACCGGAAACCAGCGAAAGCTTCGAGCTGGGCCTTTACTACCGCGGCGAAGAAGGCTGGCTTGAAGGCGTGGAAGGAAGCGTCACCACCTTCCAGAACAACGTTGACGATATGATTGATATCCTGCGTACCTCCAGCGCCAGCGAAGCGCCGGGCTACCCGAACTTTGTCGGCTGGAAAACGGTGAACGGGAAACGCGTGCCGATCTTCCGCTACTTCAACGTCAATAAAGCGCGTATCAAAGGGGTAGAAACGGAATTGAAGGTGCCGTTCGGCGACGAATGGAAGCTGACGGTTAATTACACCTATAACGATGGCCGTGACCTGAGCAACGGCGGCGATAAACCGCTGCAAACGCTGCCGTTCCATACCGCTAACGGTACCCTCGACTGGAAACCGCTGGACGACTGGTCCTTCTACGTCACCGCCAACTATACCGGCGAACAGCGATCGGTCAGCGCGACGGGCAAAACGCCCGGCGGCTACACCATGTTTGATATCGGCGCGGCCTGGAACGTCACCAAAAATGTCAAGCTGCGCTCCGGAGTGCTTAACGTCGGCGATAAGGATCTAAGCCGCGACGACTATAGCTATACAGAAGAAGGTCGCCGCTACTTTATGGCCGTCGATTACCGCTTCTAACCGGGCAATAAAAGAGGGCTGGCGGGGAAACCTGCCAGCCCTCTTCTTTCTGCCTCAGCACAACGGTAAAACTCAATCCTGCCCTGAGACGAAAGCCTCAAGCGCCGCCAAAATCATACCCCCCGATGACGGAAATACACTATCTCGCTGTATGTATTAGTTTTTATGACGATTTGTTGGTGAGGTGTTTTGCGTATCAATGCGCCGGGAAGGGGCTTCACGACGCATTGAGATGATCAGGTGAAGAGGTACCGGGCGTGGAAGCGCAGGTGGTCCTCAATAAATGAGGCGATAAAGGAGTAGCTGTGATCGTAACCGGGCTGAATGCGCAGGGTTAACGGCCAGCTTTTCTGACGCGCGGTTTCCGCCAGTACCGCCGGCTGCAGCTGCTCGGCAAGAAATGCATCGCTGTCACCCTGATCAATCAGGGTTGGAATCGCGTCAGATTCGCTGCTGGCCTGCATTAACGCGCAGCTGTCCCAGGCCTGCCAGGCCGCTTCATCCGCTCCCAGATAGGCGGTAAACGCTTTTTGACCCCAGGGAACCTGGGTCGGGTTAACGATAGGCGCGAACGCGGAAACGCTGACGAAGCGGCCCGGATTCTTCAGCGCCATCACCAGCGCGCCGTGGCCGCCCATGGAGTGTCCGCTGATGGCGCAGCGACTGCTGAGAGTAAACTCGCGGGCAATCAGCTGCGGCAGCTCGTCGCGAAGGTAATCGTACATGCGGAAATGCGCGGACCACGGCGCCTGGGCGGCATTGAGGTAAAAGCCCGCGCCTTTACCCAGATCGTAAGCGCTATCGTCGGCAACATTATCACCGCGCGGGCTGGTGTCCGGCATCACCAGCGCAATGCCCAGTTCGGCGGCGACGCGCTGAGCGCCCGCTTTGGTAGTGAAGTTTTCATCATTGCAGGTCAGGCCGGAGAGCCAGTAGAGAACCGGCGGCGGCGCGTCCGCGTTGGCGGGCGGTAAAAAGATGCTGAAGGTCATTGCGCAGTTCAGCGTTACGGAGTCGTGCCGCCAGCGTTGCTGCCGACCTTCAAAACAGCGGTGCTCTTCGAGCAGTTCCATGCAGGGCTCCTTAAGTGTCTCAGACGTAATTTTCCATAATACAGATATTTCATGGCCTCGTGAGTAACTTTCACTTCCTCCTTTTCGGAACGTATTGCATCATTAATGCAACTTTTAACCAACATGCTGACGTTGTCGTAGCGCTGGAATCGCGCTATCGGCCGGCGATTGGGTTGGTTGCGGCAAGGTGAGCAGGGCGTTGCGTGACGCATCGTAGTGCGCTGGTCTGGCGGCGTGGAACGAGAGGTGACGCCAATTTCAACAATTATCGATGCGGCTACTGGATTCTGTGCGTCACCTCACGCACAATGAATACAAACTTTGCCCTCAGAAGAGCAAAGAGCGCCACACCTGCAGGAGAACAAAAATGTCATCACTGAGTAAAGAAGCCATACTCGTTCATGAAGCGCTGGTCGCTCGTGGGCTGGAGACGCCGCTGCGTCCGCCAGTACAAGAAATTGATAATGAAACTCGCAAGCGTCTGATCGCCGGACACATGACCGAGATTATGCAGCTGTTAAACCTTGATCTAAGTGATGACAGCCTGATGGAGACTCCGCATCGCATCGCCAAAATGTACGTCGATGAGATTTTCTCCGGCCTGGACTACGCCCGGTTCCCTAAAATCACCGTCATCGAAAATAAGATGCAGGTTGATGAAATGGTGACCGTGCGCGATATCACCCTGACCAGCACCTGCGAACACCATTTCGTCACGATCGACGGCAAAGCGACGGTGGCCTATATCCCGAAAGATTCGGTGATTGGCCTGTCGAAAATTAACCGCATCGTGCAGTTCTTCTCCCAGCGCCCTCAGGTGCAGGAGCGACTGACGCAGCAGATCCTCACCGCGCTGCAAACGCTGCTGGGAACCAGCAACGTCGCGGTTTCCATCGATGCGGTACACTACTGCGTGAAAGCGCGCGGCATTCGCGATGCGACCAGCGCCACCACCACCACGTCGTTGGGCGGCCTGTTTAAATCCAGCCAGAATACCCGCCAGGAGTTCCTGCGCGCCGTACGTCACCACAACTAAAACGGAGCAGGGTACATGGAGAGAAATGTCACGCTGGACTTTGTCCGCGGCGTCGCCATCCTCGGTATCCTGCTACTGAATATCAGCGCCTTCGGTTTACCGAAGGCCGCTTACCTCAACCCCGCGTGGTCCGGGAACATTTCCGCCAGCGACGCCTGGACCTGGGCGATTCTCGATCTGCTGGCGCAGGTCAAATTCCTGACCCTCTTCGCCCTGCTGTTTGGCGCCGGACTTCAGCTGCTGCTGCCGCGCGGCAAGCGCTGGATCCAGTCGCGCCTGACGCTGCTGGCGCTGCTTGGCTTTATTCACGGTCTGTTTTTCTGGGACGGCGATATTCTGCTGGCCTATGCGCTGGTAGGGCTGGTGGGCTGGCGAATGGTGCGCGACGCCCACGATGTCAAATCGCTGTTTAATACCGGCGTGGTGCTATACATCATCGGCGTGGCGGTCCTGCTATTGCTGGGATTGATTTCCGGCAATGCGCCCAATCGTTCGTGGCTGCCGGACGCGGCAAATTTGCAGTACGAGCAGTACTGGAAGCTAAAAGGCGGCCTTGAGGCGGTAAGCAATCGCGCAGATATGTTGTCGGATAATCTGCTGGCGCTGGGCGCGCAGTACGGCTGGCAGCTGGCCGGTATGATGCTGATGGGCGCCGCGCTGATGCGCAGCGGCTGGCTCAAAGGGCAGTTCAGCCTTCGCCACTACCGGCGTACCGGCGGGCTGCTGATTGCCGCCGGAATGGCGGTCAATTTGCCCTCTATCATCGCCCAGTGGCATCTCGGCTGGGACTATCGCTGGTGCGCATTTTTGCTACAGGCGCCGCGCGAGCTGAGCGCGCCGCTGCAAACCATCGGCTACGCGGCGCTGGCCTGGGGCTTCTGGCCGCAGCTGTGTAAGTTTCGTCTGGTAGGGGCGATTGCCTGCGTCGGGCGCATGGCGCTGACCAACTATCTGCTGCAGACCCTGATTTGCACCACCCTGTTTTACCGCTTCGGCCTGTTTATGAAGTATGACCGCTTACAGCTGTTAGCCTTCGTGCCGCCCGTATGGGCGGTCAATCTCCTCTTCTCGTGGTTTTGGCTACGTCATTTCCGTCAAGGCCCCGTTGAGTGGCTATGGCGTCAATTAACCCTGCGTGCATCGGGGACATCATTAAAAGATACATCCAGATAACGATCTGGATCACAATCATTAACAAAATGGATGTAACCGTTTCCATCCCTGTGACCTCACTCACGTAGCGAGCGGCACGTCGCTGCCAGAATAGCCTCCTTGCTGAACACAGGAGGTGAGTGTGACGTACTGCAATGCTCTACAGGTCGGTGAGTATGATCACCATTCGTGATGTCGCCCGCCAGGCGGGTGTTTCCGTCGCGACGGTTTCGCGCGTGCTGAATAACAGCGCGCTGGTGAGCCCGGATACGCGAGAAGCGGTAATGAAGGCGGTGTCGCTGCTGGGCTATCGGCCGAACGCCAACGCGCAGGCGCTGGCGACGCAGGTCAGCGATACCATCGGCGTGGTGGTGATGGACGTGTCGGACGCCTTTTTTGGCGCGCTGGTGAAAGCGGTTGATACCGTCGCCCAGCAGCATCATAAATATGTGCTTATCGGCAATAGCTATCATGAAGCGGAAAAAGAGCGCAACGCCATCGAGGTGCTGATTCGCCAGCGCTGTTCGGCGCTGATCGTCCACTCTAAAGCGCTGAGCGACGCGGAGCTGGGGGATTTTATGGAGCATATGCCGGGAATGGTGCTGATTAACCGCATCGTGCCGGGGTACGCCCACCGCTGCGTTGGGCTGGATAACGTCAGCGGCGCGCTGATGGCGACCCGCATGCTGCTCAATCATGGCCACCAGCGCATCGGCTATCTCTCTTCCAATCACGGTATCGAAGATGATGATTTACGGCGGGAAGGGTGGTTCAGAGCGTTACATGAGCACGGCATTGTCGCTCCCGAAAGCTGGGTGGGTTCCGGGTCGCCTGATATGCAGGGCGGCGAGGCGGCGATGGTCGAACTGCTGGGGCGCAACCTCGGTCTGACCGCGGTCTTCGCCTATAACGACAGCATGGCGGCCGGCGCGCTCACGACGCTTAAAGATAACGGCATTGCCGTACCGCAGCATCTTTCGCTGATCGGTTTTGATGATATCCCCATTTCCCGTTACACCGATCCGCAGCTGACGACGGTGCGCTACCCGATTATGTCGATGGCGAAACTGGCGACCGAGCTGGCGCTACAGGGGGCGGCGGGGAAGCTGGATCGTGAGGCCAGCCACTGTTTTATGCCGACGCTGGTGCGCCGACATTCGGTGGCGCAGAGGCAAATTGTGGGGCCGATCACTAACTAATTATCTGCCTGATGTAACCGCTTTCAATATGTGAGTGATTTCACAGTTTGTTAACATTAAGCTGACTATGATTGCTGCGTTTACAAGTCTGAACATACTATGTCACGGTGATTAATCACTTTTACAGCAGTAATCGGCGTTAAACGATGAATAAAGCCGTTTTTCAGGAGCGTTACCCTACACGGAAGACAGAATTACAGTCGTGAATGTCGCTGTGCAGTAACATTAATGTAACGCTCGCCAGCCATTTTCACACCAAAGACCCTGCATAATAAAACCGGAGATTCCATGAATAAGAAGGTGTTAACCCTGTCTGCTGTAATGGCCAGCATGTTATTCGGCGCCGCGGCGCACGCAGCAGATACGCGTATCGGCGTGACGATTTATAAATACGACGACAACTTTATGTCGGTGGTGCGCAAGGCAATTGAGAAAGACGGCAAATCGGCGCCGGATGTTCAGCTGCTCATGAATGACTCGCAAAACGACCAGTCCAAGCAGAACGATCAGATTGACGTCCTGTTGGCAAAAGGCGTGAAGGCGCTGGCGATTAACCTGGTTGACCCGGCGGCGGCGGGGACGGTCATCGATAAAGCCCGTGGCCAGAACGTGCCGGTGGTGTTCTTTAACAAAGAGCCATCCCGTAAGGCGCTGGATAGCTACGATAAAGCGTACTATGTCGGTACCGATTCAAAAGAGTCCGGCGTGATTCAGGGTGACCTGATTGCCAAACACTGGAAAGCGAACCCGAACTGGGATCTGAATAAAGACGGCCAGATTCAGTTTGTCCTGCTGAAAGGCGAACCGGGTCATCCGGATGCGGAAGCGCGTACCACCTACGTGATTAAAGAGCTGAACGACAAGGGCTTCAAAACCCAGCAGCTGGCCTTAGACACTGCCATGTGGGACACCGCACAGGCGAAAGATAAGATGGATGCCTGGCTGTCTGGCCCGAACGCCAACAAAATTGAAGTCGTTATCGCCAACAACGATGCGATGGCCATGGGCGCGGTAGAAGCGCTGAAGGCCCACAATAAGAGCAGCATCCCGGTGTTCGGCGTCGATGCGTTGCCGGAAGCGTTAGCGTTGGTTAAATCCGGCGCTATGGCGGGTACCGTGCTGAACGATGCCAACAACCAGGCGAAAGCCACCTTCGATCTGGCGAAAAATCTCGCCGATGGGAAAGAACCGGCTGCCGGCACTAACTGGAAAATTGAAAATAAGATTGTCCGCGTACCGTACGTGGGCGTTGATAAAGACAATCTGAGCGAATTTATCGGTAAGTAATAGCTTAATAAGCTGCGGGCGTGCGCGCTGTACGCCCGATTATTCCTGATACAGAACCCGTCCCTGTTCGTCGTTAATTCGTCGGCAGGGGTATGCACGCACGCAGCCAGGTATAACTATGGTCAGCAATAATAGCGAACGGTCAGGCGAATATTTGTTGGAAATGACCAACATCAACAAATCGTTTCCTGGCGTCAAGGCTCTCGATAATGTGAACCTCAAGGTTCGTCCCCACTCTATTCATGCCTTAATGGGGGAGAACGGCGCGGGCAAATCAACATTATTAAAATGCCTATTTGGGATCTATCAAAAAGATTCCGGCAGTATTCTTTTTCAGGGACAAGAGATCGATTTCCATTCGGCTAAAGAAGCCCTGGAAAACGGTATTTCAATGGTTCATCAGGAATTAAACCTGGTCTTACAGCGTTCGGTGATGGATAACATGTGGCTGGGACGTTATCCCACCAAAGGCGTGTTTGTCGATCAGGACAAAATGTATCGTGATACCAAAGCGATTTTCGATGAGCTGGATATTGATATCGACCCGCGCGCTCGCGTCGGTACGCTATCGGTATCGCAAATGCAGATGATTGAAATTGCGAAGGCATTTTCCTATAACGCCAAAATTGTCATTATGGATGAGCCGACCTCTTCGTTAACTGAAAAAGAGGTCAATCATCTGTTTAAAATTATCCGCAAGCTGAAAGAGCGCGGCTGCGGCATTGTCTATATTTCCCACAAAATGGAAGAGATCTTCCAGCTGTGCGATGAAATTACTATCCTGCGCGACGGCCAGTGGATCGCCACCCAGCCGCTGGAAGGGCTGGATATGGATAAGATCATCGCGATGATGGTAGGCCGCTCCCTCAATCAGCGCTTCCCGAACAAGGAAAATAAGCCGGGCGAGGTGATTCTTGAGGTGCGCAATTTAACCTCGCTGCGCCAGCCGTCGATTCGCGATATCTCTTTCGATCTGCACAAAGGCGAAATTCTGGGGATTGCCGGGCTGGTCGGAGCGAAACGTACCGATATCGTCGAGACGTTATTCGGCATTCGCGAGAAGGCCGGCGGGACGATCAGGCTGCACGGTAAGAAGATTAACAACCATAGCGCCAATGAAGCCATCAACCACGGCTTTGCGCTGGTGACCGAAGAGCGCCGCTCGACGGGAATTTATGCCTACCTGGATATCGGTTTTAACTCGCTGATCTCCAATATTAAAAAATACAAGAATAAGGTCGGATTGCTGGATAATTCACGCATGAAAAGCGATACCCAATGGGTGATTGATTCGATGCGCGTGAAAACCCCGGGGCAGCACACGCAAATTGGTTCGTTGTCCGGTGGCAACCAGCAGAAAGTTATTATCGGTCGCTGGCTATTAACCCAGCCGGAAATACTGATGCTCGATGAACCCACGCGTGGGATTGACGTTGGGGCGAAGTTCGAAATTTACCAGCTGATCGCCGAGCTGGCAAAAAAAGACAAAGGGATCATTATTATTTCCTCCGAGATGCCGGAGCTACTGGGTATTACTGACCGTATTCTGGTAATGAGCAATGGTCTCGTTGCCGGAATTGTTGAGACTAAAACCACCACGCAAAACGAAATTCTCCGTCTTGCGTCGTTGCACCTTTAAGATCAGGGGCTCCTCATGAGTGCGTTAAATAAAAAGAGTTTTCTCACCTATTTGAAAGAAGGTGGGATTTACGTGGTTCTTTTAGTATTACTGGCTATTATTATTTTCCAGGATCCGACTTTCTTAAGCTTGCTGAACTTAAGTAATATTCTGACCCAGTCTTCGGTGCGTATTATTATCGCGCTCGGCGTGGCCGGACTGATTGTCACTCAGGGTACCGACCTTTCAGCCGGACGTCAGGTCGGCCTCGCGGCGGTTATCGCCGCCACCATGCTGCAGGCGGTGGACAACGCCAATAAGGTCTTCCCGGAAATGGCCACGATGCCGATTCCGCTGGTTATCCTGCTGGTGTGCGCGATCGGCGCGGTGATTGGCCTTATCAACGGCATTATCATTGCTTACCTGAACGTGACGCCGTTTATCACCACCCTCGGCACGATGATCATCGTTTACGGTATCAACTCCCTGTATTACGACTTTGTGGGCGCGTCGCCGATCTCCGGCTTCGATAGCCACTTCTCGCAGTTTGCCCAGGGGTTTGTGGCGCTGGGTTCATTCCGCCTGTCGTATATCACCTTCTATGCGCTGATTGCCGTGTTCTTCGTATGGATCCTGTGGAACAAGACCCGCTTTGGCAAAAACATTTTTGCTATCGGCGGCAACCCGGAAGCGGCGAAGGTTTCCGGCGTCAACGTCGCTCTGAACCTGCTGATGATTTATGCGCTCTCCGGCGTGTTCTACGCCTTCGGCGGCCTGCTGGAAGCCGGACGCATCGGTTCGGCGACCAACAACCTTGGCTTTATGTATGAACTGGATGCGATTGCCGCCTGCGTGGTCGGCGGCGTATCGTTCAGCGGCGGGGTCGGCACCGTGTTCGGCGTGGTGACCGGGGTGATTATCTTCACCGTCATCAACTACGGTCTGACCTATATCGGCGTGAACCCGTACTGGCAGTACATTATCAAAGGGGCGATTATTATCTTCGCTGTAGCATTGGATTCGCTGAAGTACGCGCGGAAGAAGTAAGTTTCTCTCTCGGAAAAAGCTGCCTGCGGGCAGCTTTTTTTATTTGCGCGGGACGGGATCACGAAAATTAATATTGCGGTGCCAATAGCCGTTGGTTTTTTCATATCTGGAATACGTTACTATTTTTGGCAAAATGTAAACATGTGTTTATGTATTTTTCCGCAAACTAAGGATATTATGCTCATTTGCTGTTTTGATAATGGAAAGGAACCCTCGAATGTTAAAGAAAATGATAGCTGTGATAGGCTTCGGAAGCCTCGTATTATTAAGCGGTTGTGCAAAAGAATCATCCCGCTCACTCGAAGTCGCTAAGGTGACGACCTGGAATACGCCTTACCACGGCGCTCGCAGCCCAATTTCAGTGGGTAAGTTTGATAACCGCTCCAGCTATATGAATGGCGTATTCTCTGATGGCGTTGATCGTTTGGGTAATCAGTCAAAAACAATTCTCATAACACATTTGCAACAAACCGGGCGATTCAATGTTCTCGATCGGAGTAATATGGCCGAGTTGCAGAATGAAGCCAGTATAAAAGGGACCAGCCAGACGCTGAAGGGCGCTGACTACGTGGTGACGGGGGACGTGACCGAATTTGGGCGCAAGGAAGTCGGCGACCATCAATTATTTGGCATCCTGGGAAGAGGGAAGAGCCAAATTGCCTATGCCAAAGTCAATCTTAATATCGTGAATGTCCAGACATCCGAAGTCGTTTTTTCGTCGCAGGGTGCCGGGGAATTTGAGCTTTCTAACCGCGAAGTGATCGGATTCGGCGGTACCGCCAGCTATGACTCCACGCTAAACGGAAAAGTGTTGGATCTCGCTATCCGCGAAGCCGTAAATAATCTGGTTGCAGGTATCGAAAGCGGTGCGTGGACACCGGCTAAATAATCGTTCTGATTTCGACATTTCCCGTGTGCGTACGGTGAAATGTCGCTTTAAATCATAATATGGATGTTAAAAATGAATATTATCCGTTCTGTTTTAATTCTGCTCGCCGTGGCGGTGATAAGCGGTTGTGCGACAAGCCCCAAACCCCTCTATAGCTGGAATGAATATCAGCCTGTGGTTTATGAGTATTACGCGCTGGATATGGGGCCACAAGAGCAAATCGAAACATTAAAAAAAGATATTGAAAAAGCGCGGGCGCAGGCGCTTCCTGTTCCTCCGGGACTGCATGCGCATCTTGGGATGTTATATATCGATACCGGTCATCCGGAGCTGGCAAAAACAGAATTTGAACAGGAGAAACGGCTGTTTCCTGAATCCAGCCAGTTTATGGATTTTCTGTTGAAGAAAATGCAGGGAGGCAAAGCATGAAAAAGTTATATGTAATATGCGCGGGTTTATTACTGACCCTACTGTTGAGCGGTTGCGCGCCGAAAAAATCCTATGACTACACGGCATTCAGGCAGAGTAAACCGAAGAGTATTCTGGTCCTGCTGCCGAAAAACGAATCACCGGACGTTAAAGCGGGCTATGGGGTCCTTTCGCAGGTCACGCTGCCGCTTGCCGAGGCGGGATATTATGTTTTCCCTGTTGCCGTCGTTGATAACACCTTTAAACAAAATGGCGTCGTGAATGGTGAAGAAATGCACGGTGTCAGCCATCAAAAGCTAAGAGAAATTTTTGGCGCTGACGCTGTGCTCTATCTTAAGGTCACGGAATATGGGACATCGTATCAGGTTATCAACAGCGATACCCGCGTCGCCGTTTCCGGTGAGCTGGTGGATATTCGTAACGGAAAACTATTATGGAAAGGCAGCGCGGTGGCTTCCAGCAGCGAAAGTGACGGTAGCGGCGGTTCGCTTTTAGGCATGCTTATCCAGGCGGCCGTTGACCAGATAGTCAACACCATGACCGACAGAAGCTATAAGGTCGCGGGTATTGCCGATGCGCGACTGCTCACGCCTGCCGCGCCAGCAGGGATGCTGTACGGCCCTCGCTCTCCTAAATACGGTAAAGATTTGCAATAGCGTCCTCAATAGATGGCCGATGCGCGCCTTTGCATCGGCCATCTATTGCTTATCATGAACCCCTCTTTGCCAGATAACGAGGCTACTTCTCTTTTTTCTGCAGCTCCAGCAGCTGCTGGGGCGTGACCGCCGGATAGGACTGCGCGCCGTCGGGAACTTCCTGCTGCGCGGGGATGGGGATCAGCGGGCCTAAAAAGCGCGGCTCGCGTTTAAAAATATAGAGATCCGCCAGCGCGCCGAAGCGGGCGCCGAACTCGCGCAGGCGAACGCTCCACATATCCTTTGGCGATGGTACCGCGTAGCACTGCGCCTGAATCCCCATATGCAGGGCAATAAACAGCGCCCGCTCGCAGTGGAAGCGTTGGGTAATGATAATAAAGTCGTTCGTATCGAAGACCTTACGGGTGCGAACAATCGAATCGAGCGTACGAAAACCCGCATAGTCCAGCACGATATCCGCCGGATCGACGCCGGCTTTAATCAAATCGCGGCGCATGGTCATCGGCTCGTTATAGCTTTGCAGCGCGTTATCGCCGCTGAGCAGCAGATAGTTCACCTTGCCGCTGTTGTAGGCGTTCAGCGCGCCCTGAATCCGGTAACGATAATATTGGTTGATAACCCCGGTACGGTAGTACTTAGCGGTACCGAGCACGACGCCGACCTGGCGATAGGGCAGGTCCTGCAGCTCGTCGTAAATATAGGGAGAGGTTTTCCAGCTCATCCAGCGGTCAAGACCCAGCACGGTTAACAGCAGCAAGCCGAACAGGACTAACAGGCTGTATAACACACGCTTTAACATGAACCTGGCTCAATAGTGGATGAGGGAAGCTTCAGGCTACTTTACCCGTCGGGCAAGCGCAAGAAACCGTCGTTTAATTGCGGGGATTTTCAACAGTGCGGGCCGTTTGGCCCGCAGAATGTGACTAACCTAACAGTACGCGATCGATATTATGGCAGCCCAGCGCCTTCAGCGTCGCCGCGGTGGCGTCCCACTGGTTAAGCGCCGCATCGGCCTTTTCGGCCAGAATTGCGCGCTGGATATCCGGGTAATCGTATCCGTTGAGGCTCAGCAGATTCAGTGCGCCCTGCAGCGGAGGCAGCGTCGGGTTAAAGGCGGCGTTCTCGGCATAGCTGCCGGTGAAAAGGGTGCCGTCTTTCAGCTCCAGCGCTACGCCGGAGGGCGAATTGCTGTAAGGCGTATGGCAACGGTTGGCCGCCTGAATCGCCGCCTGAGCCAGCGCGTCGCCGCTGAGCGGGAAGCCGTGGTCCTGCTCGTCCATCAGCAGGGTTTTAATGTCCAGATCTTTCGGGCCGAAAGCGTCCGGCAAATAGTGCTGCAGCGAATGCGCCTCGCGACCGGGGAGGTGGATGCGCAGCGCCAGGCCGCTGTTCAGCTCGTTCATAAACTGTCGGCAGTGGCCGCAGGGAGTATAGTTAACGGTAATCGCCCGCAGGGATTTTTCGCCGCGCAGCCAGGCATGGCTGATGGCGCTTTGTTCGGCGTGCACGGTTTGCTGCATAGTGGCGCCGAGAAATTCCATATTGCCGCCGAAGTACCAGGTACCGCTGATGCCGCGGGCAATCGCGCCGACGTTAAAATGGGAAAGATCGGCCCGCGCGCAGGCCGCCGCCAGCGGCAGCAAAGCAAAGGCCAGCGCGTCTTCATCCAGTCCCGTTGCGCTTTGCAGCGCCGCAACCTGGTCTGCATTCAGCAGGGCCGGGAAATGCCGATCGGTCAGCATCGGGGCGATGGCCGCTTGCAGGTCCGCCGCCAGTTGGGGAAGAACAGCTTGAAAACGTGGGTGCATGGCGTTGCCTCATAACAATGTAATGGAAATCTAGTGTACGGGGGGCGACAGCCTGTATATGTGATAAACATCTCATTGTTACTGCAACTAATTCGTGTTGCATTTAAAAATGTGATTCAAATCACATTTATCCAACCACCGCTAAAATAAGCGGAAATAAGAACGGCGCGACCAGCGAGGTAATTATCCCGCAAAGCACCAGCGCCAGCGAGCTGAACGCCCCTTCCTGATAGTCGAGCTCAGCGCAACGGGCGGTCCCCAGGGCGTGGGATGCGGTCCCCATCGACAGGCCGCGCGAGGCCTTGGTGCGGATGCGCATCACGTTCAGCAGGGTGTGACCAAAGACCGCGCCGAGAATGCCGACGAAAATCACGCACACCGCGCTGATCGCCGGAATCCCGCCAATGCTGCTGCTCACCGCCATGGCAATCGGCGTCGTCACCGATTTCGGCAAAATAGAGGCGGCAATCTGCGGGGTTGCGCCCATCAACAGGGCAACGGTGGTGCCGGTGACCATCGCCACTACGCTGCCGATAAAGCAGATGGTGATGATTGACTTCCAGCGGGCGCGGATTTGGTGCAGCTGCTCATACAAAGGAAAGGCCAACGCCACCACCGCCGGCTGCAGCAGATCGTTAAGAATTTTGCTGCCGAGGAAATAGCGCTCGTAGGAGATGCCGGTTATCAGCAGAAAAGGAATGAGCACCACCATCGCCACCAGCAGCGGGTTAAGCAGCGGAAATTTAAACCGCGCCGCCAGCCTGCGGGCAAGGAAAAAGACGACAAGAGTGAGCGGCAGCGACCACCAGATTTCATGGATCATTCTTCACTTCCTTTTTGTCCAACCACTTTGCGCTCACCGTGAACCAGGTGTGAACTCCAGCTGACCACTAAAAAGACCACCAGCGTGCTTATCGCGCAGGACACCACCACCGGACCAAACTGCGCGCGCAGTAAATCCCAGTACTGCATGACGCCGACGCCGATAGGCACAAACAGCAGCGCCATATAGCGAATCAGGATGTTGCAGCCGGGGTTAACCCACTGTGGCGGCATGATCTGCAGCGCCAGCAGAAAAAACAGAATCAGCATGCCAATAATGCTGCCGGGAATGGCGATCGGCAGGAGCGAAGAGAGAAAAATGCCCGCATACAAGCAGGCGTAGATGAGCACGAAAGCGCGCAGATACTGCCAGACAATAATCAGTGATTTACTCATGGTAATAACCCTTGATGAACCGCATTCATCATACAATTAAAGCCAAAAATGTGCTACCGATCACATCATGAATTCTACGCATACCTGCAATAGAGAGGGGGAACAGCAAAACGGACGGCTATCAGAGCGTAGATTGCAGCGACAGGCAGTGCAGAAACCGGCTCAGCGCCAGCGACGGCGTTTCACTTTTTCGCCAGAACACCCCAACGCTACCTTTTTGTTCAATGCGCGGCAAATTAAGAATCGCCAGCTGGTGCTGGGCGGCGTAGCGCTGCGCCAGACGCAAGGAGAGAATTGAGACCATATCGCTGCTCTGCAGCAGGTTGCTGGTGACGTTCATCGAGGCGGACTCAATGGTGTTTTCCGGCAGCATCACGCCGTTATCCACCAGCGCGTTGTCGATGCTCAGGCGAATTGGCGTGCCGGTGGGCCAGACGATCCAGCGCCAGGGGGAGAGATCGGCCCAGCTTAACCGCGATTTTTGGGCCAGCGGGTGATCGGGACGGGCGACAAAGCAGACCGGTTCGGTGTAGAGCACCCGGTAGCTCAGAGGCAGCTCCAGCGCCCGTCCGCCGACGCGTCCGACAACCACATCCACCACGCCGGCGAGCAGATCGTTAAGCAGCGGCGTCATGACCTTCTCTTCGATATTCAGGTGCAGGGTCGGCATCTCTTTGAGCAGTTCGAGGATCGCCTGCGAGACGCAGTCGGTCGCCACCGGCGAACAGCCAATCATCAGGCTGCCCACCTGTCCGCCCTGCTTAAAACGCTCGATCTCATACTGCGAACGCGACATATCGTTAATCAGCCGCTGGGCGTGCTGAAGCAGCAGCTTCCCGCCTTCGGTCGGGCGCAGGCCTTTGCTATGGCGTTCGAACAAAACCATGCCGACTTCGTCTTCAAACTGGCTGAGCCATTTGGAGAGCGCGGGCTGAGTAATGTTCATCATTTTCGCCACCTGCGTGAGATTGCCTTGCTCCCCCAGCGCCACCAGCATCTGTAAATGGTGCAGCTTCAGTTTCTGCGTCCAGTCCGCCATTAGCGATAACCTCCAGGTTATGTCTATGCCCGAAATACCATTGTACATTTCATTGCCTGAGTTACAAACTCGCAACATAAAAGAAATAAATACAACACCTACCCCTACCTGCACTGAGGCATAACGATGACTCAACGACTTGAATTACAGAAGCTGCTCAACGCCGCGCCGGTCGGCGCCCGACAGTGGCGCGTGATTATCTGCTGTTTCCTGGTGGTGATGCTCGATGGCTTTGATACCGCCGCGATTGGTTTTATCGCGCCGGATATCCGCAGCCACTGGCAGCTCACCGCCGGCGACCTCGCGCCGTTATTTGGCGCGGGATTGCTGGGCCTGACCGCCGGGGCGCTGCTCTGCGGGCCGCTCTCCGACCGCTTTGGCCGCAAACGGGTGATTGAGTTTTGCGTCGCCCTGTTCGGCCTGTTCAGCCTGCTTTCCGCGTTTGCCCCCGATCTGCAAATGCTGGTGTTCCTGCGTTTTCTGACCGGCCTCGGCCTCGGCGGCGCAATGCCTAATACCATCACCATGACCTCGGAATATTTGCCTGCCCGGCGGCGCGGGGCGCTGGTAACCCTGATGTTTTGCGGGTTCACCCTCGGTTCCGCCTTCGGCGGCGTGGTCAGCGCACAGCTGGTGCCGCTGATCGGCTGGCACGGCATTCTGGTGCTCGGCGGCGTTTTACCGTTGATACTGGCGGTGGCGCTGGTGCCTCTGCTTCCCGAGTCTCCGCGCTGGCAGATCCGTCGCCAGCTGCCGCAGGCGACGATCGCCAGAACCGTCGGCGCCATTACCGGCGAGCGCTATAACGACACGCATTTCTGGCTTGATGAACCTGCCGCAGGGGCGAAGGGCAGTATCAGCCAGCTGTTCGCCGGGCGTCAGTTGGCCATCACCTTAATGCTATGGGTGGTGTTCTTTATGAGCCTGCTGATTATCTATCTGCTCTCCAGCTGGATGCCGACGTTGCTAAACCATCGGGGCATTGATTTACAGCACGCTTCGTGGGTCACCGCCGCCTTCCAGATTGGCGGCACCTTTGGCGCGCTGCTGCTCGGCGTGCTGATGGATCGCTTCAATCCCTATCGGGTGCTGGCGCTGAGCTACGGCCTCGGGGCGGTGTGTATCGTCATGATTGGCCTGAGCGAGAACGGCCTGTGGCTGATGGCGCTGGCGATTTTCGGCACCGGCATCGGCATCAGCGGCTCGCAGGTGGGGCTGAATGCGCTAACCGCAACGCTGTATCCCACGCAAAGCCGCGCGACCGGCGTGAGCTGGTCAAACGCGGTTGGCCGCTGCGGGGCCATCGTTGGCTCCCTTTCCGGCGGTGTGATGATGGCGATGAATTTCTCATTCGATACCCTGTTTTTTGTTATCGCCGTCCCGGCCGTTGTGAGCGCCGTGATGCTTATCCTGCTGACGCTTGCCGTCCGCAACCCGACTTCTGTACCCGCCGCGCTGCCTTCCGCAGGCATTGTGAATAAATAAGGAGAACGCTTATGTCCCAGTCCACCACGGAAGCAAATAACGGCCGTCAGCAGTTTTACCAGCATATTTCCGGGCAAAACCTGACGCCGCTTTGGGAATCGCTGCACCATCTGGTGCCGAAAACGCCGAACGCCACCTGCGCGCCGGCTTACTGGAATTATCAGGAGATTCGCCCGCTGCTGCTGGAAAGCGGCAAGCTGATTGGCGCGAAAGAGGCGATACGCCGCGTGCTGGTGCTGGAAAACCCGGCGCTGCGCGGGCAGTCGTCGATTACCTCCTCGCTGTACGCGGGTTTGCAGCTGATTATGCCCGGCGAAGTGGCGCCGAGCCATCGGCACAACCAGTCGGCGCTGCGCTTTGTCGTGGAAGGCGAAGGGGCGTTTACCGCCGTTGACGGCGAACGTACCGCCATGCGCGCCGGCGACTTTATTCTGACGCCGCAGTGGCGCTGGCACGATCACGGCAACCCCGGCAACGAACCGGTTATCTGGCTCGACGGCCTCGATCTGCCGCTGGTGAACTATCTGGGCTGCGGCTTCGCGGAGGACTATCCGCAAGATCAGCAGCCGGTGACCCGCAAAGAGGGGGATTATCTGCCGCGCTACGCCGCCAACATGCTGCCGCTGCGCCATCAGTCCGGTAACTCTTCGCCCATCTTTAACTATCGCTACGACCGCAGCCGCGAAGCGCTGCACGATCTGACGCGGATGGGCGATGCCGACGAGTGGGATGGCTATAAGATGCGCTACGTCAACCCGGTCACCGGCGGCTACCCGATGCCGTCGATGGGCGCCTTCCTGCAGCTGTTACCGAAAGGGTTTACCTCGCGAGCGGCGAAAACCACCGACAGTACCGTCTATCACGTGGTGGAAGGCAGCGGCCAGGTCACCATTGGCGAACAGACCTTCGCTTTTCAGGCAAAAGATATCTTCGTGGTGCCGACCTGGCACGCCGTCTCTTTTATCTCCGCCGAAGATAGCGTGTTATTCAGCTTTTCGGACCGTCCCGTGCAGGAAGCGCTCGGCCTGTTCCGCGAAGCGCGTTATTAAAAATTAAGAATAAGGAATCGAATCATGACTCAATACGTTTTTGCACCCCAGGCCCCGATTAGCGTTCCGGTTGTCGGCAGCGATGAGCAGTTCCCGGTGCGCCGCGTTTACTGCGTGGGCCGCAACTACGCCGCTCACGCGCGTGAAATGGGCTTTGACCCGGATCGCGAACCGCCGTTCTTCTTCTGCAAGCCTGCCGATGCGGTGGTGCCCGTCGCCGCGGGAGAAACGCTGAACCTGCCGTATCCGACGCAAACCGATAACTATCACTACGAAATTGAGCTGGTGGTGGCGATTGGCAAGCGGGGAAGCGATATCCCGCTGGAGCAGGCCCATGAGTATATCTGGGGCTATGCCACGGGGCTGGATATGACCCGCCGCGATCGCCAGATGGAGATGCGCCAGATGGGCCGTCCGTGGGAGATTGGTAAAGCTTTTGACCTTTCCGCGCCGATTGCGCCGCTGCATAAAGCGGATACGGCGGACGTGAGCCAGGCCGGAATCTGGCTGCAGGTAAACGGGGAAGATCATCAGCGCAGCGATATTCGCCACCTGATCTGGTCGGTTAACGAAACCATCAGCTATCTTTCCGGTTTCTTTGAGCTGCAGCCCGGCGATCTGATTTTCACCGGCACGCCGGAAGGCGTCGGCGCGGTGGTGAAAGGCGATGTCATCACCGGCAACGTCGATGGACTGACGCCAATCGCCGTGCGCGTGGTGTGAGGTGAATGATGAAGCTGTACAGTTTTTTTAATAGCTCAGCGTCCTACCGCGTGCGGATTGCGCTGGCGCTGAAAGGCATCGACTACCAGAGCGTCGGCGTTAACATCCGCATCGGCCAGCAGAACGCGCTGGAGTACCGGCGGCTGAACCCGGTCGGTCTGGTGCCGACGCTCATTACCGACAAAGGCGAATCCCTCGGCCAGTCGCTGGCGATTGCCGACTGGCTGGACCGGCACTATCCGCAGCCGCTGCTGCTGCCCCAGGCGGACAGCGCGCGGATGCGGGTACTGGAGATCGTTTACGCCATCGCCTGCGATATTCACCCCATTAATAACATGCGCGTTTTACGCTACCTTGGCGACGAGCTAAAGGTAAGCGAAGAGGAGAAAAAACGCTGGTATGCGCACTGGATCCAGCAGGGATTCAGCGCCGTCGAGCAGCTATTGCGCCACGCGAAATCCGGCGATTTTTGCGTGGGCGATGCGCCTACCCTGGCGGACTGCTGCCTGGTGCCGCAGTGGGCCAACGCCCTGAGGATGGGCTGCGATCTCAGTCACTATCCGCGCTGCCAGGCGGTTTATGACGCCTGTACCCGGCTGCCGGCATTTATCGCCGCCGCGCCGGAAAACCAACAAGATAAGATCCCGGCTTAGGAGGCAACATGGCAAAAGTGATGCGAGCAATTATTGTCGGCGGCGGTATTGGCGGAGCGGCCACGGCGCTCTCTCTGGCGCGCCAGGGCATCAAAGTGATGCTGCTGGAAAAGGCGCATGAAATCGGCGAAATCGGCGCCGGGATCCAGTTGGGTCCAAACGCATTCTCGGCGCTCGACAGCCTCGGCGTCGGCGAAGTCGCCCGCCAGCGCGCGGTGTTTACCGACCATATCACTATGATGGATGCGGTCAACGGCGAAGAGGTGGTGCATATTGAGACCGGACAGGCCTTCCGCGACCATTTTGGCGGACCCTATGCGGTGATCCATCGGGTGGATATCCACGCCACCGTCTGGGAGGCGGCGCTGACCCATCCGGCCGTTGAGTATCGTACATCGACGCAGGTAGTGGATATCCGCCAGACCGCCGATGACGTGACGGTGTTTGATGATAAAGGCAACAGCTGGACGGCGGATATTCTGATCGGCTGCGACGGCGGTAAGTCGGTGGTGCGCCAAAGCCTGCTGGGCGATTCGCCGCGGGTAACCGGCCATGTCGTTTATCGCGCGGTGGTTGACGCCGCCGATATGCCGGACGATTTACGCATCAACGCGCCGGTGCTGTGGGCCGGTCCGCACTGCCACCTGGTGCATTATCCGCTGCGCGGCGGCAAGCAGTACAACCTGGTGGTAACCTTCCATAGTCGGCAGCAGGAAGAGTGGGGCGTGCGCGACGGCAGTAAAGAAGAGGTGCTCTCCTACTTTAAAGGCATCCACCCGCGTCCCCGGCAGATGCTGGACAAACCGACCTCCTGGCGTCGCTGGTCCACCGCCGACCGCGAGCCGGTAGAGAAGTGGGGCAACGACCGCATCACGCTGGTTGGCGATGCCGCGCATCCGGTGGCGCAGTATATGGCCCAGGGCGCCTGTATGGCGCTGGAAGATGCGGTGACGCTGGGTAAAGCGCTGGCGCAATGCGACGGCGACGCCGCCCGCGCTTTCGCGCTGTATGAATCGGTACGTATTCCGCGTACCGCGCGCATCGTCTGGTCGACGCGGGAAATGGGGCGGGTCTATCACGCCGCCGGCGTTGAGCGTCAGGTGCGCAATCTGCTGTGGAAAGGCAAAACCCAGAGCGAGTTTTATCGCGGCATCGAGTGGCTGTACGGCTGGAAAGAGGATAACTGCCTGGAAGCGCGTTAAGCGGCTGCGCACTTCCCGGGGCGCGGCTGGCGCCTTACCCGGGCTACCGGCCCGCAGATAGCGGTGGTCGCGTAGCCTGGCTAAACGCAGCGCCAGCCGGGAAGCAGCGCCGCCGCCGGGAAAACCGATATTGGCCCCTTTCAACCCGCATCCAGAGGCGCTAACATAGCGCCTCTTTTTTCCGGGCAATGATAAACAATATGCGTGTATTACTGGCGCCGATGGAAGGCGTGCTCGATTCGCTGGTGCGCGAGCTGCTGACCGAAGTGAATGATTACGATCTCTGCATCACCGAATTCTTGCGCGTGGTGGATCAGCTCCTGCCGGTAAAATCGTTCTACAGGCTGTGTCCGGAACTGCATAACAACAGCCTGACGCCGTCCGGCACCCGCGTGCGCGTGCAGCTGCTCGGGCAGTATCCGCAGTGGCTGGCGGAAAACGCCGCTCGCGCGGTCGAGCTCGGTTCCTGGGGCGTTGACCTCAACTGCGGCTGCCCGTCAAAGCTGGTGAACGGCAGCGGCGGCGGGGCGACGCTGCTTAAAGACCCTGAGCTTATCTATCGCGGCGCGAAAGCGATGCGCGAGGCGGTTCCCAGCCATCTGCCGGTCACGGTAAAAGTACGGCTTGGCTGGGACAGCGGCGAGCGGCGATTTGAAATTGCCGATGCGGTCCAGCAGGCGGGCGCCAGCGAGCTGGTGGTGCACGGCCGCACCAAAGAGGATGGCTATAAAGCGGAGCGCATCGACTGGCAGGCCATCGGCGAAATCCGCCAGCGCCTGACTATTCCGGTGGTGGCCAACGGTGAAATCTGGGACTGGCAAAGCGCCCAGGATTGCCTGGCCGCGACCGGCTGCGACTCGGTGATGATTGGCCGCGGCGCCCTGAACGTTCCAAACCTGAGCCGGGTGATAAAATATAACGAACCACGTATGCCCTGGCCGCAGGTGGTCGAACTGCTGCAAAAATATACCCGCCTGGAAAAGCAGGGCGACACCGGTCTTTATCACGTCGCGCGTATCAAACAGTGGCTGAGCTATTTGCGTAAAGAATACCTTGAGGCTGCTGAGCTGTTCAGCGCGGTGCGCACCCTACAGGATTCAACCAGCATTGCGCGCACGATTAACGACTGGCGTAGCTAAACTATCTGACCGGCATCACATTTTTTAGCTTGTCCCATTGAGATTACCCGGCGGACAGTGAAATACTCACTACCGATTGTTACTGCTCCGGCAGGCAAAACCTGATTTCCTGGCATCCGTCGGGGTCAGGTTTTTTTGTTTTTGGGGTTCATATGCAAATCGCCAAAGTACTTAATAATAATGTAGTGGTGGTTGTTGATGAGCAGCAGCGTGAACAGGTAGTCATGGGCCGAGGACTTGCCTTTCAAAAACGCGTTGGTGACTCTCTTGATGAAAGTAAAATTGAAAAGGTCTTCGCGCTGCAGAGCGATGAACTGGTTGGCCGTTTAGGTGAATTACTCAGTCAGATACCGTTAGAAGTGATGACCACCTGCGATCGGATCATCGATCTGGCGCGCGGTCGTCTCGGTAAGTTACAGGATAGTTTGTACATTACCCTGACCGACCACTGCCACTTTGCGATTGAGCGGCAGAAGAAGGGCATCGCCATTCGGAATGTGCTGCTGTGGGAAATAAAGCGGCTGTATCCGAAGGAGTTTGAGTTAGGGCAGGAGGCGCGGGCGATCGTCAGCAAAAGGCTCGGGGTTGAACTGGCCGAAGATGAAGCGGGTTTTATCGCCCTGCATCTGGTCACGGCGCAGCTCAACAGCGAAATGCCGGAAGTGATGCACGTGACCCGGGTCATGCAGGAGATCCTGCAGCTGGTGAAGTATCAGCTGACGCTGAACTACGACGAAGAGTCGCTGAGCTACCAGCGCTTTGTCACCCACCTCAAGTTTTTCGCCCAGCGCATGCTGACGCGAACGGTGGTCGAAGATGATGATGTGACGCTGCACAGCGCGGTAAAGGATAACTACCCTAAAGCGTGGAAGTGTGCGGAAACCGTCGCCCGGCACCTGCAAAAGAGCTACCAGCGGCCGCTGACGACGGAAGAGATTATGTTTCTCGCCATTCATATTGAGCGGGTGAGAAAAGAGGGACGCTAAGCGCCGATCGGGCCTGGCGCATAGCTCCCGCGCTACAACTGGATTGTTACTGCATTACGCAGGCAAAACCTGAGCGCAACGCCTACACGGCGTTGTTCTCGGGTTTTTTTATTTTTAATACTCAGTTAACGATGCCTGCGGGCAGCGGAAGTAAGGAAAAACAGCATGGAATATAAAGCACTCGCGCAGGATATTCTCACTCGGGTAGGCGGCAGAGAGAATATTGTGAGTCTGGTTCACTGCGCTACACGGCTGCGTTTTAAGCTCAAAGATAGCAAGAAGGCGGATGCCGAAGGACTGAAGGCGAACCCTGGCGTCATTATGGTCGTCGAAAGCGGCGGCCAGTTTCAGGTGGTTATCGGTAATCACGTGCACGATGTCTGGCTGGCGGTGCGCAGCGAAGCCGGCCTGACGGATGACAGTGAGCCGGTGGCGGTAAAAGGCGAAAAAGTGTCGCTTATCGGCCAGCTTATCGACATTGTTTCCGGTATTTTCACCCCGTTTATCGGCGTCCTGGCGGCCTCGGGGATCCTCAAAGGCTTGCTGGCGCTGGCGGTGGTTTGCGGCTGGTTAACGACGCAGCAGGCGACCTATAAAATCTGGTTTGCCGCCAGCGATGCGCTGTTCTTCTTTTTCCCGCTGTTTCTCGGCTATACCGCAGGCAAGAAATTTGGCGGCAACCCCTTTATTACCATGGTGATCGGCGGCGCGTTAACTCATCCGCTGATGATTCAAGCGTTTGACGCCAGCATGGCTCCCGGCGCCGCGACGGAGTATTTCCTCGGTATTCCGGTGACCTTTATCAATTACAGCTCCTCGGTCATTCCGATTATCCTCGCCTCGTGGGTCAGCTGCTGGATTGAAAAACGCAGCAACGCGATACTGCCTTCCTCGATGAAGAACTTCTTCACGCCGGCGATTTGCCTGGCCGTCGTCGTACCGCTCACGTTTCTGATTATCGGCCCCGTAGCCACCTGGCTGAGCCAGCTGCTGGCCAATGGTTATCAGCTTATCTATCAGGTTGCGCCCTGGCTTGCCGGAGCGGCGATGGGAGCGCTGTGGCAGGTATGCGTTATCTTCGGGCTGCACTGGGGCCTGATACCGTTAATGATTAACAACCTCGCCGTGCTGGGCCATGATTCGATGATGCCGATGCTGCTGCCTGCGGTGATGGGCCAGGTGGGCGCCGCGCTGGGGATTTTCCTGCGCACTCGCGATGCGCGGCAAAAAGTGCTGGCGGGTTCTGCGGTTTCCGCCGGGATCTTTGGCGTGACCGAGCCGGCGATTTATGGTCTGAACCTGCCTTTACGCCGTCCCTTTATCTTCGGCTGCGTTGCTGGCGCCATCGGCGGCGCGATGGTTGGTTTTAGCGACAGCCACGTCTACTCTTTTGGTTTCGGTAACATTTTCACCCTGGCGCAAATGATCCCGCCGGAGGGCATTGACGCTACGGTATGGGGCGGCGCGGCGGGGATGTTTGCCTCGTTAATCATCGCCTGCGTGCTTACCCTCGTCGCCGGGCTGCCGCGCAGCAGCGCTGAGCAGGCTGCGGTTGTCGTGGCGCCGGCCTCGGAAAACGACATCCTGGCGCCGATGACCGGCAGCGTGCTGGCGCTGGATCAGGTGCCTGACAGTACCTTCGCCAGCGGCCTGTTGGGCCAGGGCGTGGCGATTATTCCCTCAGTGGGCAAGGTTATCGCGCCGTTCTCGGGCGAAGTCGCCTCCATTTTTCAAACCAAACACGCCATCGGTCTGCTGAGCGACAGCGGCATTGAGCTGCTCATCCACGTTGGCATCGACACCGTTAAGCTCGATGGCGCGCCGTTCACCGCCCATGTAAAAGAGGGTGACAAAATCAAAGCGGGCGACCTGCTGCTGGAGTTTGACCGCCAGGCGATTCTGGACGCCGGCTATGATCTGGCGACGCCCATTATTATCAGCAACAGCGACGATTTTCGTACTCTCGACATGGTCTCCGCCAGCGCGGTGGATGCCGGTCAGCCGCTGTTGTCCGTAAGCCGTTAATCACAGGAGAGAGATGAATGAAGACATTCCCACAGGCGTTTTTATGGGGCGGCGCGACCGCGGCAAACCAGGTTGAAGGCGCTTATATGGAAGACGGGAAGGGATTAACCACTTCTGACGTCCAGCCGCGCGGCGTATTTGGCGATGTGGTAGAACGCGTGCCCGGCGATAGCGGCATTAAGGATATCGCCATCGATTTTTACCACCGTTATCCGGAAGATATCAGCCTCTTTGCCGAGATGGGCTTTAACTGCCTGCGCGTATCGATTGCCTGGGCGCGTATTTTCCCCAACGGCGATGAGGCGCAGCCAAACGAAGCCGGGCTGGCCTTCTACGATAAGCTGTTTGATGAAATGGCGAAGCACAATATTACTCCGCTGGTAACCCTGTCCCACTATGAGATGCCGTGGGCGCTGGTGAAAAACTACGGCGGCTGGGGCAATCGCAAAGTGATTGGCTTCTTCGAGCGCTACGCCCGTACGGTGTTCGAGCGCTACCAGGCGAAGGTCAAACTGTGGCTGACCTTCAATGAAATCAATATGTCCCTGCACGCGCCGATGACCGGTGTCGGACTGCCGGCCGACAGCAGCAAAGCGGAAGTCTACCAGGCTATTCACCATCAGCTGGTGGCGAGCGCGCTGGCGGCTAAGGCCTGCCATGACATCGTGCCTGAGGGCAAAATCGGCAATATGCTGCTCGGCGGCCTGATGTATCCGCTCAGCTGCAAACCGGACGATATTTTTGAAACCCTGCAGCAGAACCGTAGCTGGCAGTTCTTTGGCGATGTCCAGTGCCGCGGCGCTTACCCGGGCTATATGCTGCGCTATTTCCGCGACAACGGCATTAACCTCGACATCACCGATGCCGATCGCGCCGCCCTGAAAGAGACCGTCGACTTTATCTCCTTCAGCTACTATATGACCGGCTGCGTGACCGCCGACGAAGAGCTGAACAAAAAAGCGCGCGGCAATATTCTCAGCATGGTGCCGAACCCGCACCTGGCAAGCTCGGAATGGGGCTGGCAGATTGACCCGCTCGGTCTGCGCACGCTGCTGAACGTGCTGTGGGATCGCTATCAGAAGCCGCTGTTTATCGTGGAAAACGGCCTGGGCGCCAAGGATAAGGTGGAAGCCGACGGCAGCATCAACGACGATTACCGGATCAGCTATCTTAACGACCATCTGGTGCAGGTTCGTGAGGCAATCGAGGACGGCGTTGAGCTGATGGGCTACACCAGCTGGGGGCCTATTGACCTGGTGAGCGCGTCGAAGGCGGAGATGTCCAAACGCTATGGCTTTATCTATGTCGATCGCGACGATGAAGGCAACGGCACCCTGGCGCGCAGCCGCAAGAAGAGCTTCTGGTGGTATAAAGAGGTCATTGCCACTAACGGCGGCAGCTTAAAAGAGTAATCGTCTGGAGGTTGCGTCGGCTAACCGCCACCCGGCAGAAATGCGCGACAGTAGCTAAAACCCTCGGCCCGGATAACCTCCGGGCCATTTTGCGTATTACGCCGGCTTACGCGCGCGCAGCAGAAAAATCATCGGCCGCTCTTTTTCTTCATCCAGCGCCGGCTGAGCGGCAATCTGCTCCGCCGTCGGTCCCCACTCATCCAGATGCTCAATGATAAAACCGGCGGCCACCAGCAGGTTTATCCAGCTGGACAGCTTGCGGTGCTGTTTTTTCACTCCGTCGGCAAACCAGTTGCTGATGCGCTCGCCCTCCTGCTGGTAGTGGCTCACCGGCCAACTTTTCTGCCCGTTCTCATCCACCTGCCAGCCCTGCTGAGGCGGGGCGGTGTAGATGGGATGTTCGGCGGAGAACAGCAGCGTGCCGCCAGGCGTCAGCGCCCGGTAAACGGTGGCGAACAGGGGCGCGACGTCGGGCAGATAGTGCAGCGCCAGCGAGCTATAGACCAGCTCGCAGCTATCGGCGGGCAGGGTAAGCGTCTGGAGATCTTCGCAGCGATAGCGAATACCTTCGCCCTCCGTCATTTCGCGGGCGCGCTCCAGCATTCGGCTGGAGAGATCCAGCCCGTCCACCTGCGCGGCGCCCTGATCCCGGGCCCAGCGGCAAAACCAGCCGTAGCCGCAGCCAAGATCGACGACGCGTAAACCGGATAACGGTGGAAGCATTTGCTGAAGGGTTGGCCACTCCGGCGCACCCTCCAGCCCTTTTACCGAACGATCGAGGGTGGCGTATCCGGCAAAAAAAGCGGGATCGTCATAGATGTTCTGACTCATTATCACTCCATGAGAAGTTTATTTTTAGCCTGCTAATAGTTACGGCACACGCTTTACTAAACGGCAATGATGCAAGTAGCTTAATATACCCGACCTTATTTAATCACCTGACCGATTTCATGAACCTGACTTTGAGCAAACGCGCGTTGGCTGGCCTGCCACTGGTTATCGCGCTGGCGGGCTGCGCGCCATCGCACGATACTGGCAAGCCGCTCCAGCAGCAGACCCCGGCATCCCACGTCGCAATGGAATTGCCCGCCGCCGTAAAAAACGGCTGGCCGCAGAGCAACTGGTGGCAGGATTACCATGACCCGCAGCTCAATAGCCTGATTCAGCGTGCCTTAGCCAATGCGCCGGACATACAGATTGCCGAACAACGCATCAGGCTGGCGGAAGCGCAGGCGCGGATGTCGCAATCCAGCCTGGGGCCGAACCTGGATTTTTCCGCCGATATCGAACGACAGAAAATGTCCTCCGAGGGGCTGATGGGGCCGTTTGCCACCGATACCGACGGCAACACCGGGCCGTGGTACACCAACGGCACCTTCGGACTGACCGCCGGATGGGATCTGGACCTGTGGGGTAAAAACCGCGCGCTGCTGAAAGCGCGCATCGGTGAAGTCAAAGCCCAGGTCGCCGAAGAAGCCCAGACCCGCGAACTGCTGGCCGGCAGCGTCGCTCGCCTTTACTGGCAGTGGCAGACCGAAGCGGCCATTAAAAACGTGCTGACGCAGGTGAAGCGCGAACAGAATAATGTCGTTACCGTGGATACTGCGCTGTACCAGCGCGGGATCACCAACTCGGCCGAAGGGGCAGAGAACGATATTAACGTCAGTAAAACCGATCAGCAGCTCGCCGACGTAGCGGGCAATATGAAAGAGATCGAAGCGCGGCTGATGGCGCTGACCAACAGCCAGAGCCGGGCGCTGAATCTTCATCCGGCGGATTTACCCGCCGTCAGCGCGCAAATGCCCAACCAACTGGGCTATGAGCTGCTGGCGCGACGCCCGGACCTGCAGGTCGCGCACTGGTATATCGAAGCTTCATTAAGCGAAGTGGATGCCGCGAAAGCCGCGTTTTATCCGGATATCAACTTGATGGCCTTCTTGCAGCAGGATGCCCTGCATCTCAGCGATCTGTTCCGCCACTCTGCCCAGCAGATGGGCGTCACCGCCGGGCTGACCCTGCCGATCTTTGATAGCGGCCGCCTGAACGCGAATCTGGATATCGCCAGCGCGCAAAATGCCCTGTCGATAGCGAAGTACAACAAAGCGGTGGTCGATGCGGTGAATCAGGTGGCGAAAACCGCCAGCCAGATGGAAACGCTGATGGCGAAAAATCAGCAGCAGCAGCAGGTTGAAAAAGATGCTCAGCGGATGGTCGCGCTGGCCCAGGCGCGGATGAATGCCGGGATTATTTCCGGCTCGCGCGTCAGCCTGGCGAAGCTGCCGGCGCTGCAGGAGCGCGTCACCGCGCTGCGCCTGCGCGGCCAGTGGCTTGATGCCAGCATTCAGCTGACCTCCGCGCTGGGCGGCGGGTATCATCAGGCGGCGAAGTAGTCCTGTTTCCCCGGCTCGCGCTGCGCTTAGCCGGGCTACAGATTACGTGGTCTGTGGAGTTTGTAGCCCGGATATGGCGTTTACGCCGCCATCCGGGAACTCTCGTCACTCTTTCTTCTTTGCCTCGCGGTGTTTTAGCCACCAGTGCGCCGCAACCACCAGCGCCACCGCCAGAATCAGCCAGATCCAGTGTTTCAGATGCGCGTCCAGATGATGCAGCCACGGGCCGATCGCTTCGCCGCCGAGATAGCCGAGCGTGGTAAAAATTAACGCCCAGATAATCGCGCCGACAATATTCAGCGGCAGAAACACCTTCGGCGGCAGGCGGCTGGCGCCAATTAACAGCGGGCCGATAACCCGAAAGCCGTACATAAAGCGGGTACCGATGACGAACAGATAAGGACGCCGTTGGATCATCCGCTGGGCCTTCTGGATCCGTTTTTTCTGGCGCGCAAACCGCCGCAGGATCCGTCCGCCAAAGCGCCTGCCGAGCAAATAAAGCAGCTGATCGCCAATCATGCCCCCGAGGGCGACCGAAATAACCACCAGCCAGAACTTCAATAATCCCTGATGTGCCGCCACGCCGCCGAGCAGCGTGATGGTTTCGCCTTCCGCCATGCTGCCAATGACCAGCGCCGCGTAGCCGTACTGGGAAATCAGGTTATTGATATCCATATAAAGATTAACTCCATAAAACGTCAGTCCCTTAATCATACACCCTGATGCTAAAAATGCGGGGGAAGCGCATTTTTATCGCTGTACACAAAATAATCTACAAGGTGAATTATACTTGGATCAGTGCTGTACCACGCCGTGACAAGGGGGACGCTATGAACCATGTCTGGGGGCTCTTCTCTCATCCTAATCAAGAGATGAGCGTTATTAAAAGCGAAAACGAAACCGTTTCGCATCACTATACGCACCATGTGCTGGTCATGGCGGCGGTTCCGGTTATCTGCGCCTTTATTGGCACCACGCAGCTGGGCTGGAATTTCGGCGACGGCACGGTGGTAAAACTGTCGCTGATGACCGGGCTGGCCCTGGCGGTGCTGTTTTATGCCGTGATGCTCGCCGGGGTGGCGGTGATGGGGCGGGTTATCTGGTGGATGGCACGAAGCTATCCGCAGCGGCCATCGCTTAAGCGCTGTATGGTTTTCGCCGGCTATGTCGCCACGCCGCTTTTCCTTAGCGGGCTCGTGGCGCTCTATCCGCTGGTGTGGCTGTGCGCGCTGGTGGGAACCGTTGCGCTGCTTTATACCGGCTATCTGCTGTATCTCGGTATTCCGACTTTCCTTGGCATCAATAAAGAAGAGGGGCTGAGCTTCGCCAGCTCGACCCTGGCGATCGGGGTGCTGGTGCTGGAAGTGCTGCTGGCTATCACCGTCATTCTCTGGGGATACGGCTACCGACTCTTCTGATTTAACTCATTGCCGGCATAAATAGATTTTTATGTCGGCAATGCAGCATTTGTTCACGATTCTTATTAGCCAGCTCGCGTTCTGACAGGGTATGATGATTTTTGCCAGCGGTGTTATCCCCAGCGCCGCGGCGTACGTTTATAACGTGCAAAAATACTTTTCAGAATGTTCACGATGACCAAATTTCGAGTTTCTTTGCTCAGCCTGACGTTGCTGCTGGCTGTGCCTTTTGCGCCCCAGGCGATGGCTAAAACTTCCACGGCGGTGACCGCCTCCCAGCCGGATATCGCTTCCGGCAGCGCGATGATCGTCGATCTTGCCAGCAAAAAAATCATCTATGCCAGCCAGCCGGATCTGGTTCGCCCGATGGCGTCGATCACGAAGGTGATGACCGCGATGGTGGTGCTTGACGCCCATCTGCCTCTTGATGAAATGCTGACCGTTGATATCAGCCAGACGCCTGAGATGAAAGGGATCTATTCGCGCGTGCGCCTGAACAGCCAAATCAGCCGCCGCAATATGCTGCTGCTGGCGCTGATGTCGTCGGAAAACCGCGCCGCCGCCAGCCTGGCGCACCATTATCCGGGCGGCTACGACGCGTTTATCCGCGCGATGAACGCCAAGGCGCAGGCGCTGGGGATGACCCGTACCCGTTACGTCGAGCCTACCGGCCTGTCGATTCATAACGTCTCTACCGCCCGCGATCTGACTAAGCTGCTGATCGCCAGCGAACAGTATCCGCTGATTGGCCAACTGAGCACCACCAAAGAGGATATGGCGACGTTCGCCCATCCGGCCTATACGCTGCCGTTCCGCAATACCAACCATCTGGTCTACCGCGACAACTGGAATATTCAGCTGACCAAGACCGGCTTTACTAACGCGGCGGGCCACTGCCTGATTATGCGGACGGTGATTAATCAGCGCCCGGTGGCGCTGGTGGTGATGGATGCGTTTGGCAAATATACCCACTTTGCCGACGCCAGCCGTCTGAGAACGTGGATTGAAACGGGAAAAGTGATGCCGGTTCCGGCTTCCGCGCTCAGCTATAAAAAGCAGCGTGAAGCGCAGATGGCCGATGCGATGCTGAAAGGCGGCGCGCAGACCGCGCAGAACGATTAACCCCCATTTCCCCGGATTGCGGCGCGCAGAACGCTGGATACCTGTAGCCCGGCTAAGCGCAGCGCGAGCCGGGGGATTTTCCCGGAGGCGGCGCCGGCGCGCCTGTCCGGGCTACCGCTTACCCACTACGCCGAGAGGCTACTCCGGCAGCGTCCAGTCGCCATCGCCGAGCGGGCGCTGCATAATCAGGGTATCCCGCCAGTCGCCCATCTTATAGCCGACGCTGCGCAGCTGTCCCGCCACGCTAAAACCGAACTTTTTATGAATCGCAATCGACCCGGCGTTGCTATGCCCGTCGCCGATAATCGCCAGCATCTGCCGCCACGGTCCCTGTTCGCATTTCTCAATTAGCCGCGAGAGCAGGGCGCTGCCAATACCGCGTCCGCCCATTCCCGCCTCAACGTAAATCGACTCTTCAAGCGTGTAGCGATAGGCCGGACGCGGGCGGTAAAAGGTGGCGTAGCAGTAGCCGACGATGGTGCCGCGCCACAGGGCAACCAGCCACGGCAGACCGCTATCGCGCACGGTTTTGATACGTTTACGCATCTCATCGACGGTTGGCGGGATCTCTTCAAACGAGGCGCGTCCATTGAGCACGTGCCAGACGTACAGCGCGGCGATGGCGTGGGCGTCATCGGGCAGCGCTTCGCGGATCTCTAAGTCAGCGTCATGTAGCTTATCCACTGCGGACATGATGGGTGGGTTCCTTAAACGGGTTTGCCGGAGAGGAGAATTCTCCGGCGTGCAGCGTAATACAGAAGCCCCGGGGCTGAACAGTCCCCCGTGCGGATTATTGCGGGTCGGCGGCGCTTGTCGTTTTATCCGGCGCTTCGCCCCAGTATTTTTGCTTACTGGTTTTACCGATCCCCGGATTCATGCTGTTGGTGGGATCGTTTTCGCGATAAAAGCGTTTTAAGCTTTCCGGCGCTTCATACAGATGGCCGACGTTATGCTCGGCCGGATACTGAGCGCCGCGCTCCTTCAGCAGCACCAGCATTTTCTCTTTCAGTTCGTGGGCATCGACGCCTTTTTTCACGATGTAATCCTGATGGAAAACGTGGCACATAAAGTGGCCGTAATAGAGCTTATGCACCAGCTGGCTATCGATATCGGCGGGAAGATGCTCAAACCAGTCGGTATCGTTACGGCGCAGGGCGATGTCCAGCGCCAGAATATCTTCCACTTCATCGGCGTGAACCGCCTGGTAGCGGATCGCCGCGCCCGCGGCGGCAAAGCGGTGCAGAAAGGCTTTGCTGCCTTCTTCCGCGGTGCAGACGAAGAAATCGCCTTCGGCGTTCTTAAAATACTCCCCGAGCCAGGCCTGGGCTTCTTCAATGCCGTCGCCCGCCATCTTCAGCAGCAGATGGTGTTCGTATTTATCGCGCCAGGTTTTCATTCGCTCCGGCAGATGCGCCGGGAAGACGTGACCCAGCTTTTGCATAAAGCGGTCGGTGAAGTGCGGCTTAAACAGCGACACTTTCTCCAGCATCGCGTCGGTGCGGCCCTTCATGGTAAAGAAGAACGGCATTTTATCGGTGCCGAGCTTGTCGATCATCAGGAAGGTATCTTTCCCGTACTGCTCGGCGATATCGTAAATATCGCGATGCATGTACTCGCCCGCCACCGGCAGATGGTTGAATTCGGCGAGAATATGGCGGCGAATTTCGGTCAGCACTTCCGGGCGGTTGGTGCCGATGTAGAAGACCTGCTGGCGTTTTGCCGCCGGGAAGGTATCGAGGCGCACGGCGAACACCGCCAGCTTGCCGGCGCAGCCCGAGGATTCAAACAGGCGGTCCGGGTCGGCGTTGTAGCGCGCTGGGGTATCGGCATTCACGTCGCGCACGCGGGTGACGTAATCATGATCGTGGGCGTGGCGACCGTCGTGGCGGACATCTTCATCTTTAACCCGCTCGTCGTCGAGGCGGCTAAGAATTTGCTCCGGCGTCGTGCCGAGGTCGATGCCGAGGTGGTTCACCAGGCTGAGCTTGCCGTTTTCATCGATTTGCGCATACAGCGACATTTCGGTGTACGCCGGGCCGCGCTGGACCAGCGAGCCGCCGGAGTTGTTGCAGATCCCGCCGACCACCGATGCCCCGATGCAGGATGAACCAATGACCGAGTGCGGCTCGCGGCCCAGCGGCTTCAGCGCTTTTTCCAGCGAATAGAGCGTCGTGCCGGGATAAGCCAGCACCTGCTCGCCTTTATCCAGCAGATGCAGTTTATCCAGGCGCAGAGTGCTGATAATCACGATATCGCGGTCATAATCGTTGCCGTTCGGCGTTGAGCCTTCGGTCAGGCCGGTGTTGGCCGCCTGCATCAGAATGATTTTGTCGGCGTTGACGCAGGCGTTCAGCACGCGCCACAGCTCCAGCAGCGTACCGGGAAAGACCACCGCCAGCGCGTCGCCCTGGCCGGAGCGAAAGCCTTTACGGTAGCGCTGGGTTTTAGCCGGGTCGGTGATCAGATGGGACGAGCCGACCAGACGGGTGAGTTCAGCCAGAAAAGCGTTGTTATTGGTTGTTGCAGATGACATGTTCCACTCCTTGTGGTGGTACAAAATTATCAAAAATAAGAATAGCGCTTTGTATGACAATTTGATGCATCAATGTTTCGAAAAATCAGAGAACAACGCGCGCTTTATTCAGGCGTCTCGTTTATGTTTATGGCAGACTTCGACTTTTGCTATCTTTTCGCCGATCTGGTCGACTGGAACAATGAGGGATAAAAATGAAATGGCTTTGTACTGTAGGCGTCGCTGTGAGCCTGGCGCTGCAACCCGCGCTGGCGGATGAATTGTTCGGCAATCATCCCCTAACGCCGCAGGCGCGGGATGCGTTTGTGACGGAACTGCTGACGAAAATGACGGTGGATGAAAAAATCGGTCAGCTGCGCTTAATTAGCGTCGGCCCGGATAACCCGAAAGAGGCCATCCGCGAAATGATCAAAGAAGGTCAGGTGGGGGCGATTTTTAACACCGTGACCCGCCATGATATCCGCACTATGCAGGATCAGGTGATGGAACTCAGCCGCCTGAAAATTCCGCTGTTTTTCGCCTATGACGTGCTCCACGGTCAGCGCACCGTTTTCCCGATTAGCCTTGGTCTGGCCTCCTCTTTTAACCTCGACGCGGTGAATACCGTCGGGCGAGTATCGGCGTACGAAGCGGCCGATGATGGCCTGAACATGACCTGGGCGCCGATGGTCGATGTCTCCCGTGACCCGCGCTGGGGCCGCGCCTCGGAAGGATTCGGGGAAGATACCTACCTGACTACCGAGATGGGCAGGGCGATGGTGGAGTCGATGCAGGGGAAAAGCCCGGCCGATCGCTACTCGGTGATGACCAGCGTCAAGCACTTTGCGGCCTACGGCGCGGTCGAAGGCGGCAAAGAATACAACACCGTTGATATGAGTCCGCAGCGCCTGTTCAACGACTATATGCCGCCGTACAAAGCGGGGTTGGATGCCGGCAGCGGCGCGGTCATGGTGGCCCTTAACTCGCTTAACGGCACCCCGGCGACCTCCGACGCCTGGCTGCTCAAGGACGTGCTGCGCGACCAGTGGGGCTTTAAAGGCATCACCGTCTCCGACCATGGGGCCATCAAGGAGCTGATTAAACACGGCGTGGCGTCGGACCCGGAAGACGCGGTGCGCGTGGCGCTGAAGTCCGGCATCAACATGAGCATGAGCGACGAGTACTACAGCAAGTATCTGCCCGGGCTGGTGAAGTCCGGGAAGGTGACGATGGCGGAGCTGGATGACGCGACCCGCCACGTGCTGAACGTCAAATACGATATGGGCCTGTTTAACGACCCCTACAGCCACCTGGGGCCGAAAGATTCCGATCCGCAGGATACCAACGCCGAAAGCCGCCTGCATCGCAAAGAAGCGCGCGAAGTGGCGCGCGAAAGCCTGGTGCTGCTGAAAAACCGTCTCGATACGCTGCCGCTGAAAAAATCGGGCACTATCGCGGTGATCGGCGCCCTGGCCGACAGCAAGCGCGACATGATGGGCAGCTGGTCGGCGGCGGGCGTTGCCGATCAGTCGGTGACCGTGCTGACCGGTATGCAGAACGCGCTGGGCGACAAAGGCAAGATTATCTATGCCAAAGGCGCCAACGTGACCGACGATAAAGGCATCGTCGACTTCCTCAATCTGTATGAGAAAGCGGTGCAGGTTGACTCGCGCTCGCCGCAGGAGATGATTGACGAAGCGGTGGCGGCGGCGAAGCAGTCTGACGTGGTGGTTGCCGTGGTGGGCGAGGCGCAGGGCATGGCCCACGAAGCCTCCAGCCGCACCGACATCACCCTGCCGCCGAGCCAGCGCGCCCTGATTAGCGCCCTGAAAGCGACCGGCAAGCCGTTGGTGCTGGTGCTGATGAACGGCCGTCCGCTGGCGCTGGTGAAAGAAGATCAGCAGGCCGATGCGATCCTCGAAACCTGGTTTGCCGGTACCGAAGGCGGTAACGCGATTGCCGATGTGCTGTTCGGCGACTACAACCCGTCGGGCAAGCTGCCGATGTCCTTCCCGCGCTCGGTTGGGCAGATCCCCACCTACTACAGCCATCTCAACACCGGTCGTCCGTACAATGCGGATAAGCCGAACAAGTACACCTCGCGCTACTTTGACGAGGCCAACGGTCCGCTCTATCCGTTTGGCTACGGCCTCAGCTACACCACCTTTAGCGTTTCCGACGTGAAAATGTCGGCGCCGACCCTGCAACGTGACGGCAAAGTGACCGCCAGCGTGCAGGTGACCAATACCGGCAAGCGCGAAGGGGCGACGGTGATTCAGCTTTATCTGCAGGACGTTACCGCTTCCATGAGCCGTCCGGTGAAAATGCTGCGCGGCTTTAAAAAGGTGACCCTTAAGCCGGGCGAGACGCAAACCGTCAGCTTCCCGATTGACGTTGAGGCGCTGAAGTTCTGGAACCAGCAGATGAAGTACGACGCCGAGCCGGGTAAATTCAACGTCTTTATCGGCGTCGATTCCGCCCGCGTGAAGCAGAGCGAGTTTGAACTGCTGTAATGGCGATTTGTCGCCCGGGTAAGGCGCCAGCCGCAGCCCGGGAACACGCTTTCCGTTATCCTAAAGGCCGATTAATCGGCCTTTTCTTTTTCCGCTCCGCCCTAAATGAACTACGCTTTTCTCTTAAGCTCCTGTTAATGGAGCGCAAATTAAAGAGGGACGCGAGGATGATAAAGGCAAGTGTTTGGTCAGGCGCGCTGGCGCTGGCGGCCCTGATTAGCCTGCCGCTGCAGGCGGCCGAGCCGGTTAAGGTCGGCTCAAAAATTGACACCGAAGGGGCGCTGCTCGGCAATATTATTTTGCAGGTGCTGGAAAGTCATGGGGTGAAAACCGTCAATAAAATCCAGCTCGGCACCACCCCGGTGGTGCGCGGGGCGATAACCGCCGGTGAGCTGGATATTTACCCGGAATATACCGGCAACGGCGCGTTCTTCTTCAAAGAGGAGAACGACCCGGCGTGGAAAAACGCGCAGCAGGGATACGAAAAAGTCAAAAAGCTGGACGCGGAAAAGAATAAGCTCATCTGGCTCACCCCGGCTCCGGCCAACAATACCTGGACTATCGCCGTCCGTCAGGATCTGGCGGAGAAAAACCACCTCGCCTCATTAAGCGACCTCGCCGGCTATCTGCAAAAGGGCGGCGACTTTAAGCTGGCCGCCTCGGCGGAGTTTATTGAACGCCCGGACGCGCTGCCGGCGTTTGAAAAAGCCTACGGCTTTACGCTCAAGCAAGATCAACTGCTGTCGCTGGCGGGCGGCGATACGGCGGTCACCATCAAAGCGGCGGCGCAGCAAACCTCCGGCGTGAATGCGGCGATGGCCTACGGTACCGATGGCCCGGTCGCCGCGCTGGGTCTGCAAACCCTGAGCGACCCGAAGGGCGTGCAGCCGATTTATGCGCCCACCCCGGTAGTGCGTGAAGCGGTGTTAAAAGCCTATCCGCAGATAGCCGACTGGCTACAGCCGGTATTTGCCAGCCTGGATGAAAAGACGCTGCAAAAGCTGAACGCCAGCATTGCGGTAGAGGGGCTGGATGCGAAGAAAGTCGCCGCCGACTATCTGCAACAAAAAGGGCTGCTGAAGTAGCGCGCGCGTGACGATTCGTTGCGGTAACCGGGTTGCGCTGCTGCTGGCGTTGCTACTGCTGCTGGCGATGGCGCTGCCGTTTATCAATTATGCCCCTAACCGGCTGTTATCCGGCGAGGGGCGTTGGCTATGGCAGGTCTGGCCGTGGCTGGCGGGGGGGCAGGCGGCGGTCGCGCTGCTGATAGCGCTGCTGAGCTGGCGTTCAGGGCGCCTCCCGCTGCTGCTTATCTTCCTGCTAGCGGATCTGCTGCTGCCTTTATTGCTGTGGGGGGCCGGCAGGGCGGCGGTGCAGCTGGCCCAGAGCGGTTCTCTTTTAGCCCGCACCTCGCCGGGCAGCGGTCTGTGGCTGGCGCTGGCGCTTTGCCTGCTTATCGCCAGCGATGCGGTTCGTCGCCTGACCTCCCGCGCCCTGTGGCGCTGGCTGCTAAATGCGCAAATCTGGCTGCTGCCCGCGCTGCTGCTGGGACTCGGCGCGCTCAATGACCTCTCTTTGCTGAAAGAGTATTTCAATCGCCGCGATGTTTTTGACGATGCCCTGTCTCAGCATCTGCTCCTGCTGTTCGGCACCCTGCTGCCGGGGCTGCTGATTGGGCTACCCGTTGGCGTTTGGCTCTGGCGGTATCCCCGCTGGCAATCGCCGGTTTTTGCGGTTCTCAACGTGATTCAGACCGTTCCCTCCGTCGCGTTATTTGGCCTGCTTATCGCGCCGCTGGCCGGGCTGGCGCGGGAGTTTCCCTCGCTGGCGCAGATCGGCGTTTCCGGGACCGGCATGACGCCAGCGCTGATCGCGCTAGTGCTGTATGCGCTATTGCCGCTGGTGCGCGGGGTGACGACCGGCCTGCAGCAGGTGCCGCGTGAAGCGCTGGAGAGCGCGGCGGCGATGGGGATGAGCGGCGGGCAGCGCTTTCGCCAGATACAGCTACCGCTGGCCTTGCCCGTACTGTTGCGCAGCCTGCGGGTGGTTAGCGTGCAAACCGTCGGTATGGCGGTGGTGGCGGCTCTGATCGGCGCGGGCGGTTTCGGCGCGCTGATTTTCCAGGGGCTGCTCAGCAGCGCGCTGGATCTGGTGCTGCTGGGGGTAATCCCGACCATCGCGCTGGCGGTGGTGGTGGATGCGTTATTCGCGCTGTGGGGCGCATTACTGAAAGGAGAGGCCGGTGATTGAGTTTGACGGCGTCAACAAAGCCTTTGCCGGACAGCCTGCGGTGAAAGACCTCAATCTGCATCTGCGCGAGGGGGCATTTTCGGTGCTGATCGGCACCTCCGGTTCGGGGAAGTCGACCACGCTGAAGATGATTAATCGTCTGGTGGAGCACGATAGCGGGACGATCCGTTTCGCCGGGCAGGATATCCGCCAGCAGCCGGTGCTCGAACTGCGCCGCAAAATGGGCTACGCCATCCAGTCCATCGGCCTGTTTCCCCACTGGACGGTGGCGCAGAACATTGCCACCGTCCCGCAGCTGCTGAAGTGGTCGCGACAGAAAACCCAGGCGCGAATCGATGAACTGATGGCCTTGCTGGGGCTGGAGCCCGGCCTGCGCGAACGCTACCCGCATCAGCTTTCCGGCGGGCAGCAGCAGCGCGTCGGCGTGGCGCGCGCGCTGGCGGCCAACCCGGAAGTGCTGCTGATGGATGAGCCCTTCGGCGCGCTCGATCCGGTGACGCGCGAAGCCTTGCAGCAGGAGATGATCCGCATTCATCGCCTGCTGGGTCGCACGATAGTGCTGGTAACCCACGATATCGATGAGGCGCTGCGGCTGGCGGACCATCTGGTGTTGATGGACGGCGGCGAAGTGGTACAGCAGGGGGAGCCGCTGCAGATGCTGCTTGAGCCGAAAAATGCGTTTGTGCAGACCTTCTTTGGCCGCAGCGAACTGGGCGTGCGCCTGCTATCGCTGCGCGGCGTCGGCGATTATCTGCGCCGCGACGAGCGCCTGGCGGGGGATGCGTTAAACGTGGCGATGACCCTGCGCGAGGCGCTGTCGCAGTTCGTTGCCCATCGCCGCGAGGTGCTGCCGGTGGTCGATGAGCAGGGAGAGGCCTGCGGGACGCTGCATTTTGCCGACCTGCTGCGCGAGGAGGCCCGGCGTGAAGGCGCTGCGTGATCCGCTGCTGTGGCTCAGCGCCATGTTTATCGCGCTGCTGCTGGCGTTGCCCTACAGCGCGCCGCTGTTCAGCGCGCTGTTTCCCGAGCTGCCGCGTCCGGTTTATCAGCAGGAGAGTTTTGTCTCTCTCACCCTGGCGCACTTTTGGCTGGTGGCGCTCTCCAGCCTGGCGGCGACGATCGTGGGCGTCGGGGCCGGGATTGCGGTCACCCGTCCGGGAGGACATGAGTTTCGTCCGCTGGTAGAGACCATCGCTGCAATGGGGCAGACGTTTCCGCCGGTCGCGGTGCTGGCGATTGCGGTTCCGGTGATGGGATTTGGCTGGCAGCCCGCGCTGATCGCGCTGGCGCTGTATGGCATATTACCGGTTTTGCAGGGCACGCTGGCCGGAATTGGGGCGGTACCGTCCGGGGTATTAACTATCGCTCAGGGGATGGGGATGAGCGGCTGGCAGAGACTGATGAAGGTTGAGCTGCCGCTGGCGGCGCCGGTGATGCTCGCCGGAATTCGTACCTCGACTATCGTCAATATCGGTACGGCGACCATTGCTTCAACCGTTGGCGCGAATACACTCGGTACGCCGATTGTTATCGGCCTCAGCGGATTTAATACCGCTTATGTCATTCAGGGGGCGCTGCTGGTGGCGCTGGCGGCGATTATCGTCGACCGCGGTTTTGAACGGCTGAACCGGCGAATCAGCCGACACCGCCGCGAACAATAAACGAATAACCGGCCAGCATCACGCCGCCGATGCCGCTGATGGCCATAAATAAGAACAGGGTAATCACCGCAATTTTCGCTGGCTTCATAATAGGCTCCTGATGTTAACGCAGGGATTATACGGTGAAGCGCAGGTGTTAATAAAACATTAATTGCTTTTTAGCGACGACAATATCCCCGGCTCGCGCTGCGCTTAGCCGGGCTACGGACCCACAGCAATCTGCGATCCGGTAGCCCGGACAGGCGCATCAGGCGCCGCCTCCGGGTGACGTGGCGGTGGCGTGATTGAGCCAGATAATCTGCCCCTGCTGCTCCCAGAGACGCATTTGGTTGACCTGGGCGCTGCAGGGCGTCTCTCCGCACCAGACCATCAACGTACTCTCGGGGAAAAGTTCCGGCCGGAGCTGGTTTAGCGAATGGGCGAGAATATCCACCCGCCAGCCCTGCTCACTGGCTATCCATCCCTCCAGCCATAGCCGGGTAATATCGCTAACGTTCCAGCCCACAACCAGCGCATGGTTACCGGGATATTTTGCCGTGGATGACAGACTGCGGGCGATATGATTAATCAAAATACCGTCAAGGATGCCACGCAGCGCCAGCAACGTCGGCTGCGGGCTAAGCAGGCGCTGGCGTAAAGGGTTAATCAGGTGCTTGACCAGAATTTGCGCAGAGTCGCTGTGGTTGCGCTCCTTAAGCCACATGCGCAGGCGATGATAGCTACCGGTTTGCAAATAGCCGAGCAGGATCTCCTGCTGAGCGCGCCAGCCGTCGGCCACCTCTTGCTCGTTATCCATCAGCAGCGTTTTCACTTTCCCGACCTGCACGCCGGACTCAATCCAGCGCTTAATTTCGCGAATGCGGTCTATTTCATATTCGTTGAACAGGCGATGACCGCCGTCGCTACGCTGGGGTTTCAGTAATCCGTAGCGCCGCTGCCAGGCGCGTAACGTCACGGGATTGATATCGCAAAGCTGGGCAACTTCGCCGATTGTATAAAGCGCCATTTTCTCCTCCCGCTGTGTTCTCCTCCATTAACTGTAGAAGCTGTTTGCCGAAGCGGGAATTTTTGTCTGTTTTTTGTACAAAAAAGGACCGTCGAGACGCGGAGAAGTGTGATCTTAACCATGAATTATCATTTTCATGTATTGCTTCAAAGAAAGTTATAAGCAAGCAGTGTATGTTACGCGCTTTCAAATGAAGTGTGGTCTGCGGGTATGTACGAGTTCGATCTGGTGTTGCTGCTGCTTCAGCAGATGTGCGTGTTTTTGGTCATCGCGTGGCTGATGAGCAAAACGCGGCTGTTCATCCCGTTAATGCAGGTCACCGTCCGATTACCGCACAAGCTGCTGTGCTACGTGACCTTTTCCATTTTCTGCATCCTCGGCACCTACTTCGGCCTGCATATCGAAGACTCGATCGCCAATACGCGGGCCATCGGCGCGGTAATGGGCGGCCTGCTGGGCGGCCCGGTAGTCGGCGGTCTGGTGGGGCTGACCGGCGGCCTTCACCGCTACTCGCTGGGCGGCATGACGGCGCTGAGCTGCATGGTGTCCACCATCGTCGAGGGTCTACTCGGCGGCCTGGTGCACAGCATTCTGGTCAAACGCGGGCGGCCGGATAAAGTCTTTAGCCCGCTTACCGCCGGCGCGATCACCTTTTTCGCCGAAATGGTGCAGATGCTGATTATTCTACTTATCGCTCGCCCGTTCGAAGATGCGCTGCATCTGGTACAGAGCATAGCCGCGCCCATGATGGTTACCAACACCGTCGGGGCGGCGCTGTTTATGCGCATCCTGCTGGATAAGCGGGCGATGTTTGAAAAATATACCTCGGCTTTCTCAGCCACGGCGCTGAAGGTTGCCGCGTCGACGGAAGGGATCCTGCGTCAGGGATTTAACGAAGAGAACAGCATGAAGGTCGCGCAGGTGCTGATCCAGGAGCTGGATATCGGCGCGGTGGCGATAACCGATCGCGATAAGCTGCTGGCGTTTACCGGGATCGGCGACGATCACCACCTTCCCGGTAAACCCATCTCTTCGCTGTATACCCAAAAGGCGATAGATTCCGGCGAAGTCGTTTACGCCGACGGCAACGAAGTGCCTTACCGCTGCTCGATTCATCCCAACTGTAAGCTGGGATCGACGCTGGTTATCCCGCTGCGCGGCGAAAATCAGCGGGTGATCGGCACCATTAAGCTCTATGAAGCGAAGAACCGCCTGTTCAGCTCGATCAACCGTACGCTGGGAGAGGGGATTGCGCAGCTGCTGTCGGCGCAGATCCTGGCCGGTCAGTATGAACGGCAAAAAGCGCTGCTGACGCAATCGGAAATCAAACTGCTGCACGCCCAGGTGAACCCGCATTTCCTGTTCAACGCGCTGAATACGCTAAAAGCGGTGATTCGCCGCGATAGCGACCAGGCCGGACAGCTGGTGCAGTATCTGTCGACCTTTTTTCGCAAAAACCTGAAGCGGCCTGCGGAAATCGTCACCCTGGCGGATGAAATTGAGCATGTGAACGCCTATCTGCAGATTGAGAAAGCGCGTTTTCAGGCCAATTTACAGATTCAGATGCTGGTGCCCGAAGCGCTGGGACAGCATCAGCTTCCGGCGTTTACCCTGCAGCCAATCGTCGAAAACGCCATTAAACACGGGACTTCGCAGCACCTCGGGGTGGGCGAGATCACCATCCGCGCCAGTCAACACGAACGCTGGCTGCAGCTGGATATTGAAGATAATGCCGGGCTGTACCAGGACAAACCCAGCGCCAGCGGGCTGGGCATGAACCTGGTCGACCGCCGGCTGCGGGCGCGCTTCGGCGCCGACTGCGGGATCACCGTAACCTGCGAACCGGAATGTTTTACCCGCGTCACGCTGAGACTGCCTGTGGAGGACAACGCATGTTAAAAGTATTAATTGTCGACGACGAGCCGCTGGCGCGTGAAAACCTGCGTATTTTGCTGGAGACCCAGCCTGATATTGAGATCGTCGGCGAATGCGGGAATGCCGTCGAAGCGATTGGCGCGGTGCACAAGCTGCGCCCGGACGTGCTGTTTCTGGATATCCAGATGCCGCGCATCAGCGGCCTGGAGATGGTCGGCATGCTCGATCCCGAGCATCGCCCCTATATCGTCTTCCTCACCGCGTTTGACGAGTACGCGGTGAAGGCCTTTGAAGAGCATGCGTTTGATTATTTACTGAAGCCGATTGAATCCGCCCGGCTGGAAAAAACGCTGGTTCGTCTGCGCCAGGAGCGCAGCCTGCAGGATATGACCGTCCTCGACGATACTCAGCAGGCGCTGAAGTACATTCCCTGCACCGGACACAGCCGGATCTGGCTGCTGCAGATGGAAGACGTGGCCTTCGTCAGCAGCCGGATGAGCGGGATTTACGTCACCGACTGCGAAGGAAAGGAGGGCTTTACCGAGCTGACCCTGCGCACCCTGGAGAGCCGCACGCCGCTGCTGCGCTGCCATCGCCAGTACCTGGTCAACATGTCCCATCTCAAGGAGATCCGCTTTGAGGAGAACGGCCAGGCGGAGCTGCTGATGCGCGCCGGGCAAACGGTACCGGTCAGCCGCCGCTATCTGAAGAGCCTGAAAGAGGCGATTGGGCTGTAAAATGGCGGAATCGTGATAGACTGAGCGGCAGAATTTTTCATCATGAAGGCAATATGATCAGTAACGATATCTTACGTAGCCTGCGCTACACCCTGAAAACCAACAACAACGGCCTGGTAAGTATTTTTGCGCTGGCGGATGCGCCGGTGAGCGCGGAACAGCTGGTTCCCTGGCTGAAAAAAGAAGACGAAGAGGGGTTTGCGCGTTGCCCGGATATTGTGCTGTCCAATTTCCTTAACGGCCTGATTTACGCGAAGCGCGGTAAAGATGAATCCGCGCCGCCGCTCGCTGTCGAGCGCCGGGTCAACAACAACATCGTGCTGAAAAAGCTGCGAATCGCCTTCTCCCTGAAGACGGATGATATTCTCGCTATCCTCACCCAGCAGAAATTCCGCGTCTCCATGCCGGAAATCACCGCCATGATGCGCGCCCCGGAGCATAAAAACTTCCGCGAATGCGGCGATCAGTTCCTGCGCTACTTCCTGCGCGGGCTGACCGAGCGCGAACACGCGAAATCGTGATATGCCTCCCCCGGCTTGCGGCGTAAACGCCTGAACCGGGCTACCCGAAGGCACGGCCCCGTAACCCGGCTTGCGTAGCGCCAGCCGGGAGTTCTCCAGACCAGGCAAGGCTATTTCACTTCTTTAAAACCCTGCGATTTCAGCAATTTCTCCGACTCGCTCAGCGAAATAAACTTTTGTGAACAGTCGGAAAAGCTGGCCCCCGGCAGGTGACATAGCTCGCTGATTTTAGCCTGATTAAAGTCGATGGAGAGGTGTTCCTGCGCGACGTTCTCTTTATAGTCGACGCTGTGGGTGACGCCTTTGATTTTGCTGTAGGCCGCGCCGATGGGGTCGATGACCTTGCGCGCCTGCTCTTCGTTGCTCACGCCGAGCGATTTATAGGGGATAGTGTTATCCGCGTCCTGGCGGGTAACGACATCGTCTTTGTAGTGATAGGTGTAGGTCAGGTCAACGCCGTTGATCGTGTTGTTGAACGTTTTGACCTCATCTTTGTTGTTATCGCAGCCGACAAGCGTGGCCATCAATAGCGTTGCGCCCAGAGCGACGGTGATCCTGCGGTTAAATTTCATTATCATTCCTTGTTAATCAATCATCATCTCTAATTGTATACAGAGTTGCGCGATGGCGCTGAGCGTATCCTCGGCGGTGGCCGTTTCGCTCTCGCCCAGTTGCTGAAGCAGACGCGCAAGATGGCTAAAACCCTGGTTCGTCGACTCGCCGCCCAGCGTGGCGGCCTCGCGAAACAGGCTCTTTTGCTGATAGCGCAGGCCGTTGTGCGCTATCTGGATCAGTAGCGTCCGGGCGCGCTGCAACAGGCTCAGGGCCGGCGAGCGCGGCGGCAGTACATCGCCAACAGGCAACGGCGCGACGGGAAGCGGCTCGGCGTTCAGCGCCCAGGCGCGGGTACGGGTCATCATGACCAGCGGCTCCAGGCTAAGCTGCCCGTGATGAAAGCTGACCAACCCGGAAACCATCACCACCGGATCGTCCTCTTGTCTGAGCAGCGCCGCCATCCGCTCAACGGCATACGGCGCGCTGGCGGAGGCGGGAAGGGACAAGTACAAAACGTTGTTTTCTCCCACGCCGCTGAGGACCTGCGCATCCAGCGTTTGCCGGGCGGCGTCCCATCCGACGGCAAGGCAGGCCTCCACCGGCAGAATAAACAGGTTATCAACCTGATTGAGCGGGCGCACCCAGGTCGGGGGGCGCTGGCGCAGATACTCACGCAGGGCCGCGGCGCCCGGCTGCCGCAGCGGCGCGCTGAGCAAAAGCCAGGCATCTTCGGTGAGCGGAAGGCTGCTGCTCAGGCGCTGACGGGCGCCCAGCAGCAGCTCGCCGCCGGCAGTGCGGCGCGCTGACCGGGTAATGATTTGCCCGCCCGCCAGTATGCCGGCCTGAAAGGTAAACAGGCGGCGCTGCCATAGCGGATTTTGCGCCCGTTCAGCCAGCGGCCAGCGGTGCGACAGATGCAAAATGCTGCCGGTATCCGGATCGCTAAACCAGAGACGTAAGCCGTACTGCTGGTTATCCTGCCAGCCGCGCATGCCAAGGGAAATCAGCCGCAGATGATCGAGCTGCGCTTCACCGGCAATACCCTGACCGACGACGGTGCGCCACGGCAGGGGCGGCGTCTGGCCGGCATCGGCAAGCTGCGCCATTCGGTCGGCGCTCTCAAGACGGGCATTAAGGCCCGCGAGCTGGGCCAGCAGCTGCTCAGGCACGTAGTGGCTGGCGCGCTGCTGGCAGGCATCGACGCCTTCGCGCAGCTCGGCAAGCGCGCCGATGACCCAGCGCCAGTTGGCCGCATGCGCTGCGCGCTGCGCGCGGGTGAACGCGGCTTCGAAGCTGATTGGCGGCTGGCTGACGCCGTTTTGCCACAGCAGTTGGCTTAGCTGACGGAGGCTTTGTCGACAGGCTTCGCCCTCGGGCGTAGCAAAAGGTCCGCCGCGGGCGGCGACCCTGCGGCTGCGGGTTTGCCAGACCAGATGCGTAAAGCCCGGCTGTTGGGCTTCGGCGTCGGTAAAGGCCTGCACCGCCAGCGCGATATGCTCGCACAGGGAGCCTTCGATGCAGTCGCAGCGGGCAAAGCGGATACTGCTGCGGGAATAAAAACGCACATCGCTCATCGGCAGCTTTGCCGACGGCGTTTCGTTGGGTCGGCAGAACAATTCCACCGTCAGCCCTTTATCCGCCAGCTGCTGCGCCCGCTTGAGAATCGACTCGGGCAGGGTGGCCAGCTCCTCCTGCCACAGGCCGGGATGCCAGCGCTCGTCAGCGTTTGGCTCCCCTTCAGGAGCCGCGTGACCGGCGTTGGCGCGCTGATAGCTCAGGATCAGCATCACGCGATGGCGGCACATGCCGCTAGCGCCGCAGGTACAGCTAGACTCTTTGAGTGCCCGATCTTTTTCCAGCCGGGTACGGGTACCATCGCGAAAAACGGCGGTCAGCGTACCGGCCTCATCCTGCTCCAGCGCGGGGATATTGCCGTTATCCAGCTCTTTTTGAGCGCGTTTCACAAACCCGGCGTTGCTCAGCGCGGTGAGCGCCTGCGGCGTGAGCTCCAGTAATTCAGGGCGTAAAGGCATCATGATTGTAAATTCTCCGCCAGCCAGGAGGCGAGCTCGCCGGGCGTCATGGCGGCGATTTGCGCCCCGACGTTGACCAGCGACTGGGCCATTTCATGGTCATAACAGGGGGACGCCGCGTCGTCCAGCGCCGCCAGGCCGAGGACTTTGATGCCGCTTTGTACGCTCTGCTTGACCTGGTTAATCAACAGCGAGTTCGCTCCGCCTTCAAAAAAGTCGCTCACCAGCACAATCACGCTCTTGTGCGGTTGCTCAATCAGCTGCCGCGCATACTCTACGGCCTGGGCGATATGGGTGCCGCCGCCGAGCTGAACTTTCATCAGCAGCTCGACCGGGTCGGCGACATCCGCCGTGAGATCCACCACGCTGGTGTCGAACGCCACGAGGTGCGTGCGAATGCCGGGCAACTGCCATAAGCAGGCCGCCATGACCGCGGAATGAATCACGGAATCCACCATTGAACCGCTCTGATCGACCAGCAAAATCAGCTGCCATTTTTCGCTGTGGCGCTTCACGCGGCTGATAAACTTTGGCGATTCAATGTACAGCTTGCCGCGCTGCGGGTCCCAGTGCTGGAGGTTGGCGCGCAGGGTGCCTTTGAAATCAAAGTTGCGCGCCAGCGGGATGCGCGAAGGCCGCTGCCGGTCGCGCGCGCCGGAAAACGTCTGACGAACCTCTTTTGCCAGCCGGGCCATAATTTGCTCCACCACCTGGCGCACCAGCTGTCGGGCGGCGTTCAGCACGTCAGGATTCATCAGATGTTTGGTATGCAGCACCGCGCGCAGCAGGCTTTCGGAGGGTTTAATTCGTTCCAGCACTTCCAGATTCGTCACCACCTCGTCAATGCCGTAGCGCAGCACCGCATCGCTCTCCAGCCGCTCGATAACCGGCTGCGGAAACAGCGTATGAATGGCGTTGATCCACTCCGGCGTCGTCAGGTCGGACTCTTCCAGCCCGCCCATCCGCTCGCCCCGCTGCAGCCGTTGCGGATCGCGGCCGTAAAGCCACTCCAGGGCCCGGTCTACCTGGCGGGCACGCTCGTCGAGACCGCCGAGGCTATTGTCGGCGGCCGGGCCCAGAATCAGCCGCCAGCGCTGGAGTTCACGGGTTGTCAAAATATCGGATAGCGGATGCATTAGCGTCCTCCCCAGTGGCGAAGCGCCGCCAGCGCCTGCTGCTCCAACAGCTGGTGATGGATTAACCGCTGCGGCGAGCAGGAAACCGGCGCCTGTAGCGCATGGGTCGGCAGCATGGTCATGTGATAGTGATCGAGCACCTGGCGGGCCAGCGCGCCGCGTTCGCGGGGCGGCAGCCAGGCCATCGCCGCGCGTAAATCCGGCAGCGCGAGAATAAACTCCTCTTCCGCCAGACGGGCGAGACGCTCGCTGAAGCCAGCGATAAAGGCGGGCTGACAGGCAAGCTGATGGCGGGCCAGCGCCAGCATGCCATGTACCGCCTCTCCCAGACGCTGCGCGGGCAGCCGCGTCAGCAGGGCCAGCGCCGTTTCAGCGGTAGCGGCGGGGTGCTCGAGACGCATCAGCGCGCCAAGCGCCGCGCCGCGGTCGAGCGGTGCGGCATCGGCTGCGTGAATTCGCCGTTCAAGCAGCGCGAGAGCGGCGCTGAGCGAAACGCCCGGTAAAACGCTGCCGCTGTGGAGATCGCGCAGGATGTGGCACAGGGTCTGCCAGCTATGCAGATGGGCGTGAAACTGCTTCTCGTCGGCGACGCCGCTGGATTCGCAGAGCCACAGCGTCCGGTCAAGCGCCGCGCTGAGCGTGATTTCCAGCACGGCGGCGTTCTGCATGCCGCCGATGTCATCCCGCTGCCAGAGGGCATACAGCACCTCCAGCGCTGGCCCCATTTCGGCAAACTGGCTCTCTTCGGCAATCAGCTGCGCCAGCTGTTCCAGCATCTGCTGGCTAAAGGTGGCGAGCCCCGCCAGCGCCGCCTGATTGAGGCTGGCGGCGAGGCTTTTGATGCCAAAGGAGGAGAGAATATTCCCTTCCAGCCGCCGTCGCGCGGCATCCGCGAGGGAGGCGCCGTAGCGGGCGGATTCAATCAGGACGGCATGCTGTTCCATGGTGCGAAACACTCCCCAGCGCTCTTCGCCATCGCCGGAAAGGGCTACCGCGCTGCCGGTTCGCTGCTGGAACCCGGGGATCTCAAGAATGGCCAGCCGGTGTAATACCTGACTTTTCGCTAATCCGTCGGGCGCAAAGCGGTTGAGGTTCAGATTCGCCGGCGGGGCAATCCCGACGCGCGCCAGCTCGCGTTCGACGTCCTGCGGCAGCGGCGGCAGCGGCGTTCCCGGCGCGAGCTTGCCGAAATCCGCCCCCGCCAGCGCATCCACGATGGTCAGCAGAATAGGATCGGTTTGCGGATGGATGGCGCCGCGATAGCTCCACGGCAGCGGGGCGTTTAGCGCTTCTTTGATTAACGAGCCCGCCAGCGCGTCAAGCCAGTCGCAGCGCAGGGGCTGGGTATGGCCGCGCATCCGGGCCAGCGCCATGGCGCGCAGATGGGCGGCTGCCAAATCGGCGGTTGAGGCCGGAAGGCGATGCTGACGCAGGCGGGCGAGCAGGGTTTTCAGCAGCTGTTCCCCGGCCTGCCGCTGACCGAGCTGCCAGCACCAGCGCTGCCAGACCGGCGCCGGCATCCCGGAAAGATAGCCCGCCAGTACGTCCAGCCGCTTTTCGCTGTACGGCGTCAGATAGCAGCCGGTGACGGCATCGGGCGTCGGCGGAGGCGGTAATGCCGGCTCCTGCTCCTGCGCCGGGCAGTTCCGCCACAGGGTAGCCAGCGCCGGAGCGTGCCAGCCGCCGCAGACCACCACCACCGGGCCGTTATTTTGCCGCATCGCCCATGCCAGCCAGCGGGCCATATAAGCTTCCCGTCGCCGGCTGTTTTCGCCGCCGCCGCTGTCGCCGCGTAGCTGGACAAACCAGGTCTCCAGCGCCTGTTTCAGCCCGGCGCGCTGGTTTTCATCTTCGAACAGATGGTCCCACAGCGCGTCGGTATTCTCCATGCCGCTGACCTCGAGCAGGCGCTGATGGTCATCGGCGCGGCGGGCGTCAGAGGGATCGCTGTCGTTGTCGTCCTGCGCCCAGACGGGTAAATCGATAAAGCGGATATGCGCCCCCGTTGCCCGCGCGGCCAGCAGCGCCTGCCACTCCGGCGAGAATTCGGCGAACGGCGTCCAGGCGCTGCGTCCTGCCGCGCCGCCATGCTGCTGCTGGCAGTAGCTGTAGACGGCGATGGGCAGTTGGTGGGGTAAAAAAAGCTCGTCCAGGCGATGGTTAAAATCCGCCGGACCTTCAATCAGAACGTAGCGCGGGCACACGCGTTCTATTCGTTCTTTCACCAGCCTGGCGCAGGCCGGGCTGTGGTGACGAACGCCGATGATTAACGGCTGTTCTGGCATGCGTGTTCCCTCACGGCAGGCGGTGGCGGGCCTGATAATAGGCCTGCCAGTGGGCTTCTTTATGCGTGCCGACGCGTTGTTCAAAATAGCGGCGCAGGCGGGCGCGGTCATCTTCATTGTCTTTCACGATGGTACCGGCGATGCAGTCTACCAGGTCGGCGGGTTCGCCGGCGCGACCGGCGAGGAACCATGCCCGCACGCCGACGGCGTGGGCGACGTTGACCGCTTCGGCGGTGGACATCACCGCGCTGAGGGTATCCATCGCGGTTTTCTTACCCCCGTCGGCGCGCAGATCGCGGAAGGTCTGGATCAGCAGTTCCAGTACGACATCGGGGACTTTATGCGGGATGCCGCTATGCTCCAGCAGGCGAGCCGACGCGTTAGCCACCAGTTCCAGCTCCTGCTGAAAATCCATAATCGGAAAGACGGTTTCGAAGTCGAAGCGGCGTTTTAGCGCCGCGCTCATTTCGTTAACCCCGCGATCGCGGGTATTGGCGGTGGCAATAATATTAAATCCGGCGCGGGCATAGAGCTGGCTATCGTCGCCGGTTAGCTCCGGGATCGCCATGACGCGGTCGGATAGCATCCCCAGCAGGCAGTCCTGAACCTCCAGCGCCGTGCCAGCCGCAGGGCGTTTTCCAGATGCGGCAGCAGGCGTTTGGCCACCTGGGCTGCGTCTTTTTTCAGGCCTTTCAGCCTGGCCAGCGCTTCCGCGGCTTTTACCTGGTCATCTTCGGCGCGCAGGCGCGGCAGGCTCTTTTGCCGCGCTCCCTGCTGGTCGTAAATCACCGGCAGCAGATTTTCATCAAAACGGACATAAAAGCCGCGGGAACCAAAATCAAAAGCCAGCGTTTGGGGATCGTCCAGCCCCAGCGTAGGCGTTAGCCGATCCTGCAGCTGCTCTTCGCTGAGATCGCGGGCTTCGGCGACCTCTTTAAGAGACTGCCTGGCGCTTTCGCGCAGCGGGCGGGATTTGGCGCCCTGCGCGATGTGGTGCAGCTGCAGCAGCGCCATATCGCTGCCGATGCGGGTGAGAAGATGCAGCCCGCTGGCGGCGCGGGCGGATTTCCCTTCCTGCGGCCAGGCCAGGATAAGCTGGGTTAAATCACGCACTGTCGCTTCATCGCCAAAAATCCCCAGCGCCTGAAACGCCCAGTTATCTTTGGCTGGGGCTCCGGCAGTCTGCCATGCGTTAAATAAATCCCAGACGAAAGCGGCCAGCGATTGGGGCTGGCAGGCGGCTTTGGCTAAATCCAGCCCGCCGTAATGATGGCCGCCCTGGGCGAAGCGCAGCATTTCGCCGAAGATCTCCAGCGCATCGTCAGTCAACGGCTGGTCGGTGCCGATAAGCCGCGGCCTGCGCCAGAGCGTCGGTTGCCAGAAGTCAGGCACTTTTGGAATGCGGACAGGGTAGTTGTCCAGCGGATCCTGCGTCAGCAGCTGTTCCAGCTTCGTCCACAGTGCCGGTTCGTTCCAGCGTTGTGCTACCGCTTTCAGCCGTTCATGGTGGCCTTCCTGGTACAGCAGACGCAGCGCGTTAATAGCCGCCTCGCGGCTATCGCCCGCTTTATCGAACGCCAGTGGGATTAACGCGGCGGCTGCGTGCTCCGGCCACTGCAGGAGCCACTGACGAGCCAGTTGGCTGTGCGCCTGCAAGCGTCGCCAGACGCGGGCCATCGGTAGCGCCAGCTCCGTTGCGCCGAGATGCGTCAGCAGGGGGAAGATCTCCTTTGGCCGATGCTGCAGCGCCAGCAGCAGGCCGGGTAGGGCATCGGTCCCGAGAATGCTCAGCGCATATTCGGCGCCGACAAATCTAAAGTTAGCGGCATTGATGCCCTGCCAGGCCACCAGCGCCCGCTCGCGAGGCAACTGCATAAGCAGATAAAGATTCCAGCAGTCGTTAGGGTTGTAGGCCTTTACCAGGTAATCCCCCCATGCCTCCAGTAGCGTAGCGATATCGAAGTTTTGCAGTGCGTGGCAGGCGTTGCCCCACCAGACATAGCGATGAAAATATTTCTCCGTATCGAAATGGTCCCGCTTGCCGCATAACGTGTACTGGTGGAACAGGTATTCAATACTCTGAAAGCCCAGCTCCTGCATGACGATGGTGCAACCTATGCTGGCGAGACGTTCATCGAGCGGAAGGTTATTAAAGAAACAGGCGGGTTTGCTGGCAGCCAGCGCTTCCCGCTCTCCTGGCTGCCAGTGCTCCTGAGGCGCAACGGTCAGCGACGTTAGCGCAAAACGCGGGGGCGCGACTTTTTTCTTTTTGCTGCGCCACGGCGGCGAGCGCAGGATCTCCGGCAGGCAGGAGCGATCGGTTGCCAGCGTAACGTCTGAAGGCATCGATGGTCGGCTGGCCGCCAGAAGTTCCTGTGCCTTCGTGCTTAGCCAGGGAGTAACCTGCTCAGCCAGCTGAGGATGCGTATTGAGCAGCGTCCGCAGCAGCATTCTCCAGCTTTCTTCACGCTTTTTCTGCTGCTGCGGACGCTTTTTCTCTGCGATCTCAGGATAGCCCGGACGAGCGGGCGGTTCCGGCAGCGCCAGCAATTCCGCTACAGCGGCCAGAGCGGCATGGGGATATTTTTTGGCGAATGTTGACACGCGCTGCTGGCTGGGTTTGTTTTTATCCGCCACCAGCAGCAGCAGCCGGATAGCCTGCGGATGGTTAATTTGCGCCAGCAGGCTGCCGCAGTCATTCCGGTGCGCATATATCGCCAGCCTGGGGATCGCCGCCAGCCCCTGCTCGCGCAGCAGGGCCGCGCAGGCGGAGTAACCGTAGCGGTTTTCGTCGCACATCTCGCTGGCCTGACAATCGGTAAAGACATCAAGCCAGCAGGATTGCTCCAGTACTGCCAGCTTAGCAGGATCTGTCGCTACCGCTTTCAACCACTCGCTTGATGAACGGCTGGCGTATTTATCAGCGTCGAGCAGGCTATTTGCAACGTCCGGTCGTTCCGGCAACAGCAGGGCAATAAACGGTTTACGATTAAGCTCGATATCAGGGAGCGCGCGGATAAGTTTGTCAGCGCAGCGTAGCCAGATCGCCTCTTCAGCCAGCGAAAGGTGTTTTCGCAGACGCAGATCGAATTCGTGGTAAGTATCGCAGCGAAAACCGTACTGGTACGCTTTTTTCGGATGAGAAAAAACGATGCTGGGTGGCTGAAGATTGCTGTGGGTCACGGTGATAAATTGCCGTTCAATCACCACTTCGGTGGCATATTCCACGCCCCTTAGCTGGACGATTTCATCGAGTAGCTCGGGACTGTCATCTTCTGCCAGCCGGGTAAGCGCCGCCAGCGCGCGGGGGGGCATTGCCGGTTTGGCTTCGCCCACATAGCCGACCGCCTGCGCAATAGCCTGCCGCCATTCGGCAGTGCATGTTTCATAGTCCCACGTAAGGGCCTGAATATGCTGATAGCGCGAGAGAATATCGTTCGCCAGTCGTTGCAGGCGTCCCTCTTCGATCGGCGGTACCGGGTCGCCAGGCCAGCGGCGATGGCTTAACGGTTGTTTGCCCTTTTTAAAGGATAGCTCCAGCTGCGCGTCATCCGCCAGCCATGGCGGGAGTGCTGTGTTGTGCATAAACGTTCCTTGTGTTACTCAAACAGCCCGTCGATATCGTTAATCAATTCGCTGAGGGTGACGTTATCCAGCACCGAAAACGTGGCCTGCTGTTTGCCGTTGCCGCCCCAGCCGTACTGGTGCGCATTTTCGGCACACAGCCATATTTTGCTCAGCAGCTGCTCGGCGCTGAGTTCATCCGGCAGCAACCCGACGGCAAAGCCTTCGTCGATTTCCATCACCAGCGTCCACTGGCCCAGCGGTTTAAGCATCCAGCCAATCCAGCCTGCATCCTGCGGTTCGCCGCGCAGCCAGCCTTTATTCGCCAGCCCTATTACCCGCCCGCTCGGGCATTTGCGCCCGGCCCAGCGGGTCAGCTCGGTGGCCGCCAGTTCGGCGGTCGTCAGGGTGTAGCAGCTGCGGTCAAGCTGGCGGAACGGCGGCAGCAGCTCATAATCGGCGAACAGCTGACCGAAGGCGGCGGCGTCTTCCGCGGGCATTTCCAGCAGATGCGGAAGACCGATTTGGACCGCGCCTTGCGGCAGGGTGAACAGATCGTCATCGGCGTTACCGTAGCTGTTGTCTTCCGCCACGCGGAAGCAGGCCAGCAGCCTGTTTTCGGCGTCGTAGACTCCCCATACCAGGCGGCGGGTGAGGTGGCAGACCAGGGGATGATTAACCAGAAACTGCCGGAAGTTTTCCGCCGTCCAGCGGCGACGCTGGCACATGGCGGACTCCATGCGCGCGATTTGCTGGGCGGCAATCGTGCGGGCGTCTTTTTTCAGGGCTTTGTAGCGATTAACGGCCTCGGTAGCCAGCGCCTTATCATCGCTTTTATTCGGCTTCGGCAGGTCCTTAAGGCGGCTGCCGTTTTCATCGCGCACGTAAGGCCTGAGGGCTTCATCAAAGCTAATGATAAAGCGCCGCGGGCCGAAATCGAGGGTCAAGGTTCCGTCGTCGTTGAGTCCCAGATCCGGCGCGAGGCGGTCCTCCAGCTCTTCCACGGTCAGCGCGCGGCTTGCGGCGATATGGCCGATTTTCTCTCTGGCGCGCTCCTGCAGGGCTTTGAACTTGAGTTTCCCGGCGATGCCGTTCAGCTGCATCAGGGCGATATCGGTGCCGATGGCGGCGAGAATATCCAGCCCGACGGTAGCGCGTTTATGTTGGGATTCTCCCGGCCAGGCGCGGATCAGCGGGGTGAGCGCGCGGGCGGTATCGTCGTTACCGAAGATGCCGAGCGCGGTAAAGGCCCAGCTCTCTTTCGACGGCGCGCCGGCGGTTTGCCAGGCGCTGAACAGATCCCAGGCGAAGGCGGCGAGTGATGCCACGGTACAGAGATCTTTTACCTGCTGCAGGCCGGGGTAAATACCTTCCTCTGACGGGAAGCGCAGCATTTCGCCGAGCGTTTTTAATGCGTCGTCCGGCAAGGCAAGGCCATTTTCCCGCAGCAGCGGTCGCGCCCACAGCGCGGGCTGATAAAACGCGGGCAGCGGCGGAATTTTCGTCGGATGGTTATCCAGCGGATCGAGCGCCAGTAGCGCGCCGACCGCCGCCATCACCTCCGGCCGATCGTAGCGGCGGGCAACCTGTTCAAGCAGCGGCTGATGACCGTTATCCATCAGCATGCGTATGGCCAGGCGCGCACTGTCCTGCGCTTCGCCCGCTTTACCAAGGGCGGCGGGCAGCAGGCCGGCAATGGCGTGCTCCGGATAGGCCAGCAGCCACTCGCGCGCCTCTTCGCGCAGAGTTTTCAGCTTGTGAAAGGCGCGGGCGACGATGGGGGACAGTTCGCTGGCGGCAAACCAGATAGCGACCGGTAAATTCTCCTGCGGATAGCGGGACAGGGCGTGAATAAAACCCGGTAGCCCGGCAAGACGCAGATAGGCCATCACATATTCCCCGCCGGTATGGGGCTCTTTACTCAGCGAGCTCCAGGCATCGGCTGCCCGCCCTGCGGGCAGCGCGGTGAGCATATAAAGATTCCACTCCCCCGGATAAGGGGCGTGGTAAGCGTGGAATTCGGCGATCAGCGCGGGATAATCCTGCCGCCGCCAGGCATCTGCTGCGGCGTCGGAGGCGTGTTCATAGCGATTGTTTTGACGGATCCAGACCCTGAAACCCAGGCGCGTTAGGTACGCTTTCTCACTCTCCTGTTGGCTCATCTCCACCTGCTGCGCGTACCAGCTCCGCTGGGCGAGAAGCGCGTTGGCCGCCTCTTCCGTCAGCATACAGGCCGGTTCTAAAGCCAGCGGCGTTAAGCTTAGCTGAGGGATCGGTGATTTTTTCTTTTTCGCCGTCCACGGGGGCGAAACCAGCACCGGCGGCAGAATATCGGCCCCGGCGCAGTCGACCCGCTGGCTTAACTGCCGTTGGCAGGCTGCCAGCAGCGTTGCGGCCTGCGACGAGAGCCACGGCGAAATTTGCGCCGCCAGCTCCGGCTGCGCGCTCAGCAGGGTCATCAGCATAATGCGCCAGCGCTTCTCTTCTTTCTGCGCCAGCAGTTCGGCCAGCGCCGCCAGCGCCGCGTGCGGGAAGCGGGCGCTGGCGCGGGCCATCCGCTCGTGGCAGCGTTTGCCTTGTTCGCTCACCCGGATCAGCTGCATCAGCGCCTGGGGATGGTTCACGCCGCTTACCCGCTCTCCGCACAGGTCATCGTGAACGTAGGGCGCAAAGCGGGCGATACCGGCGACGCCCTGTTCGCGCATCACCGTCGCGTTCCAGACGCTGCCGTGGTAATAATCGTTAAACAGATTTTCCGTCTGGTAAGGCTCCAGCGCTTTGACCACCTGCGGGTCGCGGGCGACGACCTTCAGCCATTCCGCCGTCTTCACATTTTTGTGCGCCAGTACCCGACGGGCGATATCGTTCACGATATCCTGGCGTTCCGGCAGCAAGAGCGCCACCAGCGGCTGTTGCCCGATGGGCATATCCGGCAACGCGGCGATCAGTTTATCCACGCAGCGCCGCCAGAGCGCCTCATCCGCATGAGCCAGATGGGCGCGCAGGCGCACGTCGAGCAGCGCCGGCCCGCGCGCGCGGGTGGGCTCGGCGCGGAAAGTCACCTGAAGGGTTTGATAATTATAATCAAACTCAATGTGCTGCAGGGCGATAAACATCTCGATGGCATATTCCAGACCGTAAACGTAAACAATCTCGTCCATCAGACAGGCATTATCAGCGCTGCGCCAGCCGCGGCGCGTGGCTACCGCCACCTGAACCGCCAGCGCCGCGGGTGAAAGCGGGCCATCGGTCAGGGCCTGGTTGATGATTTGCTGCCAGTACGCGGAGCAGTCGGCAGAGTTAAAGGTGACGATATTCCCTGATTGTTTGTGGATCTCGTTGCCGAGGTCCATCAGTTTGCTATTTTCAGGCGCGGCGATCGGTTTACCGGGAAAGAGGCGAGAAGGGAGCACCTCTTCAAGCAGCTCATCCGATAAAAGCAGTTCGCCATCGTCCGCCAGCCACGGACGGGTGATGTCTGAGGGCGTTGAGGCGTATTCGGGCTGTGGGGCGGCTGGTGGCGATGCGGGTAAGGCAGGCTGCTCGGTGCGAGTAACTTCAACGTAGCCTTTGCGGGTTTTTTCGTTAATCAATTTGACTTCAGCCTTGCTGGCCGCCGCCGCGTCGGCAAAGGTTTTGATCTGGCTCTGCCCGTGTGTGCCAACCTTGCCCCAGCGTAGATGCAGCTCGTGGCCCTGCTGCTCAATCGCCCAGAATTTATGTGATTTTTCGTCCTGATAAATAAAGGTTTTCATCAACGTCCCTGTGTTTTTATCCAGCCTGGCGTTGATGCTAACAGCTATTGACAGGAACACCGAGGGTGGGGGTAGCAAGAATACAATTTTCAGAATTTATAAAATAAAAAAAGCGCTGCCGGAGCAGCGCTTTATGCGTCATTACTTGACCTGCTGGCCCGGCTGGGCGCCGCTGTCCGGGCTGAGCAGGAAGATATCTTTCCCGCCAGGACCCGCGGCCATCACCATGCCTTCAGAAACGCCGAAGCGCATTTTGCGCGGCGCCAGGTTGGCGACCATCACCGTCAGGCGGCCAATCAGCACCTGCGGGTCCGGGTAGGCGGAACGGATGCCGGAGAAGACGTTGCGCTTCTCGCCGCCGAGATCCAGCGTCATGCGCAGCAGCTTGTCGGAACCGTCCACGAACTCGGCGTTTTCAATCAGCGCGATGCGCATATCGACTTTGGCGAAATCGTCAAAAGTAATGGTTTCCTGAATCGGATCGTCCGCCAGCGGGCCGGTGACCGGCGCTGACAGCGCTTTGACTTCTTCTTTCGACGCTTCGACCAGCGCGTCAACCTGCTTCATCTCAATGCGGTTGTAGAGCGCTTTGAAAGCGTTAACCTTGTGACCGAGCAGCGGCTGCTGGATAGCATCCCAGCTCAGTTCGCCGTTGAGGAACGCTTCGGCGCGGGCGGCCAGCTGCGGCAGGACCGGCTTCAGCCAGGTCATCAGCACGCGGAACATATTCAGGCCCATGGTGCAGATGGCCTGCAGGTCGGCGTCGCGCCCTTCCTGTTTAGCCACCACCCACGGCGCCTGCTCGTCAACGTAGCGGTTCGCCACGTCGGCCAGCGCCATGATTTCGCGGATAGCTTTACCGAACTCGCGGCTGTCCCACGCTTCGCCAATGCTTGTTGCCGCATCGGTAAAGGTTTTATACAGCTGAGGATCGGCCAGTTCGGCGGACAGCATGCCGTCGAAACGCTTGTTGATGAAACCGGCGTTGCGCGAGGCGAGGTTAACCACCTTGTTGACGATATCGGCGTTAACGCGCTGCACGAAGTCTTCCAGGTTCAGGTCGATGTCATCGATACGCGACGAGAGCTTGGCGGTGTAGTAGTAGCGCAGGCTGTCTGCGTCAAAATGATTCAGCCAGGTGCTGGCCTTAATAAAGGTGCCGCGCGACTTGGACATCTTGGCGCCGTTGACCGTCACGTAGCCGTGAACGAACAGGTTGGTCGGTTTGCGGAAGCTGCTGCCTTCCAGCATCGCCGGCCAGAACAGGCTGTGGAAGTAGACGATATCTTTACCGATAAAGTGATACAGCTCGGCGGTGGAGTCTTTCTTCCAGTATTCGTCGAAGCTGGTGGTATCGCCGCGCTTGTCGCACAGGTTCTTGAAGGAACCCATGTAGCCGATCGGCGCGTCCAGCCAGACGTAGAAGTATTTGCCCGGCGCGTTCGGGATTTCGAAGCCGAAGTACGGCGCATCGCGGGAGATATCCCACTGCTGCAGTCCGGACTCGAACCACTCCTGCATTTTATTCGCCACCTGCTCCTGCAGCGCGCCGCTGCGGGTCCACGCCTGCAGCATTTCGCTGAACGACGGCAGGTCGAAGAAGAAGTGCTCGGACTCGCGCATCACCGGCGTCGCGCCGGAGACGACCGATTTCGGCTCGATAAGCTCGGTCGGGCTGTAGGTCGCGCCGCACACTTCGCAGTTATCGCCGTACTGATCCGGTGATTTGCACTTCGGACAGGTGCCTTTTACAAAACGGTCCGGCAGGAACATGCCTTTTTCCGGATCGTAGAGCTGAGAGATGGTGCGGTTTTTGATAAAACCGTTCTCTTTCAGACGCGTATAGATAAGCTCCGACAGCTCGCGGTTCTCGTCGCTGTGCGTGGAGTGATAGTTGTCATAGCTGATGTCGAAGCCAGCAAAATCGGTCTGATGCTCCTGACTCATTTCGCCAATCATCTGTTCCGGGGTGATACCGAGCTGCTGCGCTTTCAGCATGATCGGGGTGCCGTGGGCGTCGTCGGCGCAGATGAAGTTGACCTCGTGGCCGCGCATTCGCTGGTAACGGACCCAGACATCAGCCTGGATGTGCTCCACTGCGCGCGATGGTCGCCGGGACCCTGGCTAATTTCCAGCACCCAACCCTGAAACATAACCTCACTACGCTGAAGGCGCTGCATCACGTCGCCTGGCTGGACGAGACCGTGCACATTGAAATTCAGATGCCGTTCGTCTGGCATAGCGCGTTTGAGGTGCTCAAGGAGCAGTGCAGCGCCGAGCTGCTGCGCATTACCGGCGCTAAAGCTATTGACTGGAAGCTGACGCACAGCATCGCCACGCTGCAGCGGGTAAAAAATCAGCCCGGCATCAACGGCGTGAAAAACATCATCGCCATCAGCTCCGGCAAGGGCGGGGTGGGTAAATCGTCTACCGCGGTCAACCTCGCGCTGGCGCTGGCGGCGGAAGGGGCGAAAGTCGGCATTCTGGATGCCGATATTTACGGCCCGTCGATTCCGACCATGCTCGGCGCGGAAGATCAGCGTCCCACTTCGCCGGACGGCACCCATATGGCGCCGATTATGAAATTTGGTCTCGCCACCAACTCCATCGGCTATCTGGTCACCGACGACAACGCCATGGTCTGGCGCGGCCCGATGGCCAGCAAAGCGTTAATGCAGATGCTGCAGGAAACCCTGTGGCCGGATCTCGATTACCTGGTGCTGGATATGCCGCCGGGCACCGGTGATATTCAGCTGACGCTGGCGCAAAACATTCCGGTCACCGGCGCGGTGGTGGTGACTACGCCGCAGGATATCGCCCTGATCGACGCCAAAAAAGGTATCGTGATGTTTGAGAAAGTCGAAGTGCCGGTGCTGGGGATTGTGGAAAACATGAGCATGCATATTTGCAGCAACTGCGGACACCACGAGCCTATCTTCGGTACCGGCGGCGCGCAAAAGCTGGCCGAGAAATACCATACCCAGCTGCTGGGCCAGCTGCCGCTGCATATCACCCTGCGCGAAGACCTCGACAAGGGAACGCCGACGGTGGTGGCGCGCCCGGAAAGCGAGTTTACCGAAACCTACCGCCAGCTGGCAGACCGCGTCGCGGCGCAGTTGTACTGGCAGGGCGAAGTTATCCCCGGTGAAATAGCTTTCCGCGCGGTCTGATTTTCCCTCCCTTCTGAACCGTACGGCACGTTGCGCCGTACGGTTTGTTATCGTATCCGCCCCGTTTTCTCTTTCCAAAATAATCACCGCGTGAATGATATAAGCGTTAAATATTACTTGTTTTTATTCACATTTAGCGATGTTGAGATTTGTCAATAAAACATATTGTTAACATTGTTTTCCGCTGGCGGTTGTGCGAGCTTGATTAGCATAGAAGTGAAGTATTTTAATTCGCCGTGACGATGTTTAATTTTGGCTGTGTGATTTGGCGAAACGTGGAAGTTATCAGTACTACGTCAATAAAAACGATGGAAGGAAAGTATAGCCGTAATACATTTCCGGAGTGCATGATGAACAATATTGCTCTAATCGTTAAGTTACGAGAACTGCTGGTTATTTTTATGCATACGCGCACGCTGCCGGAGAAAGCCGCAGACGCGTTACGCTATTGCCAGGAGCATCTCCCGATGGCTGAAATTCCGATTGGTGCTTATGGTGAATACAGTGATATTTTTGAACAGCTTGTTTTTTTATCGGATGAAAAGAGTCGTACTGCCCCGGATGATTTATTGCGTAGCGGCGGCGATTTGATATTAAGTATTTTAATGCTCTATGAGCACGTGGCTTCCGGTATTGCCGTCGAGGAATTTATGCATAAACAAAACCGCTTTAACGGATAGCATTATCGCATCGAAAAACAAAACGCCAGCGGCAGGGATAGCGCGCTGGCGTTCGGCTTTTAGCGATGGTAGAAAATCTCGCCATCATAGATTTTGAGGATTTTTCCCTCGGTTTCGGTAATCAGAACGTAGCTTCCGCCCATATAGGTCCAGCGGGTCCCGGCATCCGGGGCAGGCAAATTGCGCTGCTGCCACTGCTTGATGTTGTATTCTGGCGTGAGGTACAGCGGCGGTACGGTGTCGCCGATGTGGAATTGTTTGAAGTCTGCGGTCACCCCATCCAGCTCATATTTCTGTATACCTTCGCCGGACGCCGCCCACGCTCCGCTGGAGCAGGCCAACAGTACGCCCAGAAGCATCATTTTTGTTTTACGCATAATTTCCCCATTATTATCCTGGACACAAAATCGCAGCCTCGTATGATTCCTGATAGGTCAAGGAAATGGCAAGCATTGGTTTGGTTAAAAGTGTAAGCAAACGGTGATACGGCGACGTTTTTCATCGGGGCGCGTCTGTTTTGAGAATAATCCGGGGTGGGGAGTGGGTATGTTCAGGCTGGAAGATCTGGCATTGTTTGTCCGCGCAGCGGCGTTAAGCAGCTTCAGCGATGCGGCGCGGGAGGCCGGGCTGCAGCCCTCGCAGGTCAGCGCGGCGATAAAGCGTCTCGAAACGACGCTGAATATCCGTCTTTTCGCTCGTTCGACGCGAAGCTTACGCCTGACGCCGGAGGGCGAAACCTGGCTGCCTTATGCCACGCAGATGATCGATACGCTGCACGCCGGGCTGCAAAAAATCCACACGCCGGATGACGAAGTCCGCGGAACGTTACAAATCGCCGTGCCGTCTGACCTTGGGCGCAATTTGCTTCTGCGCGTGTTTCGCGATTTTCGCCAGCGGCATCCTGCGCTGCGCCTGCGGATACTGTTTTCCGATCATCGGACCGACGTGTTTAAAGACCCGGTGGACGTCGCGTTTCGCTACGGCGATAACGACGATGCCTCGTTTATTTCTCTGCCCGTTGCGCCGGATAATCGCCGGGTGCTGGTAGCCTCGCCCGGCTGGATAGCCGAAAACGGCGAACCGCAGACGCTGGAAGATTTGGCCCGACACAACGCGCTGACCTACGTGCTGCGCGGCAGAGCGTTCGACCGCTGGCCGTTGAGCCTGGAGGGGAAAGTCCATCACGTGCAGGTTTCCGGCACTATCGTGAGCGATGACGCCGAGGTGATACGCCGCCTGGCGGTTGCCGGGGAGGGCATCGCCTTCAAGTCTGAACTCGACGTCGGCGATGATATCCGCGAAGGGCGGCTGCGGGTGCTGTTGCCGCACTATCAAGGAGACGTGGTGCCGCTGAATATGATTTGCCCGCACCGTAAACAGCTTTCTCCCGCGGTACGGCTGCTGTATGACGCAGTGAAAGAAGCGTGCGAAGCGGTTAATTCCCGCGCGCCCTCTGCGGGCCGGTAGCACCGCCTGCGGGAACGGTGTCGGGATGATGAATCGGCGTGGCTTTTTCCCGGTGGCGCTGGGCTTAGCCGGGCTACGGGTTCACAGCTGTCTGCGGTCCGATAGCCGGTAGCCCGGACAAGGCGCGCCAGCGCCGCCTCCGGGAACACGATTGGCACTAACCTTAATGCTTCACCAGCGTGGCAAAGTAGTACACCAGCGGAATTGCCAGGATCCACAGGCCAATCGGGATTTCTCGCCACTTCCCGGCGATGGTTTTGATCACCACATAAAACAGCAGCCCGCCGGCAATTCCGGTGCCGAAGCTATTGGCAATCAGCGTAATCATCACCATCATCAGCACCGGCAGGCCGTCGGTGAAGTTTGCCAGATCCACTTTGCGCAGGCCGCTGAACATATTCAGGCCGATCAGGATCAGCGCCGGCGCGGTCGCCTCTTTGGGGATCATCAGCGCCACCGGAGTAAACAGCAGCATCAGCAGGAACATCACCGCCGCCGATAGCGCGGTTAACCCGGTTTTGCCGCCGGCTTCCGCGGCCGCCGAGGATTCAATCAGCGCGGTCGCCGCCGGAATGCCCAGCCAGGGGCCAACGGCCGCGGCGATCGAGTCAACCATAAACGGGCGATTGATATGCGGCATATTGCCTTCTTCATCCAGCAGACCCGCTTCGCCGCCCACTGCCAGGGTAGTGCCCATGGTGGAAAAGAACTCTGAAGCGAAGAACACAAACAGGAACGGCAGGAAGGCGATATTCAGCGCGCCCAGCATATCGATTTGCCCCAGCACCGGCGTCAGCGAATGCGGCATATCGATAAAGCTGCCCGGCAGCCTGGTAACGCCCATCGGAATCCCGACCAGGGTGGCAAAGAGAATCGCCCACAGAATCGACCCGGGAATTTTTCTCGCCTGCAGGGCGATGGCCAGAAACAGCCCGCAGAGCGCCACCAGCGCCCCCGGCGAGAGAAAATCGCCGAGCATCAGGGCGTTGGTTTTGGCGTTGGCCAGCACCAGCCCGGCGTTACGGAAGCCCAGCACCGCGACGAACAGCCCGATGGACGCCGTCAGGCCGAGCTTGATCGACTGCGGCACCGAACGGGTCACCACTTCACGCAGGCCGAACTTCGTTAGCAGGAAAAACAGAATCCCCGACCAGCAGGCGATACCGAGACCGACCTGCCAGCCAATGCCTTCGCTGCCCGCCAGCGTGACGCCGACCAGCACCGAGCCGCCGATGCCCGGCCCGACGATAAACGGCAGGTTGGCATAAAACGCCATCAGCAGCGTACCGCCGACGAACACCAGGATCGTGCCGGTGGTTGCCGCGCCTTTATCCATCCCGCCAACCGCCAGCAGGCCGGGGATAACCACCAGCAGATAGGCGGCGGCGAGAAAGCCGGTGATGCCCGCGAGGCATTCGGTGCGCAGCGTACTGCCGCGGGAATACAAGGCAAAACGGCGCTCCAGCCAGCTACCTTGCGCGGATGAGTTAAGGGTATTGTCGGCCATGCTCAGGCTCCCTGATGATTATTGTTGTGTTCTGGGCGTTCCGGGATTTCCCGGCTCTCTATCAGCGGCTCGACTATCTGGCGAGTGCCGCCATCGGTCAAACCTAAATCCGTCAAATGCGGACCGGCATTACAGGCCAGGCAGGTACCCTCAATCGCCTTAAATACGCGGTAGGGCGGCTCCCAGTCGGCGATTTCCGCGCTCAGGTCGCGAAGCTCGCGGAACTGCCGCGCCAGCTCCGTGGCGGGTAAGTCGGAGAGCATCCCGGCAATCGGCATCGCTACGTGGGCGAGGATTTTTCCCTGCTGCGACAGCGCCATGCCGCCGCCGGATTCGATCAGCCGGTTTGCCGCCAGCGCCATATCGTCAGGATCGCGGCCGAGCACCACCAGGTTGTGGGAATCGTGGGAGTAGCTGGTGGCGATAGCGCCGCGCAGTTCGCCCCAGCCCTCTAATAGCGCAATTTGCGGTTTTGCTTCGTGGCGGCCGTGGCGATGCTTAACCCAAATCAGGCTAAATCCGTCCGGGATTTGCACTTTGCCATCGCGGACCTGTACCTCAACCTCTCCCCACTGGGTGAAGCGTGCGCCGCGAATATGCCGCAGGCGGGCGACGCCGTGGCGAATAGCGCCGACGCGAAGGATAAAATCGGCTGGGCTGAGCGGCGGCATCTGTAGGGTATCGCGCGGCGGGGTCACGCCGCTCGCCGACGGAATCGGCTCCAGCAGGGCGCCCGCGCGGGCAATCAGCTTACCGGCGACGTAAACTTCCCGCGCGGCGAGCTTTTTTAATGAATCGAAAACCACCAGATCGGCACGGCGTCCGGCGGCAATCAGCCCCAGATCGTTACGTTGCAGCCGGATCGCCGCGTTTAAGGTGGCGAAACGCAGGGCGTCTGTTGCCGGCAATCCGTGCTCAATCAGGAGGTTGAGCAGGGCGATAATGCCGCCTTTTTCCAGCAGCATATCCGGCGGCACATCGTCGGTGCAGACGGTGATTTGCGAGGAGAGATGCGGCAACGATTTCAGTGCGTTAACGATATCCGGCAGCAGGTAAGGGTGCGAACCGCGGATCTCTACCGTCAGCCCGGCGCGCAGTTTTTCCAGCGCATCTTCCGCCGAGGTGAGTTCGTGATCGGAGGTGACCCCGGCGGCGAGATAGGCCTGCAGATCCGCGCCGCTCAGGCCGCGCGCGTGGCCTTCAATCAGCTTGCCGCTGTCCAGGCCGGCCTGGATAATCTCCTGCATCCTCTCGCTGCCGTGCAGCACGCCATGCATGTCCATCACTTCGGCGACGCCGCAAACTTCCGGCCAGGCCAGCATAGCGGCCATTTCCGCGCCGGCGAAATCGGCGCCGGACATCTCCAGCCCCGGCGTGGACGGTACGCTGGAGGGGGCGGCGACCATCACCTGCAGCGGCAGATGGCGGCTGGCGGCGACGGCGTAGCGCACGCCCTCAACGCCCAGCACGTTGGCCAGCTCGTGCGGGTCCCAGAATACCGCCGTCGTGCCCTGAGCCAGGACGATTTCGGCATAGCGTTCAGGCGGCAGGTGAGAGCTTTCAAGATGGACGTGGGTATCCATCAGCCCCGGAGACAGGAAACACCCCGCCAGCGAGCGGCGTTCGTGGGCATCGGAGCGGCTGCCGCGCGGGTGCACGCTGGCGATCCTATCGCCGACGATCCCGACATCGGCCTCGCGAATTTCGCCGGTGGCCATGTCGACAATCTGCGCGTCGGTTAATAAGAGATCGAAAGGGGATTCTCCGCGCGCGGCCTGCACGGCGCGGCGGCGAGTTTCAGCACTGCTGGACATAACAACTCCGGCACAAGGATAATGGGGATACTCTAGGGGCAGAGCAAACGTTTGCCCAGATGAATAAATTTATCGCCCGATAACCTCGGGTTATTCTGCATGCTCACCGTTGACGAAAACATGATGACCGAACCCTGGCAGCGTCTGCCCGCGCTCTCTCTCAAGCAGATTCAGTACTTTGTGACCCTGGCCCAGCTACGTCACTTCACCGACACCGCTAACCGGTTGGCTATCAGTCAGCCGGCGCTAAGCAGCGCGCTGCGGCAAATCGAGACGGTGCTGGGCGGTAAGCTGGTCAACCGCACCGCCTCGGCGGTCACCTTAACCGAACTGGGGGCGGCGATTTTGCCCCACGCCCGGCGGGTGCTGAGCGTGGCGCAGCTGGCGTTTCAGGATATGCAGCAGATAGTCGAGGCCGGCGGCGACGGTACGGTGCGTATCGGTCTGGTGCCCTCGGTGAGCTCGCTGCTATTTCCTCGGCTGCCGCAAACGCTGGCTCAGGCGTTTCCGCGCCTGAGAGTGGAGTTTCACGATCAGACTAACGACGCCCTGTTTTGCGAGCTGCAGTCGGGAAAGATAGATTTTGCCGTAGGCGCAATAGACCGTTCGTTACCGCCTGAGCTGCAGGTTTATCCTCTGCGCGAAGATCCGTTTGTGGCGGTGCTGCACTGCGACGATCCGCTGGCCGGGCAGCCGCATCTGCCGTGGAAGCTGCTCGCGGGGCGCGATATCGCGGTGTTCTCAAAGGGCAATATTCAGCGCCTGGTCGGCGCGCTGGCGGAGAGCCATCGCCTCACGCTGCATACGCGTTATCAGGTTGACTATATTGAAACGCTTTACGGCCTGGTGCGTTCCCGGCTGGCGGTGGCGATTCTGCCTGAGCTTTATACCACTCACCTTCAGGATCCGGCGTTAAAGGTGGCGCAACTTCAGCAGCCGGCGCTGACGCGAACCGTGGCCCTGATGCGCGGGCCGCAGCCTCTGCCGCCGCTGATAGAAGCGTGTTTTACATTATTACTGAGTTCGCTGCGGGAAGTGAATCTGTAGAGGCCGTTGCTCTCTCAGCTTGTTGTGGTGAAATGCGAGAGAGGTAACGGAATAGTTTCTTGTGCCTTTTAAAATCAAATAGTTATGGCTCTTTAAAAAAATCAATTTGTTGCAAAAATGTTGGTAGATTGTTCTTGGCGGATAAATTTATTATAAAACAATAAGATATGGTTAGTGTGTTCCCCGCGCCAGCGGGGATAAACCGCCAATTCGATAGGCGCGGTCACGGTCCGTTACGTGTTCCCCGCGCCAGCGGGGATAAACCGCCGCGGTTGATATGCGGGGTTTCCCACCAGTCGTGTTCCCCGCGCCAGCGGGGATAAACCGGCTATCGCGTGGCCAGCTCTGACCCGTCGAAAGTGTTCCCCGCGCCAGCGGGGATAAACCGCTGGCGAGTGGACTGATAATGGTGCTTCTATCGTGTTCCCCGCGCCAGCGGGGATAAACCGGCACCCTGTATCCCGCGCGGTGGGTAACGTTAGTGTTCCCCGCGCCAGCGGGGATAAACCGCGATTGATAAATCCGCTCACACGTCACCCCGGGTGTTCCCCGCGCCAGCGGGGATAAACCGTCGACGATGACAACGATGATGATGAAGATGAGGTGTTCCCCGCGCCAGCGGGGATAAACCGCTCGTTCCCGTATTCGCGACAGAGGGCATTCGGTGTTCCCCGCGCCAGCGGGGATAAACCGCTTATCGGTAGCGCACAAGCGGCGCTCTACACGTGTTCCCCGCGCCAGCGGGGATAAACCGTCCTCGATACAGCCTGGCCGCGATACCGTTATGTGTTCCCCGCGCCAGCGGGGATAAACCGGGGACCGGATAAATTCGAACATCACTTTCAGGGTGTTCCCCGCGCCAGCGGGGATAAACCGCGTTTTGCCGTGACACCCTCATCCCAGTAATCGTGTTCCCCGCGCCAGCGGGGATAAACCGGTGTCTCCATCCATAAGAACGAAGTGAGTGACGTGTTCCCCGCGCCAGCGGGGATAAACCGCAACCTGGACGCTGCAATGGATATTCACGCTGGTGTTCCCCGCGCCAGCGGGGATAAACCGGGAGCATTTAAAAATCTGCTGCTGCACGCGCCGTGTTCCCCGCGCCAGCGGGGATAAACCGAAATCCGCAGCCGCCGCGAAGTCGTTCGCGTGTGTGTTCCCCGCGCCAGCGGGGATAAACCGGTCCATGATGTTGTGTTTTTTCACCCAGCTGAGTGTTCCCCGCGCCAGCGGGGATAAACCGGTGATATCCCTTACCCAGGCTTCAAAAAGTTGGTGTTCCCCGCGCCAGCGGGGATAAACCGTGCGCGCGCTTCTTCTTCATCCGCTCCTTTGGGTGTTCCCCGCGCCAGCGGGGATAAACCGGACTTATAGCCATCGCCCATGTCGAATACCCAGTGTTCCCCGCGCCAGCGGGGATAAACCGGGGCGGCCGGTAGTCGTCCTTTCCAATAATGAGTGTTCCCCGCGCTAGCGGGGATAAACCGAACAGCCCACAAAACTTTTTGCATGGGGCCGCGTGTTCCCCGCGCTAGCGGGGATAAACCACAGTCAATGTTTCCCGAACATGGTTCTAAAGAGTGTTCCCCCGCAGCTGGCCGCCGCGGGGGCTGATTTACGGCGTCACGATATTGAACCAGAACTCAAATTTATCCATATAGCCCAGCATCTCATCCAGCTTCGCGCCATCGCCGGTCACTTTCACTTCACCCTTATCTTGCGCCTGTTTTAGCGTTTCCTCTTTCAGGATGATTTTGTTCAGCGTGGCGCGATCCAACGCAATGGTAGCATCCGCGTCCTTGGCTTCGGCATCGGCGGTGTGGTTGAGCACGCCGTTTTCCAGCTCCAGCTTATATTTACCGCCATCGTTACCCAGGTCGATATTGAACACCGCTTTGGCGGTTCCGGCTTTCTCACCATTAATATGCACCGCAAGGTAATCGAAGAACATTTCCGGGGTCATCGCCCGTACGGTATCCGGGCTGGCGGTGTTCGGCGTCGGGCCTTTCACTACGCCGTTGCGTAGCTCCTGAGCGCCGGTCAGGTAGAAATTACGCCACGGTCCTGATTCCGCCTGATAGCCCAGCTGCTCCAGGGCATCGGCTTCCAGATTGCGCGCCTCCAGATTACCAGGATCGGCGAAGACAATTTTACTCACGACCTGCGCTACCCAGCGATAGTTGCCCTGGTTGTAGTCCTCTTTGGCTTTCTTGAGGATAGCGTCGGCGCCGCCCATATAATCAACGAATTTCTTCGCCGCTTCTTCCGGCGGCAGTTCATCCAGCGTAGCCGGGTTGCCGTCGAACCAGCCGAGGTAGAGGACGTAAGTCGCTTTTACGTCATGGCTGACGGAACCGTAGTAGCCGCGGTTGGCCCAGGTGTTGGCCAGGCTGTCCGGCAGCTTGAATTTGGCGGCGATCTCATCGCGGGTCAGGCCCTCGTTGGCCATGCGCAGGGTCTGGTCATTGATGTATCGATACAGATCGCGCTGGCTCTTCAGCAGGTTAACCACGTTCTCATTGCCCCAGGTCGGCCAGTGGTGCTGGGCCATAATGATTTCGGCCTTGTCCCCCCAGCGTACGATGGCGGCGTTGATATATTTCGACCACGGCAGCGGTTCACGAATTTTCGCCCCGCGCAGCGAGTAGGTGTTATGCAGGGTGTGGGTGACGTCTTCTGCGGATTCAATCAGCTTCTTCTCTTCGATATACCACAGCATTTCCGACGGTGCTTCTGAGCCCGGCGCCAGCATAAAATCGTAGGTCAGCCCGTCGATGGTCTCTTTCTGGCCATCTTTCTCGATGATATTGGTGGGAGCAATCAACGTGACGGTGCCGGCGGAGGTCGTGGTGCCGAGGCCTGCGCCAACCTGGCCGGTGGCATCCGGTTTCAGCAGGTTGCCGTACATATAGCTGGCGCGGCGGCTCATTACGTTCCCGGCCATAATGTTTTCAGCAACGGCGGCTTCCATAAAACCGGAAGGCGCGTAGATTTTGACTTTACCGGATTTCACATCGGCTTCATCGACCACGCCGCGAACGCCGCCGTAATGATCGACGTGGCTGTGGGTGTAGATCACCGCAACGACCGGCTTATTGCCGCGATTTTTGTAATACAGATCCATTCCGACCTTTGCGGTCTCCGCCGATACCAGCGGATCGACAACGGTGATGCCTTCTTTGCCTTCGATAATGGTCATGTTGGAGAGATCGAGGTTGCGGATCTGGTAAACGCCTTCGGTCACTTCAAACAGGCCGCTAATATTGATCAACTGGGATTGACGCCAGAGGCTGGGGTTGACCGTATCCGGCGCCTTTTCACCCTCTTTAACAAAGTTGTACTGCTGCGGGTTCCAGATAACGTTGCCCTGTTCGCCTTTAATCACCTCCGTAGGGAGCGCGGCGATAAAGCCTTTATGCGCGTTGGTAAAGTCGGTGTTATCGGAGAAGGGAAGCTGTTTGTACAGCGCGTCGTTTGCCTGTTTGGTTGCCGCGGCGGCTGCTTTGGGAGACGTTTCCGCCCAACTGGTCATGGAGAGGGTCGAAATGATTCCTGCCAGAGCCAGACTTTTCATAATCGGTGTTAATTTCATCGGAATCCTCATGGGTTTACGCTGATTCACTCGTTAATTTCGATATGACGCCGGGTTACATCCTGTAACGCCTTCTAAACTATAAACACGTATCTGAAAAAGTGTTTATTTTGTTAATTATTTGATTGCTTATTGTTAAATCCAGATCGGCGTGCGCTCCTCTAACCGCGCCAGGCCAGCTTGCGTTGTCCCGCGACTTACCGTAACCTGCCCGCTGAGAACGTTTTTATCTCTCAATGACTCGGGGTGCCCTTCTTTGTGAAGGCTGAGAAAAACCCGTACCACCTGATCTGGATAATGCCAGCGTAGGGAAGTCAGAGACCGCAGGGTCGTCGCTTCTTCATCGCCTGGCGGGAGCAAACGATGTCTGACCTGCTGAACCCCGCGCATATCGCCCATCTGCGGCACCTTTTTCACCGTCATTCCCCTCTTGTGCACTGCATGACGAACGACGTGGTGCAGACCTTTACCGCCAACGTCCTGTTAGCGATTGGCGCATCCCCGGCGATGGTTATCGACCCGGACGAAGCCAGCCAGTTTGCCGCTATTGCCGATGCGCTGCTGATTAATGTCGGTACGCTGACCGTCGAACGCGCGGCGGCGATGCGTGCGGCGGCGCATAGCGCAACGCAGGCGGGCAAGCCCTGGGCGCTGGACCCGGTAGCGGTCGGCGCGCTGACCTTACGGACAGAATTTTGCCGGGAGCTGCTGGCGCTGCAGCCTGCCGCCGTTCGCGGTAATGCCTCGGAAATTATGGCCCTGGCCGGAATGAGCGGCGGCGGGCGCGGCGTCGATACCACCGATACCGCCGCCGCAGCGCTGCCCGCGGCGCAGGCGCTGGCCCGCCAGTTGAATACCGTGGTCGCGGTCACCGGCGAGGTCGATTACATCACCGATGGCCAGCGCACGCGCGCGGTCACCGGCGGCGATCCGCTAATGACCCGGGTAGTTGGCACCGGCTGCGCGCTATCGGCGGTGGTTGCCGCCGCTGCGGCGATGCCCGGCGATCGGCTGGAGAACGTGGCCGCGGCCTGCGGTCTGATGAAGCTGGCGGGGGGAAAAGCGGCGCGGCAAGGCGGCCCCGGCAGCTTTACTCCCGCCTTTCTCGATGCGCTCTACGCGGGAGGTGACCTGTGAAACGAATTAACGCGTTAACCATCGCCGGCACCGACCCGAGCGGCGGCGCGGGGATCCAGGCGGATCTCAAAACCTTCTCGGCGCTGGGCGCTTACGGCTGCTCGGTCATCACCGCGCTGGTGGCGCAAAACACCCGCGGCGTCCAGTCGGTGTACCGTATAGAGCCTGATTTTGTCGCCGCGCAGCTCGATTCGGTCTTCAGCGATGTGCGCATCGATACCACCAAAATCGGGATGCTGGCGGAAACCGATATCGTCGAGGCGGTGGCGGAACGGCTGGCGCGCTACCGGATAACCAACGTGGTGCTGGATACCGTCATGCTGGCAAAAAGCGGCGATCCGCTGCTCTCAGCCTCGGCGGTGGAGACGCTTCGCCAGCGCCTGCTGCCGCAGGTGTCGCTGATCACCCCGAACCTGCCGGAGGCGGCGGCGCTGCTGGATGCGCCACATGCCCGAACGGAAAAGGAGATGCTGGAGCAGGGCAGAGCGCTGCTGGGAATGGGCTGCGGAGCGGTATTAATGAAGGGCGGCCATCTTGATGATGCGGAAAGCCCTGACTGGCTCTTTACCCGCGACGGGGAGCAGCGCTTTACCGCGCCGAGAGTCCAGACCAAAAACACCCACGGTACCGGCTGTACGCTGTCGGCGGCGCTGGCGGCGCTGCGTCCGCGTTACGATGATTGGGGGCGAACCGTGGCGGAAGCCAAGGGCTGGCTCTCTGCGGCGCTGGCGCAGGCCGATTCGCTGGAAGTGGGGCACGGCATCGGTCCGGTCCACCATTTCCACGCCTGGTGGTAACCGGCAAGACAACGTGTCAGCAGACTATGCTGAAAAAATAGGCTCCCGGCTGGAAAATATGCTGAGTCGGTACCAGGCTTAACCTGCCCAAAATAATTGGGTTGGGAAAACGCATGCCGGTTTCGACCGGCACTTACGGGAGATAGCTATGACTGATATTACGCAGTTGCTTGGCAAAGATGCCGACACGCTTTTACAGCACCGCTGTATGACGATTCCAGCCGACCAGCTCTATTTACCGGGGGCGGATTATGTCGATCGGGTGATGGTGGATAACAATCGTCCGCCGGCGGTGCTGCGTAATATGCAAACCCTGTATAACACCGGCCGCCTGGCGGGAACCGGGTATCTGTCGATCCTGCCGGTCGACCAGGGCGTAGAGCATTCTGCTGGCGCCTCTTTTGCCGCCAACCCGCTGTACTTTGATCCGAAAAATATCGTCGAACTGGCCATTGAGGCCGGTTGTAACTGCGTGGCCTCCACCTATGGCGTGCTGGCCTCGGTGTCGCGCCGCTATGCGCACCGCATCCCCTTCCTGGTCAAACTGAACCATAACGAAACGCTGAGCTACCCGACCGAATACGATCAGACGCTGTACGCCAGCGTTGAGCAGGCATTCAATATGGGCGCCGTAGCGGTCGGGGCGACGATCTATTTCGGTTCCGAGCAGTCTCGTCGGCAAATCGAAGAAATCTCCGCTGCGTTTGAACGCGCGCACGAACTGGGTCTGGTGACCGTGCTGTGGGCCTATCTGCGTAATTCGGCGTTTAAGAAAGATGGCGTCGACTACCATGTTTCCGCAGACTTAACCGGCCAGGCCAACCACCTGGCGGCGACCATCGGCGCGGATATCGTGAAGCAGAAAATGGCGGAAAATAACGGCGGCTATAAAGCGGTGAACTTCGGCTATACCGATGACCGGGTTTACAGCAAGCTCACCAGCGATAATCCGATCGATCTGGTGCGTTACCAACTGGCGAACTGCTATATGGGCCGCGCCGGGCTGATTAACTCCGGCGGCGCGGCGGGTGGCGAAACCGATCTCTCCGACGCGGTGCGCACGGCGGTTATCAATAAGCGCGCGGGCGGCATGGGGCTGATCCTGGGACGTAAGGCGTTTAAAAAATCGATGGCCGACGGCGTGAAGCTGATCAATGCCGTGCAGGATGTCTATCTGGACGGCAAAGTCACTATCGCTTAAGCACTCGCGTCGTCTGCCTTCCCCGGCGGCGCTGCGCTTGGCCGGGCTACCGGTTCACCGCCGTCTGAGGATCGGAGCCCGGACAGGCGCGTCAGCGCCGCCTCCGGGAAGCTATGCAGAGCAGGGTGACCGGTTCACCGCCGTCTGTGGGCCGGTAGCCCGGACAGGCGCGTTAAGCGCCGCCTCCGGGAAGCCATGCAGAGCAGGCGACGGGTTCACCGACATCTGTGGGCCGGTAGCCCGGACAGGCGCGTCAAGCGCCGCCTCCGGGAAGCTATGCAGAGCAGGCGACGGGTTCACTGCCATCTGAGGATCGGAGCCCGGACAGGCGCGTCAAGCGCCGCCTCCGGGAAGCCATGCAGAGCAGGCGACGGGTTCACTGCCGTCTGCGGGCCGGTAGCCCGGACAGGCGCGTCAAGCGCCGCCTCCGGGATCCCGCTTATTCGCGAATCAGCCGCGCCGTGTGCTGTAGCGTTTTATACGCTTCATAGCGCCGCTGATGCTCGGCGCTATACTGCGCAACGCAGCGATAGGTTTTATCCACCCGCGTAAACTGCTTCATCGCTTCCGGCAGTGAAGGGGCGACTTTACCTGCTACCGCGCCGAGGATGGCCGAACCTAACAGCACCGGCTCGCTGCTGGCGGTGCTAACTACGGTAACGCCGCAGGCATCGGCGAGTAGCTGGCGCACCAGCGGATGCTGCCCGGCTCCGCCGCTGATGACGATATTCTCGCTGCGGATGCCGCACGTCTTCTGCGCGTCAATAATCTGCCGCAGGCCGTAACCGATCCCGCACAGCCCGGCGACGTAGAGCGCCATCAGATTGTCCAAATCCCGCTCCATCCCCAGTCCGGCGATAATCGCTTTCGCATGCGGGTCGGCCAGCGGCGCCCGATTACCTAAAAATTCAGGCACCACGTGCAGCCCGGCGGCGAGGTTAACCGCCGCAGAAGGAGTTTCCACCTGCGCCAGCACGCGATCCGCCAGCCAGACCGGCAGCGGGAGGCCTGCGGCTTTCGCCCGGTCGCGAGCCTCCGCCGCAGCCGGATGGAAGCTCAGCAACTGGTCGATGGCCGCCCCGGCCGCGCTCTGTCCGCCTTCGCTCAGCCACAATCCCGGTACCATCGCCGAATAGTAAGGACCCCAGACGCCGGGCACGAACACCGCTTCCTGAGTGGAAGTCATGGTGCAGGAGGAGGTGCCGAAGACGTAGGCCATATTGTTGACCGCGCCGTTCAGCACGCCGACGGTGCCGATGCCGCCCGCGTGGGCGTCGATCATACCGACCGCCACCGGGGTACCGACCGGCAGGCCCATCTCCTCTGCCGCCTTGGCGCAGAGGCCGTCGCCGCAGGGGGTTCCCGGATCGACAATCCGCTGGCCGATGCGGACAAAATCTTCATCCGCCAGCTCTTCGAGGCCAATCTGGCGGAAGTACCCGGCGTCCCAGCGTTGTTCATGCGCCAGGTAGGTCCATTTACAGGTCACGGTACACGCCGAGCGGGCTAAATCGCCGCTTGAGCGCCAGGTCAGATAATCCGCCAGATCGAAGAAGTGGCGCGCCTGCTGGTAAATGTGCGGGCGGTTCTCCTTCAGCCAGAGAATTTTCGGCGTTTCCATCTCCGGCGAGATTTTGCCGCCAACGTACTGCAGCACCGAGTGGCCCGTGGCGTTAATTTTTTCCGCCTGGCCAGTGGCGCGATGATCCATCCAGACGATAATGTTACGGTCCGCATCTTCCGAAGGCCCGACCGCCAGCGGCGCGTCGTTTTCGCCGATCACCACCAGCGAGCAGGTGGCATCGAAGCCGATACCGGCAATTGACGATGGAGCGACCCCGGCGCTGGCCACCGCCGTTTTAATGCAGTAGCACACCGCCTGCCAGATCTCGCGGCTCGACTGTTCCACCACATTTCCGGCACTGCGAAACAGGGTAATTTCCCGGGTCGCGTGGGCGAGAAGGTCGCCCCGCAGATTGAACACCCCGGCGCGAACGCTGCCCGAACCGACATCGACGCCAATAATATGTTGCGTATCGCTTTGCATAAAATCCTCTCACACAGGCTGGTTGAACGGTCAGAGATCGACGCTGTTAGGCAGAATCACGATGTCGCGTACGGTGACGTTTTTCGAGCGCGTGACCATAAACAGTACCGACTCGGCCACTTCAATCGGCTGCATCAGGCTGCCGTTGGCCAGCGCTTCGTCCATTTTTGCTTTTGGCCAGTCGTCCAGCAGGGCGGTGACCACCGGACCCGGCAGCACGGCGCCGACGCGCACGCCGTACTGGGAAACCTGGCGACGGGTGGTATGCACAAACGCCTGGACGGCAAATTTCGACGCGGTATAGATAGGTTCCCAGATCACCGGCACCACGCCCGCGATAGAGCTGGTGAAGATAATATCGCCGGATTTTTGCGCGATAAGATGCGGCAGGACGCTGCGCACGCAGCGGAAGGCGGCGTTGATGTTGAGATGCAGCACGCGGTCCCATACGTCCGGGTCGCCTTCAGCCACCGGCCCGCCGATATAGGCTCCGGCGTTGGCGTGGAAAATATCGAGACGTCCGGCAAGGCGTAAAATGCCCTGCAGCAGGTTATCAACCTGTTCCGCCTGCATCAGGTCAACCTGCAGGGCGAAGGCGTTTTCGCCTAGTTCAGCGACGATTTTGTTGAGCTTCTCGCCTTCGCGGTCGATAAGCACCACTTTAGCGCCAGCCCCGAGCAGGGTTTTCGCGCATTCGAGGCCGATACCGGATGCCGCGCCGGTGATAGCGGCGACTTTACCGCTGAGGGAAGTATTCATAGAGGAGACAGAGTGGTTCATTTTATAATCCTTTACAGAGTCAGTTGGCGCTAACGAACACGAGGGCATCACGTTCGACGCCAGGGGCGAAAACTTGTTAAGGTATTGAATATGAGCCTCATTATTTGATGTTCGCTGGAATATTAACGCTCAATGCGTGAAGGCTCCGGCGGGTAAAATGCAAGCTCAATCGATGAAGCTCATGTTGCTCCAGCTTCATCGATTGAGCAAGTGGGGAAATTAACAGCGAAATGATTTTGTGACGCAAGTTGGAAAAATGAAGAAAATCACGATTTACGACCTGGCGGAACTCTCCGGCGTTTCGGCGAGCGCGGTCAGCGCCATTCTTAACGGCAACTGGAAAAAGCGCCGCATCAGCGCGAAGCTTGCCGAAAAGGTCACGCGGATTGCCGAAGAGCAGGGATATGCCATCAACCGCCAGGCCAGCATGCTGCGCAGTAAAAAATCGCACGTCATTGGCATGATTGTCCCCAAATACGATAACCGCTATTTCGGTTCAGTCGCCGAGCGTTTTGAGGAGATGGCCCGCGAGCGCAGCCTGCTGCCGATCATTACCTGTACGCGCCGTAGCCCGGAGCTGGAAATTGAAGCGGTAAAAGCGATGCTCTCCTGGCAGGTTGACTGGGTGGTGGCGACCGGGGCGACCAACCCGGATAAAATTACCGCCTTATGCCAGCAGGCGGGGGTTCCGGTGGTTAATCTCGACCTGCCGGGTTCTCTTGCGCCATCGGTGATTTCGGATAACTACGGCGGCGCGAAGGCGCTGACGCATAAGATCCTCGCCAACAGCGCCGGGCGTCGTGGGACGCTGGCGCCGCTGACCTTTATCGGCGGACGCAGCGGCGACCATAATACCAGCGAGCGTTTACGCGGCTTTCACGATGCGCACCGGGAGCGGGGGCTGAGCGTGCCGCAGGAGAACATCCTGGCGCCCGGTTATTCGAAAGGTAAAGTCGAGGCCTGCCTGCAAGCGCGGTTTGGCGCCGCGAACACCTCATTGCCGGGGATATTTGTCAACTCGACGATATCGCTGGAAGGAGTGGTGCGTTGGCTATCGCAGGCGGGACTGACCGGCAGCGAGCAGCCGCCGATGGGCTGCTTTGACTGGGACCCGTTTGTCTATCTGCTGGGGCACGATATCGACATGGTGCAGCAGGACGTGCCGGCGATGCTGGAAGCGGTGTTTCAGATTATCGATTCCGGCGATGCCAGCCAGCAGCGGATTGAAATCCCGCCGCTGTTGATGAGCAGCCGCTGAGCCGCTTGCTGGCGGTTGACGTTAGCGCGTCAGCAGCCAGCGGGCGGTATGTTCATCGGTCACCAGGCCATTGATCCAGCCGCCTTTAAGCGCCGCCAGAATCGCCGGACGTTTGTACTCGCCGCACGCCACCGCGATACGCGGACACTGGTTCTGGCGAATGTCATAGCTGGTAATCATTCTGTTGATTTCGCTGTCAACCACGCCGCCTTCGGCATCGATAAAGCGCCCCATGATCTCGCCGATGCCGCCGCGGGCGGTCAGCTCATCCATCTGCGCCTGATTGATAAAGCCGTCTTTGAAAATCGGGCTTTGGGTACCTAATGGCCCAATGCCGACAAAAATAACGTCCGCCCGGCGGGCGACGGTGGAAACGCTGCAAAACAGCCGGCTGGTGCACCACATGTCGTACTCCTCCTGGGTCTGCGCGTAGCGCGGCGCGGGCCACTGATAGTACTTGGCCTTAATTTTGCTGGTCAGCAGCAGCGGGACGTCATCGTAATAGTTGCACTGGCCGTCGGCGTCCATGGCGCTGATCAGCGCCACGCAGCGGGTATTCTGGCTATCGAAATCGATGCGCTGCAGCGCTTTTTTCAGGGTCAGGCCGGAACCCAGGCCGATGATTTTCTCTTTATCATCCTGCAGATAGCGGGCCATCAGCTGATAGCAGCCGAACGACACGCTATCGAGGGTGCTTTCTTCGTTAAAGGCGGGCACGATATTGCACTCGATAAGCCGGTACTTCTCCTGCAGCAACTGCGCGTAATCGAGGCAGTTAGCCACCGGATGGTGCAGGCTAATCGACACGATCCCTTCTTCTTTCGCGGCGGCGATCAGCCGCTGCACCACCGGCCTCGAGGTGCCAAGCTGGCTGGCGATTTCGCTCTGATTCTGCCCGGCGATGTAGTACATCCACGCGGCGCGGACCTTCTGATCCAGCCGGATATCGTCTTCTTTGCTCATGGTTTCCCGCCCTAAGTTGCTGGCCGCGGCGATAATTTCACCCGGCGAATACCCGCATTCTGGCCGTGGTCGGGATAACTGGCAAGCTTTTGCTCTTTTCTGGTCATTTGTAATTTGATTGGGTAATTGTTCTTTTGTGATCCATGGCTCTTATTTCGGTCAAATGATCAATTACAGTGAGCCCATCAACTCAAGGAGAGCAGAACATGAACAATCAATTCACATGGCTTCACATTGGTCTGGGTTCTTTTCATCGCGCTCACCAGGCGTGGTATCTGCATCGTTTGATCGCTTCCGGAGATAAGCGCTGGCATATCGCGGCGGGGAATATCCGCAACGACGCCGAGCAGGTGGTCCAGGCGCTGGCGGCGCAGGGGGGGCGTTACGTGCTGGAAACCGTCAGCCCGGAAGGGGAGCGCGAATATGAAGAAATCACCTCCATTCAAAAACTGCTGCCGTGGCAGGCCGGGCTGCAGCCGCTGATTAACGAAGGGGCAAACCCGCAGACCAAAGTTATCGCCTTTACCGTGACGGAAGGGGGCTACTACCTGAATACCCGCCATCAGCTGGAAACCAGCAACCCCGATTTGCAGGCCGATCTGGCAGGGGAGTGCAAAACCATTTACGGCACCCTCGCGCGGATTCTGGAAAAGCGCATGGCCGACAACGCCGGGCCGCTGACCCTGCTGAACTGCGATAACGTGCGCCATAACGGCGAACGCTTCCACGACGGTATGGTTGAGTTTCTGCAGCTAACCGGCAAGCAAGCGGTGATTGACTGGATGGCCGTCAACACCACCTGTCCGAATACCATGGTCGACCGCATTACACCGCGTCCGGCGGCGGACCTGCCCGCGCGCATCAAAGCGCAAACCGGTATTGACGATAAAGCGCCGGTGATGGGCGAGACCTTTATCCAGTGGGTAGTGGAAAACAACTTCCGCGATGAGCGCCCGAAGCTGGAAGCAGTCGGCGTGGAGATGGTTGCGTCGGTGATCCCTTATGAAGAGGCGAAAATCCGCATTCTCAACGCTTCGCATAGCTGCATCGCGTGGGCGGGGACGTTAATCGGCCAGCAGTATATTCATGAAAGTACGCTGACCGACTTCATCTACGCCATTGCCAACCGCTACGTCACCGAGGATGTGATTCCGTGCCTCGGCGATAACGGCATTGACCTGCCGACCTATCGTGACGTGGTGCTCAAGCGCTTTACCAACCCGTATATCCAGGACACCAACCAGCGCGTCGCCGCCGATGGCTTCTCGAAAATTCCGGCGATGATCGCGCCAACCCTCCAGGAGTGCTACCAGCGCGGCGTCCGCCCGGAAGCGACCGCCATGCTGCCCGCGCTGTTCTTCGTCTTTATGGAACAGTGGCATAAAGGAACCCTGCCGTATCAGTACCAGGACGGTATCCTCGACGCTCAGGCGGTACATGAAATGTTTGAAGCTCAGGATCCGGTGGCCCTGTACGCCCGCAATACAGCGCTGTTTGGCACGCTTGCCGACAATGCCGATTTCCTGGCGCTGATGCGCGAGAAGATCGCCGCCGTTTATACGCTGATTAAATAAGAGGTGGCTATGTATCTGGGTATCGATCTCGGCACATCGGAAGTCAAAGCGCTGGTCATTGATGAGAACAATGAGGTTATCGCCAGCCATAGCGCGCCGCTGAGTATTCAGCGTCCCCATCCGCACTGGTCAGAACAGTCGCCGCAGTCATGGTGGGAGGCGACGGAGTATTTGATGGCCACGCTGCGGGAAAAATGCGCCCAGCACTGGCCGGCCATTCAAGCGATCGGCCTTTCCGGGCAGATGCACGGCGCGGTCCTGCTGGATGCCGAGGGGGAGGTGATTCGCCCGGCCATTCTGTGGAACGACACCCGCTGCGCCGCGGAGTGCGCGGAGCTGGAAGAGATGGCGCCGGAGCTGCATCAGGTGGCGGGAAACCTGGCGATGCCGGGCTTTACCGCGCCGAAGCTGCTGTGGGTACGCCGCCACGAGCCGCAATACTTTCAGCGCACCGCCACGGTGCTGCTGCCGAAAGACTATCTGCGCTACCGGATGACGGGTAAGAAAGTCTCCGATATGTCTGACGCCGCCGGGACGCTGTGGCTGGACGTGGCGAAGCGCGACTGGTCCGATTCTCTGCTGGATAAGTGCGGCCTGTCGCGCAGCCAGATGCCGACGCTGGTCGAAGGCTGCGAGGTGTCCGCCACGCTTGACCCGCAGGTGGCCGAGCGCTGGGGGCTGAACGCCTCGGTAGCGGTTGCCGGAGGCGGCGGCGATAACGCGGTCAGCGCCATCGGCGTCGGCGCGGTCTCGCCGGGAGACGCGTTTATTTCGCTTGGCACCTCCGGGGTGCTGTTTGTGGTGACCGACGCCTATCGTCCGGCGCCGCAGTCGGCGGTACACGCCTTTTGTCACGTTCTGCCGAATCTGTGGCATCAGATGAGCGTCATGCTCAGCGCCGCCAGCTGTTTGCAGTGGTTCTGCCGCCTGACCGGCACCACGGAGGTGGCGCTGCTGGAGGAGATTGCCCAACTTAGCGAGGAGGAGAAGGCCCATGCGCCGTTCTTCTTACCCTATCTCTCCGGCGAACGTACTCCGCACAACGATCCTGACGCGCGCGGCATGTTCTGGGGCATGACCCACTCCAGCCTGCGCGCCCAGCTCGGCTATGCGGTGCTGGAAGGCGTGAGCTTCGGCATCAACGACGGCCTGCGGGTGCTGAAAGAGAGCGGGACGCGGATCGAACAATGTTCACTGGTTGGCGGCGGCGCCCGCAGCCCGTTCTGGGCGCAGCTGTTGGCCGATATTCTCGATATGCCGGTGGTGACCCACAAAGGGGGAGAAACCGGCGGCGCGTTGGGCGCGGCGCGGCTGGCCTGCCTGGCGGCGGGCAAACCGCTTGCCGCCGTGTGTGAAAAACCGGAGGTCTGGCAGACCTGGCGCGCTGACCCGGTACGCCATCAGACCCTGATGCGCCGCTACGCGCAGTTTAACTCCTTGTATTTAAATGATCTGAACTACCGGCAGCACTAATTTTTATCACGATAACCGTTCCGGTGAACTGACCGGAACGGCCTCCTGTACCCTAAAACGAGGTCATTATGTCTATCAATAATAAACAGTGGCTCGGCTTACCCCTGAACCTGCTCTGGGGATACATCGCCATTGCCGTATTCATGACCGGCGACGGTTTTGAACTGGCATTTCTCTCGCATTACATCAAAGAGCTCGGCTTCTCTCCGGCGCAGGCTTCATTTGCCTTTACCCTCTACGGCCTGGCCGCGGCGCTGTCGGCGTGGATCTCCGGCGTGGTGGCGGAAATTATTACCCCGCTGAAAACCATGATGATTGGCTTCGTGCTGTGGTGCGTGTTCCACGTGCTGTTTCTCGTCTTCGGCCTCGGCCATGCGAACTATGCGCTGATCCTCGTTTTTTACGGTATTCGCGGCTTCGCGTATCCGCTGTTCCTCTACTCGTTTATCGTGGCCATTATCCACAACGTGAAAAGCGATAACGCCAGCTCGGCGATCGGCTGGTTCTGGGCGGTTTACTCGATCGGCATCGGCGTTTTCGGCAGCTATATTCCGAGCTTTACCATTCCGCATATCGGCGAGCTGGGGACGCTATGGCTGGCGCTGGCTTTTTGCGTCACCGGCGGCATCATCGCGCTGGCTTCCCTGCGCCATATTCAAACGCCGCGCCATATGCAGAACCTGACCACCCGCGAGAAGTTTTCCGAACTGGGGCGCGCGGCGACGCTGCTCTATACCAACCGCAATATTCTGCTGTCGAGCATGGTGCGGATTATCAATACCCTCTCGCTGTTCGGCTTCGCGGTGATTATGCCGATGATGTTTGTCGATGAGCTGGGCTTTACCACCTCCGAGTGGTTGCAGGTGTGGGCGGTGTTCTTCTTCACCACCATTTTCTCTAACGTGCTGTGGGGCATTCTCGGGGAAAAACTGGGCTGGATGAAGGTGGTGCGCTGGTTTGGCTGCATCGGCATGGCGCTCTCCAGCCTGGCGTTTTACTACATTCCGCAGCATTTCGGACATAACTTCGCGATGGCGATGATTCCGGCCATTGCCCTCGGGATCTTTGTCGCCGCGTTCGTACCGCTGGCGGCGGTCTTCCCGGCGCTGGAGCCGAAGCACAAAGGGGCGGCCATTTCGGTTTACAACCTGTCGGCGGGGATGTCGAACTTTCTCGCGCCGGCCATTGCGGTGATTTTGCTGCCGTTCTTCAGCACTATCGGGGTGGTGATCGCCTATACCGCGCTGTACGTGGCGGCCTTTTTCCTCTGCGCGTTTATTCGCGTCGAGCAGCCGGGTTTTACCCGCAAGGAAGCGCCGGCCGGCGAGCAGGTGGAGTTCTCTTAAGGTAATGCGGCTGGCATGCCCGGCATGCCAGCCTTAACGAGGTGGATGATGAGTATTCAGGCAGTAATTTTTGACATGGATGGCGTCATTATTGATTCCGAATCCCTGTGGCGACGGGCGCAAATCGAAGCCCTCGCCCGCTGGGGGGCAACGGCGAGCGATGAGGAGTGCGAAAGGCTGACCAAAGGTAAACGCCTCGACGACATTGCCCGCACCTGGTGTCAGTATTGCCAGCTTGACCTCGCCCCGCAGCGGCTTGAAGAGGCCATACTGCAGCGTATCACCGGCCTGATCGCCGCCGAAGGCGAGGCGATGCGCGGGGTGCATGAGGCGTTACGCTATTTTCGCCACGCGGGCTATAAGATTGCGCTCGCCACGTCTTCATCCCGGCAGGTTATCTCCGCGGTGCTGAACAAGCTCTCGCTCTGGCACTATTTTGACGTTATCTCCAGCGCGGATGATGAAGCGCAGGGCAAGCCGCATCCGGCGGTGTATCTGACGACGTTGCGTAAGCTCAATCTCGACGCCAGCCGGTGCCTGGTGATTGAAGATAGTTTCAACGGCTTTAGCGCGGCCCGGGCCGCAGGGATCGCCACGGTGATTATTGCCGAAGATAGCCAGCATGCGCGCTTCCAGGCCGCCGCTGGCCGCTATCAGGCTTTACCTGAGCTGCTGGAAACCCTCACCGCAGCGGCGGAAGCGGTCGAATAACTGACTCTTTCGTGGGCGCAGAACATCTCGGGATGTACCCGGTCGGTCACTCTCTTTTCTGCGCTCACGCCCCCTTTTTCACCATGACGATCCTTCTCACATATCGCCCATCTTTTGTGAAAACAGTCACGTCCTGTTGTGCCAATGCCCAAATTTATTGCCTTGCTTAGCGGTGTTTGTCCGAGGCACTGCTACGTAATTGTGCTTAGATTAGATATTGAAACGTTTTTTCAATAATGTGAAACCACTTTGCCGATTTACCTCTATAGATCGGATTTGGCCGTGATAAGGACCGAGCATGAAAATTGAATCTGTAAATGTCACCGTTTTCCAGTATCCCACGCGTCGGGTTTCCGACAGCGCCGGGCACTCCCATCCGGGAGCGGAAAGCATGGCGAAAATGGCGATGCTGACCATTACCGCCGATGATGGCACCCGGGGTTTTTCGTTTGCGCCGCCGGAAGTGGTACGCCCGTTCGTGGTGAACACCTTTTTTCGCAAGGTGATGGTGGGGCAGGACCCGTTTAACCGCGAGCGTATCTGGCAGGATCTTAACCACTGGCAGCGCGGCAGCGCCCATCAGCTGACCGAGCGCGCGCTGTCGTTTGTTGAACAGGCGCTGTGGGACCTGATTGGCCGCAAGCTTAATATGCCGGTGTACAAACTGCTCGGCGGCTATCGCGATACCGTCCCCGCCTACGGCAGCACCATGTGCGGCGACGATCTGCCGGGCGGTCTGTCGACCCCGGAGGAGTATGCCGCCTTTGCCGAAAAGCTGGTCGCCCGCGGCTATAAGGCCATCAAGCTGCACACCTGGATGCCGCCGATCGCTTTTGCGCCCAATCCGAAGATGGACATTAAAGCCTGCGCGGCGGTGCGCGAAGCGGTAGGGCCGGATATCGACCTGATGATTGACGGCTATCACTGGTACAGCCGCGCCGAGGCGCTGTGGATTGGCAAAGAACTGGAAAAACTCAACTTCGCCTGGTTTGAAGAGCCGATGGAGGAGGATTCGATGTCCTCCTACGCGTGGTTGGCGGAAAACCTGTCGATTCCCATCGTCGGACCGGAGAGCTTCGGCGGCAAGCACCATATGCGCGCCGAGTGGGTGAAAGCCGGAGCCTGCGACATCCTGCGCGCCGGGGCCAACGGCGTGGGCGGCATTACCCCCACCATGAAGGTGGCGGCGCTGGCGGAATCCTTCGGTATGGACTGCGAAGTCCACGGCAACGGCGCGGCAAGCCTGGCGGTGGTCGGCGCGATCCGCAACTGCCGCTGGTACGAGCGCGGCCTGCTGCATCCATTCCTCGACTACGATGAGCCGGCGGCCTATCTCAACAGCATTGTCGATCCTATGGATGACCAGGGCTTTGTGCATTTGTCCCAGCGTCCGGGTCTCGGCGAAGACATTAATTTTGCCTGGATCGAAGCCAATACCGTTAGCCACGACTGATGAATAACTAAAAAAACAGGCGCGTGCTGAGTCGCGACGCCTGAGTACCCTACAGGCGATAGATATGAAAAAAAACTCCTTACTGGCAGCGTGCTTACTCGCGCTCGCCGTGTCGATGGGGAGCGGGGCGGCGTTGGCGAAAACGCCGCCGGATCAGCTCATCATCGGCATGAATATGAATAACCTGCTCACCCTTGACCCGGCGGCGATGACCGGGAACGAAGTGGTGGGGATCGTGGTTAACCTCTACGACTCGCTGGTGGAGCTTGATCCTGAGCAGCTCACCAACGTCAGGCCCGCGCTGGCGAAATCCTGGGACATCAGCCCGGACGGTAAAACCCTGACCTTTCATCTGCGCGACGACGTAAAGTTTCACTCCGGCAACCCGCTGACCGCCGCCGACGTGGTGTGGTCGATGCGGCGTATTTTGCATCTCAACCTCGCGCAGGCCTCGGTGTGGAAGTCTTACGGCTTTAGTAAGAAAAATATCGACGGCCAGGTCAGCGCGCCGGACAGTTTCACGGTGCAGATCGTGCTGCCGAAAGATAACGACCCGCAGCTGGTTATCTACTCGCTGGCGGCGCTGGGCAACCTCGGGGTGCTGGACAGCAAAACGGTGCAAAGCCACCAGCAGGATAATGACTGGGGCAACCGCTGGCTGACTACCCATGAAGCCGGTTCCGGGCCGTTCACGCTGGAAACCTGGCAGGCAAAAGATGTGCTGCGCATGAAGCGCAATCCTGACTACTGGCGCGGCGAGGCGAAAATGAGCCGCGTGGTGCTGCGCCACTTCCAGGAGTCGCAAACCCTGCGCCTGATGATCGAAAAAGGCGACCTCGATATTGCCAACAATATGGCGGTTTCCGACATCAACGCCCTGCGCGGCGACCCTCAACTGACCGTCGACGCGGTGCAGCGCGGCACCATGTACTACGTGGCGATGAGCATGAAAGAGGCGCACTTCGCTAACCCGAAAGTGCGCGAAGCGGTGCGCTATCTGATTGATTATCAGGGCATCAATAAAGCGCTGATGCCGGGCTACGGGGTGCTGCATCAGCGGCCGATTAAGGCGGGTATGCCGTCAACGCTGCCCGATCCTGGCTACAGGCTGGACGTGGCGCGGGCGAAAAAGCTGCTGGCGGAAGCGGGCTATCCCAACGGGTTTAATACCACGCTGCGGGTGCTCGCGGATCAGCCGTTTCTCAATATCGCCATCGCCGTGCAGTCGACGCTGATGCAGGCGGGGATTAACGCCAAAATCATCACCGGCACCGGTAACCAGATTTATGGCGCGATGCGCGAGCGTAAATTTGACCTGCTGGTGGGGCGCGGCGGCAGCGGCATGGAGCCGCACCCGCACTCCAGCCTGCGCGCGCTGGTCTATAACCCGGATAACAGCGATGAGGCGCGCCTGACCAACTTCCAGGGCTGGCGCACCGGCTTTTACGACCCGCAGCTCAATTCGATGATTGACCACGCCCTGCTGGAGCGCGATGCGCAAAAGCAGGTCGCCGATTACCAGGCCATTCAGGCGCGCTACGACCAGCTGATCCCGGCGTTAATTCCGCTTTCGCAGATGGTCGATTCGGTGGTGGTGCGCAACGAGGTGCGGGAGTATCAGCCGCACCCCTCCGCCACCACTTTTCTGCGTGACGTCTACAAAACCCGCGAAGGAGAGAAAGGATGAGCACCGCAATCCTTGCGCCCGGCTCACGCGGCCGGCGCTTATCAAAACGGCTGCTGCAGGTGGTGATTACCCTGTTCGGCCTGCTGCTGCTGACCTTCACCATCGGCCGCGTTATGCCCATCGACCCGGTGCTGGCGATTGTCGGCCCGGACGCTGATCAGAGTACCTATCAGCAGGTTTACCAGCAGCTGGGGTTTGATAAATCGCTGACCACCCAGTTTGGGATCTATTTCGTCAACCTACTGCACGGCGATCTGGGCAACGCGCTGCTGACCGGGAAACCGGTGGTGGACGATATTATCCGCGTGTTCCCGGCCACCATGGAGCTGGCGACGATGGCGATTCTCGTCGGCGCCGGGCTGGGCATCCCGCTGGGCGTGCTGGCGGCGGCGCGACGCAACAGTATTTCCGACTATGTGGTGCGCATTATCAGCCTGGCGGGCTACTCAACGCCGATCTTCTGGGTGGGGATGATGGGGCTGCTGCTGTTCTACGCCTGGCTTGGCTGGGTGGGCGGCGCCGGTCGGGTAGACCTTGGGCTGGACGGTATCGTACCGCGGCGTACCGGTTTGATGACCGTCGATGCGCTGCTGGCGGGCAACGGGCAGGTGTTCTGGAACGCGATTAACCACCTGATTCTCCCCGCCTCGCTGCTCGGCTTTCACTCGCTGGCCTACATCAGCCGCATGACCCGCAGCTTTATGCTGGCCCAGCTGTCGCAGGAGTTCATTATTACCGCGCGTGTGAAGGGGCTGACCGAGCGTCAGGTCATCTGGAACCACGCGTTTCGCAACATTCTCGTGCAGCTGCTGACGGTGGTGGCGTTGGCCTACGGCGCGCTGCTGGAAGGCGCGGTACTGATTGAAACCGTCTTCTCCTGGCCGGGCTTTGGCTCCTATCTCACCGGCAGCCTGCTGCTGGGCGATATGAATGCGGTGATGGGCTGCGTGCTGCTGGTGGGGGTGATCTTCGTGATGCTCAACCTGCTCTCCGACATGCTGTATCAATTCTTTGACCCGAGGACAAAATCATGACCGTTTCTCTGGATTCGCCGCTTTCCGGCGGCACGGGTGAAGGCCGCCAGCGGCTGCGGCGCGCGGCGTCGCGGACGGCCGGGTTTATCGGCAAAATGGCGCGCAACCCGCTAACGGCGATCGGCGGCGGAATTATCTTTCTTCTGCTGGTGGTGGCGATTTTCGCGCCGCTGATTGCGCCTTATAACCCGCTGGTGCAGGACCTGAACAGCGCGCTGGTCGCGCCGAACGCGCAGCACTGGTTCGGCACCGATGAGTTTGGCCGGGATATCTTTAGCCGCCTGGTGTACGGCTCGCGCATCACGCTTTACATCGTGCTGCTGGTCTCGGTGACCGTCGGTCCGCTCGGGCTGCTGCTCGGCGTCAGCGCCGGCTATTTCGGCGGCAAAGTCGATATGGTGCTGATGCGCGTTACCGATATTTTCATCTCCTTCCCGAGTCTGGTTCTGGCGCTGGCGTTCGTCGCCGCCTTAGGTCCGGGGCTGGAGCACGTGGTTATCGCCATCACGCTTACCGCCTGGCCGCCGATTGCCCGTCTGGCGCGCGCCGAAACCCTCTCTCTGCGCCAGGCCGATTTTATCTCCGCCGTACGTCTGCAGGGCGCGTCATCGGCCCGCGTCCTCTGGCGACATATCGTGCCGCTGTGTCTGCCGTCGGTGATTATCCGCATCACCATGAATATGGCGGGGATCATTCTGACCGCGGCCGGTCTGGGCTTTCTCGGCCTCGGCGCCCAGCCGCCGGAGCCGGAGTGGGGGGCGATGATCTCCAGCGGGCGCACTTATATGATGGAGTCCTGGTGGGTGGTTACGATTCCGGGGCTGGCGATTCTGATCAACAGCTTAGCGTTCAACTTTTTAGGAGATGGCCTACGTGACATCCTCGATCCTCGCAGCGAGTAATGCTCCGCTGCTCGACGTACGCGATCTGTGCGTCGACTTTGTTAACGGCAGCGCGGTGACCCATGCCGTGCGCGGCGTCTCCTTCCAGCTGGGGCGCGAAAAGCTGGCGATTGTCGGCGAGTCCGGTTCGGGTAAGTCCACCGTTGGGCGCGCGCTGCTGCAGCTGCATCCGAAAAAAGCCCGCGTCACCGCCGCCCGGATGCAGTTTGCCGACCTCGACCTGCGGCATCTTAGCGAAGCGCAGATGCGCGGCGTACGCGGTAAGCGTATCTCCATGATTATGCAGGACCCGAAATATTCGCTCAATCCGGTGGTCTGCGTCGGCAAGCAAATCGCCGAGGCCTGGCTTACCCATCATCCGGGGCGTAAAGATGAGGCCAAAGCAAAGGCGCTGGAGATGCTAGAGGTGGTGCGTATTCGCCAGCCGGAGCGCGTTTATCAGCTTTATCCGCATGAAATATCCGGCGGGCAGGGGCAGCGCATCATGATCGCCATGATGCTGATTACCGACCCGGAGCTGGTGATCGCCGATGAACCCACTTCCGCGCTGGACGTGTCGGTGCGCCTGCAGGTGCTGGGCCTGCTGGATGACCTGGTTCAGTCGCGCGGGCTGGGGCTGATTTTTATTAGCCACGATATCAACCTGGTGCGCAGCTTCTGCGACCGCGTGCTGGTGATGTACGCCGGACGGGTGGTGGAGTCCATCGCCGCTAAGGATCTCGATAACGCCCGCCATCCCTATACTCAGGGATTGATTAACTCGCTGCCGGATATGCAGCATCGTCGCCCGATACTGCCGGTGCTGCAGCGTCAGGCCAGCTGGTTAACGGAATAAGGAGCGGATGATGATTGAAGTTCAACATCTCAACCTCGCGTTCGGCGAAGGGGAGAAGCGCAATCAGGTGCTGTATGAGGTCAGTTTCCACGTTAAGCCCGGCGAGATCTACGGTCTGGTGGGCGAGTCCGGCTCCGGTAAAACCACGGTGCTGAAGTGTCTGGCGGGGCTGTTTACCCACTGGCAGGGGGAGCTGGCAATCGATGGTCAGCGTTTAGGCCACGAGATTAACCGCGAGCGCTGCCGGCAGGTGCAGATGGTTTTTCAGGATCCGTACGGTTCGCTGCATCCTCGTCACACCATTGGCGACATCCTCGAAGAGCCGTTACAGATTCATCGCATTCGCGATCGCGACCGGCGGATCAATGCGCTGCTGGACAAAGTGGGCCTCAATCGCGCCTTTCGCGAACGCTATCCGCACCAGCTCTCCGGCGGCCAGCGGCAGCGCGTGGCGATTGCCAGAGCGCTGATTCTTGAGCCACGTGTGCTGCTGTTGGATGAGCCGACATCGGCCCTGGATGTGTCGGTGCAGGCCGAGATCCTCAACCTGCTGGCGGAGCTGCAGCAGGAGGCGAAGCTCACTTACCTGATGGTGACCCACGATCTGGGCGTTATTGCCCACTTATGCCAGAAAGTAGCGGTGATGCAGTACGGCAAGATCCTCGAAACTTTGACGGTGGACGCGCTGGTCAACGGCGAAGCGCAAACGGCCTATACGCAGATGCTGGTTAACGCCAGCCAGCAATATACGCGCGAAATGGCGCGGGAGGTGGCCGCCTATTAGGCAATATGGCGCATTCTCTACCGGAGTGTGCGCCATATTTTAGATAAAACATTGAAATTATATGTATTTATAGTTATAAATATCGTATATTAATGTAAAAGTGGTGTTTAGATCTAAAATGATTATATCTTTCGTATAAATGAAATTTCGTGAAACTATAATTTATATTTATGGTTTTTAATGACATAAACGACCATTTTCTGTTTAAATTGCATAATCATCCCTTCTGTAAATTCGCTTAAACCTTGTTAATAGCAAGGAAAAACTGCGTATTGTGCCTCCAGATCCGCTGAGTAATAGAGTAAACTCGCTTGCGAAAAATCTTAAGCTGTCATCTCCGTCATGGAGGATTATCGTATTTAAAATACGGTACCCATGCCGCTCATCCACATGATTACCACGCTCAGGGAACAGGATGGAAAAATATACGATTAATGGAATAGTGGAATTTACTCCGCAACGTAGCGTTTTAATACTCATTGCTGACGAGACGAAAGCGGTATCATTAAATATGCCGGCCAGTCGCTGCCTGTTGCTGCTTATTCAGCAGGATGGCAAAAACGTAGCCCGTGAAACCTTTTTCGAGGAAGTGTGGATAAAGCATGGTGCCCAGGTGACCAGCAACGGTTTCTATCAGAATATTTCCCTGCTGCGCCGCGCATTTAAGGAACTGGGCGTCGAGGAAGATATTATTATTACGGTGCCGAGAGTGGGCGTCAGGCTGGAGGCGACATTAACGATGACGGAATTTCAGCCGGACGAGGCGGAAAAGACGCCGGTCGCGGAGGAACAACGCCCGCACGTTGACGAGCCTGGGCATAAGGAGGTCGCTGCTGCGAGTGTGCCGGGAAAAAAGCGGTTAAGGCCGCGAAGCTCTCTTCTGTGGGGGCTTGCGGCGCTGTTGAGCTGTCTGGTGGGCGGTTTTGTTGCGTGGTACACAGAATTCGACTCTTATTTGCAAAGTTATGTGCCCATTAATGCTAAATTTTCGCAACAATGTCATTTTTTTGCCAATAATGATGTGGTAGATCACGTTCGGCATACGACTTTTATCAATCGTAGCAAATTTGATTGTGAAAAATATTCGTGGATTTATTTGACGCTTTATCCTGGGGGAGCCCGCGTTTCGGTGATTAGCTGTCAGCAAAAATTTAGTCAATGGCGTGATAATCAATGCCTCACCAAATATTACATTAAGGAGGTAGTCAATGCGCCGGCGTGAAATTAACTGGTTAATCACTATCGTATTTATCGGCATATTAACTGGGGTAGCAATAAAATCCTGGCAATACTGGCAGCGCAACCATTTTCAGTGTAGCGGGGAGCTGCGGCTATTTAGCGCAGGTTACCAGGGCGATATTTCGTTACGCTATGTATTTGATAGCAGCCGCGGGCTGGTGATTGTTCGCGGGGAAATTACGCCGCCGCAGGGCGAGTCGTTTACTATTAATCAGAACATCTGGTTTAGCTTTACCCGCGACGGCCGGCACTACTTCCTGCGTTCAGAAACCGTCTCGGCCAGCATCGGCGAGACCGAGCAGGAGGAGCACATAAAGCGCATCCTGCCCTCGTTTTTCCTGCAGCCGCAGGTGCCGTTTTACCTGAACATCCAGCGGCTTAACGAGCGTACCCGGCTGCTGTATACCAGCCGGGCGCCGTCTTTACTTTGCGAAGCCTGATTAGCGTAACAGCGGGCAGTCGGGCGGCAGTCGGCAGCGCAGCGCGGCCGGTAAGAGCTCCATCCGGAAGGTTTTACCGGTTAGCGGTTCGCCGTCGAGGTTAAACGTCATCTCATGGGGAGCGGTTATCTCAAACCACGATGAGACGCCGTCGATAATATTCGGTGAGTTTTCCGGATTGGCGAGGGTGCTGAACAGCGTAGGGATCAGCTCTTCGCCGGTGAAGATGCGCAGGTGCAGCAGGCCGTCGTTAATTAACGCTTCCGGGCACAGCTGCTGGCCGCCTCCGGCCTGGCGTCCGTTGCCGATGCCGATGACCAGCGCATCGCCGTGCCAGTGAAAGTTCTCGCCGCGGATTTCGCAGCGGTCCGGTTTGAGCGCGTCCATACGCATCAGGCCGTGGATTAAATAAGAGACGCCGCCGAGCGCGGCCTTGAGTTTCTCCGGGGTTTCGGTCGTGATTCGGGTGCCAAAGCCGCCGGTGGCCATATTAATAAAACCGGTCTTATCATTAACCCGCGCAATATCTATCGCCACGTCGCGGCCAACAATGGCCAGCTTCAGGGCGCTGGCCAATTCCTGGGGGATACCGACGCTGGTAGCGAAGTCGTTCGCCGTGCCCAGCGGTAAAATTCCCAGCGCCATATCGCCGTCGCGCTCGACCAGCGCCGTCGCCACTTCATTGATGGTGCCATCGCCGCCGCCGGCAATCACCGTTTCGACATTCAGCTTCAGGGCCTCATCGATAAACCGAGCGGCATCGCCTTTTTCCCAGGTCACGCGGACGTGAATATCAATTCCTTCGTCGCGTAACAATTTAACCGCCTCTCGTAGCGACGGTTCATTGGCGCCTTTGCCATTCAGAATCAGTAAGCTGGCTGGAAACGTGGACATTATCAGGGGACCTTTGTTGCTCAGTAATGCATAAAGTGTACCGCATGAAGAAAGGGAAGGATGGGGGAGAGATAAAAAAATAAGCCCGCGTAAGGGAGATTACGCAGGCTAAGGAGGTGGTTCCTGGTACAGCTAGCATTTATGGGTTATGTTTTTCAGCGAAATGGATGATATCTGCTTTGAACGAAACGGTATGTGATCCGTTTCTAATATCTTTACATCGTGAAAAAATAACCCCGATTAACTAGTTTCCGTGTGGGTTTCTGGTCGTCTGACCCGCAAAATTGCGCATCAGCAGCGCATACTGCAGCGCCATATCTTCCGGAACGGGCAGCCATACCGTGTGGCCATCGCCTGGCGCGACCGGCATGATTTCGCCTTTGCCGTTTTCCATATGCTCAAGGGTAAAGTTGACGTTGCCCTGCGGGGTCATCAGCTCCAGGCTGTCACCGACGGAAAATTTGTTTTTCACCGCCACCGCGGCCAGTTGGCCTTTGCGCTCGCCGGTAAATTCGCCGACGAACTGCTGGCGTTCGGACACGGAGTAGCCGTGCTCGTAGTTCTGGTAGTCATCGTGGGTATGGCGGCGTAGAAAGCCTTCGGTATAGCCACGGTGAGCGAGGTTTTCCAGAGTATCCAGCAGGCTGGCGTCGAACGGTTTGCCTGCGGCAGCGTCGTCAATGGCCTTGCGGTAGACCTGAGCGGTACGGGCGCAGTAGTAATGTGATTTGGTGCGGCCTTCGATTTTCAGCGAGTGGACGCCCATCTGGGTCAGGCGCTCAACGTGGGCAATCGCGCGCAGATCTTTCGAGTTCATGATGTAGGTGCCGTGTTCATCTTCGAACGCGGTCATATATTCGCCCGGACGCTTGGCTTCTTCAATCATAAACACCTGGTCCGTGGGCGCGCCGATGCCCAGCGTCGGCTCGACGTTCTGCACCGGGATCGGTTCGTGCTTGTGAACGATATTGCCGACGTCGTCTTCTTTGCCTTCCTGAACGTTGTACTCCCAGCGGCAGGCGTTGGTGCAGGTGCCCTGGTTGGGATCGCGTTTGTTGATATAGCCCGAGAGCAGGCAGCGGCCAGAGTAGGCCATGCACAGCGCGCCGTGAACGAAGATTTCAATTTCCATCTCCGGCACCTGGCTGCGAATTTCGGCGATCTCATCCAGCGACAGCTCGCGGGAGAGAATCACGCGGGTCAGCCCCATTTGCTGCCAGAACTTGACCGTCGCCCAGTTGACGGCGTTAGCCTGTACCGAGAGGTGAATATCCATGTCGGGGAAATTCTCGCGCACCAGCATAATTAACCCCGGATCGGACATGATCAGCGCATCCGGCCCCATTTCCACTACCGGCTTCAGATCGCGAATAAACGTTTTCAGCTTGGCGTTATGCGGCGCGATATTGACTACCACATAGAACTTTTTACCCAACGCGTGGGCTTCGTTGATGCCGAGCTGCAGATTTTCGTGATTGAATTCGTTATTACGCACGCGCAGCGAGTAGCGCGGTTGGCCCGCATACACGGCGTCTGCGCCATAAGCGAAAGCGTAACGCATATTTTTCAGCGTTCCCGCCGGGGAAAGGAGTTCCGGTTTAAACATGATTTTCTCGTTCTGATGACAGGTCAGATTCGCCGCACCCGGTGCGGCGAGTTGGGGAGTGCCCCCACATTAAGGGCGGGCATTGTAGCGCCGTGGGGGAGGGGAGTAAATATCAGCCGGGTATCTTTGGCGATCAGCGGGCGGCAAATCTTTACAGGGCATGAATCGCGCGGCCGCTCTCTGCTGGTTTCAGCCGCTGCTTTTCCCCGGAGGCGGCGCTTGACGCGCCTGTCCGGGCTACCCGGCCCGCGGACGGCGGTGAACCTGTAAGCGCAGCGCGAGCCGGGGCTAACTACGCCAGCCGGCAGGCGTCGGCTTCCCAGCGGTATCCAACGCCGTACACCGCGCGGATAAACGACTGATCGGCGTCCAGCGACTCCAGCTTACGCCGCAGGTTCTTGATATGGCTGTCGATCGTTCGGTCGGTGACCACGCGGTAATCATCGTACAGATGATTCAGCAGCTGCTCGCGCGAGAAGACTTTACCCGGCTCCTGGGAGAGGGTTTTCAGCAGGCGGAACTCGGCGGGAGTGAGGTCCAGCAGCTTGTCGCGCCAGGAGGCCTGGAAGCGCCCCTCGTCGACAATCAGCGGGCTTTGCGCATCCAGCGCCTGCAGATCGCGCTGCGGTTTGCAGCGGCGAAGAATGGTCTTCACGCGGGCCACCACCTCGCGCGGGCTGTAGGGCTTACAGATATAGTCATCGGCGCCGATCTCTAACCCCAGCAGGCGGTCGATCTCTTCGATTTTGGCGGTCACCATCACCACCGGAACCTCAGAAAAACGGCGGATTTCCCGGCACAGGGTGAGCCCGTCGGCGCCGGGCAGCATCAGATCCAGCAGGATCAGGTGCGGCGGCGTCTGGCGAACGTACGGCAGAACCCGATCGCCGTGATTAATCAGCGTCGGCGCATAGCCCGCCGCCTGAAGATAATCAATCAGCAGCTGACCCAGCTTGGGCTCATCTTCCACGATAAGAATGCGTGGCGTGTTTTCATCAACAGGTAATTCAGTCATACGTCTCTCGATAAATTACGTTCCAGAGGTAGCTCTACTTTAATGCTAACCCCGCCCAAAGGCGAATGGCCGACACGTAAAGTGCCGCCGTGGGCCGCGACGATGTTAAGGCAAATCGCCAGTCCTAAACCAGAGCCGCCGCTGGCACGATTGCGCGACCCCTCAGTACGGTAAAAACGCTCAACCAGCCGCTCCAGCTGTTCATCGGTGACGCCGGGGGCGCTATCGGCGAAATCGAGAATTAGCCTATCGCCGCTCTGGCTGGCGCTAATCTGCAGGCCGCCGCCGCTATCGGTATAGCGCAGGCTGTTTTCCAGCAGGTTATTAAAAAGCTGCATCAGGCGATCCCGGTCGCCGAAAACCGTCGCGCTTTCCGGCAGCGAAACGCCGATCGACAGTCCGCGGCTGGCGAAGCGTTCGCGAAACGCGCCGGCGGCGACCTCCAGCAGGTTGATGATATCCACCGCGCTTTTCTGATAGGAGAGGGCGCCTTCATCGGACATCGACAGCTGGTGCAAATCATCGACCAGTTTGGTCAGGGTGGCGACCTCCGCCTGCAGGGAGGCGATGGAATCCGGGGTGAATTTCCTGATCCCATCCTGAATCGCCTCCAGCTCGCCGCGCAGCACCGCCAGCGGCGTGCGCAGCTCGTGGGAGATATCGGCCATCAGGTCCCGGCGCATCTGCTGGTTGCGCTCAAGGGTGCTGGCCAGCTGGTTAAAATCTTTGGCCAGACGCCCTAGCTCATCGCTGCTGGTGGCGGCGACGCGGGTGGAAAAATCCCCGGCCGCCAGACGGTGCGTCCCATCAACCAGTCGTTTGACCGGCGCGAGCAGGCCGCGCGCCAGCGGGAAGGTGGCCAGCGCCGCCAGCAGCGTGGCGAGGGCGACAATCAGCCAGCTGGTGCGCTTCTGCTGGCGGTCGAAGTTGATATCGGTATTGCGCGTCAGGCGTTCAACCGGCGAGGCGATGACCGCGCCAACCTCAACGCCGTCGACCATAATACTGCGCCGGGTCCCGTCCTGCGGCACGCGCTCGCGCGGGCCCACCAGCACGCGCCCTTTTTGATCGACCACCCAGAACATGGTGCGCCAGCCGTGGGGAGGCATATCGGGGCCGGGACCGCGATCGCCACGATCGCCGCGCGGACCGTCGAGCGGCCGGTCCGGCGCGGCATCCGGCGGCATCTCTTCGGGGCCGGGGCCACCGTGCGGCTCATCTCTCGGACCATGACCCATACCGCGGCCCGGCGGCGAGCGGTCGTCGTTGTCGCGTTCAAAGGTTTTCAGCAGCTGGAAAATAAAGCGGTCGTTGTTGCGCAGGAACGTCCAGCTGCCGTGCTGGGCATACTGCTCGCTCAGGGCATCGCCGAGCATCGTCAGCCGCTGTTCATTGCCGCGTTTGATATAGTCGATAAACCCGCGTTCAAAGCTGATGCGCACCGCCCAGTGCATGCTGATCAGCAGCACGATGCAGGTGGCGAGGATCGCGATAAACAGCTTGCCGGTAATGCCGGGACGCCAGAACTTCAAGACTCACTCCTTTTACGGCGACGAATCACGGTATTGACCGTGGTGTCGTCCGGTACGCGGGCAAAAATCAGCGCGGGCAGCGCGATAACCACCGCCATGCTTAAGTAGGTATAGAGAAAGACCTGGTGCGTGGTCGGCGCATCGGCGCTGATATGCTGCTGGCCGTAGAAACCCAGCAGCATGCCGGCGACGGTCACGCCGATACTCATCGACAGCTGCATGACCATCGACAGCAGGCTGTTGCCGCTGCTGGCCAGATCGTCGGGCAGGTCTTTCAGGGTCAGCGTATTCATAGAGGAAAAGCGGCTGGCGTTGATCATCCCCTGCATAAACAGCACCACCGGCAGCAGCCAGTACCAGCCCGCGAGGGCGACGGCCATGAACAGCAGGCTGACCAGCGCGAGGCCGATCGTCGAGGCCACCAGCACCCGACGGTAGCCGAAGCGGTTGACCACCTGGACTACGATGCGCTTCATCCCCATGCTGCCGAGCACCATCGGGATCATCATCAGACCGGCGTGGAACGGCGTAAAGCCGAGGCCAATCTGTAAAAACACCGGGGTCATAAACGGCAGCATACCGCTGCCGATGCGCCCGGCGAAGCTGCCGCCAAGGCCGAGCGAAAAGGTGCGGTTGTTGAATAGCTTAAGGCTAAACAGCGCGTTGCGGTTGCCGCGCGCGTGCCGCAAATAGTACAGAATGGACGCCACGCCGACCGCCACCAGCCCCGCCAGCCACAGGGGAGAGATCCCGAGCCCTTTGTTGCCGTCCAGCGCCAGGGTCAGCGTCGCCATCCCGGCGGCCAGCAAAACAAAGCCGAAGAGATCGAAGCGGCGGGTTTGCAGGGTGTAGTTGGGCATCAGGCACAGCGTGGCGATGGCGCCGACAATACCGACCGGAATGTTGATCAGAAAGATCCAGTGCCACGAGGCGTACTCCACCAGCATTCCGCCGAGAGCCGGGCCGAGCAGCGGGCCCACCTGGCCGGGTAGGGTGACGAAGGTCATCGCTGCCATATATTGGCTGCGCGGGACGATTTTCATCACCGTCAGGCGGCCCACGGGAACCATCATCGCGCCGCCGACGCCCTGCAGCACGCGGGCGAGTATTAACCCATCGAGGGTAGCGGCCTGGGCGCAGAACAGGGAGCCGGCGGTAAACAGCACGATGGCGCAGAAAAAGATATTGCGTACCCCAACGCGGTCCGCCAGCCAGCCGCTGGCGGGCAGCATCACCGCTACCGTCAGGACATAGGAGACGATAACCATATGCATATGCAGCGGGCTCTCCCCAAGGCTTTTCGCCATCGAGGGGAGAGCGGTGTTAACGATAGTGGTATCCAGCGCCTGCATAAAGAAGCCGAAGGCCACTATCCATAGCTGCCAGCGCACGCTGGAGGGGAGGTCTGTCATGTTATTCGCTTACCGGTTGATGGACTTTTCGCGAAAAACGCAGCCGCAGACGATCGAAGAACAGATAGACCACCGGCGTGGTGTACAGGGTCAACAGCTGACTCATCACCAGACCGCCGACAATGGTAATCCCCAGCGGCTGGCGCAGCTCGGATCCATCGCCGCCGGAGAGCACCAGCGGCAGCGCGCCGAACAGCGCCGCCAGGGTGGTCATCATTATCGGCCGGAAACGCAGCAGACAGGCCTGGAAGATGGCCTCTTCCGGCGGCAGGTTGCCGTTGCGCTGCGCCTCAAGGGCGAAATCGACCATCATGATGGCGTTTTTCTTCACGATACCAATTAATAGCATAATCCCGATGAGCGCGATTAGGCTGAACGGGGCATCGAAAAGCTCCAGCGCCAGCAGCGCGCCGACGCCGGCGGACGGAATGGTCGACAGAATGGTCAGCGGATGAACGTAGCTCTCATAGAGGATCCCCAGCACGATATAGACCGTGGCGATGGCCGCCAGGATCAGGATCACCTGCGAGTTCATGGTCTCCTGGAACACCTGCGCGGTCCCGGCGAACGACCCGCGTACGCTGGACGGCACGCCAATCTGGGTCATCGCCCGGTTGATGGCGTCACTGGCTTCCGACAGCGACTTGCCGGTAGGCAGGTTAAAGGAGATGGTCGATGCCGCCGAGAGTCCCTGGTGATTCACCGACAGCGGCGCGTTGGCCGGCTGCCATTTCGCGAAATAAGCAAGCGGAATCGGCTTGTCTTCGCTGTTGATCACAAACATCTTATCGAGGGCGCTGACGTCCTGGGTGTAGACCGGGTCGACCTGCATCACCACTTTATACTGGTTCAGCGGCTGGTAGATGGTGGAGATCTGCCGCTGGCCGAAGGCGTTGTTCAGCAGATTGTTGGCGTCCTGCACGCTGATGCCGAGCCGCGACATGGTATCGCGATCGTAGATCAGGTCCATCTCCGCGCCGTTATTCTGACTGTCGGAGTTAACGTCCGCCAGCTCCGGCAGCGCCGCCAGCGTTTTGCGGATTTTCGGCTCCCATTCCCGCAGCGCCGCGAGGTCGTCTGACAGCAGGGTGTACTGATAGCTGGCGTTGGCCTGACGACCGCCGACGCGGATATCCTGTACCGCCATCAGGAACAGGTTGGCCCCCGGCTCCTTCGCCAGCTTTTTGCGCAGTCGATCGATAATCTGCTGCGCCGTCTCATGGCGCTCATCGCGCGGCTTCAGGGTGATAAACATCATCCCGCTGTTGACCCGCGAGCCGCCGGTAAAACCGGTGACGTTGTCTACCGCCGGATCTTCACGAATGATCTTCATAAAGTCCTCCAGCTTGCCGCGCATCGCCTGGAACGAGATGCTCTGGTCCGCCTGGATGCCGCCCATCAGCACCCCGGTGTCCTGCTCGGGGAAGAAGGTTTTGGGAATCGAGATATAGAGCCAGACGCTTAGCGCGATGGTGCCGAGCAGCACCAGGCCGGTTAAGCGGCTGTGCTTCAGCACCCACTTCAGCGACTTACCGTAGCCGCCCTGAATCGCCACCAGCAGGCGGCCAAACCCGCGCTTGCGCGTCGGCTGGTGGGGCTTGCCGCTTTTCAGCAGCCAGCCGCACATCATCGGCGTCAGGGTCAGAGAGACCGCCAGCGAGATGCCGATCGCCACCGACAGGGTGACGGCGAATTCGCGCAGCAGCCTTCCCGGCAGGCCGCCCATCAGCAGCAGCGGCAGGAACACCGCCACCAGCGACAGGCTCATCGACAGGACGGTAAAGCCGACTTCCCGGCTCCCCTGCAGCGCGGCCTGCAGCGGCTTCATGCCGGCTTCGAGATGGCGGGAAATATTCTCCAGCACCACGATGGCGTCATCGACCACGAAGCCGGTGGCGATGGTCAGCGCCATCAGCGACAGGTTGTTGAGGCTGAAACCGCACAGGTACATAGCGGCGAAGGTGCCGATCAGCGATACCGGAACGGCCACCGCCGGGATCAGCGTCGCGCGCCCTGAGCGCAGGAACAGGAAGACCACGAGGATCACCAGCGCCACCGAAATCACCAGCGTTTGCTCGACTTCCTCCAGCGAGGCGCGGATGGTCGGCGAACGGTCCTGGGCGATCTGCAGATCGACTGAGGCCGGGATGGTGCGCTGCAGCTCCGGCAGGCGGGCGCGAATGCTGTCCACCGTCTCAATGATATTGGCTTCCGGCAGCTTGCGGATCATCAGCAAAATCGCCGGTTTGGCGTTAGTCATCCCGGCGTTGCGCACGTCCTGCACCGAATCGGTGACGTTGGCGACGTCGCCGAGGCGCACCGCCGCGCCGTTATTGTAGTGCACGATCAGCGGCTGGTATTCGGCGGCGGTCTTCAGCTCGTCGTTGGTCGCTACCTGCCAGCGGTGGGTCGCGTCTTCCAGCGCCCCCTGCGGTCTACGCACGTTGGCGTTGCTGATGGCGGTTCGCACCGCGTCCAGCGACACGCCCTGGTTAAACAGCGCCTGCGGGTTGAGGTCGACGCGCACCGCGGGCAGCGAACTGCCGCCGACGTCAACGTCGCCGACGCCGTCAATCTGGGCAAGGGTCTGCGCCAGCTGGGTAGAGGCGAAGTCGTACAGCTCACCCTGGGACCAGGTATCCGAGGTGAGGGTGAGGATCATGATCGGCGCGTCGGACGGGTTGGCTTTGCGGTAGGTCGGACGGCTCGGCATGCCGCTCGGCAGCAGGCTTTGCGCGGCGTTAATCGCCGCCTGCACGTCACGGGCCGCGCCGTTGATATCGCGGTCAAAGTTGAATTCGAGAATGATTCGCGTACTGCCGAGCGAGCTGGAGGAGGTCATCTCATTGACCCCGGCAATCCGCCCCAAAGAGCGCTCCAGCGGGGTCGCCACCGACGAGGCCATGGTCTCCGGCGACGCGCCGGGCAGCGAGGCGCTGATCATGATCACCGGGAAATCCACCTGCGGCAGCGGCGCCACCGGCAGCAGGCGGAAGCCGAGGATGCCGCACAGCGTAATGGCGAGCGAAAGCAGAATCGTCGCCACCGGACGATAAATGAAGAGGGCGAAAAACTTCACCTACGCCTCCTCCTCACGCCGCGGGAAGCGGCTCTTCATATACAGCGACAGGCGGTCGAACAGCAGATAGATAACCGGCGTGGTGAACAGCGTTAGCACCTGGCTGAGCATCAGGCCACCGACCATACCAATCCCCAGCGGTCGCCGCAGCTCCGCGCCGACGCCGGTACTGAGCATCAGCGGCAGCGCGCCGAACAGGGCGGCGAGGGTGGTCATCAGGATCGGGCGAAAACGCAGCAGACAGGCCTGATAAATCGCCTCGCGCGGCGGCATACCCTGTTCGCGTTCGGCGGCCAGCGCGAAGTCGATCATCATGATGGCGTTTTTCTTGACGATGCCGATCAGCAAGATGATGCCGATAATGGCGATAACGTCCAGCTCGCTCCCGGCCAGCCATAGCGCCAGCAGCGCGCCGACGCCCGCCGTCGGCAGGGTGGAGAGAATGGTGATCGGGTGAATAAAGCTCTCATACAGCACGCCGAGGACGATATACATCGCCACCACCGCGGCGACCACCAGCCAGACGGTACTGCCGAGCGCCGACTGGAAGGCCAGCGAGCTGCCCTGGAACTGGGTGCGGATGTCGCTCGGGAAGTCCAGCGCCTGCTCGGCGCTAAGAATCGCCTCGACCGCATCGCCCAGCGAATAGTTGTCCGGCACGTTAAACGAAATGGTGGTGACCGGGAACTGATCGAGATGGTTAATCGACAGCGGAGCAAAGCGCTGCTCGACTTTGGCGATCGCGGTGAGCGGCACGATCCCGCCGTCGCTGCTGGTGAGGCGGATATTGTCCAGCGCCGCCAGCCCCGGCGTGGCCTGGGTATCATGCTCCAGCACCACGCGGTACTGGTTCGCCTGGGTATAGATGGTGGAAATCAGACGCTGACCAAAGGCGTTATACAGGGCGTTATCGACGTCCGCCATGCTGATGCCGAGGCGGCTGGCGCTGTCGCGATCAACGTTGATATACGCCGCCAGCCCCTTATCCTGCCAGTCGCTGCTGACGTCGGAGAGCTGCGGCAGCGCCTGCAGCCGGGCCAGCAGCTGCGGGACCCAGTTGCTCAGCGCGTCCAGCGAATTCGCCTGCAGGGTGAACTGGTACTGGGTCCGGCTGACGGTGGTGTCAATGGTCAGATCCTGGGTCGGCTGGAGATAGAGCTCGACGCCGGGGATGCCGCTCACCGCGTTTTGCAGACGGCCGATCACCGTCTGCACACGATCGTCGCGTTCATCCAGCGGCTTGAGGTTAATCTGCAGGCGGGCGCTGTTCAGCGCCGGGTTGGTGCCGTCGACGCCGACGAAAGAGGTCAGGCTTTCCACCGCCGGATCTTTGAGTATCGCCGCCGACACCTGCTGCTGGCGCTCGGCCATATTGGCGAACGACGCCGACTGCGGCGCCTGTAGCGTGCCCTGGATAATACCGTTGTCCTGAATCGGGAAGAAGCCTTTCGGAATAAACACCCACAGCATAATCGACAGCGCCAGGGTGCTGAGGGCTACGCTCAGGGTCAGCCACGGATGATTCAGCACCCGGCTCAGCCAGCGGCCGTAGACGGCAATCACCCGCTCAAAAAAGCGTTCGCTGGCGCGCGAGAAGCGGTTCTGCTTGCGCAGCGATTCATGGCTGAGCATGCGGGCGCACATCATCGGCGTCAGGGTCAGCGACACCACCGCGGAGATCAGGATCGCCACCGCCAGGGTAATGGCGAACTCGCGGAACAGGCGGCCCACGATATCGCCCATAAACAGCAGCGGGATCAGCACCGCAATCAGCGAGAAGGTCAACGAGATAATGGTAAAGCCAATCTCTCCGGCCCCTTTCAGGGCGGCGGCCAGCGGCTTTTCGCCTTTCTCGATATAGCGCGAGATGTTTTCGATCACCACGATGGCGTCATCGACCACAAAGCCGGTGGCGATGGTCAGGGCCATCAGCGTCAGGTTGTTAATCGAGAAATCGAGAAACACCATTACCGCAAAGGTGCCGACCAGCGATAGCGGCACGGCGATGCCGGGAATAATTGTCGCCGGGACGTTGCGCAGAAAGACGTAAATAATCATCACCACCAGGGCGATAGCCAGCATCAGCTCGAACTGGGTGTCGCTAACCGACGCCCGGATGTTGGTAGTGCGGTCGGAAAGCACCTGTACTTTGACTGATTTCGGCAGGCTTTCGGTCAGCTGCGGCAGCATCTGGCGGATGCTGTCGGCGGTCGAGATAATATTCGCCCCCGGCTGGCGCTGGACGTTCATGACGATCGCCCGCTGATTGTTGGCCCATGCTCCGAGCCAGCTGTTTTCCGCGCCCTGTTCCACGGTAGCGACGTCGCCGAGGCGAATCGGCGCGCCGTTCTGCCAGGCGATAATCAGCCGGCGGTAATCCTCCGCCGACTGCATCTGATCGTTGGCGGAGAGGGTAACCGCCCGCGACGGGCCGTCGAGGCTACCCTTCGCCGAATTGACGTTAGCGCTGGTAATCGCGGTGCGTACCGTTTCGCTGGTCAAGCCGAGGGCGGCGATGGCCTGGGCGTTGAGCTTGACGCGTACCGCCGGGCGCTGCCCGCCCGCCAGAGTCACCAGCCCGACGCCGGAAACCTGGGAGATTTTTTGCGCCACGCGGGTCTCGACCATATCTTCGACCTGGGTCATCGGCACGGCGGAAGAGGTGACCGCGAGGGTCATAATTGGCGGATCGGCAGGGTTCACTTTGCTGTAGACCGGCGGGTTAGGCAGGTCCGAGGGCAGCAGGTTGGTGGCGGCGTTGATGGCCGCCTGCACTTCCTGCTCAGCGACGTCCAGCGGCAGCGTGAGCTGGAACTGGAGCGTGACCACCGACGCGCCGCCGGAGCTCTGGGAGGACATCTGCTTAAGGCCGGACATCTGGCCAAACTGCCGCTCCAGCGGGGCGGTCACCGACGAGGTCATCACGTCCGGGCTGGCGCCGGGATAGAGCGTTACCACCTGAATCGTCGGGTAGTCCACTTCCGGCAGCGCCGAAACCGGTAGGAAACGATAGCCGATAATCCCGGCCAGCATAATGGCCACCATTAACAGCGTGGTGGCGACCGGGCGCATGATAAACAGACGGGATGGGCCGCCCGTACTGCTCGGCGGTAGCACTTGCATCAGGAGCGCGCTCCTTTTTTACCGTATTCGCGGCTGGTGGCTTTCGCCGGTTCGGCGGCGCTAGCCGCATTCTGGGCTTCCACCACTTCAACCTTCGCGCCTTCGGTCAGACGGTCGATACCGTCGGTCACTACGCGATCGCCGGCGGAAAGCCCGGCGTTAATCACCACTTTCAGGCTGTCCTGAATACCCGGCGTGACGGTGTGCTTGCTGACTTTGTTCTCAGCGTTCAGAACCCAGACAAAATGGCCTTCGTTACCCATTTGCAGCGCGGCGGTTGGGATCACCACCGCGTTCTGCTCGGTATCGACCAGCATCCGGGCGTTAACGAACTGATTCGGGAACAGGGCATCGTCCAGGTTAGTAAAGCGCGCTTTCAGCTTGATGGTGCCGGTGGTGGCGTCAATCTGATTATCGAGGCTCAGCAGTGAGCCTTCGCTGATTTTCTGTTTATTGGTGCGGTCCCAGGCTTCGACGACCAGCTTTTTCCCCGCCTTTTGCGCCTGTACCACCGTGGCGATTTGGTTTTCCGGCAGCGTAAACACGACGTCGATCGGGTGGGTTTGCGTCAGCACCACGATCCCGGTGGTATCGCCGCTGGAGATTTGGTTGCCGATATCCACCTGCTTTAAGCCGACCCGGCCGTCGATCGGCGCGGTGATGCGGCTCCAGTTCAGCTGCAGCTGGGCGCTGGCGACGGCGGCTTCGTCCGCTTTGATCGTGCCCTGGGTTTCGCTGACCAGCGACTGCTGGGTATCCAGCTCCTGACGGGAAACCAGATTGGTTTTCACCAGCTGCTGGTAGCGCGCCAGATCGCGGCGGGCGTTGGCCAGGGTTGCCCGATCTTTCGCCAGCTGGCCTTCGGCCTGGGCGAGGGCGACCTTAAACTGGCTGGGGTCGATTTCCGCGAGCAGATCGCCCGCTTTGACCTGCTGGCCTTCGGTAAAGTGGATGGCCAGCAGCTGACCGTCGACGCGGCTGCGAACGGTGACGGTATTCGCCGCCGTTACCGTACCGAGGCCGGAAAGATAGCGGGGCACCGCTTCGCTGGCGGCGGTTGCCGCCTGCACCGGCGCGAGGGCGGCGCCAAAACGGCCAGCACGCCCGCCGCCGGGCCCCGGACCTGCCGCCGTTGCCGACGGCGCGTTTGCCGCTTCGCGACCCTGCCAAAACCAGTACGCGGCACCCGCGATGATTGCCACCACCAGCACGGCTGCCCAACGGCTTTTATTGCTACCTTTCATTAATTTGCTATCTCATCCTGAAACGTTTCACGGAATGATACTAGTTTAGCCAGCGAACGCCGCTTAAAAATGGAGGAATTATGAAAAGACTGTCCAGATATGTCTGTAAAAAAGGCTTTTCGCTGAGCCGTTTACGGTGAATATTTACGCGCAATTTACGCTTAGTCATTTTCGACTACCGGCCTGGCGAACAGGGCTGCTTATTACCCTCATTCGGCGCTTTCAGGGGGCCAACAGCGGAATACGTTGAACCTGAACTGATATACAGCGTGAATAAGCGGCCCGGGGAAGTGATTCAGCCTGATTGGCGGCGGCATCTGATTAATAATCAAATTCACTCACCGTTTTGCCTTAAACAATGCGACCAATACCAGAGGGTTCTTTATGCATTTTACCCAGGCTATCGCCCGCCTACCGGCCGCCACCTGCGGCGCGGGACAAACTACCGCCCAGCTGGGCGCGCCGGATATCGCCGCCACCACCCGCCAGTTTCTCGCCTATGTGGAAACCCTGCTGCAGCTTGGCCTGAAGGTCACGGTGCTGCCTCCGGCGGCGGATTATCCTGATGCGCACTTTGTTGAAGATACCGCCGTGGTCATGCCGGAACTGGCGGTGATTACCCATCCGGGCGCGCCGAGCCGTCAGGGCGAAGTCGATACCATTGCGCCGGTGCTGGCGGGGTTTCGTCCGCTGGCGCGGATGAGCGAGCGCGGGCATATGGACGGCGGCGACGTGCTGTTAGTGGATAAGCAGTTTTTTATCGGCCTGACGGCGCGCACCGATGAGCAGGGGATCCGCGAGTTTGCCGCCGCCGTTGAGCCGCACGGCTATCAGGTCGCGGCGATCGAAGTCAGCGCCGGTCTGCATCTGAAATCAATCGTCAACTACGTGGGCCGCAATACGCTGCTGCTGACGGAAGGCTACGTTAACCATCCGGCATTTAGCGGTTTCAACAGCATCGTGATCCCGGAGGAGGAGGCCTACGCCGGAAATACGCTGTGGATCAACGATAGCTTAATTACGCCGCAGGGCTATCCCCATACCCTCGGCGAAATCAGCAAGCTGGGAATGCCTATCGTGCAGCTCGACACCAGCGAATTTAAGAAAATGGATGGCGGCCTGACCTGCCTCTCACTGCGTTTTTAATCATCGCGCCAACACCGGGGAATCAAAATGAAAATACGCCTTGCCGCATTACTGGCCTGTATGGCGCTGAGCGCGCCGCTGGCCGCCCAGCAGTTTGACACCATCAGCTTTGGCGTCGATGGCGGCTATCCGCCTTTTGACGTGCTGGCGCCCAGCGGCGAAATCACCGGCTTTGATATTGATATCGCCAACGCGCTGTGCACCCAGCTAAAAGCCAAATGCGTTTTCGTGAAGCAGCCGTTTGAGAGCATGATCGCCGCCCTCAACGCGCATAAGTTCGATGCCATTATAGCCTCGCTCAATATTACCGATGAACGTAAAAAGGAAGTGGATTTCACCGACCGCTACTACCGCAGCGCGGCGCAGCTGGTGGCGCGCAAAGGCAGCCCGCTGCTGCCGGATGCCGCCAGCCTGAAAGGCAAAACCGTCGGCGTTCAGACCGGCTCTACCCATGAAGCGTTTGCGAAGGCCAACTGGGCCAATCATGGCGTGAAGATTGTCGGTTACGCTAACCAGGATAACGTCTACCTCGACCTGCTCTCCGGGCGCATCGACGCCGCGTTGCAGGATAATATCCAGGCGGCGACCGGCTTTATTGATACCCCACGCGGGCAGAAATTCGCCTTTGCCGGCCCGGTTATCCAGGACGGCGGCATCTCCTCCGACGTCGGGATTGCGGTCAATAAAGACAATCCGGCGCTGCGCGATGCGCTGAACGGGGCCATTAAGGCAATCCGCGCCGACGGGACCTATGACGCCATTCAGAAAAAATACTTTAGCTTTGATATTTATGGCAAATAAGTCGTAAAGGTGCGGGCGTGGGCGCTGGCCTGCGCCCCTTTACGACCTCCGCGGAAGGCTGAATATGGTCGCAGACTATTTACCCCTGTTGTTACGCGGCGCGGCGCTTTCGCTGTGCGTGATGCTCTCTTCATTACTGGTCGCTCTGCTGCTGGGGCTGATTAACTCGCTGATTAAGCTCTTCGGCCCGCCGTGGCTGCGCCTGTTTTCCACCGCCTACACTACGCTGGTACGCGGGATCCCGGAGTTGGTGATTATGCTGCTGCTGTTTTTCGGCGGCGAGATGCTGGTTAACCTGCTGCTGGGTCTGGTGGGGCTGGGGCCGGTGCGCTTCAATACTTTTATCTCCGGCGTGCTGGCGATTGGCTTTGTTTTCGGCGCCTATTACACCGAGACTTTTCGCGGCGCGTTTCTGACCGTCGATAGCGGGCAAACCGAAGCCGCGCAGGCCTACGGGATGCGACCCTGGACGGTATTCCGCCGGGTGATGCTGCCGCAGATGCTGAGCTTCGCGATCCCGGGCATCAACAACAACTGGCTGGGGCTGATGAAAGCGTCAGCGCTGGTGTCGATCCTCGGCCTTGAGGATATGGTCTGGCTGGCCGAACAGGCTGGGCGCGCCACGCAAAAGCCGTTCCTCTTCTATTTTCTGGTCTCGCTGATTTACATGGTGATTACCGCGCTCTCCAGCTGGCTGTTCAGCCGCCTGGCGAAGCGTTACGCGCTGCGCTCTTCCACGGCGGGGGCGGCCTTATGAATCTGCAAACCTTTATCGATGCGATTCCGAGCTTTTTGTGGAGCGACGGCAACGGCGCCGCCAGCGGACTGGCGGTCACGGCGGAGCTGTTTTTACTCTCCATCGTTCCCGGAATGGCGCTGGCGATAGCGATGGCGGTGGGGCAGGTGTACGGTCCGCGCGGGCTGGCGCTGCCCATTCGCGCGTTTACATATTTTTTTCGCAGCACGCCGCTCTATCTCCAACTGATGCTGATTTACTACGGCCTGTCGCAGTTCGATATCGTACAAACGGGCTGGATGAACGACCAGCCGTTCTGGCTGCTGTTTCGCGATGCGACCTTCTGCGCCACCCTGGCGCTGGTTCTCAACACTGCCGCGTACGTTGCGGAGCTGCTGGCGGGGATGATGGTGACTTTCCCGCGCCAGGAGTGGATCGCCGGAGAAGCCTACGGGATGGGGAAATGGCAAATTATTCGCCGTCTGGTTCTGCCCGCGACCCTGAGGCGCGGGATCCCGGCGCTGAATAATGAAATGGTCTTTTTGCTGCACGCCACGTCGCTGGCCAGCACCGTGACCCTGCTGGATATTACCGGCGTGGCCCGCGCGTTCTACGCCATGACCTATTCGCCGTTTATTCCGTTTCTGATGGCCGCGGCGCTGTATCTGCTCTGCACCTTTTTGCTGATTTTCACCTTCGCGCGCGCCGAGCGGCGCTGGCTGGCGTTTATCCGTCGCGGCTAGTCAAGAGCGCTTAATGGCCTGCAGTTCGGTGAGGGTGACGATTTTATCGACGTGAAACTTTTTACTGGTCAGCCAGCTATCCGCCAGCTGGCAGTAGTGCGCCATGCTGCGGCAGCCGATACGCACCAGAAAGTCGAAGCTGCCGCTGACCAGCCAGCAGTCCAGCACTTCGGGCGTCTGGCGCATCTCCTGTTCAAACACCGGCTGCGATCGCCCGTGGTCGGCCAGCGCGATTTGCGCCTGCACCACAAACGCGTGCTCCGGCTCGGGCAGTTCTACAATGGCGCTGTAGCCGCGAATAATGCCGTCGCGCTCGAGGCTGCGCACCCGTTCCAGGCACGGACGGGCGGTAAGGTTTACCTGCTCCGAGAGCTTTTGATAAGAAATGCGGCCATCCCGGCGCAGGATTTCAAGGATCTTGTGATCGATACGGTCAAGCCGGATTTTCTTTTCCACAACCAGGACGTCCAATGAAAATTAAACACTATACATTACCTGAACATGCACTCGGTGGGCAGCGGCAATTAAGCCATTTTCATTTCGGCGCGCCCGGCACAGGAGAGAAGGTCTATCTGCAGGCGGGGCTGCACGCCGATGAAATTCCGGGCATGCTGGTTCTGCATTATCTTAAAAGATTACTCAGTCAGGCGGAACGGCGCGGCGAGCTGCGCGGCGAAATCATTCTCGTGCCGGTGGCCAACCCGCCGGGGCTGGCCCAGGTGCTGCTCAGCGGCGGCATAGGTCGTTTCGATCTGGCAAGCGGGCGTAATTTTAACCGCGATTTCCCCGATCTGGCTGCCCTGGCGCAGCCCTATCTGCGTGCGCCATCGCCCGGTTCGCGCCGCGAGTACCTGCAGCAGGTGCGCGCGGCGATGCGGGAGGCGCTGGCGGCGCTGCCCGTGGTCAGCGAAGTTCAGGCCCTGCGCCATCATCTGCTGGGCCTCGCCTGCGATGCCGATTTGGTACTCGATCTGCACTGCGATGACCAGGCGATTTTGCATCTCTACGCCGACCCGGCCTGGCAACGCGAGGCGAAAGTTCTGGCGGCTTTCCTCGGTATTGGCGCCGTGCTGCTGTCGCAGGAGAGCGGCGGTCATTCGTTTGATGAGGCCTGCGGCCTGCCGTGGCAGCGCCTGGCGGCGCGTGATTCATCGCGCTCGCAGCAGCAGCCCGGCTGTATGGCGGTGACCGTCGAACTGCGCGGCCAGCAGGAGGTGGATCACGCCACCGCCTGCGACGATGCCGAACGTCTTTATCGCTATCTGCAGTACCGCGGCGTACTGGCCGGCGCGAAGCCTGAGATTCCGCAGCAGGAAACGGTAATGCTGCCGTTTGCCGCCGGGGAGATTGTTACCGCCCCGGCGACCGGCATCCTGGTGCTGTTAAAACAGCCCGGCGAGTGGGTCAGCGCCGACGATGTGGTCGCGGAAATCATCGATCCGCTGACCGATATGGTCAAAGCGGTGCGCCCGACATCGGGCGGGCTGATTTATGCCAGCCGTCGGGCGCCGTTTGTCACCCTGGGGGCCGAAGTAATGAAAATCGCCGGCGAGCGGCCGTTCAGCGGCGGAGGCGGGCTGGCGCTGTAAGCGGCTTTTCGTTTATCGCGCGGCTTAAAAAGTCGTTTACCGTCTTCATGCACAGCTCGCGCTCTTCGACGTGCGGCATATGGCTTGAGGCTTCGAAAATGACCCACCGCGCGTCGGGGATGTGGTCCATAAAGGGTTGTACCACCTCCGGGGTGGCTTCATCGTAGCGCCCGGAAATCAGCAGGACCGGAACGTCAATGCGCGCGAGGCGGTCGATAATCGTCCACGCTTTCATGCTGCCGATGACGTGGAATTCGGTGGGGCCATTCATGGCGTGATAAACCGTCGGGTCGGCATCCATGGCGTCGAAGGTGCGCCGCACTTCCGCCGGCCAGGGATCGAGGCGACAGACGTGGCGTTGATAAAATACCTGGCTTGCCGCCTTATATTCCGCGCTGTCCAGCGTTCCCGCCGCCTCATGGGCCAGCAGCGTCTGCTGGACGTCGGCGGGCAACTGCGCCCGCAGCCTGGCCGCTCCCTGTAGCCACAGCGCCATCGACGCCGGGGAGTTGGCGATAATCAGCGCCTTTAACCCCTTTGGCCGCGTCACGGCGTGCTCCGCGCCGAGCATACCTCCCCACGATTGGCCGAGCAGGGCGTAATGATCGGCAATATTGAGATGCTGCAGCAGGTTGGCCAGTTCGTCGAGGAACAGCGCCGGTTGCCAGAAATCGGCGGGCTGCTGCGGGAGATGGGTTGAGCGTCCGTTGCCTAACTGATCGTAGTGGATCACCGCCCGCCCGCTGAGGGCGATATCGCGGAACGCATCAACATAATCATGCGTGCACCCCGGCCCGCCGTGGGCGATGACCAGCGGCGTGAGCCCGCTATCGATATCGCCGCAAACGCGAAACCAGGTTTGATAGCGCCGAAACGGGGCGTAACCTTCGCTGATGGTATACATGAATCATCTTTACCCTGCTAAGTGGACCGGCTTTCAGGGTAAAGGGTGGCAACCGCGGCTGAACACTAGCAAAAATGCTAGTTCTTAGCTGTCGAGCAGGCGGTAGTGCAGGGCGCGGACTACCGCCTGTACGCGGTTGCTGGCGCCGAGCTTTTTGGCCGCGGTATTAAGATGCAGCGTCACCGTCGCCACCGAGCGGTGCAGCTTGCGGGCGATCTCTTTAGCGGTAAGTCCTTCGGCGGACCACGCCAGGCATTCGCGCTCGCGGTTGCTTAGCTTCACATGGCGGCAGGTAAGCAGGGTGCTGTCAAACAGCGGAAACGCCGACTCCTGAAACTGGTGGGCGAGCAGCATCAGCTGCGCCAGGGTGGCGCTGATTTCCCGTTCCTGACGCTGGCCGGTATGGATGCCGGTGAGAGTGACGAAACTGCCGTTGGGGAGATGCAGGGGAACCGTCGCCCCGCAGGGCATATTATGTTCGCGCATATAGTCGGTGACCGCGGTGGCGTGATTGTTCAGCCTCCCGCGCAGCATGCTGTTGTCCGGTCGTTGATAGGACCAGACAAAAGGCGCGCAGCTTTCGAGCGCGCAGTGCTGCACCGGATCAAGCTGGTAATATCCGCGCTCGCACCATAGCTGGCGCATATCTTCCGGCACATTGCACGTTTTCAGCAGCGAAGGCGTAATCAGCTCCCCTTCCAGAGAACGCGGGACCGGCGTGTAGTCGTAAATGACCGCGTCAAATCCTAACTTCCGGGTGGCCTGAAAAAGTCCGCTGAATGCCTCATCCAGGCTAGCCGCCCGCGCGCTGCCGGGGCGTTCAAATTCCAGTCGCATATAACCCCCTTCATCTAAAACGAGACCTGCGACGGGCACGATTTGTGCAAATCCGTCAATAGTTAGCGCAAAAGGCATGCAATTCCGGTGCCGCACCGGCGCCGCGCAAAACTAGTATTTTTGCTAACTGTTCAGCCTCCGGCGTTGCCGTTAGCGTTAACGCAACGCCAGAACCGGGCCATCGACGATGAGGAGTACACCATGTGGAGCGAAATAGCGCCCGATCAGTACCATAACATTGCGGTGGAGGGATATAACGTCGTGGCCTATCAGTTTGGCGACGGCGAGGAGACCGTTCTCTGCCTCAACGGCGGGCCGGGGCTGCCCTGCGATTATCTGCGCGAAGCCCACTCCTGCCTGAAGCAGCACGGTTATCGGGTGATCGCTTTTGACCAGCTGGGTACCGGCAAGTCCGACCGGCCGGATGATGCCAGCCTGTGGACGATGGCACGCTACGTGCGTGAAGTGGAGACCGTGCGTCAGGCGCTGGGGCTCGGTCAGGTGCATCTGCTTGGTCACTCATGGGGCGGATGGCTGGCGATTGAAGTGGCGTTGCACCATCCTGGCGCAATTCGCTCGCTGATTCTGGAAAACACCGTCGCCGATATGCCGCATCTGGTGCAGGAGCTGAACCGTCTGCGCGGGGCGCTGGGGCCAGAAACCGTCGCGATGATGCAGCGCTACGAAGCGCTCGGCTGGTTGGATCATCCGGCCTATCAGGCGGCGATTACTCTGCTGAATTATCGCCACGTGTGCCGTCTCGACGTCTGGCCGGAGCCGGTTACCCGCTCGCTCGGCGACTGGAATATGGGGCCGTATACCACCATGCAGGGGCCGAACGAATTCCTCTATACCGGCAATTTAAAAAACTGGAACCGCAGCGCTGAGCTGGCGTCAATCCGCGCGCCCTGTCTGATCACCAGCGGCCAGCACGATGAGCTGACGCCCGCCTGCGCCCTGAAAATGAAGCAGGGCCTGGCGAACGCCGAAATAGCCATTTTTGCCAACAGCAGCCATATGCCATTTTACGAAGAGCCGCAGGCTTACTACCCGGTGCTGCTCGATTTTCTGGCGCGCCAGCGCGACGCGGGAGGCTGTTGATGCACCGTTACCGCTTTCTGCTTCTTCGCCCGCTACAGCTGCTGCCGGTTCTGCTGGGTATCAGCCTGATCACCTTCATGATGGTGCGCGCCATCCCCGGCGATCCGGCGCGTATTCTGCTCGGGGTGCGCAGCACGCCGGCGGCGCTGGCCCGCATCCGCGCGCAGTTTGGCCTCGACGAACCGCTGTGGGTTCAGTACGGCTATTTTCTGCGCAATCTGCTGCAGGGCGAGCTGGGTAAGTCAATTGTTTACCGGGTCGATACCCTGAAGCTGATTGCTTCGCGTCTGGAACCGACGCTGTGGCTGGTGCTCGGCAGCGTTCTGCTGGCGATAGCGTTGACGGTACCGCTGGCGGCGATGGCCGCACGCCAGCGCGGGCGCCTCGCCGATCGGCTGATTCGTCTGTTTACGACCGCCGGGCTCGGGTTTCCGGCGTTCTGGCTCGGCATCATGTTGATTCTGCTGTTCAGTATCGTGCTCGGCTGGTTTCCGGTCTCCGGCTACGGCAGCGATTTTGTAGACCAGCTGCACCATATGGTTCTGCCGTGCCTGACCGTGGCGCTGGCGCTGTCGGCGGTATTGATTCGCAACCTGCGCGCCAGCCTGCTGATGGAGATGAATAGCGACTATGTGGTGGCGGCCCGGGCGCGGGGACAGCAGGAAAGACGTATCTTCTGGCGGCACGTGCTGCCGAATTCTCTGGTGCCGACCATCAATCTGCTGGCGGTGAATATTGGCTGGTTCATCGGCAGTACGGTGGTTATCGAAAGCGTGTTTGCCATCCCCGGCCTCGGACAGCTGTTGGTTAAGGCGATTTTTAGCCGCGACTACATGGTGGTGCAGGGCGTGGTGATGGTCTTTGCCCTTGCTACCGTAGCGGTCAGCCTGCTGGCGGATATTCTGACCGTGGCCCTCGACCCGAGGATAAAACTATGAAGGCGATAGCGACGTTTTCCCGTCTGCGTCAGCGGGCTATCCCGCGTCAGCAGGCGCTCTACGCCGGGCTGGCGATCGTCGGACTATGGCTGCTGGTCGCCTGTCTGGCGCCGTGGATCGCGCCGTTCGATCCGATTGCCCAGGACGCCTCTTCCAGCCTGCTGCCGCCGGGCGGCGCGCATCTCTTCGGTACCGACAACTTTGGCCGCGACGTTTTTTCCCGCGTGCTGTGGGGCGCGCGGGTCGATCTCCAAATCTGCCTGCTGGGGGTGCTGTTCCCCTTTATGCTCGGTACCGCGCTGGGGGCGCTTGCCGGCTATTCTGGCGGCGTGGTCGATGCGCTGGTGATGCGGGTTATTGATATCGTGCTGGCCTTTCCGTTTCTGGTGCTGATGCTGGCAATCATCGCCATTCTCGGGCCGGGACTGAGCAGCTTTTACATCGCCATGGCGATGGTGGGCTGGGTCTCCTACGCCCGGCTGGTACGCGCTCAGGTACTGACGCTGAAACAGCGCGATTTTATTCTGGCGGCCCGCAGTCTGGGCTACGGCCATCTGCGGATTTTGTTCCGCCATCTGCTGCCGAACGCGCTAACCGGAGCGATCGTTTTTTCGATGTCCGACTGCGTACTGGTGCTGCTGAACGGAGCCGCGGTGAGCTATCTCGGGCTCGGCGTGCAGCCGCCAACCGCCGAATGGGGCGTTATGGTGGCCGAAGGGCAGAGCTTTATCACTACCGCGTGGTGGATAACCACCTTTCCAGGGCTCGCCATCGTGCTGCTGGCGATGGGCTTTAGCCTGCTGGCCGATGGGCTCGGTGACAAGTTAGGAGGACGGGGATGAGTTTGCTGAAGGTGAATCGCCTGGCGGTCACGGGCGGCGAGGATATCGCGCTGGTCGATAACGTCTCATTCACGCTTGAAGCCGGGGAGATGCTGGGGCTGGTTGGCGAAAGCGGGTCGGGAAAAACCGTGACCTGCCGGGCGCTGATGCGCCTGCTGCCGGGGGACGGACTGCGGATTAGCGGCGGTGAGGTTGTGCTCGACGGCCGGGATATCTTACCCCTCAGCGAAGGGCAAATGTCGGCGGTGCGCGGGCGGGAAATCGGTATGATTTTCCAGAACCCGACCAGCCATCTCAATCCGGTGATGACCATTGGGGAGCAGATCGCGGAAAGCCGGCGCCTCCATTTTGCGGCAAACCGCCGTCAGGCGCGGGAAGATGCGCTGGCCCTGCTGCGCCAGGTCGGCATCCCGGACCCGCAGAATCGGCTCAATAGCTATCCGCACGAATTTTCCGGCGGTATGCGCCAGCGGGCGATGATCGCCGTCGCCCTCGCGTCGGAACCGCGGCTGCTGATTGCCGACGAACCGACGACCGCGCTGGACGTCACCGTGCAGATGCAGATTTTGCGCCTGCTCAGCGACCTGCGTGCCGAGCTGGGGCTGGCGGTCATTATGATCACCCACGATCTCGGGGTGGTGGCGCAAACCTGCGACCGGATCGCGGTGATGTACGGCGGCAGGCTCTGCGAGGTGGGCGACAAACGCGAAGTGCTCGCCGGGCCGCTGCACCCCTATACCCGCGGGCTTATTGATTGTCAGCCGGCCAGCGAAGGCGGACGGGGGAGGCTGACAATCATCGACGGCCAGCCGCCGAGCGCCGACCACTTTCCATCAGGCTGTCGCTTTCATCCGCGCTGCCGCCGCGCCGATGAGGCGTGCCTGCAGCCGCCGCCGCTGCATTACGGGCAGGATCGCCATAGCCACGCGGTGGCTTGTCATCACCGCTTACCCACGCTGACCCGACAGGAGGGATAATGGCTAACGCTCACTGGCCGCTGCTTGAGGCCGATAATCTTTGCGTCACCTTCCCGGTGTCGGGTGGTCTTTGGCAGCCGAAGCGGGTCGTGCACGCGGTGAACCAGGTCACGATGCAGATCTTTCCTGGCGAAACGCTCGGTCTGGTCGGCGAATCCGGCAGCGGCAAGAGCACGCTTGGCCGAGCGTTGTTACAGCTTGAACGGGTAGCCGATGGCGAGGTGCGGTTCGAGGGGCAGCGTATTACCCATGGCTTAACCAGCGATATCGCCCGTCTGCGCCAGCAAAGCGCGATGATTTTCCAGGATCCCTTTGCCTCGTTGAACCCGCGGCAGAGCGTGGGAGAGAGCATCGCCGAGGTGCTGCGCGTGCATCAAAAAGTGCCCCGCGGGCAGGAGGCGCTGCGGGTAGCGGAACTGCTCACCCTGGTGGGCCTGCGCCCGCAGCAGGCCAGCGCGAAACCGGCCCAGCTTAGCGGCGGCCAGTGCCAGCGCGTCGGTATTGCCAGAGCGCTGGCCATGGAGCCGCGGCTGATCGTGGCCGATGAGTGCGTCGCGGCGCTGGACGTCTCTATTCAGGGACAGATCGTCAACCTGCTGATGGATCTGCGGGAGAAGATGGGGCTGGCGATTCTGTTTATCGCTCACGATCTGGCGATTGTGCGGCGGCTCTGCGATCGGGTGGCGGTAATGTACCTTGGGCGGATTGTGGAAGAGGGGCCGGCAGAGGCGGTCTTCACCCGTCCGCTGCATCCCTATACCGCCGCGCTGGTCTCGGCGATCCCGGAAATCGACCCGGATAAACCCCTACCGAAAAATTTGCTGGGGGGCGAGCCGCCCAGTCCCGTTGCCGTTCCACAAGGCTGTGCATTTCATCCGCGCTGCCCTTATGCGCAGGTGCAGTGCCGCACCGGCGCACCACCACCAACCCGGCAGATTGCCGATCGCGCTTATGCCTGCGTGCTCAACCTCGCGGGCGATGAGACCGTTTTTCCTTTAACAGGGGGATCTTTTGATGAAGCACAGGCAAGTTAAATTACTGGCGGCGAGCGTTTTTCTGGCGCTTAGCGTGGTGAGCGAAATGGCCCAGGCGGCGGGGGTATTGACCATTGGCCGCCGGGAGGACAGCACCACGTTTGACCCGATAAAATCGGCGCAAAACGCGGATAACTGGGTCTTTTCCAACGTCTTTGACCCGCTGGTGCGGGTGGATAAGAGCGGGACGAAGCTGGAGCCGGGCGTGGCTGAGAGCTGGACGATTTCTCCGGATGGCAAGGTCTACACTTTTAAAATTCGCGACACGACCTTCTCTGACGGCACACCGCTAACCGCCAGCGATGCGGCGTTTAGCTTGATGCGTATCCGCGATGATGAAGGCTCGCTGTGGCGCGACTCCTATAGCATTATTGCCAAAGCGGAAGCCCCGGACCCGCGCACGCTGGTAGTGACGCTGAAATCGCCGTCAGCGCCGTTCTTGTCGCAGCTGGCCCTGCCGAACGCCTCGGTGATTTCGCAGAAGGCGATGAAAGCGGAAGGCGAAGAGGCGTTTGCCGAAAAACCCGTGGGCTCCGGCGCGTTTAGCGTGAAAGAGTGGCTGCGCGGGGAAAAGATCGTGCTGGTGAAGAACCCGCACTTCTGGCAGGCGAAAAACGTCAGCCTCGATGGCGTGGAGTGGTTAACCATTCCGGACGATAATACCCGCATGCTGAAGGTGCAGGCCGGCGAGCTCGACGCCGCGCTGACCGTGCCTTTCTCGCGCATTGCATCGTTACAAAAGGATGCCAATCTGAAGGTGGAACTGGACCCCTCCACGCGCGAGGACCATCTGCTGATCAACCATTCTCACGGCGCGCTGGGCAAGGTGGAGGTGCGCCAGGCGCTGGACTTCGCGATTGATAAAGACGCAATCGTGAAGACCGTGACCTTTGGCTACGGCCAGGTGGCCAACTCCTATATTCCCGCCGGGGCGCTTTACCACTACCAGGATAATCTTCGCCGGCCGTACGATCCGCAGAAGGCCAAAGCGATGCTGATAGCGGCGGGCGCTGCCGATCTGAAGCTGAACTACGTGGTCAACGCCGGGGATGAAGTCGATGAGCAGATTGCCATTTTGCTGCAACAGCAGCTGGCGAAAGCCGGGGTGACGGTGAATTTGCAAAAAGTCGACCCGAGCCAGAGCTGGGATATGCTGGTGGCCGGAGAGTACGATATTTCGGTGATGTACTGGACCAACGATATTCTTGACCCCGATCAGAAAACCACCTTCGTGCTGGGTCACGATGCCAATATGAACTATATGACCCGCTATCATAACGAGCAGGTAAAAGCGCTGGTGGCTGCCGCGCGCGTCGAAATGGACGGTAAAAAGCGCGAGCAGATGTATATCGACCTGCAAAAAATGGCCAAGGCCGACGTGAACTGGGTCGATCTGTATTACAGCCCGTACCGCAACGTCAGCCGCAAAAATATCGACGGTTTTTATCAGAATCCGCTGGGACGTTTCTTCCTGGAGGATACCGTAAAACGCTAGTGCCTCTTTGCGCCGGTTGTCCTCTGACGCCGGCGCCTTTTTCATCTTTCCGGCGGCGCGACGCGGTTTGATGCATATCAACGAGCACATTAACTTTTACTATAAAAACTAAAAAAGAGTTGTAACCCCGCGTGCTTTTATTCAATTTATGTGGTGAATGTTTAATGTATTCCAATAAATAAAGCATATATACATTAAAAAACAACACGTTAAATAAATCAGGGGTTAATTTTTGTGGCAAGTGCAAACAAACTCACGCTGTTCATCGTCATCTTCATGCTGCTGGGGATCCTCTCCGGCGCGGCCATCCACGCTTACGCCGGGCAAACGACCATTACCGCATGGTCGGAAAACATTACGCTGCTAACCGATGTGTTCCTGCGCCTGATTAAAATGGTGATAGCGCCATTAGTCTTCAGTACCCTGACGGTCGGCATTATGCGCCTTGGCGAAACGGCGACTATTGGCCGGGTCGGCGGTAAAGCCATGGTGTGGTTTATTACCTCGTCAATTCTCTCCATTCTGGTCGGGCTGGTGATCGTCACCCTTGAGCATCCCGGCGCCGGTCTGAACCTGGCGATCCCGAAAGAGTCCGTGGATACCGGGCTGGCGGTGAGCGGGATGAGCCTGAAAGGCTTTCTGACCCATACCATCCCGACCAGCATTACCGAAGCGATGGCCAGCAACGAGATTCTGCAAATCGTGGTGTTCTCGATGTTCTTCGGTATTGCCGGGGCGTCGCTGGGGGAGAAATTCAATGCTCCGCTGGTGGCGGCGCTCAACGTGGTTTCCCACATTATGCTGAAGGTGACCGGGTACGTGATGTACGTCGCGCCGCTGGCGATTTTCGCCGCTATCTCTTCGGTTATCGCCTCGCAGGGGCTGGGGATCCTGCTTAACTACGCCTCGTTTATCGGCGGATACTATGTCGCGATCCTGCTGACCAGCGCGGTGCTGCTGGCGGTGGGGTATATGGTGCTCAAAAAAGAGGTTTTTCGCCTGCTGAATATGCTGAAAGACCCGGTGCTGGTGGCGTTCACCACCAGCAGTTCCGAAGCGGCCTATCCGAAGACCCTGGAGCGCCTGGTGGAATTTGGCTGTTCGCGAAATATCGCGTCGTTTGTGCTGCCCATCGGCTACTCCTTTAACCTGGTCGGCTCAATGGTGTACTGCTCTTTTGCCGCCATGTTCATCGCTCAGGCCTATAATGTTCAGCTGAGCTTTAGCGAAATTACCGTGATGATGCTGACGCTGATGCTGGCCTCGAAAGGGATTGCCGGGGTACCGCGTTCGGCGCTGGTGGTGCTGGCCGCGACCATCCCGAGCTTCAATATTCCGGTGGCGGGTATTTTGCTGCTGATGGGCATTGACCATTTCCTCGATATGGGGCGCTCAGCGATTAACGTGCTGGGTAATGGGATTGCGACGGCGATGCTGTCAAAAAATGAAGGTCAACTGCAGGAAGAGGTCCCGGAGGCTGAAGCCGCGCCTCAGCAGGCCGAAGCCTGATCGTCGCGCGCCCTCTCTGACGGGGGCGCGTTCCGCAGAGAAAAAGAGGCCCCTAACAGGCACGCAAGGGGCAATGTGACGAAGTAACAGATTCCTCGATAAAGACGTTGTTCTTATTATATAAAAATACGCTCCGGTATTTTCACATTGAGGAACCGGGTAATGGTACCCGCAGCCTGTTACCCCTGAGTAGATGTTTTTGAGGTTACCGATCTTTTTCGGAATCCCGTCGCTAACAAGCCGTCAAATTCCTAATTTTAACGTACAGAATGCGCTCACCGGCGGGCACAGCGCGAGTTTACCAGCGCTCTTTTAACAAGTTAATGAACTGAAAAAAGTCATGATTGTTATTAAGACGGTATTTTTCCATGATTTTGCTTTTGTGCCAGGTGATGGTTTTGGGGGTGACTTTGTTGAGGGCGGAAATTTTAATGATATCAAAGCCATCGATGATGCCGGTGGCGACGGCAGCCTGCGATTTGGAGAGCATTTTATGCGGGCAATGGGTGCAAACGAGCGTGGAGTTGCTGCTCTGCGCGTCGGGGAGAATTTCGCTCCTTTTTAGCTCCTGGGCAATAATTTCGAACATCTCATCGATATTGACCGATTTGATAGAAACAAAGATAACGCCCTTGAGACAGTTAACGATCAGCTCTTTTTCCGGCAGCTTGTCATAGCTGTGCAGGATAATCACCGAACTGTTTTTTTTACGGTTCTTTATGCTGGTATTGCACAGATAGATCTCGCCGGGGAGAACTTCAGCGATGATGATATCTTTATCTAAAAAATCATTATGCTTATAAGAAAAAGCGACTTTAAGATTCCCGCTGCGGCTGATGAGCTCATTGACGACGGAAACCAATGATTCTCTGAGAAAGGTATTTCTGGTGTTGATGGCGATGTTTACTTTTTTCATGGCGTTATTTCCCTGATATATCAACATAACGCCATGTTGTGATCAATCCTCCGGGCGTATGCGGTGATTGTTGCTATGCAGATTTCGTTATTATTAATGTGACTTTAGTTATTTTCTGCGCGTAGAGTTCTTTGCTGAAAACGGAAATTTCTGTTTTCGCCTGTCGCGGATATACGACACAAGACTATAAACAGATACGCAAAGGCAAAATATGCACAGCAATAAGGCTAACCATGTTTGCATGGCCATAATTGAGATCCTTTAACTTAATTTTTGGTGTTAAAAATGTACCTCGCAGGCACGTGAATATTTTTATACTCTTCGTTAAACCGTGCTCGCGATGCGCGGACGAAATGCGCATGACAAGCGGCCTGCATTCGGCTCGCGCTGAATTCAGCAATAGCCTGATAGCTCAGGTCGCTTTGGGTCGAAACGCTCACGACGCCCGGTCAATGTAAGAAAATTCTTAATGTGCTGTCAGTCTCATTTCTCTCATTCCTCTCAAAAACTGAAAAAAATTAACAAGAAACGCCAGGCTGAAAACATATTCGCCATGACCCCGCGCGGATGGCGGAACGGTGGCCGGCGGCGTCGCCGCTGCCGGCTGGGGAAAGGTCAGGAGAGAAACGCCAGCCCTTTGCCAAAAATCGCGCGAATCGGCAGGGTGATGCCCTGTAGGCGGGCCTTGTGGCGCAGGCGGCTGATCACCACGTCGATGCGGTGCAGTTCCGGCTCGCCCTCATCGGTAAACAGCGAAGTGTGCAGGTCAACTTTGCTGCACACTTCATTGCGATTACGCATTAAGACTTCCAGCAGCCGGTACTCTTGCTGCGTTAGCGGCAGGATCCGCCCCGATGGCGCCACCAGGCGCTCGCTCTGGAGAATCCAGTGGGAAGGGGCTGATCGCTCCGCTGATGGCGCCGGATTGACGCCTTCCGCCGGTTGTTGCTGGCGAAGCCGGGAGCCCAGCGCGTGGATACTCTCCGCGAGGTCGGAAAAGTTGACCGGCTTGATGAGATAGAGGTCGGCGCCGGCGTTTAAGGCCTGGAGCCGATCCTGCTCATGCCCTCTGGCGGTAATGACGACCAGGCCGAACTGGCCAATCTCGTGCAGATAGTCCAGCACGCTAAACCCGTCTTCGCCCGGCAGGCCAATATCGATAAGTACGATATCAACCGGATCGCGATGCAGCTGCCGCCAGAAGGCCTCGGCGCTGCCGACGCCCCAGGCGTCAAAGCCGCGATGGCGCAGAAAAGCCAGCAGCTCGTCGAGTAGATCTGCGCTATCTTCAATGATAGCTACGCGTAGTGTCATGGTTTGTCCTTCTGCTGTCCCGTCAGCGGGAGAGTGAGCGCAAATTCGCATCCGGCTGAGCTATTTTCTGCCAGCCACAGGCCCCCGCCGTGGGCCTGGATGATTTGTCGGGCGACGTACAGCCCAAGACCGGTCCCGGCCGGCGTTGTGGTGTGCGTTTCGCCGCGTCGGTAGCGCTCGTAAATATGCTCGACCTGTTCCGGCGGGATGCCGGGACCGCGATCGCCAATGCGTAATTCAACGTGCTTTTCCTGCTGATAAATCTCGATTCTTATTTCGCCTGCTGCAGCATATTTAACCGCGTTATCGAGCAGGTTGGCGATCGCAATACACAGCAGCCCGCTATCAATAAACAGCACCGGCGAAGGGGATTGCGGGCCGACAGTTTGCCCCTCAAGGGTGACATTCAAATAATGATTAAGCGAAAGATCCACGACGGTCGCCGCCATATGGATGACCGGCAGCAGTTCGGCATCCTGCTTGTCGGCGTGCAGGTCTCGGGAGGAGAGGCGGGCGTCGGCCAGGCAATTATCGGTAAGCTGCACCAGGCGGGTTGTCGCGCGCTGCATGCGGTCGAGGCGCAAGCTCTGGGTGACGGTTGCGGGACTCAGGCGCTGGTTTTCCAGCGCCGCCTGGAGGATCGCCAGCGGCGTTCTGAACTCATGCGCCACCATTCCCATAAACTGGCGCTGGTGGAAGCTGGCCTCGCGTTCAATCTGCAGTTCCCGCGCCAGCTGCTGCTTGCGCACCAGGGTACGGTTTTCCGCCCGCACCCGCAGTACCGCGATGATCAGGACGGTGACGATATGGATAATCAGCGCGTACTGCCAGGTGGAATAAACCATGTTATGAAACGGAATGACGCCGTGGATAGAGAGCAGCGCCAGCCCGGCGGAGACGACGTATACCGGCGGCAGCAGCCCCAACAGCAGGGTGTTGATATCAACCGCTTTGCGCCGCCACAGCATCCATGAGGTGATCAACAGAATCGGCGCGGCGATGAAGAATATCCCCGCTTCAATCTGCATCGCCTGGCCGTAAAACCCTAGCGGGATACTGATCTGCAGAACAATGTTTAAGGCGATCGCCGCCAGCAGCAGTTGATGCAGCCGCGGCATGTTTTTCTTCAAATCGAAAACTTCGCTATGCAACCACAGCGCGGTGGCGTAGCTCACCAGCGACAGGCAGCTAATCATGTAATCCTGCACCGGCAGCAGGGCGTCGCCAAAGAGCCATTCCGGGTAGCCATGAAGGGCCGCGACGAGCGGATAGTTGAGCGAGAACAGGCAGATCCCCCACAGCAGGCGTCGGCGCAGCGCGACGGCAAGCCACAGGGCGATACCGCTGGCAATCACCGCCAGGCCAAAATAGAAACTCCAGAAGGCGGTATCGAGGGTGGCCGAACGCACGAACTCCTGCGGCGACGAGAGCGTCGCCAGCAGGATCAGGGTGCTGGTGCTCTGGAGACGGAAGACCATCTCGTAGCCAGCCGCCGTGGACGGGGGCGGTAAAATCAGCACGCTTTCGCGGTAGTCGAGATCGTTATCGCGGGCGGAAGCGTGGTCGCCAAACTCTTTTTGTTTCCAGGGGGCATCGCTGCCGCAGGGGCGATAAAATACGCTCAAGCGATCGACAAACGACGGACCGAGCTGCAGCCAGCGCTGCTCGCCTGCAAACCAGGCCGCCGGGAGCGAAGTACGTAGCCAGTAGGTCTTTGACGAATAACCGAACGACGGGATAAGCGGCGCCGTTTTTAGCGCCTCCTGTGGCAGCGAAAGAAAGGCGTCGAGGGGCATCGTGTCGCTGGCGTCGGCGTACCAGTAGACCGGGATATCGATACCCAACTGGCGGACTTCCGCGCGCGCCGGCGCCCACCACTGCAGGGAAATAATGACGCCGCACATTGCCCAGAAATACGCGCTGTGGCTCCTGCGAATAAGATCAAAAAAAGCGCACGAACGATTCAATCACGCCCCCTTGCGGCATGGATTAATAAATCAGTACGGTATAAACGAACAGGGACTCTGCTACTGGCACAGATAACCCTCCGCCATTCGGGAAATATACGTGTAGGGCTGGACAACGCAGCATTCTGCTGGTGCCGAAGATATTATTCCAGCGTTATCTACGCGCCGGGGAACTGGCCAGACCTGCTGTAAGAAGATCCTTAATCAAAGTTAACGTATGGGGGAGATGCATAATAAGCAAGCGGAAAGTTCAGTCACGACATACGGATTTACGATGTTATGCCATGAATTCACGCGATAGTTATATAAAAAGTGGCAATAAATTATTTAATCAGCGCATATAAAACCCGATAGTTATATTAAACGTTAATTACCGTTGTTATTGATGGCCGGATAACGGCGGCACATCGCCCACCTCATCAAACGAAGTTGGGTACGGTCCGAAGGTTTGTAGACGGCCAGGGGATGACAATGATTAGCATGGCGTTAACATTCCCGGCCCCTGTTTTAAGGCGATGGATTTTAACTATTTGAAATGAAATGGATTAATTGTTTGTTTTTTGTCGTAAATGTTAACAGCAGATGCAAAAGCCAAAAATACCCGTATAATCATTGTCCCTTTTCCTGTCTTAAGTTTAAGCTGGAGGCACAATGGAGCTCAGTCGCAGGCAGTTCTTTCGCATCTGCGCGGGTGGTATGGCAGGGACGACCGTAGCATCGCTTGGTTTTCTTCCCTCGTTTTCCGCTCACGCAGAGACGCGTCAATATAAACTCTTAAAAGCTAAAGAAACCCGTAATAACTGCACCTACTGTTCAGTCGGCTGCGGGATCCTCATGTACAGCTTCGGAGATAACGCCAAAAACGTGCGTGAACGCATTTATCACGTCGAAGGCGACCCCGATCATCCCGTGAGCCGCGGATCGCTGTGCCCAAAAGGCGCAGGCGTACTGGACTATATTCACAGCGATAACCGTTTACGCTATCCGGAGTACCGCGCGCCGGGCTCGGACAAGTGGACGCGTATGAGCTGGGATGAGGCCATCGATCGTATCGCGCGATTGATGAAAGATGATCGCGACGCCAACTTTATCGAAAAGAATGCCCAGGGCGTCACCGTCAACCGCTGGACCTCAACCAGCATGCTGTGCTCTTCGGCGGCGAGCAATGAAACCGGGATCCTTGACGGTAAATTTACCCGCGCGCTGGGGATGGTATCGATTGACTGCCAGGCGCGCCTTTGCCATGGCCCGACGGTATCGGCGCTGGCGCCAACCTTTGGTCGTGGGGCGATGACCAACAACTGGGTGGATATTAAAAACGCCAACGTGGTGCTGATTATGGGCGGCAACGCGGCGGAAGCGCATCCGGTAGGGTTCAAATGGGTTATCGAAGCCAAAATTAAAAATAATGCGACGGTGATCGTCGTTGATCCGCGCTTTAACCGCAGCGCGGCGGTGGCTGACCTGTACGCGCCCATTCGCGCCGGCTCCGACAGCGCTTTCCTGCTCGGCGCGATCCGCTATCTTATCGAACACGATCGGATACAGCATGAGTACGTGCGTCACTACACCAACGCCAGCATGATCGTGCGGGAAGATTATGATTTCGACGAGGGGCTGTTTAGCGGTTTTGATCCGCAGAAGCGTCAGTACGATAAAACCAGCTGGAACTATGAACTCGACGCGAACGGCCTCGCCAGGCGCGATGATACGTGGAACCATCCGCGCTGCGTCTGGAATCTATTGAAGCAGCACGTTGAGCGCTATACGCCAGAGCTGGTCAACCGCCTGTGCGGCACCTCGTTACACGATTTTCAGCGCATTTGCGAACTGTTAGCCAGCACCAGCGCTGCGAATCGAACCGCGACAATCCTGTATGCCCTCGGCTGGACCCACCACACCACCGGAGCGCAGACCATCCGCGCGGCCGCGATGCTGCAGCTGCTGCTGGGCAATATCGGCATGGCCGGCGGCGGCGTTAACGCGCTGCGCGGGCACTCCAATATTCAGGGCTATACCGACCTGGGGCTGCTTTCGACTAATCTGCCGGGATATATGCCGCTACCGTCGGAAAAACAGGTTGATTATCAGAGCTATATTTCACAAATCACCCCCGCGGCGCTGGGCGTGAACGAAGTGAACTACTGGCAAAATACGCCGAAGTTTTTCGTCAGCATGATGAAAAGCTTCTGGGGCGATGCCGCAACCGCGGAAAACAGCTGGGGCTATGACTGGCTGCCGAAATGGGATCGTTTATACGATGTCATGACCCAGGCCGAGCTAATGGCCCAGGGCAAAATCAACGGCTACGTGGTACAGGGATTTAACCCGCTGGCGGCGTTCCCGGATAAAAACAAATCCGCCCGCGCGCTGGCGAAGCTCAAATATCTGGTGGTGATCGATCCGCTGGTGACCGAGTCGTCGAATTTCTGGCAGAACCACGGCGAAATGAACGACGTGCGTCCTGCAGATATCCAGACCGAAGTCTTCCGCCTGCCGTCCTCCTGCTTCGCCGAAGAGAACGGTTCGATCGCCAACTCGGGCCGCTGGCTACAGTGGCACTGGGCGGCGGCCGAACCGCCGGGCGAAGCGCTCCACGATGGCAAAATTCTCGGACGCCTGTTTATGCGCCTGCGCGATCTGTATCGGCAAGAGGGCGGCGCAAACCCGGCGCCGGTGCTGAATATGTCCTGGGATTATCACGATCCCCTCGACCCGCAGCCGGAAGAGGTCGCCAGGGAGGCCAACGGCAAGGCGCTGCGCGATATCGTTGACGAGCAGGGCCGGGTAGTTGTCAAAAAAGGCCAGCAGCTGAGCAGCTTCGCGCAGCTAAAAGATGACGGTTCAACCAGCAGCTACTGCTGGGTTTACTGCGGCTGCTGGACCGAGCAGGGCAATCAGATGGCGAACCGCGATAATAGCGACCCGTATGGTTTAGGCTGTACGCCCGGCTGGGCATGGTCCTGGCCGGCGAACCGCCGCATCCTCTACAACCGCGCCTCCGCGGACCCGGCGGGTAAACCCTGGGATCCGCAGCGCTCGCTGCTGAACTGGGACGGCAAACGCTGGACCGGTATGGACGTCGCCGACTATAGCCAGGCGGCGCCGAACACCAACGTCGGGCCGTTTATCATGAATCCGGAAGGCGTGGCGCGCCTGTTCTCGCTGGACAAACTAAACGATGGCCCGTTCCCGGAACACTATGAGCCTGTCGAATCGCCGATTGGCACCAACCCACTGCACCCGAAGGTGGTCTCCAGCCCGGTAGCGCGCATCTATCACGATGACCTGGCGAATATGGGCAAAGCGGATGAGTTCCCCTACGTGGCGACAACCTACTCGATCACCGAACTGTTCCGTCACTGGACCAAGCATGCGCGGCTGAACGCCATCGTTCAGCCCGAGCAGTTTGTTGAAATTGGCGAGGCGTTGGCGAAGGAGAAGGGCATCGTCGCGGGGGACACGGTAAAAGTGATGTCGAAGCGCGGGTTTATTAAAGCCAAAGCGGTAGTGACTAAGCGAATACAGGCGCTGACTATTGATGGCCGTACGGTGAATACCATCGGTATTCCGTGCCACTGGGGTTTTGAGGGGGCGACGCGGAAAGGATTCCTGGCCAATACGCTGACGCCATCGGTGGGGGACGCGAACTCGCAGACGCCTGAATATAAAGCTTTCCTCGTGAACGTGGAAAAGGCGTAACGGAGACGAATTATGGCTTATCAATCGCAAGACATTGTCCGTCGTTCCGCGACTAACGGCTTCACCCCCGCGCCCCGCGCGCGGGACCACCAGGAAGAGGTGGCGAAGCTTATCGA